>Ga0181537_10000014_pt1 | contig 173014 bp, 133 predicted proteins | sample PEATcosm2014_Bin_39_FD_119765 | JGI IMG/M metagenome (GOLD analysis project Ga0181537, IMG submission 119765) | Peatland microbial communities from MTU Mesocosm Facility, Houghton, MI, USA - PEATcosm2014_Bin23_10_metaG | ecosystem: Environmental > Terrestrial > Soil > Wetlands > Peat | place... | reverse complement strand
TTGCCAAGGTTCAGGTGTCGGTTCGATTCCGATAGGCCGCTCCATAATTTCAACTACTTACAGCGACTCCATCTTCAGCGCGGGACCATAAAGGACCAAGTGCTGTTTCTGCTGCTGGCTGAATCAATCCAACCAACTTCAGATGTGCTGCCCGTTTAACCGGGGTCAGAGCCTGCGCGTACACGTCCAGCGTCAATCTGCTGCTTGCGTGCCGCATCAGTTCCTGGACCGTCTTCACGTCTTCACCGAAGCCGATGTCAATCTGAATGGGAATCTTTGCGCGTTCGAGATATGCGACGAAGGTCACCCGGACGCCTTCGTAGTCGGCATCCTCGGATATGCGCCCCGCTTCGACGGTCTCGGCAACGAAGCGCAGGCCGTCCTCGACGACTTCCAAAACGCAGAGTTCCCGAAAAATACGTGCGAAGCGCTCCGGGGCGTTGTCACCGCGAGCGAGGAAATCAGCATCCCTTGTCGGGCGATAGGGTTGTTCCGTCCACAGCTCGAAGAGCAGCGCGCCTTTTAGAATGAAATCGTCGCGGTGACGGGAGCGGCTCAGCCGGAAGAGAATACGTTCGAGCCCGTACTTGACGAGGATCAGTCCGAAATCCACGTTGCGCTTGCGTGCTAGGTTCGCGAGCTTCTGGCGGACGGAAGCAGGGAGGTTCGTTTGGGCCGGTTTTGTCAACTAGAGTGACTCCAGATACGGACGCATGACGTTGGCGACGCGGCAGACTTTGGCGGCGGCAGCGAGTTCGTCCATCGAGGCTTTCTTCTGCTGGCGGCATTCCTTGAGGGCTTCGATGGCGACATCGAGGCCAACCTTGCTGCGAAACTTGAAGCAGTCGGCCACCGTCTTTGCCGGGGAAAACACGCGAAGAGTTGCGCCGGAAATAGAATATTCTTTCGTTCCAAAGTGAAGGGCAGGCCCGGACATGCGCACGATGCGAACGGGGGGAGAGGAACCTTTGGGAGCCCAGGCTTTGTGACCGATCGCCATCCAGACCTCGTGTGGAGACTGCGTGGTGAAATTGTGGAACCGGAGGGCGGAGAGCAGGCAGACGATCCCCTTGGGGATTTGGTAAGCCGCTTCGATTAGGGAGGCGTTCTCGGTTCCGGAGAAATCCCGAGAGGAATAGAGCCCGCGGCCGACCTTTTCCAGGTCCCCTTGGCGCGCCAGCCGCGGGAGATACGTTCGGGGAATGCCGAGTTCCCTGGCATCTTTGGCCCTTACGATCTGGCGTTTCGAGGCCAGCTTGCGGAGCTTTTCGGCTTTTGAGTTTTGCATGATGCCCTCTAGAACAGTGTACCAAATCCTCGGCAGATGTAAATAAGTGCCTAGAGTATGTAACATAGGGTCTCTCGATTAGTGCGAACGTGAGTACAACAGGCTACTCGCCCGGCTGCAGGCATACAGGCATACAAGAGCGACCAGCGACGCCGGGTGTTGAACGATGCCTTGCTATTCGCCACAGCCAGAAAGCATGGTTGCTCCGTGCTGACCCGCAATGTTCTTGATTTTGATTTCTTGCAACAACTCGATCCTTCCGGGAAGGTTCTATTCTACCGATGAGCGCTCGTGTGTAAGCCCTCCAGCTAGTCCACCCCGCCCTCCGCAATTTGCCCATCCGAGCGGCTCGCTGACTCGCGGTATGGCGATTCCACCCAGCTCCGGCAGACTCCTTTCATTTTCCATTTATTTTCCAATTGAGCCTGAATTCCTAAATTGAATTATTGAATTGCACTGTTTTGTCCTCCTCGGCGTTTCTTTCAACCAACTGAAACTTAACCGAGTTAGGGCAAAACAGTGCAATTCAATTTAGGAATTCAGGTTTATACGTTCTAGACGCTGGCGAGCTTGGGATGGTCTATCTAGATTTCGCACAGTTTCTGGATTCTGGACAGCGTAGGTGGTTTTGACGGTGGCGTTCGATGCAAGAAGGGCGCGAACTTATGTTGCTGCCCGTACATCTAGTGATTGAACCCAAGGCACTAAACATTGTGGATTCATACTTATTCGCCGATCTAAATCCCTGGATGACCATCCAGCGTCGGCCGGGGAAGAGCCTTCGGTAAAGTAATTAAAGATGGCAGTGCGATTGCCTCGGTCAGCTTACTAGGCTATTAGGCGACTTATGGAGGCTGCCCTGAGTATTTCGATGGCACGACTCAGGTTAAGCGTATAGGCCATGACTGTCTGCAGGATTGCCGACTGCGCGAGCCCGTGCCCCTCCGGAATTGGTATCAGTATCACAATCCGAACTCAATGAAAACGCCCGTTGGATGCGAGGAAAAAGCCCGCCTGGACGAAATTGCCGCCCTGGTGCTAACCCTCCGCGAGATAGAGCAGCGGTTACAGGAACTGACGGCAGAGCAAGTGGATCCCTTGCTCCATCCCGGCGGTCCCTCCCAAACCCTCCGGGAGGCGCAGGAGAAATTGCAAGAGAGCGAGGAACGGTTGCGCGGCTTGTTCGCAGCCGCAGCCATCGGCATCGCCGTCGCAACACCGCAAGGCAGTTACTTGCAGGCGAATGCGGCCTACTGCCGGATGCTTGGCTATACGGAGGACGAATTGCGGACCTTGAATTTCGCGTCGCTGACACATCCGGATGATCTCAGCTGCAACCTCAAGTTGCGGGACGAGCTGCTCGCTGGTCATCGGGAAGGCTTTTTCATGGAAAAGCGGTACTTGAAAAAGAACGGAGACATTCTGTGGACGCGCGACAGCGTTTCGGCCACCCACGCGCCCGGGGGAGAAATCACATCACTGATGGTGATCGCGGAGGACATCACCGAGCGGAAACTTGCCGAGAACGCGTTGCGGCAAAGCGAGGAGCTACTGCGCCTGATCACCAATCTGGTGCCACATGGCATCTTCGCGAAGGACGCCGCCGGCCGTCACATCTTCGCCAATCCCGCGCTGGCCGAGCTCGCAGGCCTTTCCATCGAGGAGATTCTCGGAAAAGACGACTTTGATTTGGTGGCCGACAAAGCGCAGGCCGATGCTTACCGCGCAGACGATCTCGCAGTCCTCCAGTCTGGTAACAAGATGGTCATATCGGAGGAACCGAGGACAGATTTGTCAGGCCGCACGCGCTTTCTCCAGACCGTTAAGATTCCGTTCACCGTGGCCGAAACGGGCGAGAAGGCCGTGCTCGGTGTGTGCACGGATATCACCGAGCGCAGGCAGGCAGATGAGAATATTCGCGAACAGGCTGAACTTCTCGACAATGCCCAGGATGCAATTTATGTTGTGGATTTCCAACGACGCGTCCGCTACTGGAACAAAGGCGCAGAACGCCTTTATGGGTGGACATCCGAAGAGGTGCTCGGGCGGCTGGCGACAGAAATCCTTCATGACGATGCCTCGGAAATCAACGCGCGCGTTGCTTTAGTCTTAAAAGATGGCGTTTGGGTCGGAGAAGGTATTCAGCGCCGACGCGACGGCAGCACTCTGAATGTCGAGAGCCGCATAACGATGGTGAAGGGCCATGATGACAAGCCACGTTCGATTCTTTTCATCAACACCGACATCACAAAACGAAAGGCCGCCGAGGCAAAAATGGAACGCCTCGCCTTTTACGATACCCTTACAGGACTCCCGAACCGTCAGCTCTTGCGAGAGCGGCTCGATCGGGCGCTGACCATCGCGGCTCGTCAAAAGACAACGGGGGCAGTACTTTTCATTGATTTGGACGATTTCAAGAGTCTGAACGATACGCTGGGCCACCACATAGGCGACCTATTGCTCCAGCAAGTCGCAATTCGTCTCACATCCTGCATCCGCAAAATGGACACTGTGGCCAGACTAGGCGGTGATGAATTCATCGTATTGCTGGAGGGATTGAGCGCGGATGTCAAGACGGCGGGGGCGACCGCAAAGCTTGTGGCGGATAAGATTCTCGGAGCATTTCTACTGCCTTTTAAGTTGAGAGGTAACGAGACCGAAAGCACTGCGAGCATAGGCATCACTCTGTTCTCCGGCTTATCCGACACGGCAGAGGACTTGCTTAAACAATCAGATCTGGCGATGTATCGGGCCAAGTCAACGGGTCGCAATGCGTTGTCTTTCTTCGATCCGGAAATGCAGACGTACGTCACGTCCCGTGCCGCGCTCCGAGCGGATCTGCGGCACGCTGTGCAGAAGAACGAGTTCGAATTGTTCTATCAACCGCAGGTGAACAAGGATGGGCAAGTGATCAGCGCCGAAGCCTTGCTGCGCTGGCGACATCCGCAACGTGGCATGGTCCCCCCAAATGAATTCATCCCTTTAGCCGAGGATGCCGGACTCATTGTTGAGCTTGGTCGCTGGGTGCTGGAGACCGCTTGCTTGCAGCTCTCGAAATGGGCCAAGAACCCAAACATGCAGCACCTCAGTATTGCGGTGAATGTCAGTCTCCGTCAGCTCCTCGATTTGCACTTCGTAAATCTCGTCCTTGAAGCGCTGCGGAAATCGGGAGCGAATCCGTGCAAACTCAAGCTTGAAATAACGGAAAGCTCCATGCTGGAGAAACTAGAGGATACTATAGTCAAAATGGAAGCACTCAAAGCACTTGGCATCGAGTTTTCTGTTGACGACTTCGGTATCGGATACTCTTCTCTGTCGCACCTGAAGCGTCTGCCCTTGAGTCAACTTAAGGTTGATCGCGCGTTCGTAAAGGATCTGCTCACGAATGACAAGGACGCTTCGATTGCTCGCACCATTATAACGTTGGGTCAGAATCTAAATCTGACGGTAATTGCCGAGGGCGTGGAGACCGAAGCACAGCGTGAGTTTCTCGAAAGAGCAGGCTGCTCCATGTACCAAGGATTTCTCTTCAGTCCAGCCTTGACTTCTTCCAAGTTTGAAGCCTTCGCGGTCGGCACGTCGGTGCAAGCTTAGAACGAATGACACCGGCAACCCAACTCCTCATTGATCTCATAACGACGCTAACCTCGAGACGTTCCGAGTCTCATTCGCGTCCTGGTGCGAAGCAATCCCGCGTCGAAAATAATGAGCGCGGGCGGTCTGTCTGAAAATGCGGTGGGAACAGAGTGCTGGATTGTGGAGTCAAGCATCTCCAGAGGAAACCGTGCGCGGCGGAGACCTTGCTCAAGACCATGGGCGTGATCTTGCATGCGGCCTAACTGAGAATAACGCTTCGTGACCACCGCCCCGACCATTCGTGCTGAATTCATCATGAAAAAGGAAAATCGGCTTTTCGCGGCCTGTATCTTTTCGCTCGCAGCAACTGCCTTCGGTTTCATCGTGCGCGCAATGCTGCTCAATACCCTCGGCGTTGTGTTCGATCTTACCGAAAGCCAGAAAGGCGCGCTCCAGGGGGCCGGCCTCTTTCCTTTTGCGCTGAGCATCATTTTTTTTAGTTTGATCATCGACCGCATCGGTTATGGCCGCGCCATGGCGTTCGCCTGGGTTCTCCATGCGCTCTCCGCGATCATTACGATCACCGCTCGTGGCTACGCGTCGCTCTACATCGGTACCTTACTATTCTCGCTGGCCAACGGCACCATCGAGGCAGTCGTCAATCCGGTCACCGCCACGCTCTATGCTAAAAACAAGACGTCACGACTCATCATGCTCCATTCCGGCTGGGCTGCTGGACTCGTGCTCGGGGGTCTAATGGCCATCTCGCTCAGCGCTCTTGGCTGGCGTTGGAAGATCGGCCTCTTTCTTCTCCCCACCCTGGTTTATGGTCTGATGATGCTCGGTCAGAGATTTCCCGTCCAGGAGAGGGTTGCCGCCGAGGTATCCTACCTGGGCATGTTGAACGAATTCGGTTGGGCGGGATGCCTGATCGTTTGCACGTTCGCCATCTACGCCCTCAACGAAGTGGGCCTGGTCTTTGGCGCTTGCATTCTTCCTATCGGTCATTCTTTTTTGTTGGCGGTCGCCTACGCCCTCGTGCCAACGCTCTATTTCGCCTTCCATTGCCGCGCGTTCGGACGCCCGATGTTCATCTTTCTTTTGTTGGTTATGATACTCATGGCCGCGACGGAGCTAGGCACCAACAGCTGGATCCCCGCTCTGCTCACGCCGGTGCTGAACGGTTTCGGCGCCAACGCCGGCAACTGGGTACTCATCTACACCTCGGCCATCATGTTCGGGCTTCGCTTCTTTGCGGCCCCCCTAGTCCGTCGCCTCGGTCCGGTCGGTCTTTTAGTCGCAAGCTCACTTATCGCCGCTGCGGGGCTCTTCTGTCTCGCCCATGCGGGTGTCGCTCCACTCCTCATTTTCGCGGCAGCCACGCTCTATGGCCTAGGCACTGGTTTGTCTTGGCCGACCATGCTCGGCCTCGCGTCCGAACAATTCCCTCGCGGCGGCGCGTTGACCCTTAACGCCATCAGCGCGCTAGGGATGATCTCGGTTGGCATTCTCGGAGGGCCTTTCCTTGGCACACTGCAGGATGCATCGCTCGACCGAAACCTGCTACGGGACAACTCCGCCCTGCATGCCGTAGTCGCCGGACCCGTGCAACAAAAATTCGGTTTTGCTTTCCAGCCACTCGACAAGGCGAAAATCAAGTCCCTTTCCAGCAGCGACCAAGCTCAGGTGCAAAAAATCGTCACCCAGACCAATCAGGCCGCCCTGGCGAAAATTGCCATCCTGCCGTCGATCATGTTCGTTTGTTTCCTGGCCCTCGGCCTCTTTTTTCGGCAACGCGGCGGCTACCGTGAAATCACCCTGGGTCGTCCGCGAACCCAGGCCATTCCGCCAGTGGCGACAACATGGCGCCACGACAAGGGCGGCGGATGATCAAGCCGTCAGGCTCACCCTTGCTGGCAGGACGTGCGTCACCTCGTTTTAAAACAGACTGCCCCTGATGCGTGTCCCTGAATCCTGACGATCCTGCACAGCCCCGTTCCCCGGTCCACCCCTCGACTTGCGCCGCGGCGGGAACGTGCGAGTGCGGCGGTATGCCGGCCCCGGGCTTTTATTTTGCAGCTGAGTCAAAGATTCATGCCGAAAAGAAGGATTTTCAAAAAGCCGAACACTTGCTGAGCCTGTCAATCGCTCTCGATCCTAGCGCGTTTTTCGTCCACATCGAATTGGCTAACCTGCTGAGCTCTTTGGTGCGGTGGTGCGTGCCTCCGCCTCCACCGCCACTAAAAGCGCCTCCACAACCGCCATGGTACGCAGCGAGTTCAAGACATCATCCAGCGCCGTCCTCCGCGCCACTGGCCACGTTGCTGGATTGCATCGCTCACAGTTATGGTCAACCAATTTTCTTCAATTCGACATCTGAGTACGACCCCGAGGTGGGGCATATTCAGGATCGGCGGGGTATTGGAGATCGGCTGCTTCGCCTCGACCGTGCGGCGTATTGGACGGAGCGCCCGAGGGTGGAAGTCGCTACCCTGTCGATGCGCGCATGGACGGTCGAGGGTTCGCGCGCTTTCACGTGGATATTGGGATCGGCGACGAAGTGATGGAGCCTGTTGAGGTGGTCTAGGGACGGGATTGGCTCGGGTTTGGCGGAATTGCTCCGCCTTCGTTTCCCATCATCTCGCGGGAACAGCAGTTTTCGGAAAAACTGCACGCGTATTCGGCAAGATATTGGGAAGGCACACAGGCTAAACCAATTAGAACGCGAGCTGCTTAGAGAAGTGGACAAGCACCCCATGCCCGACGCTTTGAACTCGGTCTAGCCAGCTCTGTCGGCCATCTAGATGTCTCACAGTGGTGTGTCGCCTCAAGATGTGGGGTAGTGTGTCTTTGTTCTTTCGCCGCCAAAGATAGCGGCACCGCCTCTGGCTCCATTTTTTGTGGAAAAAGACAAGAGTCATTAAAAACGGGCCGATTGCTTGTTGGCCTGGACTTGATTGATGCTGTTAGTTGCGCAATGGTCAAACAAAACAGCTTACGACGCCGATGGCAACTTGGTCGAAGAGACAAATGGCGCAGGAACCGTGGTCGCGCGGTACTCTCAGGGGCTGAACTTAGATGAGCCGCTCGTTATGCTGCGTGGTTCAACCACTAGCTACTACCATGCCGATGGCCTGGGCTCCATCACTTCATTGAGCAGCGCGGCTGGAGTTCTCGGGCAGATGTATACATTCGATTCTTTCGGAAAGCTGACGGCATCTAGAAGGCGATAATCGCTTGCAGTTCGAGAAGTTCCATCGTAGAGTCTTGAGGATGTCAATTTCCTCCAACCCATGCCAGCTTTTCACCGGCGCATGTCGGGCGCATTGTACGTGTCGTCTACAGGTGTACACTGGCGTCGGGGAGCTCCTAATCTAGGACTTTACTCTAGAAAAGTCGTATCAAACCCCACCGCCAGCGAGCCTGGTCGGTGGGGTTTTTGTTTTTTGGGGCCGAATTGTTCTGCTTCACGCGAGAATGACAAGGAGAACGATGCAGCGCAGCACAGAAGAGATGATCGAGTCGCTCACGAGCGGCGCTAATGTAACCGAGGATGCCTCGGGCGGTGCACGGCGCGGGCTCAGCCATTTGCGGACGCTGGAGGCGGAGAGCATCTACATCCTGCGAGAAGCCGCGGCGGAGTTCTCAAATCCCGTGATGCTCTATTCGATCGGCAAAGACTCTTCGGTCATGCTGCGGTTGGCGCAGAAGGCGTTCTTTCCCGGCAGAATTCCTTTTCCGCTGCTGCACGTCGACACCAGCTACAAGTTTCCGGAAATGATCGCGTTTCGCGATTCGTATACGAAGTCGATCGGCGCGGAACTAATTGTGCACCGCAATGAAGAGGCGATCGCAGGCGGCGCGAATCCCTTCGCACTCGGTACGCAGAAGTGCTGCGGCCTGCTGAAAACGAAATCTCTGTTGGACGCTCTGCAGGAAGGCGGTTTCAACGCGGCGTTCGGCGGGGCGCGACGCGACGAAGAAAAATCGCGGGCAAAAGAGCGGATTTACTCTATCCGGGACGCACACGGGCAATGGGATCCCAAGAATCAGCGCCCGGAATTGTGGAATCTATTCAATTCGCGTATTGACAAGAATGAAAGTATCCGCGTCTTCCCGCTTTCGAACTGGACGGAACTAGATATCTGGCTGTACATCCGCGTCGAAAACATTCCCATTGTGCCCTTGTATTTTGCGAAACCACGAGAGGTCGTAATCCGCGGCGATTCCTTGGTGCTCATCCATTCCAGGCATGAAATTCTGACGGGCGAAACCTCACAAATTGTGAATTGCAGAATGCGCTCCCTCGGCTGCGTTCCGTGCACCGGAGCGATTCGGTCTGACGCGGATACGCTGCCGAAAATTATCGAGGAAATGGTTTCTTTCCGCCGGTCAGAGCGGGAAAACCGGGCCATTGACCACGACGAGGAAGGTTCGATGGAACTCAAGAAACGGGAGGGCTACTTCTGATGGCCTCCGCTCCGGTTATTCACGATTCCTTCGAGCAATTCCTTCAGGCGGACCTGAAGAAAGAGTTGTTGCGATTTACGACGGCGGGGAGTGTCGACGACGGAAAATCCACCTTGATTGGGAGGCTTTTGTACGACGCAAAGGGGGTTTACGAGGATCAGCTCGCGTCGGTAAGAAAGAGCCGCGTGAACCGATCGAGCGGTCCGATCGATTTCTCTTTGCTGACGGATGGTCTGCGTGTGGAACGCGAACAAGGCATCACGATCGACGTTGCTTACCGGTATTTCGCGACGGCGCGGCGCAAATTCATTATTGCGGACACACCGGGCCACGAGCAGTACACACGCAATATGGCGACGGGCGCCTCCACGGCTTCACTGGCGGTAATTTTGCTTGACGCAAGCAAGGGCCTGTTGCCGCAAACGAGGCGGCACACCTATATCGCATCGTTGCTGGGGATTCCGAACATCCTGGTAGCCGTGAACAAGATGGATCTCGTCGGCTATTCGAAAGCGACATTCTTTCGGCTGCGGGAAGAATTTCTTTCACTCGTCGAACCACTGAACTTTTCGCTCGTACAGTGCGTGCCCGTGAGTGCGCTGGAAGGCGACAACATTGTCGATCGCAGTGGCAGAACAAATTGGTACTCCGGGTCGACTCTGCTCGAACATCTGGAAACCGTCCCGGTACGAGTGGCCTCGGCGTTGCCCGATTTCCGGTTTCCCATCCAATCGGTGATCCGGCCGGACTCTGCCTTTCGGGGCTTCGCAGGGCAAATCGCCGCAGGAACGATTCACCCCGGGGATCTGGTTGTGGCATTGCCCTCGAAACAAACTACGCGAGTGCAATCGATCGTTACGTTTGACGGCCAATTGCATGAAGCGGGCGCGCCGCAGTCGATCACGCTGAAATTGGACGATGAAATTGACCTCAGCCGCGGCGACATGCTAGTTTCGCCGTCGCAACCGCCAGCGATTTCCAATCGATTCAGCGCTTCCCTTGTTTGGCTCCACGAACAGCCGCTGCGCAAAGACGTTGGCTACTTGCTGAAGCACACGACGCGCCAGGTGAAAGCGCGCGTAACGGACATCCGCCATCGCATTGATATCAACACGCTCGCGCAGGAACCTGCGCGCGATTTAACCATGAACGGAATTGCGTTGGTCCATATAGAAACGACCACGCCTCTCTTCTTCGATCCGTATTCACTGAATCGCGCGACGGGCAGCTTCATCCTGCTGGATCCGCTTTCGAATGCCACCGTCGGCGCGGGCATGATGCGCGAGGATTTGACCGCTCGCCAGGTTTCGAACGATCAACCTATGTTGGCAGCGGAAAAAGCGGCGCGATACGGACACCGTCCTGGGGTTTTTCTGCTGCCGAATCGTGCGTCGCTCACTAATACGGCGGCACGGGCGCTGTTCGAGAACGGATTCGCAACGATCATAATTAACGGTGATCAGATTTCTTCAGGGTACTTGCCATCTCTCCTCGCCTCGGTTTGTTCCGCAGGCTTGTCGGTTCTTCTGGTTATCGACCAGCCATCGCGACGGCTCGTCGTTGCACTCAAGCGTGTCGCAGGAGATTCGCTATTTAATCTGGGCCCGGATTCAGATCGCAAGAATCTCGAAGAGATCACCGCGCAGATCCTATCTCACGCAGAAAAACTGCGAATCGATAGCCCGTTCAACCAATCAGAGAAGGAGTCGAAAAATGTCTGACGCGCAACTCTTCGAAAAGTCGGAAGCCCTGAATTCTGAGGATTTACTTCGAGCTATTTTCGAGCAAATGCCGTCGGTTCCGGCTTGCTTCACATGTAGTTTTCAAGCGGAAGACATGATCGTCCTTTCACTCTTGCGGCAACGGCTTCCAAACGTTCCCGTATTATTTCTTGAAACAGGATATCACTTCGCCGATACCTACCGGTTTCGCGATCAAGTCACCAGGGACTGGAAGCTGAACCTCGTCAACGTAGTGCAGCAAACAACGGTACAGCAACAGGAAGCGACATTTGGGATCCTGCACCAAATCGACCCTGCGAAGTGCTGCCAACTTCGAAAAGTAGAGCCGCTCATGGAATCGCTGGAGCCGTTTGACTTGTGGTTTACGGGGCTGCGGCGCGAGCAATCGCCGACGAGGCGGAATCTCAAAAAGATCGAGCGCCACAGACTACCCAGCGGCAAAACACTCCTGAAGATCAGTCTGCTCGCGGATTGGTCGTGGGCCCAGGTATGGGAATTCACCGGTAAGCATCAACTCGCGTACCTCCCGCAGTACGACCGCGGCTACCTGAGTATCGGCTGTGAGCCGTGCACGGCGATTCCCACATCCGGTGCGGACGCGCGTTCCGGGCGATGGGGCGGCAAGAAACTCGAATGCGGGATGCATACTTTTTCGGAGAAAACAGACGGATGAATTTTCTCCTGGGATTTGGGATCGCGTTGATCGTCGGGCTAACCGGAATCGGTGGCGGGAGCTTTACTGTGCCTGCGTTGCTACTGATCGTTGGGCTCCCCGCGGGAGAGGCCGTGGGGACAGCTTTTGTTTTCGCGGGCGTGTTGCGGTTAGTCGCGGCGCCGTTTTATCTGGCGAGCCGCCATGTGCATTCAAGATATTTCCGGTTGCTGGTGATGGGAGCCGTGCCGGGCCTCGTTCTGGGTATCTTCGTGCTACGCGCCCTCACAAAGCCCGGGAGCTACTCCGCAGTCGTGATCATTCTAGGTTTGTTGCTGGCGGTCTCTTCCAGCATCACCTTTGTTCCCCGCATCCGGAATCCTCATTTTGCTTCGAAGAATTCGCGCTGGCTACCGTGGCTGGCATTTCCGATCGGGGTTGAATCCGGATTCTCGTCCGCTGGCGCGGGCGCGCTCGGCACCATGCTGCTGCTGAATTACTCGGAGATGGCTCCAGCGCAGGTGGTTGGCACGGACATCTTGTTCGGCCTGGTATTGGCGGTGATTGGCAGCTTGGCGCACTGGACGTTTGGATCGATCAGCACGGCGACGCTCCTGCAATTGCTGGCCGGAGGATTGCCGGGCGTGGTGCTCGGTTGCTTGCTTGCCCGAAGTGTGCCTGCGCAGAAATTGAAGACCGTCGTGGCAGCCGTCGGTCTGCTAGCCGGTTTGCAGCTGGTTTGGTCGGGAGTGCACTCAATTGCTCCAAAGTCTGCCGCCGTCGAAACGAAATTGGACACGCGATTGACTCGTACGGTGCACCCGTGACTTGCTTCTCCTCTATTCCTCTTCGTCTCCTCGTTGCCTGTTGTTGTTGTCGCTGAACCTCTCTTTTGTTTCGAGCAGTAAAACTACAACTTGAACTGTAGTCCGGATTTCGCACCACATGCGCCTTGCGCACATAAATCAAGAAAACGAAATGGAGCTTGGAAATGATTTCTCTACATCTCGCAGTCTCTTTACCTAAAAAATACAGGGCGCGGGGTATCTTCGCCACGCTCGCTTCGCTATTGCTTGCTCTTTCGGCTTTTGCGCAGGGGGATTCTTCTTTCTGGGGCAGGGTCACGGATGCGACCGATGCGCCGGTCTCCGGCGCCACGATCGTGATAAGGAACATGGAGACGGACACGGAGCGCAGATTGGTCACGGACGATACGGGTCGGTTCAACGCCGCGGCATTGCCGGTTGGACAATACGAAATTACGGCTGCCAAAACTGGCTTTCAGACGGACCGCCGTCACGCGATTAGACTGACCGTCGGGGAGCGCGAAGAAATCGATTTGAAGCTGCAAGTCGGAGACGTGCACCAAACTATCGAAGTTCCTGCATTTTCCACGGCGGTCCAAGTTTCTACAGAGGATTCTTCTGGCTTGGTTGGCGAGCGCGAAGTAAAGAACCTTCCGCTAAACGGACGAAGCTTCGATCAATTGCTGACGTTGAATCCAGGCATCGTCAATTACACTTCGCAGCGGTCCGGTGGAATAGGCACTTCAAACTCCGTGGTCGGAAATATGTTTGCGGTCTCCGGGCGCCGGCCGCAGGAAAATCTCTTTCTGCTTAATGGAGTGGAATACACGAGCGCTTCCGAGATCAACAACACGCCGGGAGGTGTAAGCGGCCAGTTGCTGGGCGTTGATGCGGTCCGCGAATTTGCCGTCGTCACCGACACGTACGGCGCGGAGTATGGCAAACGGCCCGGCGCACAGATCAATATCGTCACCGCCAACGGCACGAACGCGTTTCATGGGTCGGTATACGAGTTTCTGCGCAACAGTATCTTTGACGCTCGAAATTTCTTCGACCATGGTGACATTCCGCATTTCGGACGCAATGTGTTTGGCGGTTCGGCTGGCGGCCCGATCGTAAGAGACAAAACCTTCCTCTTCGGCAACTACGAGGGATACCGGCAGTCACTCGGCGTCAGCGATTTGACGCTGGTGCCGGACAACGCTTCCCGGGCAAGCGCCGTGCCGAGCATCCGGCCTCTGCTGGCTCTCTGGCCTGTGGCGAACGGACCGGAAATCCTGACATCGTCCGGCAGCCCGAGCGGCATTGCCGAAGCATTCAGCAATCCTCTGCAGCACGTTCGCGAAGATTTCGGAACAGTACGCGTGGACCAGGTATTCAGCCCGGGCGACAATCTCGCGGCAATATACACCATTGACGACAGTACCGCCCTTTCGCCGACCAGCAATCCTTTCACGTACACGAACGTGAATCTGCGCGAGCAGGTAGCCAGCCTCAGCGAAACGCACGTCTTTTCCCCAACAGTGGTAAATCGCGCCACGGTTGGCTTCTCGCGGGGCGCCTTTTTCTTCGATAGCAACACGACCACAGATCTTGCAGGCTGGATTCACGAGGACCAGCCGGTCGGCGCAGTCGTCGTTGGCGGTGGAACAACCTTGAACGGCGCGTCGCAGATCACCAACGGGGGCACGAACGCCGGAAGCAACCTCACCGCGGTTCGCAATCTGTTTACCGGTGACGATCAGTTGACCATCACCCACGGAAAGCACTTGCTCACCTTCGGCGGTTGGGTCCAACGCATTCAGGCAAACGACACTCTGATTCAGGATCAATATGGCCAGGCCTCGTTTACAAACCTGCAGACCTTCCTACAAGGGAAAGTAAGCACCTACACCTACGCGCCTTCGTTCACTCCTCTCGGTTGGCGAACGCTGGAAGGCGCAGCCTACGCCGAGGATGCGATTCGCGTAACGTCTTCGCTCGAAGTGCGTTTTGGGTTTCGCGCGGAATTTACGAATGGTTGGAATGAAGCAAACGGTCGCGCCTCGAACTACTTATTTGATCAGAATGGCATCATCGCGACCGATCCAACCGTGGGCGGCTCCGTCTTTACCTCCAACAACGCGAAGTTTCTGCCTGCCCCTCGTGTCGCGCTCGCATGGGCTCCGTTCGCCTCCAAGAAAACCGTCGTGCGCGCCGGATTCGGCGTGTACTACGCGCTGCTGGACAATTTGAGTTATCGGCTGGATCAAAACGGGCCGTTCAACACGGTTTATGCCGTGAAGAGCATCGCGTTCTCAACGATCGCACCAGACGCCACGTACGCCGGATCAAAGGTAATTCCAAGTGGTGTGCAACCTGATTTGCGGACGCCGACCGTCGACACATGGTCACTGAAAATCGAACGCCAGCTGACTCCCAGTACAATTTTCAGCATCGGTTACATCGGCTCCCACGGTTATCACGAATTACTTTCTGTGGATGCAAATCTGCCGACACCAACAGTCTGCCCCGCGGCACCGTGCCCAGCGGGATATCCGAACGGCACCCTCTACTACCCGACCGGCGCGGCGCTCGAAAACAATGCGGTCTGGAACACGACTCATTGGTTCTCCCAAGGGATCAGTTCGTACAACGGATTGCAGGTCGACGTGAATCGGCGTCTCGGCAAAGGGCTGCAGTTCCGCGGCGTCTACACCTTTTCGAAATCGCTCGACGACGGTGACAACATGAACACAAGCGTGGCGACAAATTCTCCAGCTTTCGTCGCGAATCCGCTGGACCCGAGGGCGGATTACGGACGCGCCTCGTTCGACGTGAGGAACGCGGGAGTCATCAACCTAACCTACGATTTGCCCTTGGGCCGCTCTGCAGCTGCTGGAGACAATCCATGGTTCCGAAGGTTCGCTGTGGACTGGCAAGTCAGCGCAATTCAGACGTTGCTTTCCGGCCTGCCGTTTACGCCGCAGCTTTCCTATAACCCGTCGAACGACGGCGACACGCGCAATCCTGTGCGCCCTTCCGTAAATCCGAATTTTACGGGATCGATCATCGAGGGCGGTCCGAATCAATATCTCAATCCGAACGCTTTCCTTCAGCCGTTGCCCGGCACATACGGCAACGTCGGAAGAAACACACTCCAGGGGCCGAATCTCTACGAAACGGACCTTTCTGTGTCGCGACGATTCTCGCTGACCGAACGCCTGGGATTGCAATTCCGCGCGGAGATCTTCAACCTGTTCAACCAAGTGAACTTCAATACGCCGAACCCCGTGGTGTACGCGGCCGCCACGGGCGATCCCTCGCCGACGGCTGGGGTAATCACTTCCACAGCAACAAGCTCGCGCCAGGTGCAATTTGGATTGAAGCTGTTGTGGTGAATCAGTCTTCCCAGAGGTGGGGCAACAACACTTTTGCAAGATGCTCTCTTACTGCGGGCCAAATCCATTTGGCCGGACGTGTTGTTCAGACTAAGATTTCAACAAATCCTGGGAAGTTGTTCTCCAGACAACATATCAAGCACGCGATGTCCTCGGATCCGGCTGCGGACAGTGACGATCCCGGAGCGATCCTCATGCACCGTTCCGGCTTGCGCGGCACCAGCCGAAACACTTTGTGAGCGCAAGATTTCAAGAGCATGGCCGGCGTCGCTCTCGGGCACGAAGATAACGAACCGCCCTTCGTTCGCCACATAGAAAGGGTCGAGACCGAGAAGTTCGCACGCGCCACGCACGACATCGGAAACGGGAATGAGTGTTTCTTCCACGGTGATACGAACTCGAGCGACCGATGCGATTTCGTTTAGCGCTGAAGAGAGTCCACCGCGCGTTAGGTCACGCAGGCAGTGCACTTCTATGCCAGCTTCGAATAATGCTTGGACGGGGGCCCAAAGAGGAGCTGTATCGCTGCTCACCGGGCCTTCGAATTCGAGACCGTCGCGTACCGAAAGAATCGTGATTCCATGAGCACCTAGATCGCCGCTCACGAGCACCGCATCCCCGGGGCGCACGGATTCGGGGCCGACCGGTTTCGGCGCGACGACGACTCCGATGCCCGTCGTATTGAGGAAAATTCCATCGCCCTTGCCCTTGTCTACAACTTTCGTGTCGCCGGTCACGATTGGCACATTGGCGACTCGTGCTGCCTCACGCATCGCCGCGACGACAGTATGCAAAATTTCCATCGCCAGCCCTTCTTCAAGAACGAAACCGGCGCTCAAGGCCAAAGGCCGTGCGCCGCACATCGCAAGATCGTTGACAGTGCCGTTGACTGCAAGATCTCCAATCGTGCCTCCTGGGAAAATGAGAGGCTGAACGACATATGTATCAGTAGTCATGGCAAGTCGGGTTCCACTCGCAGAAAGCACGGCGCCGTCGTGCCGCGACTCCAGCGCCGAGTTCGAAAAAGCGGATAGAAAGACGCTTTCAATCAGCTGATTGGTGAGGCGGCCGCCGCCTCCGTGGGCCAGCAAAATCCGGTCAGTGGCCGGCCGTGGCAGTGGACACGATAGAATGGCCATCTTCTTTCCGCCTCCCAAAGTGAAAGTAGGCTGCACATGCGCCTTCCGAGGAGACCATCGGTGCGCCGAGAGGAGTATCGGGTGTGCAGCGGGTCCCAAATGCCGGACATTCGAAAGGCTTGCGCAGGCCCCGCAACACAAGCCCCGCAATGCATTCTCTCGATTCCTCAACGCGGTCAATATCCATGGCGAAACGCGTTTCCGCGTCGAAACGACGGTACGCTTCGCGCAGCCGCAATCCGCTCGAGGGAATTTCGCCGATTCCGCGCCAGGCGCGTGGCGTGACTTCGAAGACTTCGGCGATCCGCTCTTGCGCCGGCAGATTGCCTGACCGGCGCACCGCCCGCGCGTACTGATTCGCGACTTCCGCGCGGCCATCTTCGAGTTGTTCCACAGCCATCAGCACGCCTTCCAGCAGGTCCAGTGGCTCGAATCCTGTGACGACGATAGGCACCCGGTATTTCCGGCTGATGGGGACATATTCTTCGTAACCCATCACCATGCAAACGTGACCAGCAGCCAGAAACGCCTGCACGCGACAATCCAGCGAACCCAGGATGGCTTCCATGGCTGGCGGCACAAGCACGTGGGACACAAGCATCGAGAAATTCGGGATCTTTTCGCGTTCCGCCTGCCATACAGCCATGGCGTTGGCAGGGGCGGTGGTCTCGAAACCGACTGCGAAGAAAACAACCTCGCGGTTCGGATTCGCACGAGCGAGCTGTAAAGCATCAAGCGGCGAGTACACAATACGCACATCAGCGCCCGAGGCTTTGGCATCCAGAAGACTTTGTGTTGAGCCAGGAACGCGCAGCATATCTCCGAACGAGCATAGAATTACTTCCGGCCGGAGCGCCGTAGCGATCGCGCGGTCGATCATCTCGAGGGGCGTAACGCACACCGGGCAGCCGGGCCCGTGGACGAGCGTGATTCCTCGGGGAAGCAGGTCCTGAAGCCCGGTCTTGACGATCGTGTAGGTCTGCCCGCCGCACACTTCCATGAGCGTCCAAGGGCGCTTTGCAACGCGCTGGATGGCCTGAGCCATCTGCCGAACGGCACTGTAATTGCGATACTCGTCGAGAAACTTCATGTCTCGAACTCTTTCAGCTCTTCCAGTTGATCGAGTTGCCGAAGCGCTTCGAAGACCCGCTGAGCCTCGTGTTCATCCACCACGGTCAGTGCGAAACCCACGTGAACCAAAACGTAATCGCCTACGCGAGCCTGGGGTGTGTAGTCCAGGCAAACCTCCTTACGAATGCCGCTAAAATCCACCTTGCCACGCCGCAAGCCAAGGGCTTCTACATCAAAAATCGAGACTATCTTTCCTGGCACAGCCAGACACATGCAAACACCTCAGCTTTCCTCTGGCTCCGATACCATCGCAGAGAAACCACACTGCTCGCACGGTTCCGCGCGGCACGTCGCGCTGCCGCCCGCTACGCCTGCGAGCAGAGATTGCTAGATTCATATCCTCGGTGCGACTGCCAGGCTGCGGATGCGATCACCTCCCGCAGACAGGCGATCCAATCCTCGAGGCCCACCCCAGTCTTGCAGGAGACCGCGAAGACTACGGCCCTCGGATTAACTTCCCAGACGTTTGTCATCAGATCTTTCAGATCATGTCCAGAAGCCGGAGAAAGGTCCGTCTTGTTCAGGAGAACGAAGTCTGCTTTGTGAAACATAACGGGGTACTTCTTCGGCTTCTCCGGCCCTTCTGCCAGGCTGCAAATCACAACGCGAAGACTTTCGCCAAGATCATAGGAAGCCGGGCAGATGAGGTTGCCGACGTTTTCTATTATCAACAGGTCGAGTTTCTGGATTGGGAATTCGGCCAGCGCGCGGGCGACCATGCGGGCGTCAAGATGGCAGACCGTCCCCGTCGTAATCTGGTGAGAGGGGACGCCGAGCGCGCGAATGCGCTGCGAGTCAAGATCGGTTTGAAGGTCACCTTCGATGACTGCAAGGTTGTACTGACCTTTCAGCGCGGGTATGGTGGCTTCGAGCAGCGAGGTCTTGCCTGCGCCAGGCGCGGACATCAAATTAATGACCACCGTTCCTTCTCCCGCGAACAAACGGCGATTCTCCGCGGCGACTTCCTGGTTGGCTTTTAGGACATTCGTTTGCACCAATACGCGATCCATCACACCCTCTCAGCTTCTATTTCGATGTACTCCACTTGAAATTCCTCGCCCGAAACAACTTCCAGCGGCAGCCCGCATTGCGGACAGATCAGGCAAACCGCCCGCACCGGATTGCTCACCGATCCGCAGATCACGCAGCGGACGGTCATTGCCACGCTTTCGATCTCCAACCTGGCATTTTCTGCCAACGTTTCCAAGCGAGCGACCTCGAAGGCGAACTCGAGCGCCTCGCGTACCACTGTCGTGAACTCGCCGAGCCGAATTTTGATCACTTGAATGCATCGAGAGTTCTCCTGGCGAGCCTTGGCCTCGGCAATTTCGATGATGCTTTGAGCGATGGAGATTTCGTGCATAGACGAAGAGCAACTTTCCCCGGGTCCTCTCTTACGACGAGACCAATTCGCGTTGATCACCAGACAACCACCAAAGATGCGGCTGGGCCGGAACTTCCCGGCGGCGACAGGCGATGGTACGTTCCGCGAGCAAGCGCGCAATTTTATCGATCGCGACGAACGAAGCGCTCAGCACCCAGGGGCTGATACTTTCTCCAAGCCCACACGAATCGGGAACGACGCCGACGATAATCAGTTCGGATGGCGCATGACCAGCCAGCCTCAACTGCACCAGGGACTCCTGAACTCCAGGATCATGGGCCGTCACACGAAGCTGGGAGCGGCGGGAAAAAAGGTCGGCTTCGGAGTAAATGCACAGAGTCCCCGGCCTCTCATCCACGAGAATGGTGTCTGCTAGCACAACCAAATCCGTGTCGTAGAGATACGGAGCGATGTCCAGGCCAGGCGTGCCCAGGTCGAGAATTTCAACATTCGAGTCGCACTCGTATGCTGATCGAAACATTTCGACTGCCAACGGACCAAAGCCGTCATCGCCAAGAAGAACGTTCCCTATCCCTATCACAGACACTCGCTTGTGACTTCGGCGGCCGCTTGTGATCATAAGACCTTCACTTGGGCGATCTCGCGGCCCCTGCCATCCAGCGTATGACAGGAACACGCCATGCATGGATCGAAGGAGTGCACGGTGCGGAGTATTTCCAGCGGCTTCACTGGATCGGCCACCGGGTTCGAAAGAAGCGAACTTTCGTAGGGCCCCGGGACGCCTTTCTCATCACGCGGGCTGGCGTTCCAAGTAGTTGGAACCACCGCCTGGTAATTGGAGAAAGCTCCTTTCTCGATCATCACCCAGTGCGAAAGCCCGCCGCGTGGGGCTTCATGCATGCCGACGCCCGCGATTTCGTGGTTCGGGAATTGTGGCGGATTGTAGGTAGCATCGTCGCCCTTGAGAATATTGGCGGTGAGCAACTGCCAATGCCCGAGGGCGAGGTCGCAGAGCATCGCCGAGCGGATTCCCCGGGCAAGATGACGTCCCATGGTCGATTGCAAATCCTCCGGCGGGACTTTCAACCCATGGACCGAGGAAATTTTCGCGAGGGCCGTTTCTGTCCACTTATGTGTGAGCTGATGACCGGAAGCGAAGCCGACAAGAACATTTGAAAGCGGACCGACCTGCATGGGATGTCCGTTGTAGCGCGGTGCTTTTACCCACGTATACTTTGCGTTTTCCTGGAAGTCGGTGTAGTCGGGTTCAGTTTTGCCTTTCCAGGGCGGCAGCGCGCCTTCTCCTCTGTACCACGCATGAGTAACATCCTCAGCAACCGCCGCGCGGAACTTCTCGTCCCGCCAATCTTTTATCGGCCGCGACCCAGCCAGATTTCCATCCATGATGACGCCACCGGGAAGATCGAATTGTGTGGCCTTGGCATCCAGCGGAAGGTCAGGTACCGCAAGATAATTTGCAACCCCGCGTCCGTAATGGAACCACTCCGGATAAGAGGCGGCGAGCAGGCAGGTATCGATCAAGTACGCCTGCTGCACAAACGGAATGATGTCGTGGATTAGAGATTGCAACACCCCGAGGCGGTCCATATTCATGGTGGCCAGGCTGTTCAGGTTGATCGCATTCATCACGCCCCCGACGGCCATGTTCTGAATGTGTGGTGTTTTGCCCCCAAGAATCCCAACGATTTGACAAGCCTTGCGCTGAAATTCCAGAGCCTCCAGATAATGAGCAAAGAAAATCAGGTTCATCTCTGGGCTCAGACGCATCGCCGGATGGCTCCAGTAGCCGTGAGAGAAAATTCCTAGCTGGCCGCTGCCGATCAATCCTTTTACTTTGTTTTGAACCTCTTCGAGTTTGGCGTGGGAGTTCCCCGGCCAGGTGGAGTAGCCGTCTGCTAGCGAAGCGGCGCGCGCGGCATCAGCCTTGGGAATAGTGGTGATGTCTACCCAGTCCAAAATGGACAAATGATAGAAATGCACGATGTGGTCGTGCAGCGCGTGAGCGATCAGAATCAGATTGCGGATGTACTGCGCGTTCGCCGGAATCTCGAGCTGCAATGCATCTTCCACTGCGCGTACAGAGGCTATGGCGTGTACCGTGGTGCAAACTCCGCAGAAGCGCTGCGCAAAAACCCAGCCTTCGCGCGCATCGCGCCCTCGCAATATGGTCTCAATGCCCCGCCACATGGTACAACTTGCCCAGGCCTTCTGGACTGTGCCGCCATCCACCTCGACATCGATTCGCAGGTGCCCTTCGATGCGCGTTACGGGATCAATCGAAACGCGGGTCATGCGGTTTCTCCTTCCGCCCCTGGTAGCGGATTGCCTTCGTGGCGGTTCGCCCATCGAGGTAGACGCAGAGATCTAAATTTGTTGTTCCACCCGTGGGTGTCGCCTGGCAAGACCGCGAAAAATTTGACCGCCAGGCCGAAGCCTAGGAATGCGAGAGCGATGTAGCCGGCGGCCATGAGCAACTCGGGAGGTGTGGGGAAGTAGCCTCTCTGCCGTTCCGGGTGAAATGCGACGGTCGTCGGCACAAAGCGGTAATACATCCCGCCCAAGCAGGCAAGCGTGGCCACTTTCAGCAGGCTGCGAGGAGTCACGCGCACAACCTTGAAGAGCAGCGCGACTCCTGGGACGAGAATGAGGCCGGTCTCGACCAGGAAGATGAGACTCATCCTGTCGAGCGCGAAAGCGGCATGCACTTGGCCGCGCCAAATCAGGTCCCCGGCGCGCACGGCGAGAAAAAGGAAGCACGCCGCACAGAGCAATTTGCCCAATTCGTCCAGAACACCGATATCCAGCGCCCGCGAGTAGCGAAGACAGGCGATTAAAAGAAGAAAGGTCACGAAACCGATGCCGCACAATCCCGCCGCCAGAAGATAGAGGAGCGGGAGGAATGGTGTCTGCCACAGCGGATGGATTTTGTCGCCGGCCAGGAGTAGCAGTCCCCCCAAGGAGGACTGGTGCATAAGCGGAATAACGTAGGCCCCAATAATCATGAACGGATAGATCCGCCGCAGAAGGGGAGCGACTTTGCGCAGGCTCACGCGGGTTGCGTCACTGCCGGTGTAATACAACCTTTCCAGGAAAAGTGGAAGGATCTCAAAGGACAGGAAAATGGCGACATAGATCGGCATGCAAATGCAAATCTCAAGCATGGCCGATTCCGCATTCCATCTCCAGGGGAGCAGAGCGTTCCAGAAATTCCACGGACGCCCGACGTCAAAGCCGAGGGCGATGAGACCAGTCGCGTAAAGAAGGAAACCAGACACCAGCGCCGTCCGCATCACAACGTGCAGCTTCTGACGGTCGAAGACCCAAGCGGCTATCCCCAATGCCAAAGGTCCCGAACCCAACGCAGTCAGGGTCATGACGTTGAAGGTTTTCCATATTCCCCAGGCGTAAGCGTCATTCATCCCTGAAAACGGCCCCAGCGGAGAGAAGAGCCGCACCGCTGCAAGGGCACAGCCGATGGCAACCAATGCTCCACAGAAAAGGAACGTAGGTGTAATCACTGACGCGCGATACACAGGCACGCCACGCTGCCAGTGGTTGATTAAGTTTGTGCCAGTTCTATCGAGGCTGGTCATAGCTGATCCGGAAATCCGCTTTTCTTCTCCCGTTCCGGCCTTTCGGCCTCATGACGGTTCCAGTTGCGCTTGATCACCGCGCCCAGAATTCCAGCCACGATGATCGGCCCCGAAAGCCATTTGTAAATCACGGAAGTCACTTTGGTGCCGTAATGGCCGAGCGAGGTTGAGCCGAGCTTCGGAAGGCCAATCTTTTCAAACGCCACGCTGGAGAGATAAAGCACCTGGGTTCCACCCGCCTCATGCTCTCCGTACACGCGCTTCTCGAAATACTTATCCGGCGAGGCCGCGATGCGCTCTTTCGCTTTGGCGAGCAGATCAGTTCTTTTACCGAAAATGACCGACCCCGTGGGGCACACCGCTGTGCATGCCGGTTCCATGTGCTCCAGAAGACGTTGGTCGAAGCAGAACTCGCACTTCACGATCTTGGGATTCCATTTGTCCCACTCAAACTTGGGAACTTCGAATGGACAGGCTACTTCACAGTAGCGGCAACCGATGCAAAGCGAACTCTCCCACGTGACAGCGCCCCACTGGTTCTTCTTTAGCGCGCCGAAAGGACAGCCTGTCACGCACGCAGGATCGAGGCAGTGCATGCACTGTCTTTTGACGTAAGCGAACTCCGGTCCATTCGGCTCCTTGTAAAGCTCGATGATGTTCTTAGTCTTTGCGTTGAGTCCCTCGGGCATTTGCCACAGGCCGCCGGAGAGCGACGTGTCCGGCGGCAGTCCATTGGCCTCGCTGCACGCCACCATGCAGGCCTTGCAACCCGTGCAGATGGTGCTGTCGTACAGCATCGACACGGCGTCTGGCGGAGCCACCGGGTGTGCCGGGTGTTCCTCGGCGGCCGCGGCCGGAGCCAGCGTTCCCGCGACGGTTCCTCCGAACCCGAGGATTCCCAAAAGAGCTTGACGGCGACTGATGCCCCCGCTCATGCAGAGTCCCTCGGACCCGCACCTGGTCCCCGTTCGGTCTCGTCAGGCCCACCAAAGCCAGGAACGCTCTCGTCCGCGGGTACCTTCGAAAACTTGCGTGAAGCGACGTAGCCAGCTCCTGCGAGCGCACCGACTGCTAATCCCACAAGACCAGTTGCCAACGGGCTGATACCCCCTTGGGGTGCATTTATAGGGGCGTAGGTCTCCGGAGGATTCGCGGGAGTATGAATTTGCACCACCTGGAACATCGGCACGCGGAACGCAATACTTTTTTCCGTGCACCCAATGCATGGTGCTCCGATCCCGATTGGCCACACATCGGGAATCTCGTTGAAATGCCGCGTCGAGCATCCAGCATGAGTATCCGGTCCCTTGCACCCCATCTCATACAGACACCAGCCTTCACGATGCCCATAGTCGCCGTATTGCTTAACAAAGTTGCCGGCATCGAAGTGCGCTCTGCGCGGACATTGATCATGAATGTTACGGTCAAAGGCGAACTTCGGACGTCTCTCCCCATCCAGTTCCGGCAATGTCCCGGAGTCAGCGTATTGCAGGACGACACCGAGCAGCGTGTAGGGATTCGGCGGACACCCCGGGATGTTCACAATCGTCTTTTCCGGCATGAGATCAACAACGCCGACCGCACCCGTCGGATCCGGATCGGCCGACGGAATTCCTCCCCAGGAGGCGCAAGAACCGATGGCAACAATCGCTGCTGCTTTTCCCGCGACGTCCGCCAGAACTTCCATGGCCGGCCGCCCAGCCAGTTTCATGTATACGCCGTTATCGCGCGTGGGGATGGAGCCCTCGACGACACAAATGTACTTACCCGCGTGCGTGCTCACGGCCTCTGCAAGTGCCTCTCGAGCCTGCGTTCCCGAACCCGCCATTAGCGTTTCGTGGTATTCGAGTGAGACGACGTTTAGAATCAAATCGGCAAGGTCCGGGTGGGAGGTACGCAGAAGCGTCTCCGTGCATCCTGTGCAGTCCTGGAAGGCCAGCCAGATCACCGGCGGACGAACGACTTTCCCTAGGCCGTACGCGACCTCTTCCGGAGTCTTTTTATCAGTGATGGCAAGTCCGAATGGGGCTGCGACCATCAGGGAGGAGCAGAACTGGAGAAATGCGCGGCGGCTGACGCCACACCGCATCAGGCGTTCGTCGATGGTCTCGAGAACTCTCGAGGCACCAATGAGGGAGTCAACCATCAGGCCAACTGGAGTGCGTCCTCTCTCCACGCGTTTTCGAACGTTTGTTATACCCGCATCATGACTTTCATCGCGACGCGATGACCCACGAGATTGCCTAACTGCGGCATGCGCAAGATTTTCTACAACACGGAAACGGCTAAGGTGCTTTTAGGTTGGGCACTCGTTGTCTCCAGTTCGAGTTCAGCGGTTGCCATTCCACATTCGTCCAAAAACACGCCATCCTATACAGATGGGCAACCTCACGACTGTTCAAAAACGCACACTATTAGAAATCAAGAATGATATGAGGCCACTGCTCTCTCAAAGGACAGAATATCGACGCCGGCCTATTTGATCTTCGGTTTGGCGGCCCCGGAAAGACCTATGCAGACATGGGTGGAGAATTCTTTGTCACGATCGATTTCGTACGTTCACTTCATGTCATCCAGTGTTTTGCCAACAAGCGGGCCTGAGGGTTTATAAACCCAACTACATGCTGAGCAACCGAAGCCCAGAGAGCTAGGCTTCTCAATCCAGACCAACTTACGCGGTATTGCACCATTATAAACCGAGCCCTGTGCAAAACAGAACAGCGCCCTAGACGGCCGTATTCTGGACGTGCGATCAGATCAGTTTGGTCAGTGACCTGGCCCCTGCAAGGGAGCGTGAAGATGTATCCATGGTCTAAGTGTTGATCGAAGAGATGTTTGGGTCGGACGGATGCCGACCGGTAAATTGCGAGCGAGCCTTGCTCGTCGATGCGGAGTAGAAGGAGTGCTAAAAAAAGCGAAATAAAATAGCTCTTTTACGTGAAAAGAAAGGAGTGTGTTAATAAAGAGTTCGACGGAGCCGACATTATTAGAGATGGCCCGTTACGACCCAACCCGGGGCATTAAGGCACGTCGTCGTCCAATGGACACAGCTTGTTTGTCACTCACGAGGAAGCGCGGTTGCATTCTCACGTGCTTTTCTCTCGACGTTCTCTTCTTCGATTTGTTCCCCGACGTGTTCCTCATTTGCCGCGGCATCGTCGTTTGCGGCGATCTTTTTGCTCAATCGAGGCTCCGGAACGCCTACAGACTTTCTGATTTTCTTCATGCTCACGACCTCCTCTGCGATCCGGGGTGCGCCCCCTGGAGCTAACTATTTTCGGCCCACACTGGCTGCAGCGGGTGTACTGGCCGGCGTGGCATCCGATTCTCCAACCCAGTATCCTAGTCGACCGTAGTGTCGATGCAGTCCGTTCTCATATTCGCGATCTACTAGGGAATCCCCTTTGTATTCCGGAGATTGCTTAATGGCCTCGCGGGAAAGACCCACGAGCACTTTTGTCTCGTTCCAACTAACGCGCTCGATCCATTGTGGCGAGAGCAGGATCTGTTTTCCCGGCCACCAATTCTTGGTAGCGACAACTAAATAGCGAATCGCCCAGGTCTCGTCGTCGATGATGAAGTCCTCGACGTGGCCGACCTCGCCGTCGGAGGCCTCGATGTGATAGCCAGTGACGGCGTGTGTGCTCCGCAGATGGTGATCCCACGTCTTCTCGGCCTTCTTAGATTTCTTCCATTCTGCGGGATCACGCTCGATATAGGAGTAAGCCCCCCACGTGTAGGGACCGTTCCAATACACCGGCCATTCGTAATACCCGTGATAGGCTTCCTCAAATTGACGCGATACCGGCTTGTCGGTATCCACCGACGGACTGTCCTCAATCTGCTTCTTGGTTAAATCGATGGCTATATGCTTATCTGCTTCATTCACAGCGATGAGCGCGTAGGGAGAGACGAGCACTTGTTTGGCGAGTAGCCAGTCCCCGGCATCGGCGACCAGATAGCGAATGGTCCAATGACGGTCGTCGAAATAGAATTCTTTAACCTTCCCGATTTCACCGTCTAGGCACTCCAACTTGTAGGCGATAAGCGTTTTAGCTTTGAATAGCATAATAAAAAGTTCCTTTCTTTATACGGGCTTGGCTATTGATGGTCGCCGCCGAAACTGTTCAATTCGCTTAAACTGCTGCCGGTGCCACCCCAACGCTGGAGTGCAGTTCATAATTCGCAGGATTCGCGGTTTCGATGATGGTCCTCGCCAGCGCCACTTAATCCGTTAAGCAAGTTTCGAACCTAAACTATTGCACCGCACTAACGCGGAAGCTGTTCTTTAAAGGACAGTCTTCGTCGAGGAATCGACTCAGTAGCTGGTAAACAGGTACCGGAGAAAGGGGCGTACTAACGCAACCGCGACGGTGAGCTCAAACGGCGACATCAATCCTGTTACTGTTGAGGGCACGTATTCGGTGAAGCCGGATTGTACTGGCACGATGACCCTCAGCGTATCTCCCTTCGATGCCACCGTAGACCTAGCGTTTGTGATCGACGACGATTGGGAATAGATTCGAGCCATCGTCACAGACGCAAACGTAATTGAGAGCCTTGTTTACAGGAAGCAGTTTCGGGGGGATGGTGAATAGCATTCCAATCTGATGCTCGATGCGCCCTCGCTTGTCCCCAGCGTTCCAGCCTTTGGCCCGACTCAACTCAGCGGTGTTTTCCAGCGGACGGGTTCGGGGGTATTTGGCTTCCAAAAAAGGAAACCAGTTGACGGTTAGGATCCCCAAGGGTGCCGTTGGCATGGATCTTACCCCTTGGTTAGGCTACCTCGCACATGCGGATGCTCCAATCGAACTAGTCGATGAATGATATTCGAAGTCTGCAAGATGTATCTTACGAACGCTCTTATGGCGAGTGGAAGGCCGACCTATCTTGCGTTTACGGATGGGCTCATCGCGGTCTCGGACTGTGCGGCACTCACAGCGATCGCGCGCGGCCAGTTTCCGCGCGACCGATTTGTCGTCTGCTGACGGCTGGGCCCCGTTCTTCGTAACGGACTCCCTGATGCAGGATCAACCAGATCAGTCGACACTGTCGATGGGCAATCGCCCCGATGGCTTGATTATGTCCGAGGCGCGGGACGCGGCGGCGATACACAATCTCAAAGATGCTCCCTTTGGTCCTGGCTGCAGCCTTAGCCGTTTGGTTGAGAACGCGCCGCATGTGGCGGTTGCCTTTCGGGGAGCGGTGGCTGTAATTCACGCCCGCGCTCTCGTCATCACCGGGACATGCACCAACCCAGGAGGAGAGGCATTTCGCGGAAGGAAATGTTGCTGCGGTTGCACCGACTTCGGCAATGATCTGTTGCGCTGAATCCACTCCGAGACCCGGCACCTCCGCCAGTCTCGTAACTGCATCCTGGTGCTGATTGAGCAGCATGGCCATCTCCTGGTCCAGTTGGCCGATCTGTTGATCGAGGAATTGCAACTGCTCCAGCACCATCTTCAGGAGCCGTCGGTACACGGGCTTGAGGTCGGTGCACGCACCGAGCGCATCACACAATTGTTCCGGTGTGGCGCGCAACTTTCGATCGGCCAAAGCGGCCAGAGCCGCCGGGTTGGTTTCTCCGTCAGCCAGTGCTTTCACATGCGCTGGGCACTGACGCCTAGCAGATCCGAGACCAAGCAGGACAACTTAATGTGGACCTCTTCCAGAAGAGATTCCAATTGGTTCTGCAGCCTCACTCGATCCCGCGTCAACTGGTACTTCCTGCGTGTCACCGTTCGCCACAGACGCTGCTCGGTATCGGGCACAAAGCTCAGAATCAGTTCCCGCGCCACCAGTCGCTTCACCAGGCGTTCGGCATCTGGGAAATCCCTTTTGCGTCCCCGCCGTCCGCGATTTGATTGCGCCTGTGCCAAATGCAGCGTTCCCGATCTCCGACTTGCGCCTTCCTTCTTCTGGCTAGCGGTTTCCAGTGCCGTTCCAGCTCTTCCCACACCGGTTTCCAATATTGCGCCGTCGATTCCATAACCGCTTCCTCGACCTCTTGCTCGAGCAGCCATGCGGCCAACGATCGCAGTTGTTCGGGATTGCTGCCAAACATCCGCCGCTCGAACTTGTACTCACCTTCGACTTCCACGTCGGACACAATTACAGCCAGCATTTTTTTATGAACATCAATTCCCGCTATCCTGTATGGCATTGTCTACTCCCGGCGGGAGCGGAGAGCGTGCTGCAGTTACCTTAACCAGGGTCGCGGGCTATCGCCGCTCCCACAGGGGAATGCAAACGACGCCCAATTATTCGCTCAATCACGCACGCTCCGGATCAGACAACTGAACGGCCTCTACTTATCCATTGTTGCATCGACCTCGCCGCTCCGAGCCGTTGCGAGCATACCTCAAAGTGATTTTCATGGGGTTTCGCGGGCCGGAGGCCCTAAAGGACAACTTACAGCGACTCCAGGTGCAGGGTTCGAATCGCAAGTTTTGGTGGTCGGCTCAATCTTATTTGCGGCGCAAGCTCCATCTACCTTCAGCGGGCGATACGAATGAGTCCCACTCGTCACCTTGGCTAGAACCAACTGTACGTCGCTGATGTAACGCTCCAAGAACGCGGCTTCGCAGTAGGCGAGATAGTAGTCCCACATACGTATGAAGTTGTCGTCGAATCCGAGTCGCCGAACCTCATCGAGCCTTTGCAGAAAACGGCGGCGCCAGTCGTGGAGCGTGAACGCATAATGCAGGCCGATATCCTCGAGGTCAAACAGTTGCAGGCTAGTGCAACGCGTTAACGAAGAAATAATCGCGAGTATGGAAGCGAGTTCGGCACCTGGGAAAATATGCTTCTTAATCCAGTCGCTTTGCTTCCGGTATTGGTCGAATCTTGACTCGCGGATCGTGATGGTCTGCAGCAACATGGCGCCATTGAACTTCAACAGACGGTCGCAGACGCCAAAGTAATCGTCGTAGTGTTCGTACCCCACGGCTTCGAACATCTCAATGCTTACAATTTTGTCGAACTTGCCGCGAAGATTCCGGTAATCTTCGAAAAGCAAGTTTACCCTGCCATCTAAGCCGTTGTGCGAGAAGAATTCCTTGGCATAGTCGTACTGTTGCCGGCTGATCGTCGTGGTAGTCACGCGGCAGCCGTAATTGCTCGCGGCAAAAGCTGCAAAACTACCCCACCCGGTCCCAATTTCCAGAACGTGATCGTTCCGGTTTAATTGCAGCTTTTGACAGATGCGGTCCAGCTTCGCGAGTTGCGCATTTTCCAGTGAAATGTCGGGAGCTTCATAGTATGCGCACGAGTAGCAGAGCGTGGGGTCGAGGAACAACCTGTAGAAATCATTGCCCAAATCATAGTGATAGGCGATGTTTCGCTTGCTGCCGGCTTGTGTATTGCGATGGCTCAAGTGCGAGATCAAGTCGATCGACCGGCGGAAGAAGCCTGTGAATCGGCCGGCGCTCTCAAGACGCTCCAGATTGCGCACTCCCAGCCGCACCACAGCAACCAGATCGGGAGTGGACCACTCGCCGCACATGTAGGATTCGCCGATACCTACATCGCCACCGAAGAGCGCCCGCCTGAAAAAACGCTGGTTGTGTACTGCAAGGACGGCCTTAAGCTCCGCGTCTGACAAGCCAAAGATATAAGTATCTTCCGGGCAAACAATCTCGAGATGGCCTTCCTTCAATTTGTTGAGCATTTGTAAGAGCAGGCGTTTGGAAATTGTGAATTTCATTTGTTACTCCGCGAGGCGCCGAAGTGGCGCTGATTGACGGGGGTAAAGCGTCCCGGACCTGGATGATGAACTACGGGGACTTTCTTAAGATAAAGTCGCGCCGCCTCCCAGTGGATGGCGGCTATGGTCTTGGCAGTGACCCACGGAAAACTCAGCAGCGCATTACGAATTGATTTGGCAGACCATGGTCGTCGCTCGAGTCTCAGCGTGGAATCAAACAGAGCCTCATTGTTCTGGGCAACGTTAGTTTGGATGACCAGCGATTCCTCGGGGCACGTGAAAGTCCAGTGATACTGGCAATCCATGCCCATGAAAGGGGACACATGGAAAGTCTTGGGGAACTTGTAGCTCCGCACCTTCTCCGAAGTCGCCACCTGATTTGCAGGGGAGAGCCAATAGTTCTGTGTTTCAGCGAAGGTGTTATTCACTTCGGCAAGAATTAGCCGTATTTGTTCGTCCCGATCAAAACAGTAGTAAAAGGAAACCGGGTTGAAGTTATAGCCAAGGTAGCGCAGATGCGTTAACAAAAAAATCTTTCCGTCCGGCAGTTGTAGACCGTTGCGCGCGGCATCTGCCTCGATGCGCTCCGACAGGGGCTTTCGCAGGTCGCCGAAATGATCGCGTTCATAAAAACTGGCCCAGTTCCAGCGGTTGTAACTGGCTAGTCTCGATACCTGCATAAGTTCCGGAAGCCTGTGAACTTCCAGAAAGGTCATAAATATAGGATATTCGAACTCATGACTTGCCGGGCGAAAGCGCCGGTGACGGACCCATCCAACGTAGAGTGCGCTTTCTATCATGCCACAGGCGTCCACGGCGAGTTTAAGCTTTGCGCCACGCGAATCGCGGAGTTCAATCCGTCTTCGTGAAATCCGTAGAACCAATAAGCCCCGCAAAAATGTGTATGATTTTTACCGCTGATCTCTTGCCAGCGTCCTTGGGCGCGAATGGCTGGCAATGTCATCAAGGGATGTGCGTAAGTCATCTCACGCAAAACGCTTCTCCCTGCAACTCGGCCGTTTGCATTGAGGGTCACACAATAGCGTTCAGGCACAGGCAGGCTCTGCAAGCGAGTCATGTCGTAGGTAACTGTTACCGCGCGAATGTCTGTTCCCAGGTGGTAGTTCCACGAGGCCCGGGCTCCAGGGCGCCGCGGCAACAAACGCGAATCCGTGTGGAGCAAGGTGTGATTGCGGCTGGTGGTCAAACTACCCAATACACTGCGCTCGACGGGTGAAGCATCGGTTAGAAGCGCCAAGGCCTGAGGCGCGTGACAGGCGAATACAATTTCGTCAAAGCTTTCTAAAGGGCCGTTGTCAAATCGTATGTTCACACCTGCACTTGAGCGCGTGACCCCTTCGATGTTTGCTCCAGTACGGATACGCGTCGCATAGGGCCGGGTTAGCGGCGCGATGTAACGGCTGCTTCCACCTTTGATCACATACCACTGCGGATGAGCGTTAATACCGAGGAGGCCGTGATTATCCAAAAAACGAATGAGAGTAAGCGCGGGGAAGCTTTCAATTTCCTCTAGCGAAGTCGACCATACGGCAGCGGCCATTGGATAGAGATAGAAACGCGCAAACTCAGCGCTAAAAGCATTGGCGCGGATATATTCCCCCAAGGTCATCGTCGCGCCAGCCGGATCATCCAAAATGAATCGTGCTTCACGGTTGAAACGTAGAATCTCTTTCAACAATTTGAAGTGCGCCGGCCGCAGGTAATTCTTCTTCTGTGCAAAGAAGCCGCGCAGGCCCCGGCTACTGTATTCGAAGCTGGTCTTCTTGCATGAAACTCCAAATGACATTTCAGCTTTCTGCCGCTCGATACCGAGTTGGCAGAACAATTTCACAAGATTGGGATAGGTACGATCATTGTGGACAATAAATCCGGTATCAATCGGCAGAACACCACCGCTGGTTTCAACTTGATGAGTATGGGTGTGGCCGCCCAAGCGGTTGTCGCGTTCGAGTAGATGGACTTCGTGCTCGCGGCTCAGAAAGTATGCCGCCGCCATCCCTGCAATTCCTGAACCTACTACCGCAATGCGGCTCATGCTTCGGCCTTATTCTCGCTCGCAAGCAAACGAATCCCGCGCAGGTCACGCGCGATGCCAAACCAGTTGAGCAGCCGGAGTCCGTAGTAGGTGAAGTCCACTTCCCACCATAAAATCCCCTGCCGGCACGCGTACATAAAGCGATGATGGTTGTTGTGCCAGCCTTCGCCCAGAGTAATTAAAGCCAGCAGAAAGTTGTTCCGACTGTCGTCAGCAGTGGCAAACCGACGTGAGCCCCAGATGTGGGCCATGGAGTTAATGCAAAAAGTGGCGTGATAAAGAAGAACCGTAGAAAGAATAAATCCCCACAAGAATGCCCCTAAACCGCCACATTTGAGAATGACCGCGGCTAGAACAACGGCGGGGATCCAATGATACCGGTCCAGAAAACGAAGCTCCGGATATTTGCCGAAGTCCTGGATCAGCCTCGGATCGTACTCGTCGTATTCATTGGAGATTACCCAGCCCACATGGGCCCACCAGAATCCGCGCAATCCCGGAGAGTGTATGTCGGGATCTTTGTCCGCATGGCGGTGATGTATGCGGTGATGTGCAGCCCACCACAGCACGCTTTTTTGTCCGGAACTTTGCGCTAGTAGGGCGAGTAAGAATTGGGGGAAGCGATTCAATTTGTAAGAGCGGTGACTGAAATAACGATGATACCCAGCGGTGACACCGAACATTCTCAATGCATACATCGCCGCCATGAGCGCGAAGTACTGCCAGCGAAACCGGACCAGAAACACTCCAAGAGCCGCCAGGTGTAAGCCGAGAAAAAGCGCGACCATGCCAAATTGGTATTCGCGAACCGACTTGATTGCCGGAGTCATGGCTGTTCCGTATTCATCTCGGCTTGGTCCTCAATCACTGTTCATTAAGTACGTCGGAACATCCGATCTGGATGGAAGTTCGTACCTTGTTATACGGCTTCTTGAGTCTTTTGTCAAGCATTTGTCCAGGACAAACACTTGACAGCTAAGAACGATCAGCATATGCTGGGTTGAGTTATGGCTTCTTCTTATCCTATTCGGGCTGTTGCCAGACTCACCGGCATTCCCGAAGACACACTCCGCGCCTGGGAGCGCCGCTACCAAGCAGTCACTCCGCGGCGTTCAAGTCGCGGACGGCTCTATTCGGACAAGGAAATTCAGCGGCTGGTGCTTTTGCGGGAGTCCGTCGAGCAAGGGCATTCCATCGGACAGATCGCTACCGTCTCCGACGAGCAACTGCGCATGCTCTTAAGGAAATCCGAGGATGTGGCGCTGGAAAAAAAGTCTGGAAGGGAGACACTGCGAAAACAGAAGCCCGCGACCGATGAGGATAGATCACTGGAAGGCGTGCTGGCCGCGGTCGGAGCCTACGATTACGCGAGGGCAGAACGCGAACTCGGCCGCCTTGCCACAGCCACTCCCAATCCCCGCGACCTAGTGCACCGAGTGGCATTTCCCTTGATGCGTATCGCCGGAGAACGCTGGCATGAAGGCAAATTCACCATCGCACAGGAGCACATGCTCACATCCCTTCTGACCGGATTGTTCGCTTCCATGCTGCGGCTTTACGCGCCGGCCAACCCACAGGCCAAGGTACTTTTGGCCACACCAGAAAATGAGCACCACGGGTTCGGCATATTGGCTGCGGCAATGCTGACCGCTGCGGGGGGCCTGGGCGCAATCCATTTGGGGACCAGCCTTCCAACACGAGACATCCTCCAGGCAGCACGAAAGACGGAAGCTAGTGCGATCCTTGTGGGTTTGTGCGGGGCCGAACCCTCGACAGCAATTCCTGTGTTGCGGGAAATCGAGAGCAAGGCGATTCCTCGAACTCGATTGTGGGTCGGCGGGGCCAGTGCGCGAGTCTCCAAGGTTGCCGCGGAGCTCGACTGGACCCCCTTGAAAGATTTCAATGCCCTGGAGCGTCAGCTTGGATTTTTGGGTGCCAGATTTTAACTGCGCTTGAGGAATTAACAGAAATGAAGCTCTTACTGAAATATTTGTTCGCCGGAATTCTAATTTACATGGTTACTATGACGACATGGGTCAGCATGCACAAGTCCATCCTAGACAGCAAAAATGAATTCAGTTGGTCGGTAACCCCATGGGCAGTTGCCACTTTGTTCGACGCGTATTTTGGCTTCCTAACATTCTATGTTTGGGTTTGTTTCAAGGAGCGGAGGTTCAGCGCGAAGCTGCTTTGGTTTGTTCTGATCATGGGACTTGGGAACATAGCCATGTCGGGATATGTATTGCTGCAGCTACACAGATTGAAAAGCGAAGAGTTCCTGTCTGAATTGCTGATCCGGAGAAATCCGTGAGGAAGGGATTCCTGGATCGGTGCTTTATCCAGCCCGTTGTCCGGCTGCTAACGCATTCTGTTTTTCTCTTGATCGTGCGTCGCATCGTGCCGCTTGCGGCGGCGCTCTTCACGGCCGCGCAAGGGGAGTAACTGGGACATGCTTGCGACAGCTCTAGCCATGGTCTTAATTGGGGCGGCGTTCGTTGCCGGGATGATGTTTGTGCTCTGGCTGCTACACTTGCGCTTCGGCAATGCCAGCATGGTGGATCCGGGCTGGGCCTACGGCTTAGCTATTCTGGCGCTGACTTACGCCGTCATGGGACCGGGATATCTCTTGCGTCGATGGCTGTTTGTTGGCATGGCGGTCATTTGGGGAGTGCGGCTTGGAACCTATCTGCTCTTCCGGATAGTTGGCAAACCTGAGGAAGGCCGCTATCAACAATTGCGGCGGGAGTGGCGCAAGAACCTCGCGCTCAAGTTTCTACTCTTTTTCGAATTTCAGGCAGTGCTGGACGTGTTTCTTTCTCTACCGTTTTTATTGGCATCTCTCAATTCCGATCCCGTTGTTCGCCCTGCGGAATATGCAGGTCTGGCCCTGTGGCTGATTGCCATCACGGGCGAGACGGTCGCCGATGCCCAATTGGCGGCCTTCAAACGCGACCGTTCCGTCCCTGGTTCGGTGTGCGAACGCGGACTGTGGAATTTTTCCCGCCATCCAAATTACTTTTTTGAATGGCTAATCTGGGTGGGGTGGGCGGTTTTCGCCCTGGCCTCGCCGTATGGCTGGTTGGCGCTAAGCTGCCCACTTCTCATGCTTTACTTCTTGTTCCGCGTGACCGGAATCCCGGCAACCGAAGCACAGGCGCTTCGGAGCAAGGGCGAAGCCTACCGCCGATATCAGCAGACCACCAGCGCGTTTGTGCCGTGGGTGAAAAAGTCAATTTGAGTGGTTAGAACGGTGTGAGAATCATATGTTTTACGATTACTTATGACATTGGTTGGTCGCCCCCGCAGGTCTTATGGCGGACGGAAGGACTATGCGGCGATCAAAAGCCGCCAGTCTGAAGAACATCCTTAATCGCTGAGGTCTCATGTCTCGTACCAGCAGAATCATTCCACTTGTTCCCGGAAACGCGCTCGCGGCCCTTGCGCCTCTTGAGTTATTGGAGCGCGACCTGGCACCTGATGCTCTGATCCGCGCCGTCATTCGGCGCTTGGTCCGTCAACGACTTCGCGAAGAGGACAAAGGTGATCCAGAGTGCCAGAAAGCACACCTGATGTCCTTCATCGCACGGCTGAAAGCTAGCCCGATTGCGATCGACACATCAGCCGCCAACGCCCAGCATTATGAAGTTCCCTCTCGATTCTTCGAGCTCTGCCTCGGAAGACGCCTCAAGTACAGTTGTGCTTACTGGCCTGAATCCGTGCACACACTGGACGAAGCTGAAGAAGCTATGCTTAACCTCACCGCAGAGCGTGCTCGACTCTCAGACGGGCAGCGCATCCTCGAACTTGGCTGTGGCTGGGGTTCACTTTCTCTCTACCTCGCGCAGCGCTTTCCGCACGGCGAGATCGTTGGCGTGTCCAACTCACAGTCGCAAAAACAGTTCATCGATGCTCAGGCGGCCGCACGCGGCCTCAAGAACCTCACCGTGATTACCGCCGACATGAACACGTTTGCCGCGCCCGGGAAATTCGACCGCGTAGTTTCGGTTGAGATGTTTGAGCACATGCGTAATTACGAGATGTTGTTGGCGCGGATAGGATCGTGGATGCATGATTCAGCCTTATTATTTGTACATACCTTTAGTCACCTGCGGTTTGCTTATCCTTTCGAGGTACGCGATGCCACCGACTGGATGGCGCAGCACTTTTTCACTGGCGGTATCATGCCGAGTGACGACCTGCCTTTGTATTTCCAACAAGATTTGCGCATCGTCCATCACTGGCAAATGAGCGGAAGTCACTATGAGCGGACGGCGGAAGCATGGCTCCATAACATGGACAAGCATCGGAAAGAGGTCCTCGAGCTGTTTGCCGGTACGTACGCGGCGAGCATGACCGGGAAGCAAAGAGTTGCAGAAGCACTGCGCTGGTTCGTGCGCTGGCGCGTGTTTTTCATGGCCTGTGCTGAACTATGGGGATTTCGGGGCGGCCAGGAATGGATCGTTTCCCACTACTTGTTTGCAAAGTAGGCAGACTTGGCATGTAAGCGCAAATATGGTCTGCATCGAGCCGTGGCGCTTTTATCAAGCCGTGGTAACGACGATCGCACTACTGCGCACCCCGCCTTCCGCGTGTGACCAACTGTAGGTTCAGAGTCCAACGGCCCCAATTCGCGTGGTTTGCCCTAAAAAGTGGCAGGTAGACGATTATTTTGAAACGTTTTATAATCCCGCGGCTTTTGACCTCTCACGGCCGCTGTTCTAGGAGCTCACTTGAAAACACGCCTTCTTCTCGTTCTTCTCAGTTTTCTTTTCTGCCGTCCCTTCGCGCTTGCGCAGGATTCCAAATTTCGCCCCACCAACCAGCAAATTCCCGTTCCCGATTGTTTGGCCATAAAAGGCCTGGTGGATGGCGGCTACAAGGCCTGCACTACCGAGGAGTATCAAGCCTGGCTGAAAGACATTACGCATTGGCGCAACGAACGCCGCATTCGCATTGGCTACAACGGTTCCCGCTATGAAATGCCGGAGCTGCAGTGGACGCAGTCCAGTTTTATGCAGCCGCAGATGATGGTGCAGGACCGCTACTTCTACGACCCGGCCGCAGGAAAGTATACGGTCGACCGATACCTCGACGATTTGCAGCAACGCTATGGCGGCATCGACGCGGTGCTCATCTGGCCGACCTATCCCAACATGGGGATCGACAATCGCAATCAGCACGACCTGATTCGGAGCATGCCCGGCGGCATCGCGGGCGTGCGGCAGATGATCGCGGATTTTCACAAGCGCGGCGTGCGCGTGCTTTTTCCGATGATGATGTGGGACCAAGGCACGCGCGAAACGGCAAAGCCGTGGACCGAAGAAATTGCCGAGTTGATGAAAGAAATTGGCGCGGATGGAATAAACGGGGATACGCAGGACGGCGTGCCGCTCGCGTATTCGCTGGCGGCGGACAAAGTAGGGCATCCGATTGTGTTTGAGCCGGAAGGCGGACCGTCCGACGAGGCGCTTGCATGGAACGTGATGACTTGGGGGCAGTATCAGTATCCGTTTGCGCCGCTCGTGGACAAGTACAAATGGCTTGAGCCGCGGCACATGGTCAATATTTCCGACCGCTGGAATCGCAGCAAGACCAACAATTTGCAGTTTGCATTTTTCAACGGTGTCGGTTGGGAAAGTTGGGAGAATATCTGGGGCATTTGGAACGGCATCACGCCGCGCGATGGAGAGGCGACTCGGCGTGTAGCGACAATCGAGCGGGCTACGGCCGATTATCTCGTCAGCGGGGATTGGCAACCTTTGTATCCGATGCTGCGATATGGAATTTTTGCCAGCCGTTGGCCGCTTAATGGAAGAACGCTTTGGACGATCGTAAATCGCAATGAATATGACGTGGATGGGCCGCAGATGGAGGTTTCGGCCACAGTTGGCATGCGCTATTTCGATTTGTATAGCGGCACGGAATTGCATGTTCATCAGGATGCGACCGGTAAGTCTGTGTTGGACTTTTCACTAGAGGCAAACGGTTACGGAGCAGTTTTCGCCACGAGCGGCGAACCGGACGCGAAAATTCAGAGGCTGATGGCGGAGATGAAGCGACTGACATCGAAACCGCTGGCGAGTTATTCGAATGAAAGGAAGATATTACAGCAGCTGATGGTGCCGATCGCGGCTACGGCCGCGGCCGGCAATGCTCCCGCCGGAATGATTGCAATTCCTGAAGGCGATTTTCTTTTCAAGGTTGCGGGGATCGAGATTGAAGGGTTCAACGATGCCGGCGTGGACGTGCAATATCCCTGGGAAAAAGAGGCGCGCCGGTTTCACGAGCATCCCATGCACGTTAAATCGTTTTTTATTGACAAGTTTCCGGTCACGAACGCGGAGTTCAAGAAATTCCTGGATGCCGCGCACTACCATCCGAAAGATGATCTAAATTTTCTGCGTGATTGGAAGGACGGAAGTTTTCCATTGGGTTGGGACAATCGCCCGGTCACGTGGGTTTCGCTCGAAGATGCGCGCGCATACGCGGCGTGGACAGGGAAGCGTTTGCCTCATGAGTGGGAGTGGCAATTCGCGGCGCAGGGCAGCGATGGGCGCTCGTATCCGTGGGGCAACCAGTGGGATGCAAGCGCCGTTCCCGAGCCTGAAAAAGGCCGTAACATGCGCGGGCCCGATCCGGTGGATGCGCATCCGAGAGGAGCAAGCCCGTTTGGCGTGATGGATCTTGTTGGCAATGTCTGGCAATGGACGGACGAGTTCACGGATGAACATACCCGCGGTGGGATTCTGCGGGGCGGCAGCTACTACGAGCCACAAGGTTCGATCTGGTATTTTCCGCAGGCCTACAAACTTGGCGAGCATGGAAAGCTGCTCCTGATGTCGCCGAGCCTGGATCGTTCAGGTGGAGTCGGCTTCCGGCTGGTTCAGGATGCGAAGTAAAAAGACTTAGCACGAAGTTTGAACTTTATGGCGTCTTCACGCGTGGATGATCTACCCGGTCATCGCGAGGGACTACGCTGGTAAACACGAATCCAGTGGTTGCGGACTTTGGCTTTCAATCGGGTGTCGTCCGCGTCGAGCACTAACAGATTGGATGCCTGGACCGGCATGTGACAGTCGACGCAGTTTGAGGCAATCTGCGTTCCGAGTTTGTGAACCATTCCACATTGCTCGACTTTGTGGCATTCGAGACAGCGGGCGGAATAATCCGCGGCAGGACGCTCCGGAGAATGAGGATCGTGGCAAGTGGAACAAGTCATTCCCGGCGATGACTGATAGCAGCGGCTGCGCGCGAGCAGATTCACTTGATTCCCGTGAACATCTAGCCGGTCAGTGGCCGTTGGCTCCTGCAGCTTGACGTAGTCTGAAAGTTTTTCGCCAGGGCGGAAAGAAAACGCAGGGGCGAGAGGTTCACCGGCGCCGCCGTGGCATTGTGCGCAAACGTCAATCTGCCGATCGCGAGGCAAACCGACCGGAGGCAACGTTTTTAGGTTGGAAGAATTCGCGGAATTCGCTTGATGAGTTTGAATGTGTTGTTTGCCGGGGCCGTGACATCGCTCGCATGAAATTCCGAGAGCCATTTTATTTTTATCGTAGTGATTGTCGGTAGGCGATAAGCCAGTCGGCTGGAAGAAAGTTGCATGACATTCGAGGCATCGAGGCGGAACAGGCCTGTCAAAGTCGGCTGAGCCGTCAACATATCCCGGGCTGTTGACCCAGCGGTTGAGTTCGGTCCAATAGGAGACAGGAAGTTCGTACAAGCCATTTTCTTTCCAATATAAATAGGTTTGGCCCTTGGTGGCGGAGCCGATGACAAGATGGATCGGTTCTGTGCTTTTTGTTATGCGGCCCTGTTTATCGCGAATAGCAGTTTCGTAGAATTGTCCATCGCGCGCTTCCATGCGGAAGGTGAGTTCGGGATTCAGCGTGGTCATCACATTCTTGCCGCTCGCGAAGCTTCCGGCGATGGAAGATGCTTCCGGTAGACGCGAGGTCCGATGATGAGCGGTCGCGATGTAGGAATTGAACTTGTCCTGATGGCAGGATTGGCAGGCGAGGTCTCCGGCGTAGCCCTCGGGTAAATTTTCGGAGAAATTCTGTCGCGACGGCACAGCAGATTGGGCACCGGAAAAAATTGAGAAAGCCGGCGCCAATCCCAGAGCGCCAAACAAAATGGTAAGCACAATCGCGAGGCGACAGTCGAAAATGAAGAGATTAGCTTTCGTGGGATTCATCCTCAACGGAGGTAAGGTACGGCATTTTGCATGCGAGGACTAACTGAAAAATCGTTGGCGGCAAGTTTGCGCGCCCCGGATTTCTGCCAGCGGCATTTCGTTGGGGTCGTCGACTCAGACGGGTTGCTCGGTGCCTTCGCGTTCCTTGAGGAACGCTTCGACTTCGGCGTGAGTGGGCATGGAGGGCTGCGCGCCGTGGCGAGTGACGGAGACGGCAGCAACCGCAGTAGCCCAAGAAGCGCTGCGCACGGGATGATGTCCCTGGAGCAGAGCGGAAGCAAATGCGCCGTTGAAGGCGTCGCCAGCCGCGGTGGAATCAATCGCGCGGACCGAGTAGGCAGGGATGAATATTCGGCCGCCATCGGCGAGTGCCAGATAACAGCCGCGCTGGCCCAACTTAAGCAGGACGTTGCGGCTGCCGCGCTGCAAAAGAATTTCGGCGACTTCTTTCATCGCCTCCGTCGAAACATCCTGGGATTTGAGGCCCAGCAGCGAACATGTTTCCGACTCGTTCGGAGTGAGCCATTCCACGGACTTCAGGAGCGAAGAGGGAAGCGGCTGTGCTGGTGCTGGGTCGAGCATCAGCGGGATGCTCTCCTTGCGAGTTACCTCCGCGAGGTACTGAACCGTTTCAAGGGGTATTTCCAACTGCGTTAAAACCATGCCCGAGCTGCGAATCAGGTCGATGTGTTTTTCCAGAAAGGAAGCCGAGACGAGGGCATTTGCGCCGGGGGCTACGACGATCACGTTCTCGCCGCTCTCCGAGGTGATGATTTGCGCTATGCCGGAAGACGTTGCCGTTTCATGGACGGCCTTCGTATCCACGCCGGCAGATTTAAGATTGGCGCGGAGCTCGGTGCCGAAGGAATCGTTCCCGAGCATACCGATCATGCTCACCGGAGTGCCGAGCCGTGCGGCAGCGAAGGCCTGATTGGCGCCTTTGCCGCCGGGGAAAGTGGCAAAACCAGTGGCAGTGAGAGTTTCGCCGCTGAGGGGAATCCGGGGAGCGGTGGAAACAAGATCGAGGTTGATGCTTCCGACGACCACAAGGTGCTTTTTCATCTTAGCGCGCGTCCCTCTTATTGGACTTTCGAGAGTTCAAGCCAGTTACAGGAGCGACCGTAAAAGTTTATTTGGAAATCACCGGGGCGAGTGCAACGGCGGCCAGTCCCACGACGAAAAACAGAAACATCAGTGGAATAAGCTTCCGGGCGCTGGCGGGAGCGTTGGCGAATTCTTTCCAGACGAAGACACCCCAAATGGCCGAGACCATCGTTGCGCCCTGGCCGATAGCATAAGAAATGGCCGGGCCGATGATTTGCGCGTGGGATGCAACGAAGTTCAAGACGGCGCCGGTGCACCAAATCGCGCCACCGAGAATTCCCCAGAAATGCCAAAGGCCGGGGCTTTTCGCGTAGTCACTCATGCTGACGGGCGCGCCACCGGTTATAGGCTTGCGCATCAGGAAGTAGTTGGCGGGAACGGCGCAGATCGCGACGCCGAGAGCGAAGAAAAACGCTCCTGCATAGGGCGTGAAGGAATGTTGTCCGGTCAATGATTTTGCGAAGAGTGGGTAGAAGCTGCCCATCAGGATGCCGCAGGCCAAGCTGATTTGAATACCGCGCGCGCCGAGAGCTTTGCGGGTTGTTTCGCGGCGGCGATAGGCGATGGCGTCAACGATGATGGCAAGCGCAACGAGTAAGACGCCGCCAAAGAGAAAGAGGGGATTGCCCTGCGGAGAGAGAATATAGTTCAGAAGGACGCCGACGACGAGAGCAAGGCCGATGCCGATGGGGAAGGCGACGGCGAGACCGGCAATTTCGATTGCGGCGACGAGGAGAAGGTTCGCGACATTGAAAACTGCACCGCCCAGAAGAGCGTAGAGAATATGGCTTTGATCGGCGCTACGAATATTCCTGAGGAAAGAGAGTTCGCCGCCGCCCGCGCTGCCGAGCGTTAGACCCCATAGCAAACTTGCGACGACAATTCCGGCGACGTAATCCCAATAAAAAAGCTGGAAAGGCCAGCCGGGAGTGAGCTTCATAGTGTTAGCCCATGAACCCCAGCAAAGCATGCTGCCGATCATGAAGAAGAGTGCAATGGCGTATGCTTCCGGTTGATACATTAAGTCTCGCTCTCTGGCAGACGAGCCGCCGTCAAACCACTCGCATTTTCCACTCGTAATTTCTTGAAGCGGTTCCCGTGATCCTTTTTGATGCTGGAAGCATACCGAAGAATCGGCGGACAAGCGCGAAAAAGCAGTCTCGAGTGAAACCAAGAAGCGAGACTGCGAGTAACCAGAAATGAAGCTGTGCCCGACCGCAACAAAAAAGCGGATTCATAATGCCCGAAAAAATAGTGCTTGACAAGCAGATTGAAACGTTTTATTTTTCGCAGTAATTCATCGAATCAAATATGGCCAGTGTTTCCGGCTGTTTTTCATTGTGATGAATTTTGGGGTGCGCAGTACTTGGAAGCTTTCAATTTAAGACGCTGAGAGACCGTTAGGGCAAAGGACAGGGATCTGTCCGATGAAACTGCCGGCTTCAGCGCTAGCCGCGATCTTTGCGCGATTGAAGGCTTTCTTTCGTGTCGCCGGCCGTGAGTCGAGACGCAGCCGGTTGGGCCTTGTTTTGGCTGGCGGGGGTGGCAATTGAGGAGAATGCTCGACCTCTGTAATGTGCATCTGGTTCCCATCCAGAAATCGGACGGGATGCGCTTCTTTTCGCGCCAGGCTCGCCTGTGGGGATTTTGTTTCCTTCTGGTTGCCAGCGCGCCCTTAAACCTGTGGCCTCAGGCCTCATCCAACCTTTCGGCCGCCACCTCTGTCGAAGACAAAAATTTGTACCACGAGGGGATCGAGCTCGCGAAGAAAGGGAACCTGGATGAGGCTATCGCGACATTTGAGAAGGCGCTGGAGATCAACCGGCAAAATCCGTTCCTGCTTGACGCAACCGGCGCCGCATATAGCCTGAAGGGGGATTCGGACCGGGCTAGACAGTATTTTCTGGAAAGCCTTCAAGTTGATGCAAAGTTTGTTCCCGCACGCAAAAATCTCGCCATCATCTATTTCAATACCGGCCAATACGATCTCGCCACGAAGGAATTTCAAGAACTAAAGAACATTTCCCCTGCCTCGCAATCGGTCGCCAGTCTTTTCCTTGGAATGATTGCCGAGAAAAATGGCGATTACGTCGGAGCGGCTTCCTTACTGGAGCAGTCCGGAACGCTCTTGAATCAATACCCGGAAGCGCTGTTGTCTTTCGCAAGCTGTGAAGTACAGCTCAAGCATTTTCATGAGGCGAAAGTCGCGCTGACGGGTGTAGAGAACATCGCCGGACTGACCGGCGCGCAATATCTCAAAGCCGCGGAGCTGAATTCGCGACTTGGACAGAACGCGCAAGCCCTGGCGGACTTGGACAAAGCGCACGCGAAAGACAACCAGCTAGAGCATCTCTCTTATCAGCGAGCGGTCGTTCTCGACCAAATGAACAGGCCGCAGGAAGCTTTGGCCATCCTGAAAGAACTGGCAGCAACAAGCCCGGACGGCGAGAGCTTGAATCTGCTGGCGCATGTCGCGCAGAAAACGGGCGACTTTGGCCTTGCGATGAAGTCGCTGCGGCAAGCAGCCAAGCTGGATCCGAGCAGGGAAGACAATTACCTGGATTTCAGCACCATTTGCGCTGACTACGGAAATTATCCGCTAGCGCTGGAAGCCGCGAACGTCGGCCTCGATCATCTCCCCGATTCCTACAGCTTGATGGTGCAGAAAGGCGTCGTCCTGGAAAATCTTGGACGCCTTGACGAAGCACAGGAAGTTTTACGCGCTGCCAGCAAACTGCAGAAGGACAACAGCATGGCTCTGCTGAGCCTCGCGATTGTGCAAACCCACGGGGGGCAGCTTGAGGAAGCGGAAGGGACACTGACGGAAGGCATCGCGGACTTTCCGGGCAATTACTACATGCATTACCACCTGGGCAAAGTGCTTGTGCAGTTGCAGGAAGCGCACCCGGAAGACACAGGACTTGCCGCAAGAGCGAAGAAGGCATTCCAACAGGCGATCCATTTGAATCCATCGTACGCGGATTCGTACTTCCAACTGGCGAAGATGAATTTGAAAGACGCGCCGAAGGTCGCGGAGGAAGAGCTGAACACATGTCTGCGGCTTGATCCGAATCACCTGCCGGCGGAGTACACGCTCGCGCGGCTGTATCTGAGCACGGGCAGGCGCGCGGCGGGCCAGGCGCTGATTGACCGATTCGAAAGCCAGCAACAAGCAGAGAAATTCAAAGAGCAGCAGAAACCCAGGATTGAATCAGCACAAAAGTAAGTTTGCTTATTCTCTAGGAGGTACGATGTCCCTTCTCGTCCGTCGAAAAACAGCAGCAAAGTCATTGTTCCTATGCATTGTTTTTTTGCTTGCAGCCGCGCCTGGGGCTTTCGCGCAGTTCAATAGCGGATTCACGGGGACGGTCGTCGAGCAAAGCGGCGCGGTGGTCGTCGGTGCAAAAGTGACGGCCACGAATCAGGCGACGCACATCGCTCAGTTCGCGGTCACCAGCGATAGCGGCGACTTCCGGATATCGTCTCTGCCTGGTGGGGTTTACACGATTGAAGTAGACGCCACGGGATTCAAGCAGTGGATTGAGAAGGATGTGTTGCTCGAATCGAACGACGTGAAGACGCTGCATCCCTCCCTGGCGTTGCCGACGCAAAATACCTCGGTCGAGGTTTCCGGGGCAGTGGCGTCGGTGGAAACGGACCGAAGCGAAACGACGCGGGAGATATCGCAAACGACGATCGAGAATGCGCCGCTGCTGGGGCGCAACATCTACACGAGCATGATCGAGCTGGCCCCGGGTGTGACCGGTTCCGGTTTGCCGAGCGGCGGCGCCTTGGGATCGGGATCGGCAAACAATGACAGTTTCGAGCAGGAAGCCGGGTACCAGATCAACGCGGCGGGACAGCGGCAAGAAGATAACGAGTACGACGTGGATGGATCGGGGCTAAACAGCGCATCGCGTGACGGCGTTGTCAATCTGTCGCCCGAGCCGGATTTCATCCAAGCGGTGCGCGTTTCCGGCGCGACAATCGATGCCGATAAAGGACGCTATAGCGGCGCGTACGTTCAGGTGTTCACCAAGTCAGGCACAAACGATTTTCACGGCACGCTGTCTGAATATCACACAGACAACGCCCTGTCGGCCCGCACCATTTTTCAAGATTGCGCCGAGGGAGGCTGCCTGCCGTTCCGCCGCAATGAGTTCGGCGGGACGTTTGGGGGCCCAATCCTCAAAAACAAGCTCTTTTTCTTTATTGGAGCTTTCGGCTTGCGTTCTTCGAACAACACCACGAACGTTGCTACTGTCGAAACACAGGCGTTCGCGCAATATGTCGAGTCGAACTTCCCGAACAATGTCGCCAGCACGTTTTTCAAAGATGCGCCTCCGGCAGTTTATCCGACGACGAATCTCCTGACCGTTGCGCAGGTCGAAGCCGCGAACCCCGGTTTCACGTCAGCCTCCGCCTTTCCAGCGAATCTGGAGGCGGTCGGGACGGTCAACGTACCTGAGAGTTTGACGCACAATGCGTATCAGTGGCATGCCCGCATCGACTACAATATCAACGACACGAACCGCTTGTTCTTCGATACGTTCCGCACGTATTCAAACCAGCTCCAGGAAGATGCGCGCCCGATCTATCAAGTCGTTCTTCCCAACACCGGTTTCTACGGCAAATTGGATTGGACGCACACATTTTCCACGACACTCCTCAATGACGTAGGCTTCACGCTCGTGAGAGCAGTTGGTTCGAACCCTGGTACGGCGAATTTTAAGGAACTTCCAGACGTGAGCATCACGGGTATCTCCGACGGTTATTCTCAGTGGGGCTCAGCAGGATGGGTGCACGAGAACTTCAACTGGCACGATGTGCTCACCTGGACCCATGGAAAACACACCATCTCCACCGGGTACGACTTTGATCGGCACCACGATGACGACAATTTCACCAACGGCCTGCTGCGCCCCAGTTTTGGATTCGCCAATTTGATTGACTTTGCACAAGACACGCCATTTTCTCAGAGTGGACCGGCGCTTACCGTTGCGGACAGTTCCTTGGCAAGCAATCTTTACCAGGTTGTTCGCTGGCTGTATGAAGGGGCGTATGTAAAGGACGACTGGAAGGTCAACAAAAAGCTCACATTGAATCTCGGTGTGCGTTACGACTACTTCGGACATTGGGGCAATTTCCACAATTCCACGACTCCCTTCCCACTCTTTACCCCTGGCGCTGGAGCTGATTTCGCGGATCAAGTGGCCGACGGCGTGATGTCCGTGCGCGGAGGCAGCAATGCATACGTTCTTAACAACAGGCCACAAGGCGTCAGTCCGCGCGTTGGTTTTGGTTGGGATGTCTTCGGGGATGGCAAGATGGCGGTCCGGGGAGGTTATGGCCTCTTTTATAATAACGTCGCGGATGGCTCGTGGTCGTTTCCTTCGCGCGCTAATCCACCGACTTGGGCGAACCCTTCCTTTTCCCTGGAGAGCACTTCGCATCCGTTTAGCTACGGCCTGGGAAATTCAGCCGGAACGGTGTGGCCGATTCCTCCGGGTTTGACGTTTCAGACAACTCCTGCGGGAGGAATCGTGGGCCTCCCGGTGCTGACATCCGGTGTGCAGACTCCCTTGAGCCAGCCGCGCACGCATATTTGGATGCTGGCCATCCAAAAGGATTTGGGACACAACCTCGTATTCGAGGCCGACTACAACGGGTCACATAGCAACCATCTCTACATTCAAACGGATGTGAACCGGTTCCCAGGCGACCTGATCGAGAACGACGGAGTGCAGACGCGCCTGAATCCGAATTTCGGAGCCATTATTTTCGGCCGAACGATCGGGATTGCTGACGGCGACTACGGCTCACTGATGTTGACTAAGAAGATGAGCAACAGCTGGCAAATCAGGGGGATTTATACCTTCGGCAAATCAACCGACGATATGAGCAGCAACGACAACGGAACTGCGAATGGAGAGGCAGTGTTCAATCCTCTGGATGTTTCCGCCCAGCATGGCTTGTCGGATTTCGACGTGTCCAGGCGCTTTACACTCGATAGTCTCTGGGCTTTGCCGTCTCCTTTCCAGGATGGAATCGGGAAGACGCTGCTCGGCGGATGGCGAGCCTCGACCATTGTGGTTCTTCAAAGTGGATTGCCGTTCACTGTATATACCAGCGCTCCTTTCAATCCAATCTTCGGTCCCGGTGGGAACGTCGTCGGCCTAAATCCGGGCAGCGGCGACTTTAACGCTGACGGCTATGATTACGACGTGCCCAACCGCCCTGCCGCGGGGAGCGTAAAAACTGGAAGCCGCAGCGACTTCATCAATGGGTTCGCCAGCGTTTCCGCATTCCCAACGCCGGCCCTGGGACAGGAGGGGAATCTGGGGCGGAACACCTACATCGGCCCAGGATTGGCGAACGTGAACGTGCAGTTCTCGAAAGCAATTACGTTCGAACGTTTCAGCCTTGAGTTTCGCGCGGACATTTTCAATCTCTTCAACCGCGTGAATCTGACGCAACCGGTCAGCGATCTGTCGAGCGGCCAGTTCGGCCTTTCAACTTCGCAGAGCATTCCGCGCGCTACGCAGTTCGGGCTTCACTTCAGCTTCTAACTTTTGTTCGCTCCACGGCGCCTCATCCAGCTTGATATGTCGGCTGGGTGGGGCGCACCCCTTTTAGATGGTATTTAGGTGTCGCTGATTTCTTGGGTTTGTTTGTTGTGGCTGTCGCGGGTAGTCATGGTGGTTCAGTTTTCTTTCTTCAAGGGTGCATTGCCTGCCGGAGCTCCTGAACCTTCCTTGATGACGACTATTTGATTTGCTTTTACTGCCTTGACTCTTTCATGAAGGCCGCTCGGCCAACGAATCTCGAGGTCGGCGGAGGTCTCTGCGCCCAATCCAAAGTGCAGTCTTGGATCGCTGGCGGAATAAAAACTCGATTGGCTAAGCACTTCCTGCGCCTGGATCTTTTTTCCGTACCGGGCCAGTACTCGCGCGCCAATAGCGCTGCGGTTGGACTTCGTGCCGATCAGCTTGATCTTGAGCCAGTGATTATTCCCGCTGATGTCGTTGCGTAAAAGCGACGGAGGCTCGTTCATGTTGACGATGAGAATGTCGACGTCGCCGTCATTGTCGAAGTCACCGAAAGCGCAGCCGCGGCTGCAGTGCAGAGCTGCCACGCCTGGGCCGGCTTCTTCGATCAGTTCCTCGAAGTTTCCGTTGCCCAGATTGCGAAAAACGATCCGGGGATTTTTGTCGGGATACTGCGGGAGCGTCTTTTCGACCTCCGGGTAAACACTGCCCGCGGTCATAAACAAATCCGGATAACCATCGTTGTCAAGGTCCACGATTCCGGCTCCCCAGCAGATGTAGCGATTTTCGGTTCCGACGTGCGTGGCCATCGTCACGCTTTCAAAATCGCCTTTGCCGTTGTTGTGGAAAAGGCCCGCAGTGTCTTCCGTGAAGTGTGTCTTGAAAAGGTCCAGATGGCCGTCAAGATCGTAATCGCCAACGCCGACCCCCATTCCAGCTTGTTCCATGCCGTCATCGCTCAGCGCGACGCCGCGGATTATGCCTTCTTCGCGGAATGTGCCGTTGCGCTGGTTCATCAAAAGAAAACTTGGTGTTGAATCGCACGCGACAAAAATGTCGGGCCAGCCATCTTCGTCGAAGTCAGCAGCGACCACGGTCATGCCGTAGGAACCGTGAAGTTTATCAATGCCAGCCTGGGCGCTCACATCTGCAAATGTGCCGTCACCGTTGTTCCGGTAGAGTGAGTGAAATCCGGCGGGCAAGCCTCGTGGGCCGCAATTGACTGGCACACCTTTCCAGTTGCAATAGGAATTTTGACCTGGCTTTGGGATATGCGCGGGATCAAACTGCAGGTAATTCGAAACGAAAAGATCCAGAAGGCCGTCGCGGTTGTAGTCCACGAAAGTGCAGCCTGCTCCCCAGCGAGTCTTGGCGTTCTCCAGGCCGGCTGATTTGGTTACATCGGTGAACGTGCCGTCGCCATTGTTTCGATAGAGCTTGTTTTGTCCGTAAAATGTGCAGAAGAGATCTTCCCAACCGTCATTGTTGTAGTCGCCTACGCAGACTCCGGACGCCCAGCCGGTGAAACTCAAACCAGACTTTTCCGTTACGTCGCTGAAAGTCCCATCGCGATTGTTTTTATACAGGCGATTGGATGCCCCCGGTGGGGGCCCTGACATGGAGGTGCCGCTGAGCAGGAAAATATCCATCCAGCCATCGTTGTCGTAGTCAAAGAAGGCGCAGCCGCAGCCCACGGTCTCCAAGATGTAGTCTTTGTGATCCGCCTCGCCATACACAATTGGCAGCACGAGGCCCGCCTCTTTAGCCACGTCGGTGAATCGAGCATGGAAGGGCTTGCCGGAAGGGGCCAGCCGTGGCTCAGCCTTTGTGGTGCGAGTGGCTACACCTTGTCCGAACTTTCCGACTGCCACTGCACCCAGGGAATAGTTCAGAAAGGAACGGCGGGTTAGTTTCATGCGTTAGTTTCGATCCAGCTTGGACGATCCTCTGTGGCCGCGAGCATGGGCAGGGCTCATCTTACTGAATTATCGCCCGTGAAGAAAATCTCCAGGGCGGCCGCGCCAACGCTTTCCACCTATCTATATTAGTCTTTTGGGTGCATATCGTGGGGCGCGACCACGGAATTGCGAATTCTTAACTCCGTCGGCAAGACAATCTGCTGCGGGCGCGCCTTTTTCCCGCTGATCCTTTCCAACAACAGCCGGGCCGCCGTGGCGCCCATCTGGTAGCCGGACTGATGCACGGAGGATAGGGCGGGGTCCGTGAAGATACACAGGTCTTGGTCGTCAAACCCGATGATGGAGACGTCTTTGGGGCAACGCAAGCCCATCTCGCGGACCGCAAGCAAGGCACCCAGGGCTACCATATCGTTTGCCGCAAAAATTGCAGTGGGGCGAGGCAGCATGTTCAACAAGCGCAGGGCGCTCCGGTAACCGCTGTCGCGATCGAAGCGCGTCTCCTGCACATACTCGGGTGTAATCTTCACGTTGTTCTTGGCAAGCGCTCTGCGAAATCCCGCCATTCGCTCCACTGCGTTGGTCACGTGCGACGGCCCGGAGAGCATCGCCATCCGCGTGTGACCCATCTTCAGCAAGTATTGCGTCGCCTGAAAAGCTCCTTCCTCATTCGCCACCATCACGGCGTCGCCTTTCCAGTCCAAAGGACGGCGGTCCAGGAAAATCAGCGGAATCCCTTGGGGAATCGAGTAACCCAACTCGGAAGACATACTGCGCTCGGAAGCCGGAATAATCAGAAGGCCTGCGGGGCGGTAGGAACGCAATTCATCGATGTAGGCCTTCTCTTTAGCCGGGTCGTTATCCGTGTTGCACAGCACCACTCGGTAGGATTTGTTGAAGGCCACATCTTCCACACCGCGCACCACTGCCGGAAAAAATGGATTGGTGATGTCCGGAATGACCATGCCCAGCATGTTCGTGGTGTCGCGGCGAAGTCCGCGTGCCAACTGGCTCGGCTGATAGCCGAGATGCGCGATTACTTCGAGAACTCTTTTGCGCAGCTTTTCTCGAACAGGAGCCGTTCCGTTGACAACGTGCGAGACTGTGCCGATCGAGACCTGCGCGCGCTCGGCGATTTGCTTCATGGTGGCCGGTTTGGTCATACAAAGGGAATCAGTCCTGTCTGGGCTTCCAGGGCAAGTCTACAGGTCTTTCCTTGAGTGTCCGGCTGGAGTTAATTCGCCGACTTACTGCGCATCTTGAACGCAGCGGAATCCCAAGGCCCCGGAGCGATCCATGCTTGGCGCCATCATCAAGAGTTTGCCGTGTTCTGTCAATTTATATGCTTGCGGGAAATACCAGATTGAGCCCTGCGGCTGGTAGTAACTGCCGCCTCGCAGGATGCCCCCGAGCGTATGGTCGTCGATGAATTCATCGGTCCATTGCCAGACGTTGCCGACGAGGTCCATCACCCCGAAGGGGCTTGCGCCCTTAGGGTGAGCCGAAACGGCATCCGGCCCGCGCATATTTCGGCCCTTGTCGGGGTTTGGAACCGCGGACGCATCCCACTGATTTCCCCAGGGATAGAGCCGTCCATCGCTACCCTGCGCCGCATATTGCCACTCCCACTCGCGTGGCAATCGCTTTCCGGCCCAGTTGGCATAGGCGTTCGCGTCTTCGCGTGAAACCCAGGTAACCGGCTTGTCCCCCCAGCCGTCCGGGTAAGTCCCATTCTTCCAATCCTTCAGGAAATTCAGGTCATCTTTTGGCTGATAGTGGGTGGCATCCACAAACTTCTTAAATTCCGTGTTGGTCACCGGATACTTGTCCATCCAGATAGAATTCACATGGACGGTATGTTCATGATACCGGCGCGGCGAATCTTCCCACGGATATTGAACGTCCACTCCGATGTCATCAAATCCTTCGATTTCAATGCCTTGCACCTTGAAGAGAAAATCGGCTGCGGGAATTTTCACCATTCCCTCAGGCGTGCCTGACGGCGCTTTCGTCGCGGTAATCCCGCTCATTTGCTGAGTGAGAATCGTCCGATGGTCCCCGAGGCTGGATAGCGGTGCAGATGTCAGCGTATTCATAGTCGCCATAAGGCTTTTTCGGCTTTCTGACAAGGGCTGTTTTGTGGCGAGTACCGCGCCATAATCCTTCGCCCCTAAGGGGAAAATCAGCACGATGGTGTCGCCGCGGCGTTGGGGGGTGAGTTCCACTCCATGATACAGATCGAAGTAATGCATTCCGTCTTGGACAGGCAGCTCCATTTCCGGACCATTGATGTTGTATTCATTACGATTAACGATTGTCCAGACTGTTTCTTCCCCTAGCGGCCATCGGCTCGCAAAGACTCCAAAGGGCAGCATCGGAAAAAAGGGCTCCCAGTCCTTGCTCACGAGAAAAGGTGCGACACCGCGTTCCATTGTAGCCACACGCCGGGTCGCCTCGCTGTCTCGCGGGGTGATTCCGTTCCAGATGCCCCAGATGTTTTCCCAGGTCTCCCAGCCAATTCCGTTGAAAAAGGCAAACTGCAAGTCGTCCGTCTTGTCACGGTTCCAGCGGTCCGAAATGTTCACCATGTGCCTTGTTTCCAGCCATTTATAGCGATCCACACGTGGCGCAAAAGGGAATTTATACTGACCCCAGGTCAAGACGTCGTAGTTCACGGCCTCGTCGTGTGGCCCACCTTCCGGTTGAAATGCCAGCGGATGACCAATCTTTTCAGCGGCTTCCGCGTATGCGCGCGGGACTCCGTCTTGTGTATCTCCATTGATGCCGTCCGCCCCAATTTCCGCCATCAGACTGGCGATGGCATCGGGCCACGATTGGCCAGGATCGCGTGTCCCTTGATCCCACATCATCATTGGAAAGAGGACCCGCACGCCCCGTTTGTGGAAGTCGGCGACCATCTGGCGGACGCCCGCAACGCCACCCGGCATGCAGCGGATCATGTCGTGCTGGTTGCGGTTATCAATGCCCATGTTGGGATAGGTTGGCCAGACCAGAACGGCGTCAATCCCGCCGTAGCGCTTCACTGTGTCGTCTATGTACCGATCCACGGTGTATTTGTGGGCGATGGGATCATACAAGTAGCGGTCCTGCACCATCATCTGGGGCTGCATAAAACTGGATTGCGTCCATTTCAGGGCTGGCAAATCGTATCGGGAGTCGTTGTAACCAATCCGGATCCGCCGCTCCGTGCGCCAGTGAGTCAAGTCCGCCAGCCAATTCTGATGATCTTCCGGCGTGCAGGCGCTGCTTCCGCCTTCCCACGCGCCCCTCATTTCCAGGCACTTGGGGCCGGCGATCTGCTGCCATTCCGGATCCCACGCTGCCGCGCCACCCGGGACATAGGCGGTATCCTGCGCCAAGGCCGTGGCAGCGCAAGCCAGCAGGGCAACGAGCAAAGCAACAGAACGGAATCTCACATCAGCCTCCTGAAGGGAAGGGCACATCCGAATCGTTAGTGAAAGGCAATATAAAACGTTTTAAATGGTAAAGTCCAGTCAAACTAACATTTCGGCGTCTTACGGCAATCGTTCACTTTTTGCTGTCGGCATCGAGTTTCTGATCTCGCGCTCGACATCATCGCTCAAGTAGCCGCAATCCAAACGAATGAAAACGGAAGTATAGGGGATCGTTGTGTTGGTTTTTATGAACAGGACCCGAAAGGTCTTTCCGGCGTCGTCAATTTTGCTAATGAGGTCAGCATGGGGAATGCTCGTCAAGGTGGTGGTCCCAAAGGTGTAAGCGATTTCCTGGCGCAACTGGACGACCCCCGGATAATTCTCTTCGGGCACAAATTGAAGCTCTTGATCGACGAAGGGGGTAGCTCGGACGTGCTGAGACGAGGAAATGGCCTTTGCCACATATTTCAGCACGGAGAGCAAGTCCTGGTTCACGGCAATGGTCTCAATGCTGCTTTGTGAGTAAGCCGGAAAAGCGGAATCACTGACGACGATCCAGTTTCTGTGACCGAAGACCGGCAGCCGCTGGTGAAGGGTCGTCTGCCAGTCAGCCGATGGCGGTGTGGGAGAAGCGGGGCGGAGCAGAGCGGCCCCGAAAAGCACCAGGGCCCCAGCCGCACAAAACAATCGCAATATAGGTTTTTTCATGATTTTTTCTCCTACTTGAAAATCAGGAGCTTGAAGAACTCGTGCTTGTCGAGGGAATCCAAATAACGACCAATATGAATCGTTTCAGCCAGTCGAAACGCTCCCAACCTATGACGATGGCTCGCCGGAGTCAAGACTCCACAACGTTCCGTAAAACGTTCTGTAAGGTCTCCACTCCAACAGCTATTTGACCGGGCATCCGAGGCCGGCTGGCCGTCCGCCATAGAGTTTTCCTCAGGCAAATGTTTCCGCGTGAAATTCCTATCCCATTCCCGGTAGAATCAGCGCATCCGTTTGCAGCCCTCATGAAGAAGATCACCGTTGCGGTCGGAAGCACTCGCAAGCCCAAGCTCCGGGCTGTTACCGAAGCTCTTACCGGGTTCGCCTCAAAACTTGTTCCGGACGCGGATTTTGAAGTCGTCGGCGTCGAAGTCGAAAGTGGCGTCAGTTCCACGCCTACCTCGTGCGAGGAATTAATGCGCGGAGCGCGGCAACGCGCTGAACGGCTTGTGCAACTTGCCCGCGAGGATCGCAAATCGTGGCGCTACTTCATCGGCCTCGAAGGTGGCCTCGAAGTTTTGCAGGATGAAAGAAGCCGCCGCGTTTTCTTGGAGAGCTGGGCCTATGTGAGCGACGGCACGCGCGGTCACTACGGTCGCTCGGGCGGCATCGAACTTCCAGAAGAGCTCGCTCACGAAGTTCTCGAGCGGGGATTCGAGTTATCGGACGCCATCGATAAGTTTGCCGGTGCCGTCGGCATTCGCGATGGCCAAGGGGCTTGGGGAGTTCTCTCGAGGGATTTGATTCAGCGAGACGAGTCATTTCGCGTTGCCCTCATCTCGGCGTTCGCCCCGTTTTATAATGCAAAGATGTACGGCAGATCGGCGAAGGCCGCCATTTAGATTTTCCGCGGGCATGGCTGCCCCGTGAGCGTCGTCAGGAGAGAAGCGTGGACATCGTCAAAGGCAACATGGGCTGGATTGAAGTCGTGGTCGGCCCAATGTTTTCCGGCAAGAGCGAGGAACTTATCCGCCGCCTGCGCCGCGCGGAAATTGCGCGCCAGCGTGTGCAGATTTTCAAGCCCGCGATTGACGAGCGCTATGCCGCCAACGAAATCGTCTCGCACTCAGGTCTGGGCATAACTTCAGACAACGTCAGCAAAGCCTACGAAATTATGGAGAAGCTTTCCCCTCGTACGGAAGTCGTCGGCATTGATGAAGCTCAATTTCTGGGCGATGAGATCGTGGATGTTTGCACCAGGTTGGCCAATCTCGGCAAGCGCGTTATCGTCGCCGGCCTGGACACTGACTACCGTGGACGCCCGTTCGAGCCCATGCCGCGACTGTTGGCCATCGCGGAAGAAATCACCAAACTGCTCGCCATCTGCATGCGCTGCGGGAATCCCGCGGTACACACGCAGCGGCTTGTGGAAAGCGAAGAGCTCATCGTCGTGGGAGCGGGTGGGATGTACGAAGCCCGCTGTCGCCGATGCTTTGAGCCCAATCCAGCCCTCGCGCAGGAGAAAAAAGATGGCGGGCCGCACCTGATGATCCGTAACCGCGCCGCAAGCACAGGTGGCTTAGGCAACTAGTCCGCAACCCTAATTCCCGAAACATTTCACAACATGGAAATTCTTCCGGCAAATTCACCGCCAATCGCCCGTATCATTCTCTACGTCAGGGACATTCCCAAGGTTGCGGCGTTCTATCAGAAGCTTTTCGCCATGCATCCGCTTCCCGGCGCCAGTGATGGCTGGCTGGAATTGGCCGGTGACACACCGGGATGCACGATTGCCCTGCACAGGGCAAGTGTCGCGCAGAAAAGCGGCGCGGCCATCAAAATTGTTTTTGGCGTTATTGATGTCAAGGCGTTTAAGGAAGCTAAAGAGAAGCAGGGCATGAAGCTTGGCGTCATTCACCAAGTGGAAGGATTTGAATTTTGCAACGCCAGGGATCCTGCCGGCAATTCGATTTCTATTTCCAGCCGTGGTCTTAAGAAAGCGCCTGGCGGATAATAGCCCATGTCACAGCCCGCGGACTAGGTTAGCTTCTCCAGGAAGCAGCGCTCTGCCACGCATCCGCTGTCAGATTGCTCGAGTCCCACTAACTTCGCTTGAGCTTGCCACCTGATTCCTGCAAACTGTCTCGGCGGCGACACTCCAAATCCACATCGCAGGCTCTCATGATCATTGAATCCAAAGCCCCTACGCGGGTTGATTTTGCCGGAAGCACGCTTGACATCTGGCCTCTTTATCTCTTCCATCCAGGCTCTGTCACTTTGAATGCGGCAATCTCCCGCTACGCTTCCTGCATTCTGCAAACGCACGCGCCCTGGGATGAACGCATCAAGCTGGTCTCCCGCGATACAAAACGCGAAGAAAGTTTCGCCTCCTTTTCCGCACTCGTGAAAACCAAACGCTACCGCTTGCCGCTGCTAGCGGAAATCGTCAAATTCTTTCAGCCGCAGGGCGGGTTCACACTCACAACAGATTCGGAAGCTCCCAACGGCGCAGGCATCGGGGGATCGAGCGCTATGGCCGTTGCCATCTGTGCCGCGCTCGACCGTTACACCGGAGCAGGGAAGAGCAAGGTGGATTGGATTCACATCAGTCGCGACGCGGAAGCCATTGTGATTAACGTCCCAACAGGCACCCAGGATCACTATCCCCCCGCATTCGGCGGAGCAGCGGCCATCGAACTCCCGCCCGGAGGCGAACACCGCGTCGAGCTGCGCGTCAGTCTGGACGAACTCGAACGCCGCCTCCTGGTCTGCTACACCGGAAAACCGCGGCAGCACGGCATCAACAATTGGGAAGTTTTCAAAGCGCAAATCGGCGGCAAGCGCGCCGTACAAAACAGCCTCGAGCGAATCTCCGATGTCGCTCAAAAAATGCGCTTCGCCCTGGAAAAGCCGGATTGGCACGAAGCTGGCCGCCTCATGCGCGAAGAATGGTCGTTCCGCAAGCGCAACCTCCCGACGATCTCCACCAAGACGATAGACAGCGTCATCGAAGGCGCGCGTCGTAACGGCGCCCTTGCCGGCAAGGTATGCGGTGCCGGTGGTGGCGGCTGCGTCGTCATGTTAATCGAGCCGGATGCCCGTCGCCGCGTCGAAGCAGCAATTGCCGAGTCAGGAGGAGAAGTGCTTCCCGTAACGATTGATCGTCAAGGTGTCCAGGTAATCTCCCGGTAGCTTTTCGATAGCCCCATAGCCCGAGTCGCATACAGCCCCCCCTCCCGTTTTTTGCATCCTAGTCTCCCGAGGCCCATTTCGTAATAGAATAGGGGCGCTGGAGTTGACGCTCCGGCATCATCTATATGCCTATTCGTCTGATTCTCACTTTGACGGTCTTCCTGTTTATTGACGCGGACGTGCCGCGCATCAACAGTCTCCGTCCGCCCGTCCAGCCCGCTCCTGTGTTTCCCTCCGGGGAGGAAATATCACTGTTTCCTGAAGAGGTTCCCGAAGCGCTCGATGGGCAGGGCGATTCTCAGACGCCAGCCAAGCCAAAAGCGGCGACGCTTCAGGAGTCCTCAAAACTTGAGCTGATTCGATTTGTTTCCGGCGAGTTTGCCAAAGCCATCAAGTCGCTCCCGGCGGGTAAAGAAGGCCTAATCGTCTATGTCGGCAAGCCGCTCAACACCGAGTTGATCGAGCGTGCCCTCGCGACCCACGGCGCCGCAGTCAATAGCGGCGACAAGGTTCAGATCACCAAGCTCGACTTTCGCGATCATCAGATTGTTGTGGACCTGAACGGCGGCGGTCGCGGCAAAACACGCCTCCGTGACCGCATTCACGTGGAAATGGGCGGGATTCCAACGGTTTCGTCGACTTCGGAACAGCAGGAGACCGGTCCCGCAGGCTTGCAGCCCGGCGCGGGCAGCACCATCTACCTCGATTTCAGCAAACCCATTCCCGATTTGACTCCGAACGACCTAAAGCAATTGCTCTCTTCCATACTCGACTTTTCACGCCAGCGTTCTGCTTCCGTTCAGTGGGTGGATACGCTTCCTCCGGAAATGAGGAAAGCCATTCAGGAACGCCGGCCCATCGTGGGCATGGACCGCGAGCAGGTAATTGCCGCCATCGGCAAGCCGGACCATAAAATCCGCGAACGCGATCAGGAAGGCAACGACATCGAAGACTGGATTTACGGCCAGCCGCCTTCAAAAACGGTCTTCGTCCGCTTTAGCGGCGACCGCGTAACCAACGTCAAGCAATACCCGCAATAGATTCCAAGCGTCGTTAGGAGAGTGTTATTCTTGGCTTGGCCGCGTGGTTGTCAGTAAACTGAAAAAATGAACGCCTCGATTGCAAGGTATTTCTCGAACGAGACGACGAATATGGTGGTTATACGGTCGGCAAAACGGGAGCCATGTTCGCCTGCGCAACGAAACAAATCCTCAACGCCTGCCCGTTACCGTTCCATTGCACAAAGAACCCGCTCGGGGCACTCTAACGAGCATTCTTAGTGATGCAGGGATTAGCATGGATGAATTGATTTCCCATCTCTAGTCATAATTTTTGTTTTTTTCAACGCGTTGACTTTTCTTCATGCACCCCATAGCATTTTGGGTTCGGCTTTGCGGCTGATTCTCCCAGAGAGCTCGCCGCAGTTCCACACATCCCAACGGAGGAAGTAATGCCCATCAAGGTCGGAATCAACGGCTTCGGCCGCATCGGTCGCAACATCATGCGCACTGCGCTCGAGGACAAGGACATCCAATTTGTCGCGGTCAATGACGTCACCGATGCGAGTACCCTGGCCCATCTGCTCAAGTACGATTCCATCCTCGGCAACCTGCACCATCACATCACTCACACCGACGACACGATCTCCGTCGAGGGCAAGCCCTTCAAGGTCTTCAAGGTGAAGGATCCCTCCGAACTCGACTGGGCCAGCGTTGGCGCGGACATTGTCATCGAATCCACCGGTCTCTTCACCAAGGGCGCCGACGCCAAAAAGCATCTCCGCGGCTCAGTCAAGAAGGTCATCATCTCCGCGCCCGCCGACGGTCCCGACGCCACCCTCGTTCTCGGCGTCAACGACAAAACGTACGACTCCTCGAAGCATCACATCGTTTCCAATGCGTCCTGCACCACCAATTGCCTCGCCCCCGTCGCAAAAGTCCTCCAAGACACGTTCGGCATTCACAGCGGCACCATGACCACCATTCACTCCTACACCAACGACCAAAAGCTCCTCGACTTGCCACACAAGGATCTCCGGCGCGCCCGCGCGGCTGCGATCAACATGATTCCCAGTTCGACTGGCGCAGCCAAGGCGCTCCATCTGGTAATTCCGGAGTTAAAGGGCAAGCTGGATGGCTACGCGATGCGCGTGCCCACGCCCAACGTCAGCGTCGTTGACGTCACCGTGTTCGTGGACAAACCCGCTACCGTCGAATCCGTCAACGCCGCCCTCAAAGCCGCGGCTCACGGCCCCATGAAGGGCATTCTTGGCTACACGGAAGAGGAACTCGTCTCCTCCGATTTCAAAGGCAACTCACACTCTTCCATCGTCGATTCCGGCTATACCAAGGTCGTCGGCGATCGTTGCGTCAAAGTTTTGGCCTGGTACGACAACGAGTGGGGCTATTCCTGCCGCTGCCGCGACTTAATCAAATTCATGGCCGCAAAATTCTAGTCTAGGGGCGGGTTTACCCCGCCCCCTTTCTTTTTCCTGTAATATCGAAAGTCATGAACAAACTCACCATCCATGATCTGGAACTCCGCGGCAAGCGAGTCTTCATCCGCGTGGATTTCAACGTCCCTCTTAAAGACGGCGCGGTCAGTGACGATACCCGCATCCGCGAAACGCTTCCCACGCTTCGTCTCGCCATCCAAAAAGGCGGCCGACTCATCTTGGCCTCGCATCTCGGACGCCCGAAAGGAGGTCCGGATCCAAAGTTTTCTTTGTTTCCCGTTGCGAAGAAGCTCGAAGCTCTAATCGGTAAGTCCGTTCGCTTCGCGTCGGACTGCGCCGGCCCGGTGCCCGAATCCAAAAGCAAAACTCTCGGTGACGGCGACATCCTCCTTCTCGAGAATGTTCGCTTCCATCCGGAAGAAGAGAGGAACGACGAAGCTTTCTCCAAGCAGCTCGCCGCTCTGTGCGACGGCATCTTTATCTGTGACGCGTTCGGCTCGGCACATCGCGCCCACGCCTCTGTTGTCGGCATCACGCGCTTCGTGAAGACCTGCGCCGCCGGCCTGCTCATGGAAAAAGAGCTCGCCTATCTCGGTAATGCGCTCACAAATCCCGCGCGTCCCTTCGTCGCCATTCTCGGCGGCGCAAAAGTCAGCGACAAAATCGAAGTCGTCGAAAACCTTCTAAAGATTGCCGACGCTACGCTCATCGGCGGCGGTATGGCGTACACCTTCTTGAAGGCGCAGGGCTTGGCCATCGGAAAATCACTCGTCGAAGACGATAAACTCGATCTTGCCCGTAAGCTCCTCGCCGATGCCAAGCAAAATAATCGCAAGCTTCTGATTCCCGTGGACCACGTCATCGCGCCCGAATTCAAAGCCGACTCGCCGGCGACCACCGTGGACGTCTCCGCCACCCCCGCGGATCAGATGGGCCTCGACATCGGCCCCAAAACCGTCGCCGCCTTCGCTTCGGAAATCGCCAACGCTAAAACTATCGTCTGGAATGGCCCCATGGGTGTCTTTGAGATGCCCGCCTTCGCAAAAGGTACGCTCGAAGTTGCCAGGGCCGTCGCCAGCGCAACGACCATGGGCGCGACTTCCATCGTGGGCGGTGGCGACTCTGTCGCCGCTGTTCACCAGTCCGGCGTCTCTGAGCGCATCTCCCATATCTCGACGGGCGGCGGCGCCTCCCTTGAATTCCTCGCTGGCGCCAAGCTGCCCGGCGTCGAAGCTCTGTCTGAGAAGCCCAGGGACAAAATCGCCAGTGCCATGGCCAGCGTCAGGCGCAGAGGCGTCATTGCCGGAAACTGGAAAATGTACAAAACGCAAATGGAGACGCAGGTATTTTTCTCCTCGTTTAGCATGCTGGTTGACGGCATCACCCAGTGCGATATCGTCATCGCTCCTCCGTTTACCGCGCTCCACTCTGCCGTCGAAGCGGCTCGTGACACCCAGATCTCCATCGGTGCGCAAGACTGTTATTGGGAAAAAGAAGGCGCCTTCACCGGCCAAATCTCCCCACAAATGCTCCTCGAAGCCGGCTGCCGTTACGTCATCATCGGCCATTCCGAGCGCCGCCAGTTCTTCGGCGAGACCGACGAAACCGTGCTCAAAAAGACCAAAGCTGCCCTCGCCGCGGGCCTCACACCCATCGTTTGCCTCGGCGAGTTATTGGATCAACACCAGGCGGGCCAGACCGAGAAAGTCTGTTCTGCGCAGTTTCTGGCAGGCCCCGGTTCGTTGACCCCGGATGAGTTCTCCCGTATTCTGATAGCGTACGAGCCAGTCTGGGCTATTGGCACCGGTCATACCGCGACGCCCGAGATTGCCTCTGCGGTTCACAGTTTTATCCGTAAAAGCGCCGCCGAGAAGTTTTCCACTGCCCATGCCTCCGCACTGCGGATTCTCTACGGCGGCAGCGTCAAGCCCGACAACATCCAGGGATTGATGGCCCAGGAAGAAATTGATGGCGCGCTCGTGGGCGGAGCCAGCCTCGACGCCAAATCGTTTGCAAGCATCGTAAGAGATTGCGCAGGGAGATAGAAATGCCAGGTTGGATGAAGTGGACAGTCGCTTTGCTCGTCGGTTTTGCCATTATCGTGGTCGGTTTCCGCTGGGCGGGACCGCTCCTCACCGCCTTTTTCGTGATGAATTGCTTGGTCTTGATGATCGTCGTCCTGCTGCAAAGCGGCAAAGCCGCTGACCTCGCGGGCGCCTTCGGCGGCGCCGGCAGCCAGACGGCCTTCGGCCCCCGCGGAGCAGCAACGATCCTTTCGCAGGCCACCACCTGGTGCGCCATCATGTTCATGGTCTGCGCCTTCGCGCTGGTTCTGCGAACCGACAAAGCGGTGGCATCTGGCGGGTCCGTCCTTCAGGGAATCTCCAAATCCGCTCCCAAGAAGACGACCACCCCGGTGACATCCCCGTCCACTACGCCAGCCACCACAACGCCGTCGAGTCAAACGCCATCTCCGCAGACTTCGGCTCCGGCAGCAACGCCGCCAGCCTCAAGCAGCACCCCGGCGACTTCGCAACCAGCGCCGGCCCAACCGAAGAAGCAGTAGTTTCCGGGTAGCGCTGGCTTCCAGCCGGCGGTCTTGTAGTTCGTAGGGGTGGGCGCCACCCACTCCGATTTTTACCCCGGAGATTCATCTAACTTGCGACCTTACGCACTCGCAGTTACAATGAATTCTCCTTTGTGCGGTCGTGGCGGAACTGGCAGACGCACCAGCTTGAGGGGCTGGCGGTAGCAATACCGTGGTGGTTCGAATCCACTCGGCCGCACCAATTTCCAAGAAAAGTTGCCCCGAGCGAGCAAAGCGAGAGCTCCTCTCCACGTATTCCTTTGCGTTCGTGTACGCACCTCCGGATTCCGTCGCATCCCGGCGCCATTCATTAGCATCTATAGGCGATATCTATTTTGAGGAGGAACACCGTTCAAGTCCCCGGTCCGTTTTTTGCTTCTGGCTTCTCTCTTCCTGCTGCCAGCCCATGCCGACGAAGATGTAGTCACCGCCGTTCACGGCACGGTCACTAAAATTGACGCCGGCGCCAAAACCATAGCCGTCAAAACGGCCGACGGCACGGAGCACACCTTTCACTTCGTTGGCAGCACCACAGTCCACGGCGCCGATGCCGCCGCTACTGGTTCCAAGGATGCATTCCATGGCCTCACGAAGGCTCCGAAGTCGCCGCGCACTACACCGTCAAGGGCACAGAGAAGACTGCCGTTGAGGTCGATAAAGTAGGCAAAGACGGCATGCACGCCGTCGCGGGCACCGTGACAAAGGTGAGTGAAGACGGCAAAACCATCGTCGTAAAAGCTGCCGATGGTACCGAGCACACCTTCAAAGTCGTGGGCCACGACACCGTCGACGCCGCCAAGGACATCGGCAAAGGCGCCGACAAAACCGGGAAGGTCACGGTCTATTACACGGAATCGGCTGGCAAGAAAGTCGCCCACTTCCTTGAAAAAATCTAAGTCTACGAAGTCCTGAGGCGCTCCGGCCAAGTTGTCCGGCGCAACTTTATGCCGAAACAACGGTGGGAAAATTGTGGTTGTTTTTACTGCAGCTGGTGGTGAAATGTTTGCGGGTCACCCGCTCCCACGCGTTCGCCGCTCATCGGAACTCCAAAACCGGACGGCTCCATTTTCATGCTGCCAGCGTGTCCCCCTTGCATCACGAAGGTGACGCGCCGGTTGGCTTTTGACTGGATCCCAAAGCTTCCGTCAGATTGTTTCAAAAGCCGCTCCGGCCCTTCGCCGAGCGCCTGCATCATCAGCCGTCCGTCCTCATCAAATACGCGATAGGTCCGCCTGTACTGGGCAAAGGAATCATGCAAGTCCGCCGTCAGCTTCTCCAATTTCAAGACGAAAGTCCCCGCGAGTTGGCTGCGCTCGTCCGCAGAAATCGTTTTGTCTTCCAGCGCCTTCTCCGCGGGGACAGGGGGAGGCGCGGGAAGCGGCGCTAAACCAAGCACCGCTCTCGCCAGCGCCCGAGTCATGGCGTACGCATTTTGCCCCTCCGTATTTGCCAACACGACGATCGTCAATCCATCCTCGGGAAAATCGTACAAGCTGCCGCTGTAGCCAAACAACGATCCATGCTGTCCAATCCGCCTGTGCTCCTCCTCATGATTCAAAATCATCGCAAATCCGTATCCCGCCTTCGGATCCTGCGGGCTCATGTGCGCAGCCGCTCCTTCCGCCGTCGTCATCATTTCGAAAGTTTTCGGCTCGATCAGTTTTTTCTCTCGAATCGATTTCCAGAGCTGGTAGATATCTCCCGTGGTGCTGCAAAATCGCAGGTCAGCGTTGTACGCCATGTCGTTCTCGTTCGCCGGTACATACCCCTTCTCGAATTTGCGATAGGCGTGCGAAAGCCCATGCACGAGCGACGAATCATCACAATAGCTTGTGGACTTCACGCCCGCGGGAGCAAAAATATTTTGTTGCACATACTCTGCAAAACTCTGTCCGGTCACCCTCTCCACGATCGTTACCAGCAGTTGGAATCCGGAAATGGACCAATCCCACTTCGCCCCCGGTTCATTCACCCAGTTCTTTCCTGCGTAAAGTGCCATCACTTCATCCAGCGCCTTCGGCAGCCGGCTTGTCGCTTCAATCGGGTCGCCAAGGTAGTGATAGTCCACAATCCCCGACGTGTGATTTAAAAGCTGCCGGATCGTCACATGATGCCCCTGCTCCGGAAACTCCGGCACATACTTCGAAATGTCATCATCCAGCGACAGTTTCCCTCGCTCCATCTGCTGGAGCACCGCAATCCCTGTAAACGGCAGCATCGGTCCAACAATGTGATAGACAGTTTCGTCCTTTGTCGGTACTTCCAATCCGAGATCGGCGAATCCATAGCCCTTGTGCAGCAGAATCGCCTTTCCCCGTGCCACCAGCACGGACGCGCCCACCACTCCCTCCCTCTTCATCGTTTCTTGCACGATGGCGTTCAGATCGACGGACGACTCCTGCCCGCTGCATTCCTTACCAGTCAAGAATAGAAGAACGCCACAAACGCCCAGCCATCGAGAACGCATCAAGCCTCTCCTTCTTCGGAATCGCGCGCGAAGCGTATCACGCCGCTTCACCATGCGCCAAAGCCAATGCATTCCGCCAGATAGTCGCTGAACAACGAACAGAAGGGCGCCATGAGCGTTACACTCGCGCGCATCCGCTGCGAAGGGTAATATATTGAGCGAAATTCGCTTCGGCGATTTAAACCCTGCCGCGTACTTTGTTACTCTCGTGGTTATGCGACCGATGAAAAGACACCTCCTCGTCCTATTCACCGCTGTAACGCTAACTCTCTGTTTTCGTGCTCCTCGCTCATGGGCAGGCAAGCGCCCGGCTCCTGCTGCGCAACCTCAAAGCGACGGCACTGGCATCCAGCGTCCGCTCTACTACAACCGTCTGATTGCCTCGGACGATTTGAAATATCGCTCACTTCGCGAACTCACGCTCATGCGCAACACGATCTTCGCCCGCGCGGGGAACCCCTTCCGAAAGAAATGGCTGGCCGATTATTTCGGCGCACAACCCTGGTATCACCCGCTTGCGGCAACCGACCAAACCAAGCTGACGCCGCTCGACAAGCAAAACGCGGAAATCATCGCCAAATACGACCTCGCCCTTACCCGCGAACAGCTGCAATCCATGTTGAAGGAAGTGATGAGCTCAGTCCGGGCGGATGGTCCAACTCCCGAAGACAAAATCGAGCTTCGTCTGCTCTCTGCCCGCCTCGGTAAATGGGTAGGTTCCAGCGACACGCCCGAAGACGAGCGCTCGCCTCTTGAGGACCCTGCGGTTCTCGATAAACAACTCACCCTCGAGCAATTAAAGGATCTTTCCCGCCGCGACTTGCGTCTTCTCCGCAACATTATCTACGCCCGCCGGGGCCGCCAGTTTCATTCCGGTTTGCTCCGCGCTTATTTCGAAGCCACCGATTGGTACAAAGCCGATCCTGCCTACACCGATGCCCGTCTCACCGATGTTGACACCCGCAACATCAAGTTAATCCGCAGCATCGAGGATCAACTAGGCGGTCCGCTCACCGATTTCGAGCACAATAGGGAGGACGGCTGGATTCTCATAAGTTGATAGCATTCTCGGATGCCCGGTCGGGCATCAAAAAATAAAGCGAGACTCTTCACACTCAAAAATCCGCTTCCGCTCCGCGCCGCTCCAGCTTGCTGCTCCCAATGGCCGCAAGCAAGTCGAATATCCCTTTTGGATCGCTGGAAAGCTTCGCAGCCTCTCCCAGCAATCCAGCTTCAATCGGAATGACGGAAGCCAACAGCGGACCGTCCGCCCTGACTCTCACTCGCAACACCAGACCCTCGCGCTCTTTCGTGCAATCGCACGCAAACGCCAAATTACCCAAGCCCCACGCAATCACACTTTGCCCCCGCCGTCCCACGGGGCCAATGACATGCGTCCCATGTGCAACAATAATCCGCGCATCCGCCTTAATCGCAATCTCCACTGCCTTGCGCAGCTCCGGCCGCGGCAGGTAACTCTCCGGCCCCGTAACATGAAAACTCGCCACCAGCACATCGCCTTTCGCGCGCGCCGCAGCCAGGTCAGCCGCAAGCTCCCGAGGCACACCTGTCGTCAAGTCATGAGCAGCAATCACGATCCGCAATCCCTCAACAGAAAAAACCGCGGCGTCCGCTTGCCTCCCCGCTGGCTCAATCCCTGCTTTCCGCAATGCCTCGGCGGTAACTCTGTCTCCGTCCGTCCCAGCATCCATGGCATGGTTATTCGCAATTCCCGCGACTCGCACGCCCGCCTCTCGCAGTTGCGCAAGTCCTGCCGGCGCATTCACCAATTTCAATCCTGGCCCTGCCGACAAACTCGCCGCCACTGGCCCTTCCAGATTGACAATTCCAGTCCCACCTCTCAGTATTTCCGCCAGAGGACCCAAAATGGGTTTAGAATTCGCTCCCAAATTCACATCCCCGCCAAACCACAACGTAGCTTCCCGCGTCTCTGCCGCATTCTCGTTCTGGCGAAACTCTTCTTTCCTGAAATTTCTGCTCGTCATACTGCTCGTAACTGCCAGCGCCGCGCAAACTCCGCAGCCAACCAAAGTTGAGCCCAAAACGGTCCGGAAAAATGATCTGAAAATCATCGACAAGCCTATTCAATTTGACCAGGAGCGCATCCGCCTCACGCAGGAGTACATGCGCAAACACTACGCCATCGAGCAGAACGATATCACGATCAAGCCGCAAGCCATCGTCTTGCACTACACTGCAATCAACTCATTCCTTTCCACCTGGAATTATTTCAATCGCACACGCATCGAAGCAGAGCGCCCCGAACTCCAGCGCGAAAGCGAGTTAAACGTCTCCGCGCAGTTCCTTGTCGACCGCGACGGCACGATTTACCGCCTGATGCCCGAAAACTGGATGGCTCGCCATTGCATCGGCCTGAATCACGTCGCTATCGGCGTCGAAAATGTCGGCGATGAAAAAGACTTCCCGCTAACCGATGCCCAGGTGGATGCCGATGCCGCTCTCGTCCGCTATCTCGCGACGGAATTTCCAATCGTTTATTTGCTCGGCCACCAGGAATACCGGCGCATGGAACAAACGCCTCTCTTTCACGAAGAAGTCGCCGGATATCGCACTGGCAAATCCGACCCCGGCGAAGACTTCATGCGTCACGTTCGCGCCAAGCTAGCCGACCTCGATCTGAAAGCCCCTCCGGGTACGTAACCCGTTATACGTCGCCCCACCTAACCTGGAGTTCGGCGCACCGAGTTTTCCGCGAACAATCGCCGCAGTGGTATCATCGCCAGCATTATGAAAGCAAAATCCAGTTTTCTGCTGGCCCCGTATTTGTTCTTCTCTTTCCTCGCTTCTCCGGTATTCGCACAATCCACTCCGCCCGCACCGAAACACCCGATAGTCCTCCACGCCGCGCGCCTCCTGGATATCGAAACCGGAAAAATCCTCAGCCCCGGCGAAATCCTCGTCCAGGACGACCGCATCGTTGAAGTCGCCTCCTCCGTCAAGCATCCCGCTGGAGCCCAACTCGTCGATCTCGGTGACACCATGCTCCTTCCCGGTCTGATCGACGCTCATGTCCATCTCTTCCTCCATCCCGGCGCCGAAGACCTGCAAACCGTGGAAGAATCCGTCCCACAACGCACCATCACCGCAACTCTCGCCGCCCGCGATGACCTGATGGCTGGCTTCACTGCCGAGCGTGACATGGGCACCGAAGGCGCCGGCTCCGCGGACACCGCCGTTCGCAATGCCATCAATCGCGGCGACATCCCCGGCCCGCGCCTCCGTATCAGCGGCAACGCCGTAGACATTCTCGGCGGCCACGAAGACGCCAATCATTACAACCCCGAGCAGCACGTCCTCTCCAACGCCACCTACGCCAACAACGCCGCCGAACTCGTCACCGTAATCCGCCAGCAGTTCAAAGAAGGCGCCGACTTCATAAAAATGTACGAAACCGGCCGCGACTCTCTCCGCGACGGAGTTTTCTCCACGCCCTTCCAGTACACCGAAGCCGAACTCCGTGCCGCCGTGGAAGAGGCCGCCCGCAGCGGGAAGCATGTAGCTGTTCATGCCACCGGTGAGCCAGGAACACTCTACGCAGCCCGCACAGGTGTCGTCTCGGTGGATCACGCTTATCAGCTCAGCGAAGAAACCATGCGCATCATGCGCGAAAAACAAATCTACGCCGTCCCCACCTTCGCCATCGCCGAATACTTCGCCGAGCACGCCTCCTCGCCGGCACAAGCCGACCGCGAACACAAAATGATTGATTATCACGCCCAGGAATTTCGCAAACAGCTGGCCGCCGGTGTGCCCATGGCCGCAGGTTCCGACGTTGGCCCGTTCCCGCACGGCACGCAAGCCCGCGAACTGGTTTTAATGGTGAAGTACGGCATGACCCCGCTAGCCGCGCTCCAAGCCGACCTTCTCAATGGCGCAAAGCTGCTGGGCTGGCAAAACGAAATCGGTGCCCTGAAGCCCGGCTACGCAGCAGACATAATCGCCGTCCCAGGCAATCCCCTAATCGACATCACCGCGACGCAAAAAGTAACTTTTGTCATGAAAGCCGGCGTGGTCTACCGCACCCCATAAAGGTGTAGTGGCGAACCTTTAGGTTCGCCAGTTTCTTTCAGATTTTTTGCTGGCAACGACCACAGAAATTCTGCATCCTACAAACAGAAACAAACGAAGCAACGCAACCTAACACCGGCTAAACGAGACGACGCCAGAAAAAATGTGCGCCAGCCCCATGCAATCGATACCGCAACAGCAACCAACCGGCATGAGCCAACTGGTCAAAGTCCAGGACGACGCCGGCGCCTCTCTCGTCCCGGCCTCCGATCCCGCCGAATCCGGCCGCTGGCTCTGCTCGCAATTGGAAGCCGGCAACATCCTCGTCTTTCCCAAAACGCCATTCTCATTCCCGCAATCCGACCGCGAATTTCTCCTCGGCCAAAAGCAAACCAATTCCGCCTTCCACAAAAACGTCGCCTATCGCCCCGCCGAAGACCGCATCACCGGCCTCGACAAAACCGACACTCCCGAAGCCGCGCGCCTTCGTGCCATCCTCAGCGCCTATTCGCAAAACGTCACGCAATTCCTCGAAAATCTCCTCTCTCCCTACGCCGGAAAATGGAAACTCGATTTCGCCAGCTTCCGTCCTCTCGAAGAGCGTGGCCGTACCGCCCGTCTCCACGCCCGCAACGATCTCCCGCACTTCGATTCGTTTCCCACCCGCCCCACCAACGGCGATCGCATCCTCCGCTTTTTCACCAATATCAATCCCGCCCAAAGCCGCGTCTGGGTCACCTCCCAAACTTTCGAGACCCTCGGCCCGCATTTTGCAAAATCCATCGGACTGCCCGGCCCGCGCAGCGCAAACCCGCTCGCAAATAGTTTGCGTGGTCTGGCTAAAGCAATAAAACTCCCCGGAGCCAATCGTTCTCCCTACGACCAATTCATGCACAAGTGCCACAACGCCATGAAAGAAGACTCTGCCTTCCAGCAAACCTGCCCCAAGCAACGCTGGGAATTTCCACCGGATGCAAACTGGATGGTCTTCACCGATTGCGTCAGCCACGCGGTCCTCGGGGGTCAGTACGCCCTCGAGCAAACTTTTCTTGTCAGCCGCAAGGCCATGGTCGAGGCGCAGCGCTCCCCAATCGCCGTCCTCGAACGCATCGCCGGCTATCCGCTCTCAAATTAAGTGGTTGCTTTAATGAATCGGTAGGATCGAAACGCCGGAAACCGTCTTACCGCGAACCCTCGCGAGCGCGAAGCGAAGGTCTATCCAAATTCCACTTTAGGGTTTGGATGCGGCGCTTTGTGGCGCGCGAAATTCCACCGCAAGCAACACTCCCGTTTCGACCGGCTTTCCATCCACAAGGGTCGGCTCAAAGCGCCATTCTCGAATCGCTCTCACCACGCTTGGCACCAGCGCAATCGATCCGTTCACGGGTCGGACTCGCTCAATACGGCCGTCCTTCCCGATGATCGCTCTCACGCTCACTCGCCCTTCGCGCCCATTCTGCTGTCGCGGCGTCTGCGGATCAACTCGCTCCGCCAATTCACCAAGCACCACTTTCTTTTTCCGGTTCGAACTCCACCATCCCTGCCCGCCATCCACAACAACGGCTCTTTGGACGTGCATCGTAACTGCCGCCGATTGAATCACTCTTTCGCCAGGCACACTCAGCAGAGTCGACCCGGCCCTGGGCCCTTTTGGCAGAGTGATCTCCACGATTTCGTTCTTCGGCCCATCCATCTTGATCACCAGGGGAATCGTCGGGTTCACAGATGGCGCATTCACCGCCGAAGTTTTCGTCGCCACCTCAGGCTGCGCAGCACTTTCTTTTGCAGAAGCCGTCGCGTTGCCAGCAGGCGGGGCGCTCGCCGAAGCTTCGCCTGCCCCCGCTGCCTCGGGCGCTGGCTCGCTCCCCGTCGTACTCTCGCCATCGTTCATCGGAATCGGTATGTTGACCTCGGTCTGCCCGCTCTTCGACGGGCGGTCATTGGATATCGACAATGATCCATCTGCACCAACCGCATCCGCAGCCGCCACTTTCAAATCCCCGGATGAATTTGTCTTCGAGGCGTTTTTCTTGCTGCTCAAATCCTTTCCCGCGGGCGCACTTGCTGCGTCGGGCTCAGGCGCAGATGCACTTGAGTTTGCGTCTCCCACAGCTTCTTTCTCTCGAACATCCGGAGCAGCTTGCACCGCCGAACCGTCGCCGCTCGTCGGCTTCGCATCGTCTACCGCGGAGGAATCCCCCACATCCCCGGCAGTCTTTCCCTTAATCGGCCCGCTCGATTTAACCTCGGTCCTATCAATCGCATTCACATTCTTCGCCGCTGCCTGCGCAACATGGCTCAGCCAGGACCGCATCGGGCTCCCGCGCAAACTCAACCCCAGCGCCAGCGCAACCACAGCCATCGCCGCGCCCACGGCCAACGTTGCGCGGCTAAAAGTCCTCCTCTCAGGCGCTCTTGAAACACCGCCGCCGCCCATTTCTACTTGAGCTGAATGTCCGATTTCGCTCGATCTTTCGCTCGCCACCACTTCCCTCGAACCATCCGCCCCTGCCGTCTCCGTTGTCTCCGCGCTCCCGAATGCCGCCCACACGCGAATCTGTTCCCTGTCATGATCTCGAAGATTCAAAAGCTGAATCCCCGCCCGGTTCGTGTCCACCGTCCACACCACTCGCCCAATCACTTCGATGGGATTGGGAAGGCCCTCCAACCCCAGCCACAACGGAAAAACCGCATCCCGGGAGAGCGGCAGTGGCGTCGAAACCAGCAAGCCGTTCTCGCTCACATTCAAAATCATTCCGGGATTGTCTTCGCCAAAAACAATTCCAACCACTCCCGATGGCGGGATACGCGTGTAAAAGCGCCGCTCCATAGTGGCTGTGGAAACCACATTCTCTTCAGCTGGCGTAGACATGATTTCTTTCTCCCTTGCTTTGCTCCGCTTGGCGCGGCACAAGGTCATCGAGGGCTCAACTCTTTTTCTTTACGACCACTCAGGTGGGAAGCTTCGATTTTCTCGCCCTCAGGATTGTGCTAACCCAGGTATGCCAAAAAAGTTTCGATGCAAAAGTTTTCGTCAGAATACCTATTTCCGCCATCGCGCCTGACAGAGCCATACATCTCGTGTCCAGCCACCAACCCACAGCCGGCCCTTTAAGGGAACACCGAGCACTGAAACCGGGCACGGAACAAGGGTCACGGGCCATGGAATACTCTCTTCTCCACCAGTCACCATTCGCAACTTTTCCTCTTCGCGTGTAATTTAGTAGCGCCCCTCTGGAGGCAACTATCACGCTGCGCGGCTCTTTTCGCATTCTCTTTCTCTATGAAGTTGCCGAGGAGATTCGCCTCGACGTAATAAAATCTCTTCGGGATCCCCACGCCGTGGACCCTCCACCCAGCCTAGCCCCTCCCGTCCCTCAATATCTTCACTTTGAAAGGCCTCCCGTCGCCGAGCACATCGGTTCGATCACTCTCGAAAATGCCCAGCGTGCCGAAGCCCGCGCAAAATACTACGACTACGGTGTCCTCAGCATTGAACTGGAATTGCCTTTCGAGTGCGACTGGGATTCACTCGTCATGCAATCCAGCCGCCTGAACGGCGAAACGGAACTGGAAAACCGTGCTCTCGACCTTCTCCGTGCAACGCTCGCCCGCGTCAGGCCCGCGCTGGTAAAGCCCTACGAAACCTGGCTCCGCGAGGACTATCACATCATTCATCTTCAGGAAGTCGTGCAAGCCAACGGCAAGGCCCTCTCCGCATCCGAACTCGTCGCATCCCATGCGCCCAAAATCGCTCAGGTCGTTCGCGCCGAGTCTCTTTTTCTTTCGGACGCTGAGCGCCTGGAAGTCCTTCAGTCCAGCATCTCGTATTCGCAAAAAGATTTGCTCGTCGTCGGCTGGACTGGCGCCCTCGTCTACGGAAGTCTCGAAGCCGCTGCACCCACGATGCAGCTCCTCGAATACGCCAACACGCAGCTTCTCGAATTTCGTTACTACGACGGCCTGCTCACGACCGTTCTTGGCAGCGTCTACCGCTTCCTCGAGAACAAAGGCGGCCTGCTAACCGCCTGGCGGCTCTCCCGCGAAGCCGCCCGCGTCAATACCATCCGCCTCGATGTCATGGAGCTAACCGAAAGGGTGGACAACGCCATCAAGTTTCTAAGCGACATGTTCTACGCGCGTCTTTACGGCCTGATCGCCGCCAAGGTAGGTGTTCCGGATTACCGCCGCCTCGTCGATCAAAAACTCCGCACCGCCGGCGAGCTATACCGCTTCATGGTCGATCAATTCAACCAAAGCCGCAGCTTCGTCCTCGAACTAACCGTCGTCATCATCCTGATTATCGAAATCGTCTTCCTCTTCCGCGGCGTAAAGTAGCGCCGGTTTACCCGCCTGAATCGAACAATTTGTTTTCCATCACTTCGTCACATACTTCACGTGCGACTTGTCCTTATGCGAAGCCGTAACCTCTACTTCGGTCTTCAAAACTGGAGATAAATAACTCGAAAATCCAATCCCCACCAATACTGTCCCATAGCAGCACTTCGGCGTAAACGACCTCACCACCGATTTCCCAAATTCCATCTCGTAAAGCGACGATGAATATCGCCGCCCAAAAAGCCCTTTCATAGCTTCCTTCAAATTCGCTTCAGCCTGCTCTACGGTTCCATTTCCCGCATATTCGCAGGCAAATCCTCCCAGATACGATCCCGACTTGCGGAACACCTTGGCCAAAAGCACGCCAGCCGTAACTCTCTTCCCAGGCCGGTCGGTATGCTGCACCGCAATAATCCCCTCGAGCACCGACCCATGATGAATCGCTGGCAAATGGTCAAGCTCCACGGCCTCCGGCGGCAGCACCGAAGTGTAAAGCATCACGTTAAAATTCTCGATCCCCGCCATCGTCAGCGCCGCGTCGTAAGACCCCGTTTCCACGCCCACATCGCTCTCGCCCCACCCAATCACCCAAAAATATTCCCGCGGAATCCGGCACCCCATCTCCAGATAATGCGACGAACTCTTGTCTGTCATAAATTTCACCCACGCCGCAGTCTAGTTCCGTCCACTCGCTTCGTCAACGAAACATAGGCATGTCCGAGAACGACCGGTTCCGAGCATGACTGCTTCTGGGTATCACCATTCGTCGTCAAGTGCCGGCGAAAGCATTTTCATGCCCTTGAGCTTTCACTCCGCGCCCCATGACCTTTCGATATGTGGATGGCTCCATTCTGTCCACTTCCAGCCCCAAAACTTTTCCACAGTTTTCCACCGCCGATTTGAGTGACATAAAAGTAACCATTGACACATATGTAACGCTCACGACAACATCCAACATGGTTCCAAGTTCTCAACTCTTTCCATCATCCCCAGCCTCTCTGCGGAACCTCTGTAATCTCCGCGTCTCTACGTTGTCCTTTTCTTTCCTCCCCCGCTCCACTTCTGCCCAGCGCGAAGTAAAACCTTCGCAATCCCCTTCTAACCCCTATAAAATCAAATCGTTGCAGACCCCCACCCATTAACCTCAATGGAATCAAATCTTTGCAAAAATACCGGGGCTTGGGGGGAGTTCCGCATTTCCCGCCCAAGGCACCGTCCATCCCATCGAAACATGCGGAATCTCCGGCAACTCCATTACTTTCTTCCGCTTCCGCCAAGTCCTTCGTGCACAAGCGGAGTGCGGGTATATCACCGGCCAAGTCGCTGCGAATCGCACTCACCCAATCCGCCGTCCCAGCGCTCCGCTTCCCGCATCAGACCCAGCAGGCGTATAGTGTGACTCGGCATGGTCACCAACCACAGCGGCGGCCCACCGGAAGCACCCGAACCAGCTCCCGGCGTCCTCTCCCGCACCATCTTCAATTCCAACCACAAAGCGATCGGCCTCCGCTACCTTTGGCTCGCGCTCGCCAGTGTTCTCCTCGGAATGCTCCTTTCTCTCCTGATGCGCGTTCACTTGGTCTGGCCAGCCGCGCAAATCCCGTTCCTGCCAGGATTCGCCACCGCGCCAGAGCGCTACGCTGCCCTGACTATGCTCCACGGCTCGCTGATGGTTTTCTTCGTTCTGACCACTGCTCCCCAAGCAGGCTTCGGCAACTATTTCCTGCCCCTGCAAATTGGCGCACGCGAAATGGCCTTCCCATCGCTCAATCTTTTTTCGTTTTGGGCCACAGTCGTCTCCCTCCTTGGCGTCACCGCGTCCTTTCTCGTTCAACCCAACGCAGGTCTTACGCTCTGGACCGCCAGCGTCGCGCTCTTCTGCCTCGCCGCGCTTCTCACGTCCATCAATTTCACGGTCACCGTGCTGGACCTCCGCGCCAAAGGCATGGCTCTCCCGCGCATGCCTCTCACTGCCTGGGCCTGGTTCATCAACGCCATTCTGAGCATGCTGATTTTCAGCATTCTGCTCGCTGCCTGCGTTTTTCTGCTCTCCGATTGTTTCTTTGCCTCGCAATTTTTCCCGTCTCTCGCTTTCCTCTCTCAACAGCCGCCATCGATCGCGCAGCCCAACTTGTTTTCTCTCTGGCAGCGCCTCTTCTGGTTTTTTGCGCAAGCTGAAGTCTACGTCGCCATGCTTCCGTGTTTCGGCATCGTCTCGCACCTGCTCTCAACGTTTTCCCGCAAGCCCGTTTTCGCGGAGCGCCTGGCGGTTCTCGCTCTCTGCGGTGTCGGCCTCTTTGGTTTCTGCGTCTGGGGCCAACACATGTTTTCGAGCGGCCTAAATCCCTGGTCGCCGCTCGTTTTTTCTCTCCTGGCATCTTCGCTGGGCCTGCCGGCTTGCGTGCTTCTGGTCACCTGGCTCGGAACGTTGTGGAACGCCAAAATCCAATTTACGACAGCCATGCTTTTCGCTCTCGGGTTCGTCTCTCTATTCCTCTCAGGCGGAATTTCCGGCATTTTTCTCGCGGGCAACAATCTCGCGGCCGCCTCTGTCAGTGACGATTTCGTAACCGGCCACTTTCACTTGGTGATGGGCGTTGCCGCCACGTTCGCCATTCTCGGCGCGCTCTTTTTCTGGTTCCCCAAAGTGTTCGGCCGCTGTCTCAACGAAACTCTCGGCAAATTCCACTTCTGGCTCACTTTCGCCGGCGTCTATTGCGTTTTCATGCCCATGCACTGGCTTGGCCTTATGGCCCGATCACAAACAGTTGGCGGCGATTTGGTCGCGCTCTCTTCGCTGGGCGCGTCGCTTCGCACTTTCATCACGGTCGCCACGCTTGTTACCGTTGGTGCCCAGGCTCTTTTCCTGATCAATTTTGCATGGAGCCTCGCGCGCGGCCAAAAATCGCAAGACCGCAATCCCTGGCGCTCCGCGACACTCGAGTGGACCGTCTCCTCGCCGCCGCCCTTCGACAACTTTGGAGCGACCGAGCCAATCATTTATCGTGGAGCATACGAATTCAGCGCGTCAGGAGTTGTTCCGGATTTTCTTTCTCAGAACGCAGTCCCCGCGCCCTCAGAAAGTTTGTCGCAGGCGAAGCAAGCATCGGAAACAAGTTCAAGGAAGGAATAAGAAGGCATTCATGCCCGGCACAAGCGCTCTCGAAGACATTGAGCTGATCATCGAAGACATCGGTGGTCGCGGAGGAAAAGGTCCGCCTGCCGGCGGAGACGATGGCGGCGGGGGCGACAGCAGCAAACGCCGCGGCCCGCAGCCGCCTTCGTCGCGCCGGTACATCACCGCCATCGTCGTCGCACTCGTTTCGATCGTAATGTTCTTCATGGCCATGGCCGCTGCTTTCCTTTTTCTGCGAGCCACCAGCAAAAACTGGACGCCCTTGCACCTGCCGGCGCTCGTCTGGGCCAACACGGCCATTCTTCTTCTGAGCAGTGCAGCCATCGAACTGGCCCGCCGCAGCCTTGCGCGCCTGCGCCTGGAACAATTTCGCAGGCTTTGGTTTCTCGCCACCGCTCTCGGTGTTCTTTTCCTGATCGGCCAGTTAGCCGCCTGGCGCGAATTCATTCACGCCGGCTTTTATGTTTCCACGAGTCAGGCGAGCAGTTTTTTTTACGTATTCACGGGATTGCATGGCCTGCATCTCCTCGGAGGAGTCTTCGCGCTGCTTTACGTTTCGTTGCGCAAATTTGAAATAGCCAAGGTCTCGCGCCCGGTCGCCGCGGAAATTGCCTCTTATTATTGGCACTTTATGGATGGCCTCTGGATTTTTTTGCTGGCCCTGCTCTATCTGGGAAAATAAGGGAAAGGCTTCAGTCATTGAGCGCGCAAATACAAACGACCTCCTTCGCAGCGGTCCCACAACTCGACCTCGTGGCGCAATATGCCGCCATCGGCGAGGAAGTTCGCGCTGCCGTTGACAAAGTTCTGGCCTCGCAACAATTTATTTTGGGCCGCGAAGGCGCTGCGCTCGAAACGGAAATCGCGCAGCTCTGCGGCGTCGCCCACGGAGTCGGCGTCGCCTCCGGTACCGACGCGCTGATTCTGGGGCTGCGCGCTTGCGGCGTCGAAGCCGGCGACGAAGTCATCATTCCACCATTCACCTTTGTCGCAACGGGGAGTGCCGTCAACGCCATCGGGGCAAAACCGCGTTTCGCCGACATTCGCCGGGATACTTATAACCTCGATCCCTCGGATCTTGCGCGCCGCGTCACGCCAAAAACAAAAGCAATCATCGCCGTGCACCTGTACGGCTTATCCGCGGACATGGATCCGATCCTAAAGTTCGCGCGCTCGCATAATCTCCGTGTCATCGAAGACAATGCGCAAGCCGTCGGTGCAAGCTACAAAGGGCGTCCGACAGGTTCGATGGGAGATCTCGCGTGCCTCAGTTTTTATCCCACAAAAAATCTTGGCGCGTACGGCGACGCCGGAATGATCGTCACAAATTCAGCCGAAATGGCGGACCGCCTGCGTACGCTGCGCAATCACGGCCAAACCGGAAAGTACATAAGCAGCGAGCCAGGCTGGAACAGCCGTCTGGACGAAATCCAGGCCGCGATTCTTCGCGTAAAACTGCGGCACTTGCTCGAATGGCAGCGTGCCCGCCAGAAACACGCCGCGACCTATTCAAAACTTCTGCTCGGCATTCCGGGAATCGCTACGCCGCTCGTTCCGGAAAATTATCACCATGTCTTTCACCAGTACACCATTCGCCTCGAGCAGCGCGACGCATTGCAGCAGGCTCTCCATACGCGAAACATCGGCAATTCTGTCTATTATCCCGTGCCGCTTCACCTCCAGCCGCTCTACACCGCTCTCGGCCACAAACCAGGCGATTTTCCTAACGCCGAGCATGCCGCAAACGACGTGATTTCTCTGCCGATGTATCCCGAGCTGCGTTCGGAGCAAATCGCGCGCGTCGCGGAGGTTATCGCCGAATTCGTCAAGAAATAACGTTCGCTGGCGACGCCCCCTCTGAAATGTTCGCGAAACGCACAAATTGGAATCTCGAATCGAACCGCCTGAGCGCCGCACTGGCGGCGCACCGCGCAGCAGGGAAGCCGTTGATCGATTTGACCGTCTCGAACCCAACGGAGTGCGGCTTCCGCTATGACGAAGAGGCCATCCTTGGCGCATTACAAAATCCTGCCGCGCTGAAATACGAGCCCAATCCGCGAGGACTCGCGACGGCGCGAAGCGCTGTCGCCCGCTACTACGCCGAACGCGGCGCCCAGGTTTCCGTTGACAATATTTTTCTGACCACAAGTACCAGCGAAGCGTATTCCTTTGTCTTCCGGACTCTTTGCGATTCGCAAGACGAACTGCTGATTCCTCAGCCAAGCTATCCGCTGTTCGAGTTTCTCGCTGATATTCAGGACGTCCGGCTGGTGCGCTATCCGCTCATTTACGATTACGGATGGCAGATCGATTTCCATGCGTTGGAGCAGGCCATCACTCCACGGACGCGCGGCGTGATTGTCGTGCATCCTAACAATCCAACCGGGCATTTCTGCAAGCTGGAGGAGATGCGCAAACTCAACGAAATTTGTGGGGCCCGCGAATTGACGATCGTTGCCGACGAAGTGTTCCTCGATTTTGCCGTCAAGCCAGATGCAGAGCCGCCGACATTTGCCGGAAATTCCGGAGCGCTGACGTTCACCATGAGCGGCCTCTCGAAAATCTGTGGCTTGCCCCAAATGAAAGCCGCGTGGCTGATCGTGAGCGGCCCAGGCCAGTCGAAATCGGAGACATCGGCGGAGCTGTCCTCCTCCTCCGGCACACAAGCCGTTGCAGCCCAGGCCTCCGCGCGAATCGAGGTCATCGCGGATACGTTTCTCTCGATGAACGCTCCGATCCAGCTGGCCATTCCTTCGTTCCTGGTGCAACGCCGCGGTTTTCAGAAGCAATTGATGGAACGCGTCCGCGGCAACCTCGTCGAACTCGACCACCAGCTCGCGAAGCAAAAATCATGCACAAGGATGGCAGTGGAAGGCGGTTGGAACGCGGTTATCCGGGTGCCGGCCACGCGTTCCGATGAAGATCTCGCCCTCGAACTGCTGGCCATCAGAGGCATCTACGTTCACCCCGGCCACTTTTACGATTTCGCCACGCAGGGATACCTGGTCGTCAGCCTGATTGCGGGACTCCATGACTTTGCCAAAGGCATGGAGTCGCTGCTCTCCCTTTTTTAAGAGATCCGGGAGGCACGGAGTATCGGAATAGAGGTCATTCTTGGAGCGCCCTCCGGTCGGTATTTCGATCCGGCGAGCTGTCCTGCAGCAGATACACAATCCGGGATGTCCGCCAGTACTTCTATGGAAATCTAAATAGCAAAAAATTAAGAAGCCTCTTTATCTTTTATATGGAACTGCTAACGTACTTAGCACAGAAGGTTTAGAGCAGTCTGGGGCCATTCACACGGGGGTGTGTCACTGGCAAGTCACTTGCAATCATGCAGTCACATAAGGGTGTTGTCTGTGTATTGCAAGTTCCGAACGAACAACCTGCGTGCGTCCTGTCCTTTATTGCGAGTTGATGTTTGGGGCTTGCCAAAAGTTCTTAAGTGCAAAGACGGCTGTGGGGGCGACATATTTAGAAATTCGGAGGACAGAAGGCAATGATAAACAGCTTGGGGCGGCTAAGTCATTGGGGCGCGGGAGCGCGCATTTTTGTGGCGGTGGCACTGCTGGCAATTTGCGCAGCGATCGCGCCAGCGCAAGTTCCTACGGGCTCGATTACAGGCATCGTGCAGGATGCACAGGGTCTCCCCATAGTGGATGTGGCGGTCACACTAACCAATCTGGATACCAACGCAAGCTATACTTCCACGACTGCGACGGCTGGGGGATACCAGTTTGAGCATATCGACTACGGTCTCTACAAAGTCAGTGCCTTCAAAGACGGTTTCAAGACTGGAGAGGTGACAGGGATTAAGTTGGACGCGTCAACAGTCTATTCCGTCAAGCCCATTGTGCTGGAAGTCGGTGCACATACCCAAACCGTTGTTGTGGAGGGCGGCGCAGAGCTGGTGAATACGACGAGCGCGGAAGTAACCAGCACAGTCGAAAAACAGCAGATCGACGATTTGCCTATCCTCGATCGTAACCCATTGGGGTTGCTGGGTCTGGAAGCTGGAGTCAATCAAAACGGCGCGACAGATACGGTGATTAACGGCCAGCGGTCCTCATTCTCCAACGTTACGATAGATGGGATCAACATTCAGGACAACTTTATCCGAACGAACGATCTTGATTTCAGCCCGAACCTGCCGTTCAACAGCCAGGCTCAGGAATTCACCGTTATTACTCAGAATTCCGATGTGGAGAACGGGGGCGGAGCTTCGCAAGTAAGCATCGTGACCCCGAGGGGCACAAATACCTGGCATGGCGAAGGCTTTTGGTACTACCGTTCCAATGATTGGGCGGCGAACAACTGGTTCAATGACGCGAGCGGTGTGCCGTTAGCGTCCTTATTACAGAACCAAGGTGGCGGTAACCTGGGCGGACCTATTAAGAAGGACAAGCTCTTTATCTATGGATACTACGAATTGCTGAGGTCGCGCGCGCAAAGCTCGAACGACACGACTGTTCTGAGCCCGACCATCCTCGCGGCGCTCTCCAGTTCGAGTCCTACGCTGCCATTCACATACCAGCCCGTCAATGCAACAACCGGGGCGCCCGATGGAGCGTCGCAAACAGTGAATCTTCTGACGATGTCCAACATGGCGCGCGGAAACCCGGTGTTCGATCCAAGCGGGAACTACATAAGTGGAGCCCCGGTCTTCACACCAGACCCGTCGATGTTAGCGCTTCTGGCGCGGATGCCTACGACGTTCAACAATACCCGCGTCGGAGATGGAGTTAATCTGCTCGGATATCAGCTGAATGCGCGAAGCAACGACACCTTGGACAACTTCGGCTTCCGAGGGGATTACATCGTAAACACCAAGAATACCTTGTCGGCAACGTTCTCCTGGAACCGGCAGGTGGTAGACCGTCCGGACATAGACACGACCTACGACAAGATCCCGCTGGTGCAAAATAACGACAGCATCAAATTCCTGTCGTCATCCTGGCGATGGAATCCTAGATCGGATTTTACGAACGAAGTACGATTTGGTTTCGATCTGGCTCCAGCGTATTTTGTGACCTCACAGAATTTTTCCTCAGGTTTCGTCCTTAACGATGGAACCCTTCCGTTCACCGATCCAAACCCCAACTTCCTGCCCCAGGGACGCGACACACATACCTGGCAGTGGGAGGACAATGCCAACTGGATCAAGGGCAATCACACCATCAAATTCGGCGCCCAGATTGAGCGGGTGACGATCTTCACCACAGATTCGAGCGGGATTTATCCCAGTTACTCGCTCGGATTTAGTGCGGCCAATCCGTATGGCCCCGAATTTTCTGATTTCCCGGTGCCGAATCCGAGTGCCGATACTGTATCGACGAGTGCTTTTAACAATGCCACAAGCATACTGGCAAGCGTTGCAGGAATCTTGAGCTCGATAAGCCAGACTTATAACGTGCAGTCACAAACTTCGGGATTTGTCCCCCTGCATCCACAGAACCGCAATTACCGCCAGGATGACTGGTCGTTCTATCTGGGCGACAGCTGGCGAATTACGCACAAACTGACACTGACTTTTGGAACGCGGTACGAGTATTTCAGTCCGGTCGACGAGAAGAATGGCCTCGTGCTTCAACCTGTGGTACCCCCGGGTTCGACAATCCAGCAGACTCTTCTTGGCGATGCGACCGTGAATTTTGCGGGAGGACCGAGCTCAACTCCGCTTTATCGCGATCACTTCCTTCAATTCGCACCCAATGTCGGGTTGGCCTGGGATCCATTCGGAAACGGCAAGACGGCAGTCCGTGCGGGATTCAGTATCAATTACGTGAACGACGAATTCTTCACCGCCGTGAACAACGCCGCGGCTGGGAATGCGGGTTTGAGCCCTACGGCGACCAATAATGGACCGACGGGGTTCGGTCTCTTTGGACCGACGGTGAGCAATCCTGTCCCGGTTGCAACACCCGCGTTTCAAGTGCCTATCGACTTTTTGACCGAGGTGGCGAACCTTGGTGATTATGTTGGAGGTGTGGCAGGTTACCTGATTGATCCCAATATCAAGACGCCCTCCGTGCAGCAGTGGAACCTGAGCGTTCAGCGGGACATTGGATGGAATACGTCGCTGTCAGTCAGCTACGTCGGAAATCACGGTGTAGGCTTGTGGCGGGCGATCGACCTTAATCAATTGGATTTCACGAACAACGGGTTCCTAACTGATTTCAATAACGCTCGGTCGAATATATTCCTCACCGGAAATCCAAACTGCACCTCAGCAGGTTGCCAGCCACTGACAATCTTTCCGCTTCTGCCCGCAGAAGGCTATTTGGGCCAGAGCTCTTATATCGATAATCTGGTTTATACGGGGCAGATTGGGGCGCTCGAAGAGGTCTACCATGCGGATGGCTTCGACCAGGGATTCAACCCTCTTCCGGGCCCTGGCAATGTGGTCAATTTTTTTCCGAACCCTTACATCATGGGAGCGGACTTGCTGAAGAATACGTCGTTCTCGACGTATAACGCCGGCATAGTGGAAGTTCGCCGCCGCCTCAACCGCGGTCTCTATTTCCAGGCCAATTATACGTACAGCAAGACGATGACGGACTTCGGTGGGTCGCAGTCGCAATTTCAGCCGTTCCAGGACAATGCCCGGCCACAGCTGGAGAAACAGCGTGCTCCGTTCGATTTAACTCATGCGTTCAAGGCGAACTTTACCTATGAGCTGCCGATAGGCAAGGGTCACAAGCTGTTTGGATCGAGAGGCAGAGTCCTCGGGCTGTTGACAGATGGCTGGCAGACGGGTTCGGTCTTCACCTGGCAGAGCGGGGCACCGTACTCAATTCTTTCGGCACTCGGGACCTTTAATCGACTTGGGGGCGGCCGGTCCGCGAACAACACAGCGGTTGCGACCGAGACACATCAGCAGATCAGCAGCCAGCTTGGAGTATTCGTCCAAAATGACGGAGTCGTTTATGGCATCAATCCGAAGCTGATCACGGCCAATGGAACTGGAGCGCCGGAAAACCCAGAGTTGAGCTGCGTTCCTGCGGTTACAGGCGGATTTTGCAATCCGCAGCCCGGCCAAGTGGGCAACTTGCAGCTCGATGCGTTCAGCGGACCGGCTTATTTCGATTGGGATACGGCCGCGGCAAAGGACTTCAACCTCACAGAACGTCTCAAACTCACGTTCCGAGCTGAGGCATTCAACGTTCTAAACCACCCCGTATTCTTTATGGGGAACCAGAACATCAACTCGACCACCTTCGGTCAGAGCACCAGCACGACATCAACCCCGCGCATCCTGCAGTTATCGCTGCGGCTGAAGTTCTAACCACAAGTCATCGAAACCGGGCACTCCTTATATGGGGTGCCCGTTTTTTTTGAGTTTGGGGACGAGTAACGCGATGCTCGCCGCGCAGCCAAGAGCTTTGGCCTTAGCCGGGCGTATGCGGGGAGGCCCGATGATTGCGGCCGCCAGCTAGAGGTTCTTCAGATGGGCCAGGCGGAACGGGGAGCCGAGGTGTTCGCGTAGGTCGATCCAATGCTGTTCCGGGATTGTGGAGAAGACCTCGACGACCTTGGGATCGAATTGCGTGCCGGAGCAGCGGCGAATTTCTTCGCGCGCCTGCGCCATCGGCAGAGCTTTGCGGTAGGGCCGGTCACTGATCATGGCGTCGAGCGAATCGGCGATCGTGAAAATGCGGGCGCCGAGCGGGATCTGCTCGCCCTTGAGGCCGCGCGGGTAGCCGGTGCCATCGAAGAACTCCTGGTGAGCCAGAACAATCTCCGCGGCATCGCGCAGAAACGGGATGCGGATGAGCATGTTGTAGCCGATTTCGCAATGCTTGCGCATGATCTGCTTTTCGTCATCGGTAAGCGGCCCCGGTTTGCGCAGGATGCCGTCGGGAATCGCCATTTTGCCGATATCGTGCAAAAACGCCGCGCGCGCGAGAATCGCGAGGTAAGCCGGCGGAACAGGCACGGATTTGGCGATCGAAATCGTAAAGGCCGTGACTCGCTGGCAGTGACCTTCGGTTTCGGCGTCCTTCAAGTCGAGCGCGCTTCCTAGCGCCTCCAGCGTGTCGTCATAGGACTGTTCGAGTTGAGCCAGAGCGCCGGTGAGCTGCGCCGTCCGGTCCTCGACCTGTTGCTCGAGCTTGAGCTGGTAACTGCGATTTTCAGCCACCAGGCGCCGGTGCTGGAGAGCACGGCCTACGCCAAGGAAGAGCTGGTCCTTTTCAAATGGCTTTAAAATGTAGTCGTACGCGCCGCGGCGAATTGCTTCGAGAGCGGTGGAAATGTCATGGATGGCGGTGACCATGATCACGGGGATTTCGGGGTCATACTCACGCAGCCAGTCGAGCAGCCGGATGCCGTCCATTTCGGGCATGATCATGTCACTCAGCACGAGATCCGGGGTGGTGCGCTTGACCTGCTCCTGGGCGGCTCTGCCGTTGCTAACGGCGGTGCAGCGGTAGCCTTTCGATTCGAGCATGGTCGAAACAACTTCTCGAATCGCTTCTTCGTCGTCCACGACCAGTATCTGTTCTAGCTCCACGAGTGTTTGCTCCCACTGCCATTATACGGGACAGCACAGTAGGAAAGGGGTGCTCTTGCCCATTCAGAAAATAGCATGTTAGCGTCGGAGGAAGCTCCAAAGAACCCATTGTGCCGTCCAACACGAATAGTTCCAGGGTGTTTGCACTGCGGGGGCGGCCGTACAGGCGAGGAGGCAGCTCAACGTGCTGGTGAACCAGGGCCTGCTCGGCATCGCTTTCTTCGAAGCGACCGCGTTCATCATTCTGCTGGTGCTGTTCCTCATTTTTCAGCGCGACCATATCAATAAATATTTCCGGTTGTGGCTTGCGGGCTGGATCTTCTTTACGCTGGCTTCGCTTGGCGAAGTGTTGATGCTGAGCCGCAATCTTACCGACTTGTGGATGGCGGTGGTGCTGGGAAAAGTGGCGGCGATGCTTCTTTTCTCCGCCGCGATGATGCAATTCACAGCCGGGACCGCGAAGCGCGGCTGGTCCGTTCTGCCGCTGGCGGGCGCAGTGTTGTTCGGATGCTATTACCTGCAGCGCGGGCTGACGCCGACCTATGGAAACGTAGCCTGGCCGACAGCACTTCTCTGGAGCGGTGTGTGCCTGTGGGCCGGTATGGTGTTGTGGAGGTCGCCGCTGCTTCAGCGCGGGCACGGAGTGCGGTTGCTCGAGGGAGTTTTCCTGCTTATCGGACTACAGGGAATTGACCGGCATATGTGGCCGGAGTATTCGTGGTTTTTGCTGCGGGTGGCGTTTGATCATTTGCTGGGAGTGGCGCTGGGCATCGCCATGGTGGTAGTGGTTTTGGAAGGAGCCCGCTCGCGAACTGTCGAGCTGAACGAAAAGCTCCGGCGGCTGACATTGTTGACGACGGCCAGCACGCAAACTTTGTCTGTGCAGGATGTGCTGGACCGCGTGCTCATCCATCTGGTGCAAAGCCTTGGAGCGACGCACGGACTGGTGCGGCTCCTGGAGGGCGATGGAGATAAGGCGCAGCTCGTGGTGCACGCTTCGGTGGGTTTCCAGCAAGAATATTTGCAGAAATACGCGAAGCTGGCGGCGAAGGAACCGTGGTCGCAGCAGGTGTTGCACCGAGACTGCGAATTCCTGCGCATGGAAGACGAGCCCGACCCCACCGTGCGCGCGCGCATGGGCGAGAGTGGAATCGGCAACGTCATTACCATGGCGCTGCCCGGCAAGGATGGACCGCTCGGGATTATCGCGATAGGTTCGACGCGAAGCGAGCACTTTCAAGCCGACGAGATTTCCTACCTGCTGAACATCAGTAATTTGCTGGGGCTGACGCTGCAAAACGTGAGGTTGTTCGAACAGGTGGCGACCGTTCAGCAGCAGTGGGCTTATACATTTGATTCCATCGGCGATCCGATTCTGGTGCACGACCAGCAAGGGCGGATTCTGCGGTGCAACCTGCGTCTGGGACATTTGCTTGGCCGGGACTCCAACGCCCTGGTTGGCCGCTCGGTCACGGACTTGCTTGCGCGGAAAAACCGAACGTATGGGATGTGCCCTTATTGCGAAGGCGCCGCAGGCGAAGGCGATGAGCGGGATCCATGGCTGCAAGGATACTTTCTTGCTTCGAACTCCACTTTTACCGATCCGGCGGGAAACCAGCTGGGGACGGTGCATGTCCTGAAGGACATTACGGAGCGCAAACGCGCGGAAGAAAAATACCGAACGCTCGTTTCGAGCGTTCAAGAAGGCGTTTTTATTTCCACGCCGCAGGGACGGTTTCTGGACTTCAATGACGCGATGATGCGCATGGCGGGTTATGAGACGCGGGAAGAGCTGTTAGCGGCGGACATTCCCGCAACCATGTTTGTCAATCCGGGAGACCGGGAGCGGCTCAAGAAGTTGTTGCAGGAACATAGTTCGGTGGCGGACTTCGAATTCGAGATGAAGCGCAAGGACGGCGAAGTACGCACCGTGCTGGAATCGTCCATCGCCGTGAAGGATCCGGCTGGAAACGTCACAGCGTACCAGGGCTTTCTGCTGGATATCACGGAACGCAAAAGAGCCGAGCAGGAAATTCGCCGTCGAAACCGCGAACTGCTGGTTTTGAATTCCATTGGGCAGACGCTGTCCGAATCCATGGATTTGAGCGATTCGCTGCATCGAACGCTGCGGCAGATGGCCGAGCTGTTCAGCCTGGACGCCTGCGCGCTGTACTTGTTCGACGCCACGGGGTCAAAGATTCGGCGGGTTGCGGCCGTCGGTCATAGATCCGAGTACGCGAGAAATTTTCCCGAAGTCGGCGTGAAGCCCGAACTGTTGCAGCATATCCGGTCGGCGCACGCGACATTTCTTTCGGTGCAGGGATTGCCGCTGCCAGCCGTCTTCAAGGAGGCTCAGCGAAAAGAAGAGCTGATGTCGGCCTACATTGTGGTTCTGTGGTCGAAGGACCGCGTCATTGGCGGCCTATCGGTCGGCAGTCGTACGCCCAAGGAATTCTCGCCCGCCGATATTAATCTGCTGATCGCCGTGGGCAGTCAGCTTTCGAGTGCGATCGAGCGCACGACACTTTACGAGGAAGCCCGTCAGGCCTACGAAAACCTGCGACGAACGCAGGAGCAGCTTCTGCACAGCGAGAAGATGGCGGCGGTGGGGCAACTGATCTCGGGCGTGGCGCACGAGTTGAATAACCCGCTGACAGCTATTCTGGGCTACAGCCAGTTGCTTACGTCCAGCGGGCAGATGGGGCCGCAGGGAATCGAATACGCAGACAAGCTTTACAAACAGGCGCAGCGGACGCATCGCATCGTGCAGAACTTGCTGAGCTTTGCGCGGCAGCACAAACCGGAGCGCGTGCCCGTTCAGCTTAATCTGATTTTGGAAGAAACCCTTGCGCTGCGCGATTACGACCTGCGCATGAATCATATCCGAGTGCATCTTGAGCTGGCAGGCGACCTGCCCTATACCTCCGCCGATCCGCACCAGTTGCAGCAAGTATTTCTGAACATGGTGAACAACGCCGTGGACGCCATGCTAGAGCAGTCCAGCGAAGGAGATTTGTGGGTCAAAACGGGTGCAAGAGGCGACAGGCTGTTTATTGAGTTCACGGACAGCGGCCCAGGTGTGAAAGACGCATCGAGGGTTTTCGATCCGTTTTATACGACCAAACCTGTCGGCAAGGGAACCGGGCTGGGACTTAGCATTTGCTATGGCATCATCACGGAACACGGCGGGTCCATCCAGGTGCGCAATTTGCCTTCGCGAGGGGCCTCGTTTACGATCGAAATTCCTTATCAACCTATAAAGGCGGCGAAGGCTTCCGGTCCCGAGCAGTTGGCGGAGCCTGGCAGGGAAGCGCGCATTCTGCTGATGGATCAGGACGACTCTGTGCTGGAAGCGATCGGTACGCTCTTGCGCGGCCGCGATCACAGAGTGGAAACAGCGAGGAGCGCAGGGGATGCAATTGCGTGTCTGGAAAAGAACGAGTTTGATTTGCTCGTAGCGGATTTGGAGCTTGCCGGTAGCGGAGGGCTTAACATCTTGCACGACTGGGTTACGGCCCACAGGCCGGCGATGGCAAAGCGTTGTGTGTGGATGAGAGGCGTCAGCCTGGTTGGACGGCCTGTCAGTGAACCGCCCAGCCACGGCGACCTCACTCTCCAGAAGCCTTTTAAGGCTGCCGAACTGCTGGCTGCCGTGGACAACGTTCTAGGGAGTGTTCAGGTCGCGCCCGTTCAGCGCTGAACCGAACTAAGCCTGGCTGGAGGTTAGCGCGGCGCGTTCGCTGAGCTCCTTCATCGCAATATCCAGCCGCAGCGCCAGGCTGCCGACGAAATCGCTGAGAGAACCCAGCTCAGGAACTGGCGTAAACCCAAACTGGAATTTGAAGCGGATCAGCTCATACCGCGCATAGAAAACCAAAATCAGGCGAAAGCGTTCTATTTCTTGGGCCGCTCCGACCTTTTGTGACATCTTCGCAATCACGTTGGCCATCTGCCATAATTTCAGAAAATCGTTGCGCAGGAACGCCAGGTAGGCCAGCACAATCTTGCGGCGCTCTTTGCGCACGCTGCTGCTCAGATCCCCCGCACATCGAGAGGCCAAATAAGCGATATCTTCAGCCGCGAGCGCGCGCAGCACCTGCGGAAAATAGGTGACGTGGCGACGTTCCAATTCCTCCGCCGCCAGGGGATCCTTGGCGCGCGTCGCGGTGTTCCGCGGATCGCGCAACAACCACACGAGGAAAATCAGTACCGCCGCCAGGCTGCCTGCGAAAAGCAAAAGAGAGGGATTCAATTCGAACGTGCCTCCCGTTTCCAAAGCCGCTGTAGCTTTTCGTTCAGCAATCGCAAGCGATCATTAATTTCGGGAGAAAGCCGCTGATAAGCGTCATTCGACGGCAGAGAGAGCCGCGGGTTCTCGGCAGGCAAGGGTTTCCACAGGGCAACCGCCCAGAGCAACAGCACGACAATAAACGAGAGAAGCGTTGCGGATTGCCAGAGATTCTCGTTACCGGGTAAATAGAAAATAGGTAGAAAACCCTCGTTGATCACAAGGTCCGCACAGGAGCAAAAGCAGAAGCCGATCAGAATTATTTTGTACGCCTTGGGCACAGGAATCGAGTAATACCGGATAAGCAGCAGGCAGGCCAGCATAGCAATCGCGAAAGTCCAGTTATAGGAGACATTTAAATCGAACCATTTGGCCCAGCTCCAGCTTGGATAAGTTATTTTGGCCTCGAGAATAATTACCACGGTCGCGGTGAAGATCAAAAGACGCCAGGCAAGTCCCCAAATCCCTTGGTATGGCCGCAGCACGACTCGAAGAATTTCTGTTGCGGCAAAGCCCTGCGCTACGAGCGTTATGGTTTGAGAGAACCACGCCATTTCCGTGGTTCTCGGACCAAATCCATAATGCTTATAAATAAATAGGAGGAAACCGGCCTGGCAGATGTTAAGTGCGGTGTAGGCCGTAAATAAGGATAATTTGCGGAAACTCCCCTCTTTAAACAGAAGCACCAACACGACCAGCTGAACAAGGGAGCTGCAGCCCCACAAGACAAGAACCTGGAGAGGAAGGCCAAGGCTGCTCATCGCAGCTCGATACTAGCATGTCTTAACTGGCAGATAAACAATTACTGGCAACAATAGTTATAGACAGATGGTACTGTAACTAGCTTTCTCCTCTTTGAACCGGAAATCTCCCACCAAGAGCATCCCACCTCACCGTTTGAGAGCGGGTCTTGTTCACATTAGAGAAATTCTCCGCGATTCGCCCTTACGAGGGCAAATCGCGGAGGCGCCGGGGCCTTAGTTTTATGCTACCAGCACAGGCGGTGTCGGTTGTGGAAGAGGCGAACCGCTGGCGCTGAGAATGACGACAGGTGGTGTTGGCTGTGGAAGCGGAGATCCACTAGCCCTGAGCGTGACGGGCGGCGCTGGTTGCGGCAGCGGCGATCCGCTGGCAGCCAGGCATAAAGAGTTAGGTACTTTGTTGCTAAGTATGTTGTTGACGCTGCTTACGACCGGGAGTACGATCAAAACTGCTAAAACGAGAAATGCAAGGCGAACCGAGATATTTTTCATGATGGTTGAACCCCTCCTGGGTCCAACTATCAGGAAAAACCCATACACTGAGGTGCGCCGGCTTAAAACGTTCCGTCTTCGGAACAGGGCAAACGGGCCAAATGTTCACGCAGCTCCAACAAAACCGCCGTATCATCCAGGACTTCACGTTGACCACATTGGCGGGAATCCCGAGCGAGTTTGCCAGGCTCGCGTACATGGCGTCTTTGCGCGATCTCTCCAGTGGAAAATATGAGCATGCCGGCTTGGCCGCCATGTATCCGGACGAAGCCGTTCAGCAATCGCTGCAGCTCTGCCACGAGCAAGTGTTCGAGCGGATCCTGGAAACCGCGCTTGAACAGCAGGAAACCGATTTGAAGGTTTGTCTGGAACAAATGCCCGGCGGGGTTTGCACCGCGGTGGCGCACTGGCGCCGCATGGAGGCCTACCGGGTCCTTATGCCCGAAAGCGCCCCCAGCTATCTCAAGGAACTTTTCTGCTCGAATCTCCGCGCGCTGCTGGAAATTCTCCAGGCAGACTGTTCCACGGCTCGTTTAGCCGAGTGACGATTCCCACCACGCGGCCAACTACCTCTGCTTCTTCGGGAAGACGCCAGGATTCCGGCACACATCGCGACAGTGGATGAGGTTGCATCAGCAGGCGAGTGCCATCCTGTTGAAACCATCCGCAGCGGTAACCATCCCGAAGTTCCACAAAATACATGGGGCGATCATACTCGTTGGCCCAGTTGTCGTCTTCAATGCGGCGCACGGTGATATCCACCATGACCACGCTGCCGGGGCGCAGGATCGGTACCATGCGCCGGTCCTGTAAGCCAACATATCCATACCGATGCCGGGCATTTCCGTTCCCCAGCACACCCTCCAGCTTTCCCCACTTCTCAACCATGCGGGACAGCAACTCCGTCCGCTTCGGATCGAACGCCGGGTCGAAGCGCAGCGGCGTTCGCAGCGACACGGGTGGCGCTGCCAGATGGGTCTGCGGAGCATGAAAAGCTTCGCCGTCGGGAAAGCAGTCTTCGATGGGCACGTCGTACCAGCGAAAAATATCGAGGGGATTTAAATGATAGACGACCGCGAGCGTATAAAGCTTGTGAAGGCCAGGAACGACGCCCCGGTTTTCAATATCGGCCAGGCGGCTAATATGTAGAACGAGCTCTGGACGCCCGCGACGCGCTGCCAACTCAAAACTAGCTCGTTCTACATCTCGATAAGTGAGACCAAGTCGTTCACGGGCTTGCCGTAGACGAAGTCCGGGGAGCATACTTTCCTCGGGGGGAAGAGTTGGACCTGAAGCGGAAAGTATACCAGAGTTACCATTCTGTTAAGCATTCGGAACAGGTTTCCAGTGAAATTATTCTGTGGATTTACTGTTGCAAATTTATAGTGAGTTCTACGGACAGCCCTGCGATCCTCGGCAAATAGCTATCTTCATTCTTTTTAATTGTTTGCGCGGCACAAACGGCTTCTGCGACCCCCGCAACCCTGGCTGAAATCCCACGTTTCCTAACTGGCGTCAACGCTTTCCTCCTGCGCGATTTTCCCTCAGCCGCATCTGCTATTCTGCTTGAATGATGTCCCTCTCCATACGAAACGGTGCCAGGGCTTTCTTTGGTCTGCTGTCGGCGGTCCTGTTTCTGGGCGGTGGAGGCAGTCTTTGCGCACAGCAGGCGGCCGCGGCTCCGCCCGCTGCGGTTCAGCCCAAGGCAGACACCAGCGACTTTGCCGCAGCCGCTGACGAAGTGCTCCAGCAAGTCAGCCACATCACAGGGCTTAAGCAGTTGACACCCGTAAAGAAGACTTTGCGCTCCCGCGACGAAATACGAGCGTTTGTGATCAGCGAGATGAATGAGGACAAGAACCCCGCGGCGCGTTATGCGGATGCCCGTAGCGCAGAAGCCTTCGGGCTTCTACCCAAAGGGTTTGATCTGGACAACTTCACGGTCGATTTGCTCACCGAGCAAATCGCCGGGCTCTACGATCCCGAAGCGCGCGAGTTTTACATTGCGGACTGGATTCCCTTGGATGATCAACGCATGGTCATGGCTCACGAATTGACCCATGCTCTGCAAGACCAGCATTTTCAGATTGAAAACTGGGTGAAAGCGGCGCGGCCTAATGACGATGCGGAGCTCGCACGTGAATCCTGGCTCGAAGGCAGTGCCATGGCTGCCATGATCGATTACCTGCTGAAGGGCACGGGGCGTGCGGTTCAGGATTTGCCGGCGATCGATCCTTCGATGTTTGCCGGTGACATGACGAAAACGCCCAAGCTGCAGGAAGCGCCCGCGTTTCTGCGCGATTCCATGATCTTTCCGTATTTTGCCGGATTGACTTTTTCCCAGGCTATCCTCAAGCCGGCCGGATGGAGCGGCGTTTCGGCCGTTTTTGCGAAGCCGCCGCTTTCCACACAGCAGATTATGCATCCGGCGCTCTACAAATCGGGCAAAGTTCCCGCGCAGGTGAAGGTGCCATCCATCGAGAAGCAGCTCGGCGAAGGCTGGACGAAGCTGGATGAAAACGACATGGGCGAGTTCGGCTGGCTGGAAATCCTGAAACAGTTTATAGGAGAGGAAAAAGCCAAGCCGCTGGCCGCCGCTTGGGAGGGAGACCGTTACGCAGTCTACGAACAGAAAAAGACCAAGAAGCTTGTGCTTATCGCGCGCTTGAAGCTGGATAGCGAAGAACATGCGGAACGCTTTTTTGCCGCTTATGCTGGTGCGTTGGTGAAAAAACATGGAGGTGCGGAAAGCGCGCCAGAATCGCCTAATTTCTTTTCGTTCGATACGCCGGACGGCGGAGTTTTTCTTCGGTGCTTTGCGACGGAGTGTATCTCCGTAGAGGGTACGACGCGGGCTGTGTTTGACAGCGTCAATGACATGAGCGGATTGCCCGCCGCGCCGGGCAGTGCCAAGGCAGTTGCCGCGAAGCAAACGCAGAAAACGAACGCAGCTTCTCTCCGAATACTGCGCGAACTTGCTCCCGTTTTTGATTAGAGAGATAGCCTCCTGATCCCAGCTTTTGCGGTCCTTTTCCTGGCCGCCAGACGATTAATCCGAAACAGGAATTTTTCAGAGAGGCGCGCGATCCGGGCTGCTGCGTAGGGATCGCGCGAGTTCGCTCGTGTGCGCTGCAGCTTGGCCAGGCCGAGGCGCGCGAATTCTTCGGCGCGAACGGAGTCTTTTGCGCGGCGTTCATAGTGAATCGCGAGTTGTTCGCAGGCCAAAACGCCGTCTTGCGGATCGGAAACGAGTTCGCCCCAAAGGGCGGCGGCTGCATGGTGGTCGCCGCGGCGTTTCGCAAGTAGCGCAAGCTCGCGCCGTGCGCGCTGGCGGAATTCGGCGGGGAGCCCAAAGTCGAGCGCTTGCGTGCAAGCTGCTTGCGCGCGATCGGAATCGCCCCGGCGCTCAAGAAATCGCGAAAGTCCAAATAAATCGAGGCTGTCCACTCCATCGCGATCTTCGTCTTGGGAAGCCAGCAGCGTGTTGATCTTGCCGAAAAGCGCCGCGAGTCCACGCAAGTCCATTTGATTGTGGCGGACAACGCCAGCCAGAGGCGCCGAGGAACCGCCGCGAAGATAGTCAAAATAATATTGCGGGATGAGGGAGGAAGCGACATCGTCTTCGCGATGCCAGCCGAGACGCGGCGCATCAAGGACGTGGCGCTCCAGTTCGACAAGACGGACGGAGCCGAGGCGCAGCTTCCACAAAGCGCGCGCCGGATGGAGAAGATCGAGATGCGCGGCCAATCGTGGCGCCGAGATAGCGCGCGTCATGGTGAAGCGATTCTCGAGAAGCGGCCAATCGAAGGATTTGCCGTTGAAAGTAACGAGAACGGGTCGTTCCGTGAGGCGCGCTGCCAGTTCGTGAAGGACCGAATGCTCTTCGGAAAAATCGCGCATGAAGAACTGTTCGACCTGGAGGCCGCCGCCGTCCCACCAGGCAATGCCGACGAGAAAAGGATAGGTGCCTGTGCCGCCGGCCAAACCGGTAGTTTCGGTGTCGAGGAAGAGCCATCGGGCCGTATCTTCGAGCGCGGCGCGTGTGCGGCGCGTCAGAGATTCGTCGCGGCCGCGCGACAGCAGCTCGAGCGCGACGCCGGATGGCTCGCAAAATTCGGGGGAGGAGAACCAGTTTCGAAGAGCAAGATGCTCGCCGAAGTGGTTTTTTGCGACACCCGCGCCGATAAGCCGCGCCAGCGAGTCTTCTTCATTGGGCGCGCGCAGAGCGGCTGGACGCGATGGCGCAGGCCGTGCGGGTCTTAGCGCAGCGAGCCTCGAGAATTTGTCGGGCGAACTTGCCATCTACCCACACAACCTGTCGAGAATGGCGAGCGCAGCTTCTTTGGTACGGGGGACGAGGTCGCCCGCTGGCCCGACGCAGGAAGGGCAGCCCTGCTCGCAGGCGCATGCGGCGATTAGTTCCCGCGTTTTATGGATGAGCAGATCGTGTGACCGGAAGAGCGGTTCGGAGAAACCGATGCCGCCGGGGTAGGCGTCAAACAAATAGAGATTGGGCTCGAAGAATTCCTTCAGGTTCGAGCGCGACACGTCGCTAAGCCGCGTCGGTGTGAAATCGTCAGCCGCGGGCGCCAGGGGCGCGGAATTCTCCGCCCCAATTACCGAGGTTTCCAGATCAGGCTGGGGCGGACGTTCGCCGATGGCGGTGCCTAAATCGCGGCCGTCGCACATGAGCAGGAGCGTGGCTACCGACGCGAGCGCGTGCAGCATGCCGAACATGCCGCTCTGGCGTTCGCTGACGCTGTACGGCAGCGATTCGAGCAGCGGCCTTTCCAGCGTGATCCAATACGATGTCGTGTGCATTTCGTTTTCGGGGAGTTCCAGTTTTCCGTCGCCTATATTTTCGTTGGTGAAGAATTTTATTTTCTTGAAGCCGATGACCTGCGAACGGACAAGCACGTCGCCATGAGAATGCAAATTTGCCAAGCCTGAAGAAGAGGAGGAAGTGGCGGATGCCTCGAGGATGCGCACTTGCGTGTAGCGTACAGCATCGGTGTAGTAATCGACATCCACTTGCTTCACATACGCTTTGCGCTCTTTGAAATCTAGATGCTCGACGTGGTATTGCTGCCCGCCGTGAATATAGATGGCCTTTTCGTGAAGAAAGATCAGCGCGCTGGGAAAATCTACTTCGCCAATGACGTTCGGTGCGCCCGTTATATCAATGATGATGAAGTTGTCGCTGGAGATGGCGCGCAGGCTGATGGTGTCCGCCGGATAAGCTTCGTGCGTCCAGTGATAGTGATCCCCTGCAAGGTGCAGGTATCCAGCTTCCGCGAGCCGCGCGCAGAGATCGGGAATGTCCACTTCGCCAAAATGTTCTCCGGGAGCAATCGGCAATTCAAACGCCGCGCATTTCAAATGATTCACGAGGATTTCCAGATTGTCAGGCTGAATGAAAGCGTGCTCGGGCGTATTCCCGAAAAAATAATCCGGATTGCGCACCATGAACTGATCGAGCGGCGAGGAAGAAGCCACCATCACCGCGCACGAACTGCCACTGCGGCGCCCGGCGCGTCCTGCGCGCTGCCAGGTTGCGGCAATCGAACCGGGGTAACCCGCCATTACAACCGTGTCGAGCGAGCCCACATCAATCCCGAGTTCCAGAGCGCTTGTGCTGACCACGCCGCGAATGCGGCCATCGCGCAAGCCGCGCTCGATTTCGCGCCGCTCGTTGGGCAAATAGCCGCCGCGGTAGCCGCGAATCGTTTCCTGCTTTCCAGGCGCCTGCGGGTTGGCCTGCTGCAAGTAGGTCAGCAGGATTTCCGTCTGCAAGCGTGAATTGGCAAAAACCAGCGTCTGCAGGTCGCGTTTTAGGAATTCCTGCGCGACGCGCGAAGTTTCGTTGACGTAGCTTCTCCGGATACCGAGCGCGCGATTGACCACCGGCGGGTTGTAAAAAACGAAGGTCTTTTCACCCGCGGGCGCGCCGTTTTCGCTGAGCACATCCACATCTTTTTCGAGCAGCCTCGCTGCCAGCTCCCCGGGATTTGCGATCGTCGCGGAGCAACAGATAAATTGCGGCTCGCGGCCGTAAAAATTCGCGATGCGCCGCAGGCGCCGCAACACGTTGCAAAGATGGCTGCCGAAAACGCCTCGGTACGTGTGCAGCTCATCGATCACGATGTAACGCAAGTTCTCAAACAAGCGCGTCCAGCGCGTATGGTGCGGCAAGATGCCGGTGTGGAGCATGTCCGGGTTCGTGAGCACCACATGGCCCTTTTCGCGGATGGCGCGGCGCGCGTCTGCGGGAGTGTCACCGTCGTACGTGAAAACGCCGAAGCAATTATCGAGGCGCTGGTTCAGATCGTAGAGTTCCGCGAGTTGATCTTGCGCCAAAGCTTTCGTCGGAAAAAGATAGAGCGCGCGCGTATCCGGCCTTTCCAGGATTTCGTGCAGCACCGGAAGGTTGTAGCAAAGTGTTTTTCCGGATGCCGTCGGAGTAACCACAACAATATTTTTTCCGGCATGAACCGCTTCGGCGGCGGCCGCCTGATGCGTGTACGATTGGCGAATGCCTTTGGCGTTGTACGCGGCGACGAGAGCAGGGTGAACCCAAGCGGGAAACGCGGCGAATTGCGCGTTGCGCGCGGGGAAGTAGCGGATCGCCGTGAGCACATCGCCGTTGATGTCGCGCGTGGCCAGCGTGTCGAGCACTTCGCGCACGCGCGTTACCGCTGTGCCGCTGGCATTTGCAAGCGAGTTTGCGGCGGCACGCACGGCGAGGGATTGGGACATTGAGGAGCCTCCAATAATTCGCCTTTTCTTCGCCAAGGCTAACATGCAGGAATTTCCGCTGCAACAGGGAAGTGCATGCTGTTTCGTCAGCACATTGATCTGTCCGTTGAGCCGGTATAATGGCCGGCGGCTATGGAGTGGACTCCCGCGTCCGTCATTCGCTGGCTCTTTGCTGCGAGGAGTGGTCCATCGGACCGCTTTGCTTCGCGGTGGATTTTTCTTCGAGCGCTCGGCGCGATCTATTTTTCGGCTTTTTTCTCGCTCACCTTTCAGATCCGGGGACTTATCGGCCCGCAAGGGATTCTTCCTGCGAGCGAGTATCTAAAAAACGTGGCCGAACAAGCCGGCTACGCGCGGTATTGGTATGTGCCGAGCGTGTTCTGGTTTTCGAGCAGTTCGGCAGCGATGACGGCGCTGTGTTGGGTCGGCATGGCGGCGTCGTTGTTGCTCGTATTTAATCTTTGGCCACGCGGGATGCTGGTTATCTGCTTCCTCTGTTTTCTTTCGTTTGTCAGCGCTGCACGGGAATTTTCCGGTTACCAATCCGACGGCATGCTGCTTGAAGCTGGATTCCTCTCGCTCTTCTTCGCGCCGGGTGGCGTGCGCCCGGGCTGGGGAGAAACGCGGGCGCCGGTGCGGGCGGCGCTTTACCTGCTGCTCTGGGAATGGTTCCGTATTTATTTCGAATCCGGCATCGCGAAAATCGGAAGCGGCGACCCCGAATGGCGCCACTTCACGGCGATGGACGACTACTATCAAAATGGCCCGCTGCCGACGTGGGTGGGTTGGTACGTGGCCCAACTGCCGCATTGGTTTCATGCAAGTTCGGTGTTCCTGACGCTGGCGCTCGAACTGGTTTTGATCTGGGCGGCGTTTCTGCCGCGGCCGTTTCGCATCGCGCTTTTTTTCGTTGTGACGCCGTGGCAAATCGGCATCATTCTTACGGCCAACTACACGTTTCTGAACTACCTGGTTCTGCTGCTGGCTATTCTGCTGCTCGACGACCGCTTTTTGTTCCGATTTTTCCCTGCCCGGTGGGGTAAGGCTCTACGTAAAAGGTCCGTTGAGTCCGCCGTCGATGAGGTCTCCACGGCTGGCGACAAACTCTCGATTTGCGGCGGAAACGCGAGCGCACCCGCAAAAGAAACATCAACCGAAAATTCAGAAACGAAAGCGGCTTCGCGCGGCCCCTGGAAGAGAGTCCGCGCCGCTTTCGCGCCCCTTCGCATTGCCATTGTTGCCGTGCTCCTATCGTGGATTTTCTATGCTACGACCGTGCAAATGGTCTGGATGATCGCTCCTGTCGGCTTGCCAACGTCACCCGTCGCCTTGCTCGATCCGTTTCGCATCGCCAACCGTTACGGCCTTTTTGCGGTGATGACGCGTGGCCGCTACGAGATTGAGTTCCAAGGCTCTAACGACGGACAAACCTGGACGGCCTATCCGTTCCGCTACAAGCCGCAGCGGTTGGACAAAGCTCCCGGCATCTACGCGCCCTATCAGCCGCGTTTTGATTGGAATTTGTGGTTCGCGTCGCTCGGCGAATGGAGAGACAATCCGCTCGTTTTGCGCACGGAACAGCGACTGCTATCGAACGATCCGGACGTGCTCGCGCTCTTCGCTGCAAATCCATTTCCCAGCGGACCGCCGCGCCATGTCCGAGCCGTTCTTTGGCAATATTGGTTTACCTCCAGAGCAGAGAGAAAGACGACCGGCCATTGGTGGCGGCCGGAGCTGCTCGGGCTTTACGCTCCGGCGATCGAGCTTGAGCCCAACGGCAAAGTCGGCGTCACAGAATGGCCTGAGGCGTTGCCGCCGCATGAATAGTTTTGTTTTAGGAGCGCAGCTGCGCGGCGTTTGGCCCGCGGCTTTAGCGGCTTGGGCGAAGTATCAGGAATGCGCCGGCAAAAAGCAGAACTGCGGAGGTGCCGAAAGCAGCCTGAACGGACACGGCGCTCCAGAGAAATCCAACGAGCAGGCTCGAAACAAAATCGCCAACAGCATTGACCGCCGCCAGCGTGCCAAACGCCATGCCGTGCTGTTCCTTGGGAACCAGTTCGGCAGCGACAGAATCTTCGAGCGCGTCTTCCGTTCCGAAAAAAAGACCGGCCAGTACAAAGATCGCCGCGAGCAGCCGCAGCGAATGTGTCCCGGTACAAAGTAGAAGTGCGGTAACCCCCGCAACTGCATATCCCGCGGCAAGAACCCGCTTGCGCTGCGGAACAAAATCGCTGAGCCATCCGCTGGCGTAAGCAGAGCCCGCGGAAAACGCGTTGTGCAAGGTATAAAGCCCTACCGCTATACTGGCCGCGCGTGCGAGCCCGTACTCCGGCGCAAGAGCGCGCGACGCATACAGGATCAGCAGCGAATGCGAAAAATCGCCCATTCCAAACACGCCCGCCCCCAGAAGAAAACGCCGGAAGGGCACTGGCAGATCGCGAATGCCCATTAAAAACGAACGCTTCGGCTTCGCGGCGAGCGGACGCTCCCGCACGAACAGCCAGAAAGCAGCCACTGCCATCAGCCCGGGGACAATCGTCCAAAGAAAGACTTTTTGATAGTTGTGCCCCGTTTTTTCCAGCAGCCATAGCGCCGTGAGCGGCCCGGCAATCGCTCCGATGGTATCCATCAGTCGCTCGAGTCCGAATGCCCGGCCATAAGCACCCGGCTCGACATCCGCCGCAAGCAGCGCTTTTTTCGCGGGCGAACGCACACCGCGTCCCAGCCAAGCCGACGCCCGGCCAATGAGCACTTGGTATGCATGCGTTGCAAACGCGAACGAACCGGTCGAAAGAGCGGTAACAAGGTAGCCAAAAAGCGCCAGCGGTTTGCGATGCTTAAGGCGATCCGTAAAATAGCCCGCGCTCAGCTTCGTGAAGCTCGAAAGCCCGTCAGCGACGCCCTCAATGACTCCGAGCCACGCCGGCCCCGCTCCAATTGCGGCGAGAAATGCGGGCAGAATCGCTGTGGCCGTTTCGTGGCTCCAGTCGCTAAAAAGGCTGGTGAGGCCAACTCCGAGAACGGTGCGGTTAAGCCACGATTTGCTGCGTGAGGTCTCGGCCATGAGAGGAGAGTTTACAGGCCGTGGTTTGTAGTTTAGAGAAAAATCTAATTTGCTTTGCCGGACGAGCGCGGAAGTTTTGGTTGCGAGCTGTTTTCTCTGGAATCTTTTATTTTTTCGCGGCGCGATAGAGGATAACGCGAACTTTTTCGAGGGTAATCAGACCGCCTTCCACCATTTCGTCCAAGCGCGGCAGCATCTGATCGATGCGTTCCGTGGATTCGATCACTTCGACGATGATGGGCAGATCCTGCGACATGCGCAGAATTTTGTCCGTGTGATACACGCTCGAACCGCCGTAGCCGCCAACGCCGCGCAAAACGGTGGCGCCGGAAAATCCCTCTTTGCGGAACAAACCGACAATCGCTTCATGAAGCGGCTTGCCGTGCCATTTGTCCGATTCGCCGATGTGAATGCGCATTAGGGTGCGCTCGCCCTCGAATTTTTCGTGTGTCATAGCAACTCCTAAAACCGGGCAACTCTTAAAACCTGTTTGCCAGGCGAATTCCCGCCACGGAAAGAAACAAACCAATCACCACGCTCGCGCTTACATACGTCGTCGCGCGGAGCCATTCTCCCGCTTCCAGCATTTTCGCGGTCTCCCAGCCGAAGCTGGAAAAAGTGGTGTACCCGCCAAAGAATCCGACGGCAATAGCCATGCGCCAATCCGGCGAAATCACCATGCGATTCAGAGTGAATTGCCCAATCAGCCCAAGAAAAAAGCAACCGGTCAAATTAATCAGCAGAGTGCCATACGGAAACGCGCCGCCCATGCGGCCTTGCACCACGCCTTGCAAGCTATAGCGTGCCAGCGTTCCAATGGCTCCAAAAACAGCGATCAGAAGGATGCGCAAAGTATCTCCATTCCGCTTTCACCCGCGGCGCTTAATAAAAAAACTCCTGGAGCCGCGTGGCTGCCAGGAGTCATCAGAGCCCGCAAACTGTGCCGGCACGGTTTAGGCGAACTCCATCGCCTTCGAAATGTGCTTCCAACAAAAGTCTACCGCCCGCTGGATTGCTAAGCAATATGCCTTATTCCGGGATGTGTTTCAGCTTGCGGCAGTAACAGCGTTCAGGTGGAACGTGCGTAACACGCGGACGGCGCAGTGCGCGAACCTAAAGGTCCGCCACTACTCGCCTCTACTGACGATTCGCGGGGGCGACGCTCTTTCCTTGAATAACTACGGCCCGCACTTTTTCCAGCGCGTGGATGTCGCTGAGCGGATCGCCTTCGACAGCGACGAGATCGCCTTCCTTGCCCGTTTCAATCGTTCCTAACTGGTCGAGCCCAAGCAATGCCGCACTGGTTTTCGTCCCGGAAACAAGAGCCTGCTGCGGCGTCATTCCATACTTCACCTCGCTGATCATTTCGTCGCGCACGGTTCCGGTCCCCGGCCCATAAGAGTGGTCCGAGCCGGCCGCAATCGTTACGCCGGAATGAAGCGCGAGCTGAAAGCTCGGAAAATGAGTTTTCGCGAGCGCATTGACCTTGGTGATCACATACTCCGGGAAATGCATCTTCACGCCGTTTGCCACGCTTTCTTCAACAACGAAAACCGTGGGCACAAACACGACGCCGCGGCTCTTCATAAAGTCCGCCGCTGCCTGATCAAGTTCTGACCCGTGCTCGATCGAGTCCACGCCTGCTTCGAGCGATGCGCGAATGCTACGAATATTTTCCGCGTGCGAAGCGACCTTGACGCGGGCCATGTGCGCCTGCTGCACAACGGCTTTCAGTTCTTCAAAGGAGAGCTGTTCGGAAGTCGGCGAATCGAGCGGTGAAAGTACGCCTCCGGAAGCCATCACTTTGATCACGCGCGCTCCATACTTAAGCTGCAAGTGCACGGCTTTTTCCGCGTCCGCAGGCGAATTCACAAAGCCATGAAGCGGCGTATAAAAATCATCCATGGGCAGATAAGGCGGCTCAGCATGGAAATCACCGTGCCCGCCAGGAATGGAAATAGGATGCGACGCCGGAACAAGATGAGGGCCGGGAATCGTGCCATCTTCAATGGCATCCTTCAGCGCGACATCAATGAATCCCTGCGTTCCCAATACGCGAGCTCCGACAACGCCGGAGGAAAGCGCGTAGCTCATGGCCTTGCTGCCGCGCAGCGCAGCGAGCGGCTCGGAGACCGCAGCGCCGAATGCTCCCGACCAGATGTGGATGTGCGCATCCACAAAGCCGGGCACGACGGTGTAACTGGAGAGATCAATCTGCTCCGCGCCGCCGGGGACAGAAATGTCTTTGCCGACGTCGGTAATCCTGCCGTCGGTGATCACCACGACCGCGGGCGAGAGCGGAGCCTTCTCCGCGTCATAGATGAGCTTGCCGCAACGCACAAAAACTACTTTCGGCGGCGAGGCAGACGCTCCCAGCGTACCCAGCACGCACGCGAACCAAGCAATCAGAATTTTTCGCATCCGATTCTCCCTTTTGTGTTCTGCCTTTGTGCGGCGCAAGTGTCCAGCGTGGCCTTCGCTGATGAAATCACAGCGCGTCAGCCTAATTCGGGCGGCGACCCATGTCAATGGAAGCCGTCATTGAAGCCGTCATTGGCTGCGTGTTGCCGCAGGCGCAAGCGTCCTCCCGTGGCTCTGACAAAGAGCGCAGGAAGTCTCGAAAAAAAATCGTACGCGGAAGGACGGCAGCTCTGCCGCCCTTCCGCGATGCGCGGATGCTGTCAGTAATGAAAGCGGAAGCGGAATTCCGCGTAGATTTGGCGCGGATCGTTATAGTGAAATCCACCGAACGTCAGGCTGTTGTCCATCAGCACGCGGCGATTCGCCACATTCAGCGCGGTTACGGAAACGGAGTATTTTTCCAGGAAACTTTTTCCAACGGAGATATCGAAGGTCGCATGCGCCGGCAGATAGTTTCCCGGATACTCCGCATCCGGCATTCCGTTTGTGAACCCCGAGCCGTAGTAGACGTTCGTCGAAGCGAAGGTCTGCCATGGAAGAGTTGCATTAAAACCCAAGTTCAACGTGTTTCTCTGGTCGTGGTCAACCGGCGAGAGTCCCGGCGGAATAGCTGCCGGGCCCAGCGGGCAATCCGGCGTCACAGGGGCGGGACAGATCAAGCCTCCCGTGATCGGCGAAGTGGCCTGCGCGATTTGATTCGCGTAGGCAAGATGAAACTGGCCGCGATGCCACAAGCGAGGCGATCTCAGGGTGAGCTCCCAGCCTTGAATCAAAGCCGAGTCCCATGTGATGGGCCAAAAGAGATTCGACTCTCCAATATTGTTGTGGTCCAGCCAGTTCGCCGCTTCCGTCTGATAAGTATCGGCGTCCAGAGTCCAGCCGCGGAAGGGAATCGTTACTCCGAATTGGTGCTCTTCATCCCGCTCGCCATGCAACGGAGCAAAAGCAAAACCCTGATTCATCGCCAGGGAACCGAGAGCTTCCGTCGCCGTCAAGAGCGGCGGCGGCTGATAAAACTTTCCGTAGAACGCGTGAAAGATCCAATGAAGCTTGGGTACTTTCACGGCGATGCCGAAGCGCGGGTCCACGTCATTTTCCACGATGTCCGCGGTGAAGTGTGATTGCCGGAAGCCGGCAATCAGCGTCAGCCAAGGCGTCACCTTGAATTTGTCGCTGACGAACGCTTCCTCGAGTCCTCCGTTAATCGAGCCATTGGACGCTGGAAAGTTTACGCACGGCGAAACGCAAGGCTGAAAAAGGTTGAAGAAATAGTTGCTCTGATGCTGCGCGAATCCGTAAATGCCGGCTTGCACTTCGTTGTTCTTTGAAAGGGTTGCATCCACGGACGCCTGCAAACCGCCATAATTGGAAACTTGATTTACGTCCGTTACCACCGGCGTGTCATTCGGTGAGCTTTGGTAATCGGCTTTGGCGTAGTGATAAAACGGAGAAACGGTCAGCAGCAAATTGGGATTGAAAGTGTGGACCCAGGAGAAGGCTACATAGCCGTCGTCTTCATGTTCGCCATCGCGGAGCCCAAAGCTTGGGAAAACTTGATTTCCCGCTGAGTTCGGATTTGGATCGATGGGAATCTGGTAGTAATCCTGCCGCAGGGAAGTCACCAGCCGGAACTGATTGTGCGCGCTCGGGTTAAAGATGAACGAACCGAACCCTCCGAAACCGTTGTCCGCGTCGTGAACCACTTGCCCGATTGGAGTTTCCAGGCCGTAGTTGCTGCGGTTCGCGTTGAAGCTCGCATAATAAGCGAAACGCTGCGTGTGGCCTCCAAAATTGATCTGGTCGTTGGTCTGATACCAATTCCCCAGGCTCAGAACCACCTCCGCTTCGTTGTCCCGCTCGAAGCCCGTTCGCGGCACGAGATTGAAAATTCCGTAGGTCCTGTCTCCGTATTCAGACTCGTAGCTTCCGCGTTGAATCTCGAGATAGTCCACGTCCTTGGGATCGATTTGCGGCCCCAGATTCGTGGCGATGTTGGTGTTTGGTATGGGCACGCCGTCGATCAGCCAGTCGACCTGGTGACCGCCGCGCATGTGCAGCATGTCATGCGTTACGTAGGCTGCAGGCACGTAGTCGGTGATCATTGCCAGGCTGTTAGAGCGGTCCGCGCCAGGAGTTTGCGCGATATCCACGCGGTCCACCAGCGTGGTAGGCGTCACGGACTCGACGTTCTCGACTCCTCCGGGTGCATCGGCCACGACGGTTGCCGTCTGATTTACTCCGCTGATCTTCAGTTGAAAATGGAGCGTGGGCGATGATCCCGAAACGACAGTGAGCGCCTGCTGTTCGTCCACGAAGCCGTCCTTCACCACCGATACCACGTAATCTCCCAGAGGCACCGCAGTGAAAGAGAATTCTCCATTCGGGTCGGACTGCATGGTTTGGCTCCAGTCGGAACTCGCGGACTTGATTTTTACCGCGGCGCCGGCGACCGGGCGGTGCTGCGGGTCGTGAACGATTCCTCGCACGGTGCCAAAGACCGTTGCGTATGAGACAGCTCCAGAAAGCAAAAATACTGCGAGTGCGTGAAAAACTTTTCGCATAAACTTTTTCTCTCCTGATGGAATACATCTGGCGCGGCGTGCAAGCCGCGGCTCGGGTGAATAAACGTGCGTGGAGAGAGCGATCCTTTAGAGGATCGAGTAAACCAGGCGAGGAGGGGGTGAAAGAGGTTTTACGAAACGCGTGGGCTCGAAGGATTTTGCTGTTTGCACGGAGCGAATTTTTTCAAAAGTAGCCGGGACAAAACTCAGAGAGGGAAGGAGGAACGCGCTCGGCGTCAACGCGGGCCGGGACGGATCCTCGCAGCAGGACATCTTGCACGGAGCCATTCCTACACCGTTCATCTCGTGCCCACAATCCGTGTGGGACGAATCTTGAGAGGGCCCGGCTTGCGCGCGAGTCACGGCGAAATGTTCGGTTCCAGGTTTCTGGCGATTATGATGATGCTCGGGAATTTTGCAATATCCGCCGGCGCAGCAATCCACCCCGTTGGCCACCAAGGCCGCGACCGCCAGTGGCGCGTACAAAAGCGCGACCGCCAGGAGGCAGACCCAAGCCGCTATCGCTCTAATATGCTTGTTGCTCGCCATACATTCAGAGAGTCGAGAATACACCAATATATCCCACTTTGACGTATGCAACCCCCGCGGGGTCATCCGCCGCTCGGCAATGTCGCAAGCCAATGTGGCTCGTAGGGCCAGGCCCTTCGAGGCTCACGCTAAACAAGCCCGCGCCTGCGGCGTATGGCCTGCCTTGACTTGCCAGCCCCTGCGTCGCAGACTCATTTTATGGCCCACACCTACATGCTCTTTGACTTCGGCACAGAGGAAGAGAAAGCCCAGTTGGCGCGCCACAAACTGGAGGGCTGGAAGCAAGCCTTCCGCCTCGACAAAAAGCTGCAATACAAACTCGATCGCGGTGAAACCGAGGAAAAAGAAGGCGCGGAGCCAGCCGCCAAGGCCGCGGAAGCGCCAAAACCCGAAAAGCCCAAAGCCACCGCGAAAGCGGGAAAATCGAAAGCAAAGCAAAAGTCCGCCCACGCACGAGTTGACCAACCTGCCAAAGACGCCGTTCCCACAAATGGCAAGGTAAGTCTCGTCGTGCGTCTCTATTTTTCCGGCCACGAAAAGCTCACCGAGCAGCGCTGGCTCGACCGCATCCCCACAGAGGAGCCGTTCAAAGAAGCCTCTCCACGGGTCGTCCGCCAGAACGAACCGCAATTCGAGGAAGTCGCAAAACAGTTTGACTCTCTCGAGTAGTTCTTCCACAGCCACAGCAGCCTCGGTCTGCGTAAACGGCCCGGCTTTCAGTTATAATGGAACTTCTATAGCGAAACTCCGCAGGCAAGAAACTGCTTTCCGACGAGGGCTGAACGAATGGCGTTACAAACGCGCGTCAAACCTTCCAAGCTGGACGCCCCGAATTTGCAAGGCCTCGATCGCGACGCACTCATCCGCATCTATCGCACCATGTATCTTTCCCGCCGCGTGGACGACCGCGAAATCCAGCTAAAGCGCCAGAACAAAATCTTCTTCCAAATCTCCGGCGCCGGCCATGAAGCCGTCACCGCCGCTATGGGGTTGCTTCTTCGTCCCGGGGTGGATTGGCTTTACTCCTACTATCGCGACCGCGCTCTCTGCCTGATGCTCGGCGTTACGCCCCTCGACATGCTTTTGCAAGCCGTGGGCGCCAAGGACGACCCCAGCTCCGGCGGCCGCCAGATGCCCTCGCACTGGGGCCTTCCCAGGCTGAACATCGTCAACAAGTCCTCCTGCACTGGCACGCAGTTCGTGCAAGCCGTGGGCGCAGCGGAAGCCGCTCTCTATTATGCGGACCACGCGAAAGCCCTGGCGCAAGCCAAAAAGGCGCCGCTCGGCGGAAACGTTCGCCACGACCCCGAAGAAATCGTGTACGTTTCGGCCGGCGACGGAGCCACCAGTGAAGGCGAATTCTGGGAATCGCTCAACGCGGCATGCGCCAAACAGCTTCCCCTGCTCTACATGATCGAGGACAACGGGTATGCAATTTCCGTGCCGGTCGAAGTCCAAACCGCGGGCGGCAGCATTTCGAAACTCACGCGCAGCTTTCCTGGCCTTTACGTCGCCGAGTGCGACGGCACCGATCCGCTCGAAAGCTACGCCGCCTGCAAGCCCGCCGTCCAATATTGCCGCGAGCGCCGCGGCCCTGCGCTGATTCACGCGCACTGCACTCGACCCTATTCGCACTCTCTCTCCGACGACGAAAAGCTCTACAAAACTCCGGAGGAGCGTGAAGTGGAAGCGCACCGCGATCCCATTTCAAAATTTTCTCTGTTCCTGGTCCGCGAAGGCATTCTCGACCAGAAAGAAATCGAAGCCCTCGAAGCGGAAGTCGATGTGGAAGTGCGCAATGCCGCCGATGAGGCCCTCGCCGCAGAAGAGCCGCAGATCGACTCCATTCGCGTGAATGTCTATTCGCCGGACATCGATCCGACTTCTTCCGCCTTTGCTACGCAACCCAAGCTGAGCGGCGCGCCAAAGACCATGGTCGAAATGGTCGCGGCCACACTCTCAGACGAAATGGCCCGTGACGATCGCATCACCGTATTCGGCGAGGATGTTGCCGACGCCAGCCGCGAAGAAAATTTAAAGCAGCTAAAAGGGAAGGGCGGCGTCTTCAAAGCCACCAGCGGCCTCCAGCGCAAATATGGCCACGACCGCGTCTTCAACAGCCCCCTGGCCGAAGCTGCCATCGTCGGCCGCGCCATCGGAATGGCCACGCGGGGCCTCAAACCAGTAGCCGAAATCCAGTTCTTCGACTACATCTGGCCTGCGATGATGCAAATCCGCGATGAACTCTGCGTGATGCGCTGGCGCTCCAACGGCGTCTTTAAGGCGCCGGTCGTGCTGCGCGTTGCGATTGGCGGTTACCTTACCGGCGGCGCCATTTATCACAGCCAAAGTGGAGAATCGATCTTCACGCATTGCCCGGGCTTGCGCGTGGTCATGCCTTCCACCGCGCTGGACGTAGCGGGTTTGTTGCGCACCGCCATCCGCTGTGACGACCCGGTCATGTTTCTCGAGCACAAACATCTCTATCGCCAGCCGTACAATCGGTCCGAATATCCTGGCCCGGATTACACCGTTCCGTTTGGCAAAGCGCGCACGGTGGTCGAGGGTACCGAGGTCAGCATCATCACCTATGGTGCGCTGGTTCACCGCGCCGAAGTGGCCGCCGCTCAACTGTTGCGCGAAGGCGTCTCCGTGGAAATCATCGACCTGCGCTCGCTTTCGCCTTACGACTGGGAAGCAGTCGCTGCAAGTGTCCGCAAGACGCACCGCGTCATTGTCGCCTACGAGGACATGCTCAGCTGGGGCTATGGCGCCGAAATCGCAGCCCGCATCGCCGACGAACTCTTCGACGAACTAGACGCCCCGGTCAAGCGCGTAGCCGCCATGGACACCTTCTGCGCCTACCAGCCCAAGCTCGAAGACGTAATCCTCCCGCAAACAAGCCACATCACCGCCGCCGTAAAGCAGCTCATTGAGTACTGATTCCCGTTAGCCTGCTAAAGTAACGCGGCCCCGCACGTCCAATTCAGCTTCCCGCGACGCGGCGACTCTGCTCGCCAAAGCTTTCTCCCGTCATTTCTTCACTCTTCTTCCACAGTGCCTCGGCGTTCTTCCGGTCCAGCGCGTAACCCCTCACTCCTTCGCTGACCGCGGTGATGACCGCATCATCCGGAACCACGTGCCCCGCGTGACAGTTCTCACAATACCGTCCGCCGATTTCCTCGGCCGGCGCAACCACGCCAGCCCACACCGAAGTCGCCGCTCCCTGCGGTATCGTCTTCCACTGAAACGGATCTTTGCCTAGCGCCGCGAGCTGCTGGTTCATCTGGTCAAACAGCTTCTGCAGCACGCTCGGATCAAGGTGCCGCCCCAGCTCCGTTCGGATGGCGCCCGGATGCACCGCAGCCGCTCGCACCCCGCGCTCCCGGTGCCGCTCGTCAAACGCCACCGCAAAAAGAATGTTTGCCGTCTTCGACCGCCCATATGCCACGAACGGTTCGTAGGCCGTCCGCTCAAAGTTTGGGTCCGCCAGGTCAACGTTGGCAAAGCGGTGTCCCGACGATGACAAGCTGATCACCCGCCCTCCCGCCCGAAGCAGCGGCGCAATCCGGTTCACAAAAACAAAATGCCCCAGGTGATTCGTCCCGAATTGTGTCTCAAACCCGTCGGCCGTGTGCCCGAAAGGCGTGGCCATCACGCCTGCGTTGCCGATCACCACGTCAAAGGGTTCGCCCTTGGCCACCAGCGCATCCGCGCACGCGCGAACGCTTTTCAGGTTGGCAAGATCGAGCGCCACCAGCTCGAAGCTTCCGCCGTTCGCGGCGGCATCTCTTCGCACTTCGGCTGTCGCTGCCTGCGCCTTCTCCAGATCGCGTGCCGCTCCCACAACGCGCGCCCCGTGCGCCGCAAGCGCTCTCGCCGTCTCCACGCCAATCCCCGCCGACGCTCCCGTTACCAGAACCCGTTTCCCGCGAAGATTCACGCCCGACAAAACCTCTTCTGTCGTTGAAGTCGCTCCAAATGCTTTCGTCACTTTCATCTCCTCTTGCCAGGCGACGGTCCAACCCAGCCGCCAATAAAGCCATATCGCCCTAAGACCCTAATATTCGATACTCGGAGGCAGTCTCCAGTTACAGCGTTTGGCGGCCTCCTTTACGGGAAACTTTTTCGGTCATTTGGGCGTATCCTATAGGAGGGAAGGCAACATTCCGGCCTGCGAGGGGTACTCCAAATGATCTGCTCAAGCTGCCACAAAGATATCGCGATTGGCTCGAGGTTTTGCTACAACTGCGGCGCCAAACAGCCCGAATCCGGCGCGCCGGGTCTCTCTCCGGAGACTGGCGCTCATAAGAAGCTGATGCGTTCCAGCACCGATAAGAAGATTGCGGGCGTCGCCGCCGGCCTGGCCGATTATTTCGACGTAGATGTCACCATCATCCGGGTGGTTTGGCTGCTGCTCATCTTCTGTGCTGGCACGGGCGTGCTGGCCTACTTCATCCTGTGGATCGTTCTGCCCGTCGCTCCCGGCGGAATCGTGCCCACATCGGCCAGCATGACGACTACCTAGCGCTCTGGCAGACGCTCCATCACTCCCAGGGTGGGCAAGCGCCGCCCTTACCTGTTAAGGAAAAACCTGAACCAAAGGTAGGTCCTTCTTCCGAGGATGACCGCTGCGCCCCGCTACTCACCGCTCACTTCTTCTTATCATTCCGCGGCGCCCGAGGCTTTCCGCCGCCGCTCTCAAACAACGGATAATCCACCGAAATCAACCCAGCCCCAAACGTCGCCAGCGCAAAACACCCCGCAGCCAGCACGAGCGGGTAAGCATACTCACCCACGGCCAGATAAGTGTGTGGTGTAAAAACTCTCCACATCAACAACACCATCTCCACCGTCAGCAACAAAGCTGCTCCCCGCGTAAACAATCCCAGCAACAGCAATCCTCCTCCAAATAACTCGAGCACGCCGGAAATGTAAACCCAATATCCCGGAATACCATGCTGCGCGAAGAGCGCCTGCGTCGGGTTCGCCCGGTGTGCCAGCATTGGATACCCCTGCGAAATAAAAATCACGCCAAACGCCACGCGCAGCACCAGCAACGCCAGCGGCTGCAGCACATTAAGAGATTTCATCGAGTTCCTTTGAATCGGAATTGAAAATTAGTTGATGCGCAACGGCATTTTATCAGAAATGGAAACTGGGCACGCCCGCCACCGGACGCGCCTGAGAATCAGGTACAATATTTAGCGAACAATAACAGGGAAACCCAACCGCCCATGCCCGCAAAACGCGTGTTTGACGAATATGTAGAAGTGCGTTGTCCAACCGTAGCACTCTGTGAAGCCATGTGGGGTTCCCTCAACCGGCACGTTTGGAACGCGGAATGAAACGCAAACTCTTGATTGCAGTGCCATTGCTTTGCGTCGTCGCGGTGATCGCCTGGTTTTTCCGCCCGAAGCACGAATACCTGGGCGAGGCTTACGTTGGCGAACGCACCGCCACGCTTTGGAGCAGCGTAGCCCAGGTGCGCCAGCCGCTTGACACGCTGCACTACGGCGACCGCGTGGATGTCGTCGCCCGCCGCAATGACAGCATCAAGGTGCGCACGAGCGCCGGTGAATTGGGCTGGGTCGAAGGCCGTTACCTGATGGATCCTGCGCTATGGCAGCGCAGCACAAAACTCCTCAAGCAAGTCGCCGCGATGCCCGTGCAGGCCCGCGGACGTACCAAAGTCCAGACGAATCTTCGTGTCGAGCCGGGCCGCACGCAAGCCCGTCTCTATCAATTCGGCCGCGGTGTTCCCGTCGAAGTCGTCGGACGCGCGGTCGCCGATTGGGCGCAAGTCACCGACGAAAAGGAATCGTCCGGCGATTCCTCGGACGCCAAGAAAGAAGACTGGTTCCTGGTTCGCGGCGTCGCCACGCGTCCTCCAGGTGAAGCCGCCGGACGCACTGCCGAAACCACAACGACTCAGCCCGGCGACCAGTCTTTGCCGATTGCCGGCTGGGTGATTGGGCGCTTCCTTGAATTGGATTTGCCCGACCCGGTGCGCGACGGGGCCAACTCCTCAAATATTCGCCCCATCGCCTGGTTTGAACTGAATCGCATCAGCGATCCCGCGGGAGACAAAATCCAATACCTTGTGGCCGCGGCCAAGGGTCCTGAAGGACAGCCCTGCGATTTCACCACCCTGCGCGTCTATACCTGGAACGTAAAAAAAGAGCGTTACGAAACCGCCTTCATAGAAAATGATTTGTGCGGCCAGTTGCCGGTCAGAATCGGAAGGAGCCCCAAGGGCGATCCGGAATTTCGTTTTCGGGTCATGGACGGCAACAAAGAAGAGCGTGTTTATCGCTTGATGCAAACTGTAGTCCGCCGCATCCGCGAAGAAGGCGATTCCGCGAAAAAATCCGGACGCACCGCCGCAAAGCCATCTGCAAAACAGTAAGTTGCATTGAACCCACGCGTTCACCCTTGCCGGGCGAATCGAGGAGCGCAGGACTTTGAAAGGATAAAGCGAAGAATGGCGCTGCATATCAGCGAATCCGAAGTGCGGGCGGTGCTCACGATGCCGATGGCCATCGAGGCTGTCGAGACGATTTCGCGGAAGCAGTCGAATGGAGAAGTGGCCGTACATCCGCGGCGGCGATTTGAATTGCCCGGTGGAGGCTTTTTCCACTACATGGTGGCTGCGGATTTCTCCGCCGGATTCGTGGCCATGAAGCAGTACACCTATGTAAACGGAAAAATCAGATTCATGGTGCCGCTCTATGAAATGCGAACGGGCGATCTGGTGGCATTGATCGAAGCGGATTACATGGGGCAGCTACGCACCGGCGCGGCTTCCGGTGTGGCTACGAAATATCTTTCGCGGCAGAACAGCCGCGTCGCGGCAATCATCGGTACAGGCGGCCAGGCGCGGACGCAGCTGGAAGCCATCTCGGCAGTGCGAGAACTGAAGCTAGCCAAAATCTATGGCCGCGATCCTGCAAAGCGCGAAAAGTATGCGAAAGAAATGGCCGAACGCCTCGGTTTTCACGTGCAAGCGGCAGCATCTTCGGGCGAAGCCATTCGTGACGCCGATATTTTGTGCACCGCCACGACGGCGTCGAATCCTGTGGCCAGCGGTACGGACCTGGCGCCCGGCGTACACATGAACGCCATCGGTGCAAATCACGCTCATAAGCGCGAGCTGGATGATGATGCCGTGAAAAGCGCGGACGTGATCGTAGTCGATTCCATCGAACAGTCGCGGCAGGAAGCCGGTGACCTGATCATTGCGTTTGGCAAGGATGAGATTTGTTGGACCGGCGTGAAGAAACTTTCCGATGTCGTCGCCGGAAAAGCTTCCGGCCGCACCAGCGATGCGGAAGTCACCTTGTTCAAATCCAATGGGATTGCATCGTGGGATTTGGCTGTCGCGATGAAAATGTATGCGCTGGCGAAGGAAAAGGGATTGGGAAGGGAATTGCCGTTCTGGGCGGACGTGGTCCAGGCGCCGCTGCCGAACTATTGAGTTTCAAATGTTCGAGTTTCAGATGCTGGACTTCAAGTATTAAGATTTCGCTGCTGATCCGCTTACTGCGTCGCTTCTCTCAACTTGCGGCGCAAGCCTTCATGAAGCCGATTGCGCAAATCGCCCGGAAGTTCCACTGGCTCGCAATCGCAAAAAACTTTGATGGTCATTTTGGTCTGATCCACGACCAGTTTGCATTCGTGGCACTCTACGAAGTGGCTCTCAATTTCGTGCTTCGTCGCGGCATCGAGTTCGCCATCGATGAAGTTCGAGAGTTCGCGGATGACTTCGTCGCAGTTCAATTTGCGCCACCCTGCTTGAAGTAACGATCCAATTTTTGCCTCAATTTAAGCCTCGCGCGCAGGAGCCTCGATTTGACAGCAGGTACCGAAAGTCCCAGCGCGGACGCTGTGTCTTCGGTCGAAAGCTCTTCGATGTCGCGCAGTACGAATACCATCCGATATTCCGGCTCGATCTGTTCGATCACGCTAGACAAAATTTCGCGCATCTCGGTCTGGGCAAATCGTTGGTCCGGGCCGGGCCCCCAGTCCTGAATTTCGCGCGGCATCAAGTCTTCTTCCTCGCCCTTGATGGGCTCATCGAGCGAGACCTGATTTGGGCGGCGCTTGCGCAGGCGCATCAGCGCTTCATTCGCGGCGATGCGCACCAGCCAGGTATAAAAACGCGAATCGCCCTGGAAATTTTTGAGGTGGGCATAGGATTTCAGGAAGGCGTCCTGCATGGCATCTTCGGCGTCTTCGCGGTTGCCGGTAATGTTCATGGTCAGGCGAAAAATCTTGCGCTCGTAGCGGCTGACCAACTCCTCGAAGGCCGCCGTATCGCCCTTTTTGGCGGCAGCGACCAGCAGATGCTCGTCTTCGCGAGCAACCGTCGAGGGCAGCTTGTGTGGGTTGGGTGTGCTCAAGAGAATGTTTGGGCTTGGCATCAGCCCTGCTCCGAATGTCTCCACCCTTAAGTTAGCACAAAGCACGGCAGCACACGCCTCATTCTCCCTTCTTTGGATGAGCTACCGTTGGGGCGGGATTCAGAAATTCTGCCGGCATTTTCGGGCATATTATGCGGTTCGCAGCTAGCGGATCACTTTCCGGTTGCCGCATTAATCGTAGGATCGTTTTTCAGCTTGGGCTTGACATTCGCCGCGGAATCCGCCGCGCCGTACTTCAGGCCGGCTTTTTGCAATCCCTGCAAGAACTTTTCCACCTCCTCTTTGTCCGGATCCCAAATCTCTATATCCTCACGGACATTTTCCAGGTCGAGAAACGTCGGGTTGTACTTGCGCAGAGACTCAATGGCCGTGTGAGCTTCCTCATAACGCGCAAGCATGCCGCAGGCGGCCGCAATCATCAGCTGCATCCAATGGAACTCCGGCATGTTGATCTTCTTGGCGGCCAGCAAGGCTGCTTCGTACTCGTCTTTGCGATAGTGATGGTGAAAGAAGACGTTGCGATACCAGCCGGGGTGATGCCGATTGAGGTCAATCGCTCTTTGCGCCAGGGCCATGCCGCGCTCCCAATCGCCGGAGAAGGCAATCATGATCGCCATGTAAGCCCAGGTATCGCTATCTCGCGGATTGAGCGACATAGCCCGCTCGGCCATTTCGCGAAAAGCAATGAAGTCGCGAGTAAAGAAGTGCACAGCCGCGAGTTGTTTCCAGCCCGTCTGGCAGGCCGGATCCATCTTAACGGACTGCCAGGCGGCATCCCGAGCGCGTTCCAGGGGTTTCGCGCGCGGTTTTTCCAGCAGTTTCTCCCGCAGATTGAACCGATCGAAATACTCGAATAGGTACAAATTGGAAAGACAGGCCCAGGCCTGGGCGTGATTGGGCTCGTGTTCGAGCGCCTGTTCAAAGCCTGCGCAGAGCGCGGCATGCTCCTGGGGATCGACGTGCTGCATGAAGGCGTAGTAGCGCAAGACAAGTTCCGACGCACTGAGTTCCTCTACTTTTCGATTTCGTGTGGGGCTGGCCATGGAGCGAACCAGAACTCCATACCCGTCGGCCACAGTGGCCACGATGTGGTCGGTGATGTCGTCCTGACTCTGGAATGTGCCCGCGTCGCCGATTTCGCGGTCATAGGCCTCCACCCAGAGCTGCGCGCCGCTCGCAGCGTCTATTAATTGCGCGTTGACGCGAATGGCACGGCCCCTTTTTCGCGCGCTCCCTTCCATCACATACCGCGCGCCAAGCTCTCGGCCCACGGTGCGGATATCCGCGGAGCGGTCTTTGTAAACCATCGCAGAGTTGTGGGCGATGACCTGAAGGTATGGAAAGCGCGAGAGCCCCGCGGTGACGTCTTCGGTCAAACCGTCGGCCAGAGCTTCGAGATCCGCATCGCCGCTCACGCCCCGGAACGGCAGGACCGCGACCCAGAAGCCTTCTTCGGCGCGCCTTTCTCGCGAAACCGCTTGCTCCGGAACTGCGCCGGATGACGTCCGCGGCGATGTCATGGCTCCCAACGGAGAAAACCCGGCCTTGCGAAGATCACCGAGCATCTGTTCCACCATCTCCGGCTGCCACCAGATGCTGAGATCTTCCTCCGCACGGTCGACAAAATCCGGACGCGCATTCAACAGGTCGCGCAGCGCTGTCCGCGCTTGATCCATCCTTCCGAGCTGGCTGTTGACTACCGCGAGCGCCACTTGGGCGGTCCATAGGCCCGGCATATTGATCTTGAGCGCATGCTGAAGCGCCCGCTCGCCGTCCTGTTGCCGGTAGGCGTTGATCACCAGCGGCAGCCAAAACCATCCTGGGTGATTGGGATTGAGTTGCGTTGCACGCTCCGCCAGCGCGCAACCACGTTCCCAGTCCCCGGAGTAGGCGAAGTGCAACCCAAGAAACGCCGTGGTGTATCCCTGTATTCGGTTGAGCGACAGAGCACGCTCCGCCGCAGCGCGGAACTCGCCCAGTTCCCCGCGGAAAAAATGCGCGGATGCCAGGGCGGCATAGGCCAATTGACTGGAGGGCGCGAGGTTCACGGCGCGTCGGGCCGCCGTCAGCGAGCGCTCCATCGAATCAGGCTGCGCGTGGTATCCATGCGAATATTCGGCACGATAAAGCCACGACAGCATCGCCCAGCAATCCGCGTTACCTGGAGCCTTCTTCACGGCGCTTTGCAGCGCCGCAATTCCCGCCTGGTATTCGTCCTCGCTAACGTGCTGATGGAATCCGAAGCTGCGCAGCAGCGCCTCGTAGGGCGTAAGCGATTCCGGATCACGGTGACGCAGCGCCTCGGTCATGCTGTGGGCGAGTATGCCCTGTGCGTCTCCGATGGTCGCCACGATTCGCGGCACGACATCGTCGAGCACGTTTAGCGTGTCCTCGGTTGTGAACGGCCGATCGTAAGTTTCCGCCCACAGACTCGAGCCCGTATTGGCGTCGACCAATTGTGCCGCGATGCGAACCTTCGATCCCGCCTGGCGCAGGCTGCCTTCCAGCACGTAGCGCGCCCCGAGATCCTTGCCGATCGCGCGGATGTCTCCAGACTCGCTCGAGTATTTTGCCGTTGAACTGCGTGCGATCACCCGCAAATACGAAAAACGCGACAGGCCGGTGAGCACTTCCTCGGAAATCCCTTCGCTCAGTGCAGTGAGCTCGGCGTTGCCGCCGCTGTACTTGAACGGCAGCACGGCGATCCAAAAGCCTTCGTCGGCGCGCACCGATCCCGATCCGGCTCCAGCCGCTCTCGGCGTTGCGCCCGATGCCAGCTCCGGCGGCGTGCCGCGCGGCCCCACTTGCCCCAAATCGCGGAATTCATTGCCGACATCGCGCGCCGTTTGCAGGCGGTGCCGCGGATCCTTTTCCAGGCAGCGGCGGATCACGCGCGCCAGATCGCTCGGTAAATCCGCGCGCACCTCCGTGACGAGGGGCGGAGCGTCGCGCAGAATAGACGAGACGAGCTCGGCTGACGAAGTTCCACCAAACGGCCGGCGGCCCGTGGCCATCTCGTGCAAGATAACGCCAAGAGAAAAAATATCGGTGCGAGGATCAAGCGTGCGCCCTGAAACTTGTTCCGGCGACATATAAGCCGGCGTTCCCATTACGATGCCCGCCTGCGTAACACCAGCCGAAGTCTGCGTCGCGCCCTCGGAGCCCTCCGCTCGAACATCTTTTGCCAACCCAAAATCGAGAACCTTCACCCGGCCTTCCGTCGTCACCATCACATTGGCGGGCTTCAGGTCGCGATGGATGATTCCTTTCTCGTGCGCCGCGGCCAACGCGTCGGCCAAAGGGCCGGCAATCTCAACGATGCGTTCCACTGGCATGCCGTTCACCGGAATCAGCCGGTCCAGCGGCTGCCCCTCGATCAATTCCATGGTGAGAAAGTGGATGCCTTCGGATTCCTCCACCGAATACAGTGTGACAACGTTCGGATGGTTGAGTGCGGCGACCGCGCGGGCCTCACGCTGGAACCGGGCCAGGCGTTCGGGATCTCCGGCAACATCAGACGGCAGGAGCTTAAGCGCTATGTCGCGTCCCAGCTTGGTATCGGTCGCGCGATACACCTCACCCATTCCCCCCGCGCCAATGGCGGTGGTGATCTGGTAGTGTGCAAGTTTACGCCCGATCAGACTCAGCCTCCCGAGCGGGCACTCTTCCGCTCTTCCCGAAACTGGGTTGCAAGCTTACACCAAAGCAACTGCCACGGAATTGCTCCAGAGTCAAAAGGTATCCGGGAATAATCGAACTCCTATGAGCCGCACAATGGGAGGATCCGAATTCTGCGGGCATTTTCGGGCATCTTATGCGGTTCGCAGGCGGGGCCTCATGCACGAGGCCCAGGCTATTTTCCAGTGGCCGCGCCGAATACGCGGAGAAAGTTCTCGCCGCCGATTTTGCCGATCTCATCGTGCGTGAAGCCGGTCTTCAGCATGGCATCCACAACGACATAGTAGAACCCGGCCGTCTGATCCTGCCAGGCCTGATTGGTCCGTTCTCCGACGCGCGGATGCTGTTGGCCGGGAGGGGGACCACCAGGCGGAGGGCCAGGGCGGCTGCCGGGTTGGGTTAGCTTGGTATCCGTTCCGATGCACACATGGTCGACCCCGATCACATCGGCGAGGGCTCGAATATTTCGCGCATAGTCCAACGGGGTATCGGCCAGATGCGTCCAAACACCGATGATGCCCCCGGCGTTCGCGACGATCTTGGCTTGCTCTTTGCGGATGAGCCTTGGACGCATCATCTGCGCCATGCGCGAATCGCTTCCTAACTGCGTGTCCAAGCCGGTGTGCGAGATGATGACCGGCCGCGTCGTGGCCGCAAGCGCCATCTGCGTGGTTTGCATATTGGCATGCGCAAGATCAATGAGAATGCCGAGTCTGTTGCATTCCTTGATGACCGACGTCCCGAATGCGGTGAGTCCAGCGTAACGCGGAGGGTTGGTGTAAACATCGCCCAGCGGCACGGAGGCGTCACTATCGTGAAGCAGCCCGAGGTGTCGTAAACCCCGATGGTAGGCTTCTTCCACTCGCTCAAGATGGCCCTGAAGAAAGTGGGCGCCCTCGACCGCTTGGATGACCGTCGGCAGGCTTTTCTCATGAGCGCTGCGAAGGTCAGCCGTACTGAGCGAGCGCTTCATTTTGTTGCGCTCCAACTGTCGATCCATCGACGAGAGCCCTTTAAGGAAGCGGTCGTACGCATCGCCTTGTTGATAGTCCGTTGCAAAGGTCATACAGATGGCAGAGAGACCTGACCGCTTCATCTCGTCTGACAGGTCGATGTCCGGGCCGGGTATCTCTGCAGCCGTGAGCGGAACGTCGATATGATTGTGGGTGTCAATTCCGATCGTCGCTGCCACGATTTCAGCCACGCGCGGATCGGTTACCTCCGCAGCCCACGCGGAATGCGCGCGCAATATCATCCCAGCGCCCGCGGTCATCGCAACCGTGGAGAGAAATTGCTGCCTCGAATAACTTCTCTTAAAGTCTTGCATTTGGTCACAGCAAACAAGTCAAGGACGTAGCACTTACTGAGGTTCACCTCTTGGGGTATGCCGTGAAAATATAATCCTTTGAAGCCGCCAGCGTGTGGCACGCTGCGCCGCACCTGGCGTCGTGCCCGACCGGCGGTTTGCTGGACAACGTCGCCGGCGCGAACGTTCCGGATGCGGGGTCATAGTCGAACATGGCATATCCCCATCCGTGCGTATCCGAGAATCTCTTGCTGTCCTTCACGATGAACTCGACCTGCTGCAGATCTCCAGGTACCGTGTCCGGGGCGCTCGCGGAAAAAGGGGGATCTGTTATCTTTTTTGGTTTCCACTCAAGTTTCACAATCTTGGACCCGTCAGGGAAAGGCTTGCCATTGCCAGGAACGCCGTCCTGATAGGCTTTGATCATCGCCGGATTGGCGACGATCACACGGATAACGTTCGCGGCTTCGGTAAGGCTGGGCCCTACTACCTGCCATTGTTCGTATCCCTTGACCTCAGAAAATGCCAGCCCGCCCGGCACCTGCAGAGTGTACTTGTCCTGCTTGTCCTGCGCAGAGCTGGACCTGCCGCCAAAGACGGCGAGCACCAGCGCGGCAATCGCCGCCGCCCCGTATAGAGTTGTCTTCATGGCCCGTTCCTCCGCAGCATTTTGGAAGTGTGCGGTTCGCTCCGGTCGTGAGTTGCCGAATTCAGGGCATAAACATAGGTTATGCAAACGCTGTGGTCAAGGTGGATAAGTGTCCACGACGGGCAACGCAGTAATAATTCCACTAGCCCGACAAGTTTTGATCCATTCGCCACTGACCCACCGGCGGCCATTGATTCGCTGGCGTTCCGCAAGAAGGCTTGACAGTCATTGCCGGGCTGACTAGAGTTTTGGGAGAGCGTTTCTCAAGAGCACGATGGCCTACCGGACTCTCGTCACCTGTGCAGAACTGTCTTCTCCGCACCGTTTCAGATTATGGGCCACCCGTTTTGGACGATGCATACGAACACTTCGCGTCCAAGCCGCTGGTTTGCATGCTCTTGACCGTTGGGACCGCACAACACGAAACTTTCCATCCAGCGGCAGGAAATAGGCAACACTAGAACGATGCGAACACTTCCCGATCACCTGCGAAAAGGCATGAAACTGGTCATCGTCGGCTGCAATCCGAGCGAATCGTCGGTGCGCGTCGGCCATTACTACGCGGGGCGAACGAACCTTTTTTGGCCGGTGCTTTACGAAAGCGGCGTCGTGCCCGAGCCTTTTGACTATCACGACGACAAACGCGTGATCGAGTTTGGCATCGGACTTACCGACCTCGTTAAGAAACCCACCAAAGGCGTCGAAGAACTGTCGCGCGAAGATTTCGCCGAAGGCCGGATCGTTCTTTCGCAGAAGCTCGAGGAGTTCGCGCCGCATGTCGTAGCGTTTAACGGGAAAATTGTTTATGAACAATTTTCGCAGCGCAAATGCAAGTTTGGCCTTCAGAAAGAGCTGCTCTACGGCGCGCGCGTCTACGTGCTACCCTCGACCAGCGGCCAGAACGCCCTCGGTAAGGGAGAGAGAGTAAAACATTTTCGCAAGCTCGCGCAGTTGGTTACGCGCACCGAAAAAGATCGCGAAACGAAAACGTCCTGACACGGAGAAATCCTATGAGCAACGCAGCGAAGACGGCGTCCGCAGGGCCGGTCGTTCTGGAGACCAGGCAGGACGGCATCGCGCTGCTGGTTCTGAACCGGCCCGACAAGCTGAACGCTCTTAACAGCGAGCTCTCCACCGCGTTGAACGAAGCCCTTACGCGCATTGCAGACGACAACTCGGTGCATGTCGTGGTGGTGAGCGGCGCCGGGCGCGCTTTCTGTGCTGGCGGCGACCTGGGCGCAATCGGCAGAGGCCGCGAGCGCAATGAAACCGAAGAGCTTGGCCCGATCCTGCGTTCCGGCATGCAATCTGTGCTGAGGATGCGCATGATGCCGCAGCCCGTGATTGCCGCAGTGAACGGACCAGCGGCGGGCGCGGGCATGAACGTCGCGCTGGCGGCGGACATCCGCATCGCCGCGGATACGGCGACCTTCGGCCAGAATTTCGCTAAGGTCGGCTTGTTCCCGGATTATGGCGGGACTTACTTTCTCCCGCAACTTGTGGGGCTTTCCGCCGCAGCGGAGATGTTTTACACCGGCGATATGATTGACGCGCCGACGGCGCTGAGGCTGGGGATCGTGAACCGCGTTGTGCCGGCTGCGCAGCTTGAAGCCGAAGTGAGAGCGTTTGCTCTGAAGATCGCGCAGGGGCCGCAAATTGTGATCAGGGCCACCAAGAGGATGCTGTTCGCGAGCCACGAAAAGGAATTGGTGAAAGCGCTCGATCGCGAGGTGGAGCAGCAGATGAAATGCTTTCACTCGGACGACTGCAGCGAAGGAATTAGGGCGTTCATGGAGAAGCGGCATCCGAAGTTTCAGGGCAAGTAGAATCGAACGAGCGGCCCTCCCGCGACAGCTTTAATAAATATGGACGACATACAAATCTCCGCGAAGGACGTGCAGGCTCGCCTGGCGAGCGGCGGAAACATTTTGCTGGTGGATGTACGCGAGCCATGGGAATACCAACTGTGCCACATCGGCGATGCCAGACTGATTCCGCTCGGCACGCTTCAGGCCCAGGTGAATACTCTGCTGGACGCGGACGAAGTGATTTGCTATTGCCATCACGGAATGCGCAGTCTGGATGCCGCGGTGTGGCTGCGGCAACAAGGTGTGGATAGCGCGAAGTCTATGGCGGGCGGTATCGAACGCTGGTCGGTGGAAATTGATCCTCAAGTTCCGCGCTACTGAACAGGAAGAGTCCATGGCGAAGATAAAAATCCAGTTCCTTGAAAAACCCAGCTGCACGACCTGCCGCAAGGCGAAGAGCTTCCTGCTTGAACTCGGCGCTGACCTGGAACGCCGCGATTTGGACAAAGACAGCCTGAGCGAAGCGGAACTCGACCGTTTGATCGGAGCTCGCGATTACAAGCAATTTCTCAATCCGCGGAATGAGCTTTTCCGCGCAAAAAATCTTGGTGAGAAGCCTCCGTCTAGAGCGGAAGCCATAAAGCTGATGTCCCATACGCCGAATCTGATCAAGCGGCCAGTGGTCATTCGCGGCGAACAGATTGTTTTGGGTTTCGATGAAGCGGCTTATAGGAAGCTGCTGAGTGGCAGCGTGTCGTAAGTAGAATCAGGGCCAGTGACTTGTGATGGGTGACTGACAGGTTTCGTTCTGCTGATTGTCTTTCCATTCTTGAAGACCTCATGGCCATAGAATGCATCGCTATCGTCGGCGCCGGAGAGTTGGGACGAAGAGTTGCTTGTGCGTGCCTTCTCGCGGGATATACGACCGTTCTGGAAGACATTTCGCCGTCCATGCTGGAGCAGGGAATTGCCTGGATTGTGCAGGCGATTGGGGATGAGTGCGCGCGAGGGAAGATTGACCGCGCCACTTTTGTTGCCACTATGGCAAAGCTCAGACTTGTTCGGACCGCGGAAGATGCTTGCCGCGAAGCGGACCTGATCATCGAGACGGTTGCCGACGAAATCGAGATGAAGATCGAGCTGTTCACAATTTTCGACAAGTTTGCCAAGCCTGGCGCGATTCTTGCCAGCACTACGTCCTCGCTGGCCATAACCGACCTTGCTGAAGTGACGTTTTGCCCCGAGCGGTGCATCGGAATGCGTTTTTCCGCGGACACCGATGGCAGCGGCAAGCAGTCGGAACTTATCGCAGGGCGCGTGACTTCCGAAGAGACCATTGCGGCCTGCCAGGAAGTCGCGCTCCGCATGGGCAGGGAAGTTGCGATTGTCCGAGACGAGCAGGGGTTTGCGACCGGCTGCCCGGAATGTGGTTCGGCGTGCGCCCCAGACCCGATAACAAGAGAGAATCCATCGGCAAAACCGAGCCTGGGCGATACATGAAAAACGAGATGGACAAACTGCTTGCGGAGAAAATCGTGATTCTGCAGGGCGACCTGACGGACATGGATACAGACGCCATCGTCAACGCCGCGAACAACGACCTGCAACTTGGCGGCGGCGTTGCCGGAGCGATTCGCCGCAGGGGCGGCGACGAAATCCAGCGCGAGTGCGACGAGATTGGAAGCATTCCCGTGGGCTACGCGGCCATCACAGGGGGCGGCAAATTGAAAGCGCGGTACGTCATTCATGCAGCGAGCATGCAGCTTGGCGGTCGAACGACCGCAGCCGCTTTGGGTCATTCGGTTGCACATTCGCTTCGGATCGCCTCCGAGAGGGCTCTGAAGACGATCGCGTTTCCGGCGGTGGGGACAGGTATCGCGATGTTCCCGCTGGAAGAGTGCGCGAACATCATGCTAGACGAAACGGCGAAGCATCTCAGGCACCCGACTTCGCTTGAAAAGATTTACTTCGTGCTGTTTGATGAGAAGGCCTGCGACATTTTTACTCGAGCGCTGAAGAGGCTGAAACCTGAAGGGGCGTCGAAGAGTTAGACGGTGTGACTGCGGTTGCCCCCCTCCCCCTCATTTTTGTAGGTGTTGATTCTAAGGCGGTTAGTTGCGCGCCGGCCACAGACTGCAAACAAAAAAGCGGAGCTCCCGCACTCCATAGTATTACCTGATGTGCATTCTACTGCAGTTGACAATTTTGTCAATCGAAATCTTGGCAGGCCGGCTAGTTTTCTGGGACGCTTCCGCTTACCCAGGGGTTAGGTCTCTTGATTAGCGTGGGACGATCGCCAGCTGGGGGCGCTGCCGGGGCTGGGGTGGATGCGGGCGCGTCGCCTTTTGCGCTGACCGCTCCCGGGGTGGCATCGGAATAGGGCTTCTTTAGGAAGCCTTCGGCGCGGTCTTGGGCGCCCCCGGTGTTGTCGTTGGTTTGTTTTGCTTTGCTGTATTCGTTTACGGCGCGTTCGCGCTGTCCCAATATGTCGAAAACCTCGCCGAGATAGATGTGGCTCCAGACTTCGGTCCACTTTTCGGAGGGTTCGGGGACGGCTTGCAGGGATTCGCGGAAGGAGTTGGCCGCGGCCTGGTAGTTCTTCTGGTAAAAGAAGGCTTCGCCCATGCGGAAATTGGCGAGGGGGCGGCCGGGCTGGATGGAGAGCGCGCGTTGATACTGGCCGATCGCGTCGTAATAGCGGCCCTGTTCGGCAAGTTCTTCGCCGCGTGCGATGGCGGCGCGGGCGCGAAGCGCGACGCTACCTTTGAGTATCAAGTTGTTGGGATCGACCTTGATGCCGCCAGGTTTTGGACGACCGAAGGTTTCCACGACGAACGGAGATTCGAGGCCCAGGACGTCCACCATTTTCAGTTCGGGGTTGCCTTCGGTATCTATGCGTAGCTCGACGGGCATGCTGAACGTATCTATGGGCTGCTTGATTTTGCCGACGATGCGGAAACCTTTGGGGGTACGGTAGACGACGAATTCGGTCGTAAAATCTGGCACTCCGGTGGAGTTCAGCCACTGCGCAAAAAAGCCGCGAAGATTCGGACCCGAGGCACCCTTCAGAATGGACTGCTCTTCCTGATCGGCGAGATTCACGAAGTCATCGATGCGTGCCGCCTTGCCGGCATATTTGGTGGCAAATTGGTGAAGAAGGGCTTTGAAGGGAGCATCGCCCATTTCCGCGCGAAGCATGTGGAAGACCATAGCGCCTTTGTTCAGGACGACAGAACGGTAATCACTGGAGTAAGGAACGAGGCGGGCGGACTGCGCGATGGGTGCGGCGTCGTCATACATGAGGGCGCCGACAGCGAATTCGTCGACTGCGCGGAGGCCGGCTTCCTTGCCGGCGCTCTGTTCGGCATATAAGGCTTCGCAATAGCGGGAGAGTCCGTCGGTAACCCAGACATCGGCGGAAGACGCGGGAAGAACGGAGTTGCCAAACCACTGGGCGGCGACAAGACGAGCGATAGTGCGTTCGGCGGATTTGGGTTCCCAGAGTCGACGGTTAAGCATGAGAACCCCCGGGGCAGCGAAGTCTCGGACGGTTCCGTCGGGCAACTGAATGACGGTCATGTCGGTGTCGGGAAGGTCGCCAAAATAGTCGGAAAAAAGGGTGACGGCGCGGGCGACGTCGTCAGCAAATCCTTGAGCGTTGTCGGAGTCGGAGCGGGGAGCGAAGACAGCCACGTTAATCCCTTCAGCTTGTTTGGGATTGAGCTGAAGGTTGCCGGCAACGTAGCTGCCATGTGGACCCGGGTCTTTGCAATCGAAAGTGTAGAGCAGGCGACCCCCGGCGAGGGGGGTGGGAGCGGCACTCTTGCCTGAGCCAGCGGCGGCGAAATTGTCGGGGACGTTCAAGCGGAACGTGGCGGTGTAGCGGTTTGCGGGATAGTTTGTGAGGGGGAACCATCTTGCTGGGAGAAGGAGGTAGGCGTATTCATGGGTTATCGAAGCGGCTCGCACACCTGGGACGGGGCTGTTTTCCTCGTTAGCCAGGAGGCCGACGTAAGTATAGACGAGCGTGACGTGGCCACCGGCGGCGACGGGAGTTGGGAGGGTGGCAAGAACGTAGAGCGGATTGGTGGAATCGCGCTCGTAATTGATGGCCTTCCCATCCGCGGTTTTGACCGAGGTAACGTTGAGATTCGGATGGAGTTCGACGCGGACGTTGCCGGTGACGTCGGTGGCGCGGAAGTCTATTTTGGCGATAGCGTTGATGGATTGGCCGTTGGCGTCAAGCGTGGCGGTTACGTCGTAATGCTCGGCGAGGAAGCCAAGAGAGCGAGGGACCTGTGCTTGCAGGTTGTGAGCGCCGCAGACAAGGGCTGCAGCGAGGAACAAAGTTGATTTCTTAGAAAAACTTCTACTTCGGCGGCAGAGCATCCGACACCTTTTCGATGGCACCTATCGATGGCGTTTATAGGCGGCACTCATCGCACATCGCAATGGGCACCTGATACCGGCGCCAACCGACACCTTCATGCCTATAGACACTTTTATGCCTATATAGGATAGCAGAGACCCGCCTAAGTGTTGCCAGAGGAGGCGGCGAGAAGAGCAGTAATTGCATCGGCGGCGCGGTCTACGGCACCTGGGGGGCCGAGGCGATCGCGGACTCCGGCAAGGCCGGCCCGGAGTTCTTCACGGGCGGGCTGGCTGGTGAGGAGACGCAGGACTTCCTCGGCGACGCGAGCGGGAGTGAAGTCCTTTTGAATCAGTTCGGGGACGACTTCGCGTTCGGCGATGAGGTTCACCATGCTGAAGTAAGAGGTGCGGACCAGAGGCTTGGCCAGCAGGGCGGTCAGTGGCGTCACGCGGTAAATGACGACCATGGGGACGTCGAGAAGAGCGGCTTCGACCGTGGCTGTGCCACTCGAGACGATGGCGGCATCGGCGGCTGCGAGGGCGTTGTAGGTTTGGCCTTCGACCACGCGGACCTTTAGGGCGGAGTGCCAACTTGCTTTGAGCTGGTTCACGCTGCCAGCGGCGGCCGCGGCTACTACGAATTGCGCTGGACGGGATGGACGGGCATTTTGAATGCGGAGACAGGCTTCGCGGATTATTGGTAGGTGCTGGGATAGCTCGGCGTGGCGGCTGCCGGGCAAAATAGTGACGATCGGCTGAGCAGGATCGAGATCGTGCTGGCGGCAGAAATCCTCGCGCGATTGCGTGGGGTGGACATTGCCTACCAGCGGGTGGCCGATGAATTTTGTGGGCACGCCCGCGTTGCCGAAGAAGGCTTCCTCGAAAGGGAAGATGCAGAGGGCTTGGGCGAAGCGGCGGCGCACGACGCGGACGCGCCATGGGCGCCAGGCCCAGAATTGCGGGCAGATGTAATAGATGTTGCGGACGCCGTGCGGGCGGAGTTTTCGGGCAAGACGGAGATGGAAACCCGGGAAGTCGGTGAGGATGGCGAATGGAGGCTTGCGGCGGCTGGCTTCGGTGACGAGGCGGCGCATGGCTCGGACCAGAGATGGCAGGTGGCTGAGAATTTCCGTGATACCGACGACGGAAACTTCGGAGTAGTCCGTGATGACGTCAACGCCGGCGGCGCGCATTTGCGGGCCGCCCATGCCGAAGAGGGAGACTTCCATGCGTTTTTGGAGGGCTTTGGCGAGGCGTGCGGCGTACATATCACCGGAAACTTCGCCTGCGGAGATGAGGAGCGGAATGGGAGGCATTCGCTTTTGAGCGGAGCTCAATCCGTTGCTGGCTGAGGAGCTGGGAGCGGTCTGGGAGGCTGATCGGCGAGAGAGCCGGCGGCGCTGCGCGCGTCGTCGGGGAGGCCGAGTTCCTGCTCTTTGTATTGGAGCTGGTAGAGGCGGTAATAGATGCCGCGCAGAGCGAGAAGTTCCTGATGAGCGCCTTGTTCGCGGAGGCGGCCTTTGTGGAATACGAGAATGCGCGAGGCGTATTGAATGGTGCTGAGGCGATGGGCGATTACGAGGGAAGTGCGGCCGCAGAGCAGACGGTCGAGGGCTTCGCGAATTTGCAGTTCGGTTTTTGTGTCCACGCTAGAAGTAGCTTCGTCGAGGATGAGGAAGCTGGGATTGTGGGCGAGCGCGCGAGCGAAGCAGATGAGCTGGCGCTGGCCTACCGAGAGCGTTGAGCCGCGCTCGTTGACTTCCGTGTCCACGCCCTGGGGAAGGCCGCGAACAAAATCGCCAAGGCCGATTTCGTCGAGCGCTTTTTGAACCGTTGCGCGATCGATCCCTGGGGAGCCGAGGCGTACGTTGGATTCGATTGTGCCGGTGAAGAGAAAAGAATCCTGCAAGACGATACCGAACAGGCGGCGGAGATCCTGGAGGTTGATGGATTTTATGTCAACGCCGTCGAGGAGAATCTGGCCGCGCTGGACATCGTAGAAACGGAGGAGCAGGGAAATAAGGGTGGTCTTGCCGGCACCCGTGTGGCCGACGATGGCGAACGTCTCGCCGGGTGCGATGCGGAAGGAAACATCGCGCAGAACCCAGTCTTCGTCGGTGGGCTCACCCTTCTCGCGATAGCTGAACCAGACATTGCGGAATTCGATTTCGCCGCGTGGAGAGACAAGGCGCGCGGCGTTGGGATCGGAAGTGATGGAGATCGGTTCGTCGAGAAGCCGGAAAATGCGCTCGGACGCAGCCATCGCGGATTGCAGGATGTTGAATTTTTCGCTGAGGTCCTGAATGGGACGGAAAAAGCGCGTGGCGTACATGGTAAACGCGGTGAGCAGGCCGAGGCTCAGACCGCTGAAGAGGACGCGATTGCCGCCGGACCAGTAGATGAACGTGATGGTGGCAATGCTGAGAAGTTCGACGGCGGGATAAAAGAGCGCGAAGGCGAGGATAGCATCGCGCCAGGCGAGCATATTGTCTTTATTGCGCTTTTCAAATTCGAGGCGGGCTTTGCGCTCGCGATTAAAAAGCTGCACGACGCCCATTCCGGAAATGTATTCCTGAAGGAAAGAATTAATGCGGGCGATGGCGGTGCGGATGCGGCGATTGGCGTCGCGCACAAATTTGCGGAAGAAAAAGGTGACGACAAGAATGAACGGCAGGACGGCGAAGGCGTCGAAGGCAAGGCGGCGGTCTACCGTGAAAAGCAGAGCGGCCATGACCGCGAGGAGGAAGAAATCGTTGATCATGGTGACGACGCCGGCGGCGAAGAGATCGTTCAACGCGTCGACGTCGGTGGTTACCCTCGTGACGAGGCGGCCGACGGGGTTGCGGTCGAAATAGCTCATGGGCAGACGCTGGATATGCGCGAAGATTTCGCGGCGCATGTCGTACATGGTCTGCTGGCCGACCCGCTGCATGATGCGGATCTGGATGTATTGCGCGAGAAAATCGGTGATAAGGACGGCGAGGAAGATGAGGCTGGTCCACTCGATGCCGCGCCAAGCGAGATTTTCCGGAATGAGTTGGTTCAGGGTGGGCGTGAAGTACTTATCAATGGCGCGGTAGAAAAGCCATGGCGGAGCGAGTTCGAGCGGCGTGACCACCGCGACGAGCAGCATGGCCACCACGACGTGCCACTTGTATGGGCGCAGATACTGCATGAGCCGCCGCATCAAGCGCGAGTCGTAGGCTTTGCCGAGTGCTTCTTCTTCGTGAATGTTGCTCATGCCCGTTCGAGTTCTTCTTCCAGCAGCTGTTTCTGATACAGGTCAGCGTAATAGCCGCCGCGCGCGAGAAGTTCGTCGTGCGTACCGCGTTCGCTGATGCGGCCGTCCCGCAGAACGACGATTTGATCGGCGTCCCGCACGGTTGAGGTGCGATGCGCGATCAAGATGGTGGTGCGGCCGCGCATGATGCCGCGCAAGCGGCTGAGAATGCGCTCTTCGGTTTGCGTGTCCACGCTCGAGAGGGAATCGTCCAGAATCAGAATGCGCGGGTCGCGGACGATGGCGCGGGCGAGGGCGGTGCGCTGCTTCTGACCGCCGGAAAGAGTGACCCCGCGCTCGCCGACCATGGTGTCGTACTTTGCGGGGAACTCCTGGACTTCGGCGTCAAAGCTGGCGACTTCCGCAGCGGCGCGTACGCGCTCTGGATCGTATTTGGGCAGGCCAAAGGCAATGTTTTCGCCGACGGTTTCGCTGAAGAGATAGGTGTCCTGCGGAACGTAGCCGATAGAGCGCCTGAGCGTTTCGAGCGGCCACTCGCGGATGGATCGGCCGTCCATAAAGACAGCGCCTTCGGGGGCTTCCCAGAGGCGCGCGACGAGGGCAGCCAGCGTGGTTTTGCCGCTGCCTGTTGGCCCGACGATAGCGAGCGTGGAACCCGCCGGGATTTTCAGATTGATGTCGTGCAGCACGCCGTCCGAGCCAGATGCTTTTGCTTTGCCGCTGCCGTTCATGGCGCTGGCGCCAGACATGGTCGTGGGATACGCAAAGTTGAGATTGCGAAATTCAATCTCGCCGTCCACCTCCACTCCGGAGGGCACTTTTGCGGCGCGGTCGTCAATTTTGGGCTGCGCAGTGAGAATGTAATTTAGCCGGCCCATGGAAGCGGCGCCGCGCTGAAAAATATTTGTGACCCAGCCAAGCGCAATCATGGGCCAGACGAGGATGCCGAGGTAGCTATAGAAGGCAATGAGGGCGCCGATGGAAATTCTGGCGCCGAGAACGAGGTGGCCGCCTTGCCACAGGACGATTAGAAAGGTTACGCCGATCAGCGCCTGCAGCGACGGCATGAACATGCTCCAAGTGCGGATGAGCTCGACGTTGCGCGAGACGTAGAGACGGTTGGGCTCGTCAAAGCCGCGAACCTCGGCGTCTTCCTGAGCGTAGGCACGCACGACGCGAACGCCGGCGAGGTTTTCCTGCACTCTTGCGGAGAGCGTTGCGAGCGCGGCTTGAATTTTTTCGTAGAGTTCGTGAATTACTTTTCCAAAGCGCTGGACCACGACGGCGACGACGGGCACTGGCAGCAAAACCCAGAGCGTCAACATGGGAGAGAGTTGCCACATCACCGAAATCGCCAGCGCCATGCCGACAATCGTCTGGCCGCTATACATGATTCCCGGGCCAAGCACCATGCGCACGGCGTTGAGGTCATTGGTGGCGCGGGACATCAGTTCGCCAGTGCGATTCCGGACGTAAAATTCGGGCTCGAGAAGAAGCAAGCGGTTCAGCAAATCGCCGCGGATGTCGAATTCGATGTCGCGCGAGACGCCGATGAGAACCCAGCGCGTCAGAAAAGAAAGAACCGCGCGGAGCGATACGAGTACGATCAGCATCAGGCAGTAAATTCCGAGGGCGTGGCGGCTGTGCGGCTCGAAATAAGGAATGGCGCGAGACAGCCACGAGTTCGCCAAGAGGTGGCCCTGCACGCTTCGTTCAAACGGCCTGCTGCTGCCGGCAAGAATGTCAGTGATAACTCCGGTGGCGAGCGGAATCACATTTTGCGCGACGCTGGCCACCACCAGCGTGACCAATCCAAGAGCGATGCCCCCGGGATAGCGACCCAGGTAGGGAAACAGGCCCAGCAGATTCTTCCACGCGGAAGATTTCGGCGGTTTTTTGGCTGCCGCCGTTGCTCCGATGGTGGCCGCGGCCGCGCTCATTTGAGCACCGAATGCGCGTTTTCGATGGAAGGCGTTTCGAGAAGGAAATGTTCGTAGGTGCGGTCCAGCGACTGATAGCGTTTTGTCGCCGGGTTCCAGGCAACGCCGATGGGGAGCTGGTGCGGGTCGGCCGCGCCAATGATGGGCGTGACGTAAAGCTGGAGGCCCTTTACGGGATCCTGCTCGTACTGGAGGCGCCAGCCGCCGACCGATGTGAGTGGCGTCATTGCGAGATAGCCCTTGGAGTTTTTCAGGTGCTCGTCGCAGCGGAAGAGTTCCGTCCATTTACCGTCTTCATTTTCGACAATAACGGCGCGGGTCACGATCGTTCCCGGAAGATCATTTTTGGGCGTTTTGGGAACGACGTTTGCTGCGAGAAATTGCTGCTTTCCGTTTTTCGCGAGGTCGCCGAAGATGAGGACTTGTGTTTCTTTTCCGAGCAAGCCGATTGCCGCGGATTGCATGTCTTCCGGGACGGCGGGTTCGGCAGGCTTTGCCATTGCGTCGGAGACGGACTTTGGCGCCGGATCATCGCCACAACCGGTAAGCAGCAAAGCGGTGAAGGCGAGAGCGCCAACCGCAAACGCAAGAAAAATCCGGCGGCGTTTGATTGTCCGCAAAGAGAAGCGGTGGGCTTGCACCGCCGTCTGCGGAGACGTCCTATGAGATGCGAAAGTACAGGGCTCTTTCGCTTCGCACTCCCCGAATGTTTTTGATTGGTTCATGAAGAGTTGCCGGCGTAAGCGCGATTTCCGCTCCGCACGCGGCTGTATCCTTTTCCGGAGAACTCTGCAATCGCATTCCGTGCGGACCGTACCGCTCCGGCCAGTCACACCCCGCAATACCATCGATTCTAGCCGTTGGTAGCCTTCCGGGGAAGGACGGAGCGTTCGCTGTTCCCGACGAGCACTATTGCACATTCCGATGGCGCGGATTTACCGGCCCAGAATCGCGTCCAGCCGCGCTTCAAAATTTTCCTCGCCCTCGGACCATAACTGGCTCCGGTCGACCGGCAGCGCCTGGTGAATCGCGTCCATCCAATTGAATAACTGTTGGATGTTTGCGCGGGTCTTTGCGTGATATTCCTTCAGGTTGGCGGGCGTAGCCATCCACTGGCGGAAGGTCTTTTCCATTGGATGGTCGGAGGAGTCGAATGGATTCGAGGCTGCGCCGGGGGCGAGGAGGCCACCATGGCCAGTAAAGAAATGTTCGAAGCCCAGATCGGAGGTGAAGTGTCCTTCGGATGCCGCGAGGCCGCTGTCGTATTCCGGGCCGTGACAGGTGAGCACGAGCGGTTCCGGCTTGTGCAACCACTTGAGGTTTTCGATGTCGAAGGTCCAAAGATCCCATTTCGCGGTGGCGATGTACGCGCTGTCGAGATGGATGTGCTGTGCCGCAAGCGCAGCAACTTCCGCTGCCCCATAGCCGAGATCTTTGAGATCCCATTCGGCGAGGGGAATTTCCGTTGCATCCACAGGCTGGACGACCAATTCCTTGAAGGCCTTCTCGGAGGCGGAAAGCGGCGCGGTCGTGAGAAACCTCGCGAACTGGGCGATCAGAGTTGCTTCAGAGAAATCGCGCGTCCACACGCGCAGGTATGCTCGGTTGGCCATTGGGGTTCGAGTCTTGATTATACGTGGGAGAGTGGCGGGAGGCGAATCGAGCGAAGAATTGGAAGAGAAAAAATCAGGAAGAGGGAAAAGCTGCAGGCCGGGCTCAGGAACTGCGTGCAAATGTTCTACTGAATCTGCTGGTCCTTCGACAATCCCTGGTTGATGTCTTTTAGGGTCTGGAAGCCATCTTTGACGACGGTCGTTTTGATGTTGTCTTTAGTAACGATGACTGGTTTCAGCAGGATGGAGGGTACATCGATCTTGCCGTTGTTTATCGTCGCGTCCGCGCCCGCTTTTTCGTCCTGCGCTAGGTGAACTGCTTCCTCCGCCGCCCTCGCGGCTTCTTTGATGATGGGTTTATAGACAGTCATGCTCTGCGCGCCCTGGACGATGGAGATAATATTTGCCAAATCCGCGTCCTGCCCGGAAACGAGGACTTTGCCTGCTAGATTGTGCTCGCTGAGCGCTTCAAGCGCTCCTTGAGCCAACCCGTCATTGGAGGCGAGAACGGCGGCAATTTTGCCGTGAGCGGAATCGATCGCCGAAAGCATTTGAAGATACGCCTCGGAAGGGAGCCAGTCTTTCGTGTACTCGTCCGCAATGACCTTGATGTCGCCTCGATCAATATAGGGGCGCAGCACTTTGATTTGTTCGTCGTGCAGAACTTTGGCGCCGCCGTCGTTCGGTGAGCCTGCGATGATGACGTAATTTCCTTTGGGCGCGCGCTTTACGAGATATTCCGCCTGCATCCTGGCGATGGCGACGCGGTCAAAGCTGACGTAGAGATCAACGTCGCAGTTCTGAGCCAGACGGTCGTAGCTGATGACCTTCACGTTCGCGGACTTCGCGGCGTCCACCATGCGGGCGGCTTTGGCAGTGTCGTGGGGCAAGAGGACAAGCACTTTGATGCCGGCCTTGATCATGTCCTCGACTTGCTGGAATTGGAGGTCATCGTCGCCGTTGGCGTCGCTGGAGACTACGTCAGCACCTAACTGTTTGGCGCGGGCTTTGAAGGAATCGAGGTCGGTCTGCCAGCGCTCGCCTTTCAAAGCTTCCAGAGAAAAACCGATTTGTGCATTGCCGGCGTTTTGCGCCTCAATGAGCTGTCCGTTGAAGGCGATTACCAATAGGGCGGAGAGAGCCGCGCGGATTGCTACGGATTTTGGCAAGAAGATGCACCCCCCATCAGGCCGACGTTAGCATGCGCGTTGGAAGGCAACAAGAGTGTAGGGGTACAGCTTGTGCCAACGCGCTAATACGCATATTCTCGGCCAAATGGAACCCAGGGTAATACTCGTTAGAGCAGGGTCGAAGCCTAGCGGTCGGTGCCGCCGGCGGTCGTGGAGCGGGTTATGGGCGGTTCGCCAATCGTTAGAGTTGCAGCGATTTGCTGCAATCGCTGCTGGAGCGTTTCACCGACGCCGGAAAAAACCTGCGCGCACGTTTCGCGGAGTTTTTCTTCGGCGTTTGCGGCAATTCTTGCAGCGGCTTCGCGCGATTGGTGGTCCAGGCTCGCCACGGTGGCGAGCAGCCATTGCGTCGAGACGTTTTCCAGGCGGTTGCGATGCTGCTCGCAAGCCTGGTTGCTCAGGTGCGCGTAAATTTCGCTCATCTGCAGGCGATGTTCCTCGACCGTGGATTTCCAGGCGTCGAGCAGCGGTGACATGCCGGACTGCACCTTCTCGCGCGCGTCCACAACGCCGGCTTCGACAGCGCCGGTCATGCGTTTGCGAAATTCGCGCAAAAAAGTTTCCTGTTCGTCGGTAACTTTGTGAGCCATCTCGGCGCGCGCCACGTCGAGTTGCGTGCGCGTTTCGCCCAGGGAGCGCTGCGCCTCCTCGCCAAAGCCATCGAGTTCCTGACGGGCCTGGCGCTGAATTTCGTCTGTGAAGGCCGCAGTGGTCGTCTCGGCAGCCTCAGCGAAGAGCGCGCGGGCTTGATTGAAGGCGTCGCGCACTACATCGTCCATCTGAGTTTGCGTATGTCCGATAAAGCTCCGGCTGGAGTGATCCAGTTCGCTGGCGAAAACGCTGGAAACTTCGCCGGCTTTTTCGCGGAACTGGTTCTCCGCCTGCTCCACGGTCTTTTCCGTGAGGCTCTGGATCTGCGTCTGCGCCTTTTTCTCGTACCATTCCGCGGATTTCATCAAGTCGTCCACGGCTTGATGCTTCACCGCGGAGGCTTTCGACTCGATTTCAGCAAGGTTGCGCGCGGCGACGGTTTGCGCGGCTTCCTGCAAAAGTTCGTCCACGCCGCCCAGATTTTCCCGGAAGCGCGCCAGCGATTCGGCGAATGCCTCGTCGGCCGAGGTGCGGATGCGGTCCTGCTGGAGGGTCATCGCGGCGTCGAGCAAAGAGCGGCCGCCTGCGAGCCGGTGAATGGCTTGTTCCGTGCGCGAGACGTGCGGCTCGACCATGGACTCAACCTGCTTGTCAAAGCGCGAAAGAGCCTGCTGGCAATACTCATCGAAGGTGGCGCGGATTCGTCCATTGATCTCTTCGAGTTGCGTTTCCGAACGCCGGTGCAATTCGTTGCGATGAAGTGTGAGCACGTCGTCAATCTGTGTTTCAAACGCGGCCAACGCGCGGCTTTGCGTTGTTTCGATGCGCGCCGACAGATGTTCCAAACGTTCGCTGGATTCAGCGGCGCGCGCCACGGCCCCATCGAGCTGTTGCGATTTTTCCTGCAGCGAATTCTGCAGGCCAGCGATGCGCTGTTCGGCTTCGACGGCTGCGGCGCTTACGGATCCGACGGCCAACGCAGCTTGCCTGCCCGCTTCTTCCTGCATCTGCGAAAGCATCAAGCGCAACTGTTCGTTCACCCCGGCCACTCGTTGTTCGGCTTCAGCGGCAGTCCCGCTGATTGATTCCCGAAGCGCGGCTGCTTGCCGGGCGGCTTCTTCTTGCGCTTGCGATAGGTTGTTGCGCACAAGCTCGTTGAGCCCGGCCACGCGCTGCTCCGCTTCCGCAGCAGCGGAACTTGCCGACTCGCGGACGGCTCCCACACGGCGCTCTGCCTCTTCCAGCACCTGGGACACAACGGAGCGCAACTGTCCATTCACTTCGGCCACGCGCTGCTCGACCTCAACAGCTGGTCCGCGCAGCGACTCGCGAAGAGCCGCGGCCTGCCGAGCAGCCTCTTCCTGTACCTGCAAGAAGTGGTTGCGCACCTGTTCGTTCAGGGCGCCCGCGCGCTGTTCCGCTTCCGCCACTGCCGCGCTGATCGATTCGCGTGTTGCGGCAGCCTGGCGCGCAGCTTCTTCCTGAGCTTGCGAGATCAATCTGCCAGCCTGTTCGCTAAGACCCGCTGCGGCTTTTTCCTGCGCTTCGCCCAATGAGCTCTCAACCGCGGCACGCCAGCGCACTTGCGCAGCTTCCGTCTCGTTGCTGATTTGGCTTTGCCAGGAAGCGTGCGCGGCGGAAATCGCCGCAGAGACTTGTTGCTGAATTTCAACCGCGGCCGCGCTCATCGCTTCGCGATGCGCTTGCGCGGTGACTTCGCGCTGCCGGGCCACTTCTTCAACCTCGCGCACAGCCTCGGCGGCGCGCGCCGAAATGCTGGCATGCGATTGCTCTGCCTGCACGCGAAGCTGCGCGGTGGTTTCTTCCGCCTGTTTGCTGATGGCTGCGAGCGTTTCGACGGCCCTCGCAAGATGCTGAGCCTGCTCGCTGCGCTCCGCCGTTCCCCGGTCCAAAATTTGCTGCGTCAATTCACGCGTGAGCTGCTCAAGCTGCGGCGCAATCCAGCCTGGAAGGTCTCTCCGCAACGCTTCGGCCGCGGCGGAATTTGCCGCGCGAGAACTTAGCTCGGATTCGTCCTGAATTTTTTGGATGGCGGCAGTAAGGTTCTCCGACAACTGTTCGTTGGCCACCGAAATTCTTTGTTCCCACTCCTCCATGGAGACGCGGCGCTCAGCGGCGACGGCTTGTGCGGCGACTTCGCGTGCTGCAGCCTGAATCTGCTGTTTCGCATCGGCCATCAACCGAGCCATGTGCCGGGCCAGTTGCAAAGAAGCGTCCGTGGCACTGGCCGGAGCAGGGAAGACGCGCAGATTGTCTTGCGCCTGCGGAACCGCGGCAGCCGTTTCTGGTTCCGTCAAAGGCAGATGGATTTCCGCAGGGTCGGAAGGCCTTGAGGGCACCTCGTGTCTGCCTTCATAAGCACCGGAAGTGCGAACTATTTCCTGAGGCGCAAACCAATCCGGCGGCGGGAAAGCAATTCCCCAGGCGTTCCCCGGAGTTTCAAGCTCCAGCGCAATCTGAAATAGCTGCCGTACCGTGCGGGGACGTTGAATCCACGCCACGCGTCCCCGAACCGTGCGTGGCGGCTGACCGGCTTCCGGGTGCGGCACTTCCAACGTGACCCACATATTTTTTAAAACGTAGTGCTTTGACTGGTAGCGGCAGCCGTGGCAATTAATGATCAGGGTCGAAGTGCGCTCCGTGAATGGGCGGCCCAGCGCGTCCACGCCCGTCACAGCCAGCGGCACCGCCTGCATGATTCGCGTGCTGCGGCGCTTGCGCAATTCCTCGTTCTGATGTGCAACTGAGTCCGACATCATTTCCGCTGTTTCGTCGGCAAGATTGCCGCCCTGTTCGTCCATGGACACCGTCGCTCCTGAGATCTGTTCGGGGGCCCAGAATGTTTACGACTGTTCTTGAAAAAATACCGGTTGATCACACTCCATTTTGCGTTCCAAAAGGAGAAACACTCCGCCGTCGGCAAAGGGACTCAGGCCCCAAACCCATTTTGTTAGAACAAGCAAGATGAGGCCCACAAAAATCACGGGAATACTCACCTCGTAGAGCATCGTAGTGCGAAATATAGTGCGCTCGACTTGGCAAAGCGCACCTCCTTGCGGTGGGGACCACTCCGCGGGAATGAAACTCTATACCCAAAATGGTCCGGGCGCCAGTGTCGGCTATACGTACTAGCCGGCGACATTAGAATCATTTTAGGAATCATCAAAGAGTCACAGCGACGTCAGGGCGGCTTAATGTTTCGACGTTCGAAGCTCCACTCCTAATTCTCAATTGGGGATCGGTTTCAGTCGACTACAAATCCCGGCGGCCTTCCATCGCCTTCAACATGGTGACTTCATCGGCATATTCCAAATCGGCTCCAACAGGAATGCCAACGCCAATTCGCGTGACCCGCACGCCAAGCGGCTTCAGCAATTTCGAGAGGTACACGGCTGTTGCTTCGCCTTCCGCAGTGGGATTTGTGGCGATGATAATTTCTTCGACCGAGCCGCCCTTGAGCCGCTCAATAAGCGACTTAATCCTTAGCTGCTCCGGCCCACGTCCGGACAGCGGCGAAAGCGAGCCACCCAGCACGTGGTACATTCCGCTGTAGGTCCGCGTTTTTTCCACGGCCATAATGTTGTGGGCTTCCTCGACCACGCAGATTGTCTTTTTATCGCGGTTCGCGCCGGTGCAGTAAAGACAAGGATCGTTGTCCGTAATATTGCTGCAGACGGAGCATTCGCGGACTTTCTCTTTCGCATTGCGAATGGCGTCCGCCAGCGCCAGCGCATCCTCCGGTGCGGCACGCAACAAATGAAACGCCAGCCTCTGCGCGGTTTTCTGTCCTATACCAGGGAGGTGCTTCAATTCATCAATAAGTCGTTCCACAGGAGCGGCAAAATCAGGCATGCATGATGTGTAGCACAGGCAGCATCCTGGCGCAAACAGCCGAAACCGGCAGTTCGTCACGTCCTTCTCTAACTATAACAAAACAGATGCCTTACGCCAGAACGAGTTACTACCTCTAGGCTGCCCTGGAAGAAAATGCAAGATTCCCCACGCCACACGTTCTAACATCAGAACTAATCGAGCGGTAGTTCCAAGGACACCCCATGCTGCCCCTGATCTACCTGATGGTGGTTCTATTCGCTTGTCTGGCGTTCGCCACCCCGTTCCTCACCATTTTTCTTTTGGGGCGGCAGGCACGGCTGCGCAGGGAATTCAACGACCTCATCGCCGAGAATGAAAAGCGCTTCACAAGATTGCAGCGCGCGATCGGTGAGTTGCAAAGCAAGGTGGCCGTCGCGGCCCAAGCTGCGCCAGCCGCGTCTCAGCCAACCACGTCTCAGCCCGCCGCAGCGCAGGCTCCAGCGCCATCCACGCAAACCGCGCCACCGGCGGAGAAGCCGGTAGCAGGTCCGCCAGCTCAGCAAGTTCCTGTGCCACGTTCCTATCCGGCTGTCCCAACTCCTGATCCGCCAAGCAAAGCGTGGCCGACGGTTACTCCAGAGCTGCGTGTCGAAGCCCAACCGCCCGTCCAGCTGCCAACGCCGCCATCCATTCCTGCGGCTGAGAAAAAGGCCACGCCTGAGCAAGCGCCGCACCCGCTTGCTGCTCCGCCAACTCCGCCGCGAACCGCAGTACCTCCTGCAGCAGCACCGCCTGGCTCCGCTGCACTGCCTAGCTTCGTTGCTCCGGCGATCCCTCCGCTGAGAACTCCCGCGCCGCAGCCGGCTCTACAGCAGCGCAAAAAAACTGTCGCCTCTTTCGAAGAAACCCTCGGCACAAGCTGGTTCGCCATTCTTGGCGTCATCATGACCGTCATCGGCCTCGCGCTTCTCGGCAAAATCGCATTGGAGCATCTCGAAGCCGGCGGCAAAGCCTTTCTCATGTACGTCCTTTCCATCGCGATTCTCGGCGGTGGCATTTTTCTCGAGAAACGCGAGCGCTACCAACGCTACGGCCGTATTGCTATCGGCGGCGGCTGGGCGTTGCTTTTCTTCACCACATTTGGAATTCACTACGTGCCCGCGATGCGCGTCCTCGACTCCGGCGTTTTCGATTCCGTCCTCATGCTGGCCGTCGCGATCGCCATGGGAGCGCATACGCTGCGCTACCGGTCGCAACTTGCCACTGGCCTGGCCTTTCTGCTCGGATATTCCACCGTCGCGCTCAGCCAGGACACCGTTTACAGCCTTAGCGCGGGAGTGATGCTTGCCGTCGGCCTGGTCATCATCGTACGCAAAATGGCCTGGTACCAACTCGAAGTCTTCGGCATCCTCTCCAGCTATCTCAATCATCTTTACTGGCTCTACGGAATCCTCGGCGTACAGGGCGCTCATGGCCGCGACTTCCCTCAGTATCAAGCGAGCCTCGCGCTGCTGTTTTTTTATTGGCTGACGTTCCGCGTCTCCTACATTGCCCGTGATATCAAGACGGATTTCGAAGAGCACATCTCGACTGTATCCGCGATTCTCAATACTCTTCTTTTGCTTGGCACACTGAAATTTCAATCCGTGAACCCGGAGCTCGCCTACATTGGTTTGCTCGCCGTTGGCGGACTTGAATTTACATTTGGCCAACTTCCCGTCACGAAACAGCGACGCCGAGCGTTTGTTCTTCTCAGCGTCATGGGTGCGGCTCTCATGCTTGCCGCTGTGCCTTCGCATTATTCCGGCAACAATGTGGCCATTCTCTGGCTCGTTGGCGCGGAGATTTTTCTCGCCGCTGGAATTATATTTAAAGAAGCCGTCTTCCTTCGCATCGGTCTCTTGACCGGGCTTCTCGTAGGCATAGACCTGTTCGGATTCAACTTCTTTCCTCTCGCCGAGCTGCGCGCCAAATCCGAAGACCTGGTTCTCGCCAGCGGCGTTCTCTTCGCGCTCTGCGCCGCCGTTTTTTACTTGAACGCCCTGGAAGTAGCTTCGCGCTGGAAAGATTCCTTCCAAGGTTCTCTCGACCGCCGTCTTGCGGTCGTCCATTCCTATCTCGGCGCCTTCTCAGCCGCCACCGCTGCTTGGGCTCTCTTTTCATTCGATTGGACCGCTGTCGCTCTCGCCGCCATCATGCTCGGCTTGGCTGCCGCTAACCGCAAGATCGGGTCGCGCCATGTTCAGCTTCAGTGTGCCCTGCTCGGTATGCTCACGCTGTATCGCGCGTTCGTTTTCAATCTGCATATCGAAAGCCCCGCGCACTTGCACATCACAACGCGTCTCATCACGCTCCCGATTCTCGCTGCGATTTTCTACGCCACCGCGTGGCTCGTTGCCTTGCGCGACGATCAGGAGCAGCGCGTCTTTCGCGCGCTTTTCTCCTTTGCGGGCGCGGGAATGCTTGGCTTTCTCATCTGGACTGAATCTCCCGCAATTTGGATGGCCCCGCTCTTTCTCGGCGCCGGAATCATCCTTGCACTGGTGGCGCGCCGGCTGAATCTCCTTCACCTCACGCTTCAGGAACATGCTTTCGCGCTGGCTGCCGTTCTTCGCGCGTTTGAATACAACCTGAACGTCGCCGGCCAGTTCGGTCCGTTCAGCACACGCATCCTCACCATTTCGCTCATCGCGGCCGGCCTTTATGCCATATCCCGCCGGGCCACGCTGCAGGACGCCTCTCACCGTTTGATTGCCGCCTACCTGCACACCACGGCCGCCACATTCTTGCTGGCACTCTTGATGTGGCGCGAAGCCTCAAACGGCTGGCTCGCCGCCTTCTGGGCGCTTTTCGCTCTCTCGCTCGCCGCCGTCGATTTGCGGTTCGAGCTCGACGATCTGCGCTGGCAGGCCCACGCCCTCTCCATCATCACGATGCTGCGCTGCCTCGCCGTTAACATAAATACGCAAGAACTTTGGCATGGCCTGAGCGTGCGTCTTCTCTCGCTCTCGATTGTCATCGTCATTTTCTACGCCATGGCGCAGTTCATCCGCATGCCGGAGGAATGGCGCGACCGCGATTTTCACCACATCTATTCGTGGTCCGCGTCGCTGCTCGGCTCGATGCTTCTCTGGTACGAGCTCGACCCTCTCGGCAGAGCGGTTGGCTGGGCGGTCTTCGGCTTCGTCCTGTTCGAATACGGCTTTCTGCGCAAGATAAAGCAATTCCGTTATCAGGCCTACGTCGGCTTCGCCGCTGCCTTCGTTCGCATCTTTTTTGCAAACCTCAGCGCGGACCCGCGTGGCGACCTTTTTGGTCCCCGCACGTATACCGTGCTCCCGCTCATCCTGATTTTCTATTTTGTTTACGCGCAGCTTTCCCAAAAAGAAGACGGCCCCAACCGCGAGGTGCGTTTCCGTTCCGAAGTGCTTGTCGCCTATCTCGGCACAGCCACGCTCATGGCGCTCTTCTATTTTATGTTCGATGACGACTGGGTGGTGGTCTCCTACTCGGCCGTCGCGTTCGCCCTTTTTGGAGCCGCCTGGTTCCTCAAGCGTGAAATCTTTCTGCAGCAGGGAATTCTCGTCACGTTGGCCGCATTCGCGCGCGGAATGACCCACAATCTTTTCGGCTCCAGCTATTTCACCGGCCGCAGTTGGAGTGGCAACTACCTCGTTGTGAGTATCGCCGTGGCCATTCTGCTAGCCACACTCTTCTTCGCCTTTCCTTTGCGCCAAGAATACAAACTCACCACCGACTCCCTCCGCCGCAGCAAGTTTGCTGCTTTTTTCGTTGGCCGTCCCGAACTGCTTCAATTCTTCGTTCCAGTCGTTCTTGTAACGGTAATGCTCGCCCTCAAGGCGCAGGAAGCGATGATCACCGTTTCCTGGGGCATCGAAGGCGTCATGATCGTCCTCCTCGCCTTGGCCATCAAGGAGCGCATCTTTCTACGGACTGGGTTCGGCCTGCTCCTGCTGAGTTTCGGCAAAGTCTGCGTGATTGACTTGTGGCGCCTTCACGGCTTCGACCAAGCGGTTACGGTCGTCATCGTGGGTGTTGCGTTTGCGATGGTTTCCTTCCTCTACATCAAATACCAGGACAACATCCGGAAATACTTATGAAGCGGCCCGCAGCATTCTTCACAGCATTTTTCGCGATCCTGATTGTCTCCTTAGGCGGTTTGTACCTGGCCGAGCGCCGCCCCAAATCCACTCCCACTTCCGCTAACGCCGTCCTCGACATGGTGGCCGACGCGCAGCGGGACATCTCCCGCATCCCCATGCACTTCACGCGTCTCTCCGACGAGCAAGAGATCAAAATCGGCCGCGAACTCTCCGGGCAATATGCTGGCCAATTCCAGAAGCTCAGCGCAGAAGACGAAGCCCTCGCGAAATACGTCCAGCGCGTTGGTGGCACTGTCTCGGCCCACGCCCATCGTCATCTCGCCTACGAATTTCACTTGATCCCCAATCACAACATGATCAACGCCTTCTCTCTCCCCGGCGGTCCCGTTTACATCGGAGAAGGCATGCTCGACCAGATGGAAACCGAGGACGAACTCGCCGCCATCCTTGGCCACGAAGTCGAACACATCGATCACTATCACTGCATCGAGCGCGTGCAGCTCGAAGCCAAACTAAAGAATCTAAATTTAGATATCGTTGGAGAGTTGCTGCAAATCCCTCTGGAATTTTGGCAGGCGGGCTACCACAAAGACGAAGAGTTCGAGGCCGATCGCGAAGGCGTCCGCCTCGCCGTCGAATCAGGCTATTCGCCATACGGGGCAGTCACTCTGTTCACGCGCATCGCCAAGCTCTGCAACGAATACGTAATCCACGCCGAAACCCCGGAACAAGAACTCTCCGAATTAGCCATCCAAAGCCTTGCAGGCTATTTCCGTTCCCACCCGCTCCCCTCCGAGCGCCTCGGCCGCATTAACAGCCTGATCGCCGAAGAACATTGGCAAGGCCGCACGGAACAAAAACCTTTCCATGTCGAATACGAAGTCCACAACGGCCAATTCGTGAAGTAAGACGAGCGGCACACGAATTGACCAGCCCATTCCTTGGGCTATACTTTTGGCCAACCAGCTTCGTCGGAGGATCGCCCATGTTTGATGACCCAGGTCCACCGGGTGGACCCGAGGGTTCGCCCGGTGATGCAACGATGTCCGTCGACGCCGCTCCCAGCCATTTTGATTCGGTCCCTTCTCCTCCGCTTCCGGTCACGATCGGTCGCTATCGCATCATCCGCCTGTTGGGCGAAGGCGGAATGGGCGCCGTCTACGAGGCAGAACAAGACCAGCCGCGTCGCAGGGTCGCGATAAAAGTCATCAAGGCCGCGTGGGCAAGTCCGTCAACCCTTCAACGCTTCCAGCTTGAAACCGAGTCCCTCGGCCGCCTCCACCACGTTGGCATCGCCCAAATCTACGAAGCGGGCAGCGCCGAAACTCCTCTCGGCGTGCAGCCTTTCTTCGCCATGGAGCTCATTCAAGGCGAACCGGTGGTCCAATACGCCGACGTGCACCATCTCGACACGCGCCAACGACTGGCGTTGATGGTTCAGGTTTGTGAAGCGGCTCATCACGCGCATCAGCGCGGCATAATTCACCGCGATCTCAAACCGGGCAATATTCTCGTCGACGAATCCGGTCAGCCCAAAATCCTGGATTTCGGTCTGGCCCGCGCCACCGATTCGGACGCGCAAGTCACTCGACAGACCGATGTCGGGCAGTTGCTTGGCACGCTCGCCTACATGAGTCCGGAACAAGTGCTTGCTGATCCGCTACTCATTGATACGCGCAGCGACGTCTACGCGCTCGGCATAATTCTCTACCAACTTTTGGCCCGCAAATTTCCCTATATTCTGCCCCGCGAAATTCACGACGTGGTCCATACTATCCGCAACGTCGATCCTGCCCCTCTCAGCTCCGTGAACCACAATTACCGCGGCGATATCGAGACCATCGTCGCCAAGGCTCTTGAGAAAGACAAAGCCCGCCGCTACGCCTCCGCCGCCGATCTGGCCGCGGACATTCAGCGCTACCTCAGCGATCAGCCCATCGCCGCGAAGCCGGCCAGCACCATATACCAGTTGCAGAAATTTGCTCTTCGCCACAAGGCCCTTGTGACGGCCGCGGGCGCCGTATTAGCCGTGCTGGTTTTGGGAATCGTGGCGAGTACCTGGGAAGCGTTCCGGGCCCGCCGCGCCGAAGCGGTGGCCAAACAGGAATCGGCCATTGCCCAGGCTGTGAACGAGTTTCTCCAGAAAGACATTCTCGGCCAGGCCAGCGCCTACAACCAATCCAAGCCCGATCCCGATCTGAAAGTACGCGCGGCGCTGGAACGCGCTGCGCAAAACATTCACGGCAAATTTGAGAAGCAGCCGGAAGTCGAAGCCTCCATTAGAGAAACGATCGGCAAATCCTTGCATGGTCTGGGTCTATACGACGAGGCTCGCGCACAATTTGAGCCCGCGCTGGATATCGAACGCCGTATCCTGGGTCCGGAAAATCCAAAGACTATCGATACCATGCTCGCCCTCGGCGCAACCGAGGAAGCGCAAGGCAAGTTTCCCGAAGCCGAAGCTCTGGATAAACAGGTTTTGGAACTCAGCCGACGCGTGCTCGGTCCCGGGAGTCCTACGACGATCCAAACCATGAATCGTTTGTGCTCCGTCTACGACTTTGAGGGCAAATACGCGGAGGGCGAGGCCATTGGCACTCAGTCTGTGGAGATCAGTCGCCGCGCAAACGGCCCGGAATCTCCAGACACTCTCTCCGCCATGCACTTTCTGGCGATTATCTACTACGAGCAGGGCAAATATCCGGAGGCGATAGCTCTGGGCAAGCAAACTTTGGAACTCCGGCGCCGCATTCTTGGGCCTGAGCACCCGGACACCTTGGGCACATTGAATAACCTGGCGGCTGCCTATGGACAGCAAGGCGACTATGCGCAAGAGGAATTGCTTGAGAATCAACTGCTGGAAATAAGACGGCGCGTTCTTGGACCTGAACACCCGGACACCTTGGATACGATGATCAATCTTGCTCTCGTCCACCGCTATCAAAAAAAATATTCCGAGGCTGAGTCCGTCGATCGCCAGGTTCTGGAAATCCAGCGCCGGTCTCTCGGGCCAGAGCATCCTCTCACCTTGCGTTCCATGAACAATCTGGCCATCGATTTCCAGCTTCAGGGTAACGCGGCGCAAGCGGAAGCCCTCGATCAACAGGTATATGAGATTCGCCGCCGCGTGCTCGGCCCGGAAAACCCGGATACGCTGCGGTCTGTAGCCAGCCTGGCCTACGATTACCGAAGTGCTCATAAATATGAACAAGCTGCTGCGCTCGACCAGAAGAATTTTGAGGTCCGCGCCCGGATCTTGGGTCCGAATAATCCCGACACGCTCGATTCCATCAAGAGCCTGGGTTTCGACTATCGCGGAGAGGGTCGGCTTGATTTGGCCATTGGTGTGATGCGAAAGGTCGTCGAGCTCCGCCCGGATGACGCGCGATATCTGAATGAATTAGCGTGGTTTCTTCTGACAGCGCCAGACCCCGCATTCCGCGATCCTGTGGAAGCGCTGGGTTACTCGCGCCGCGCGACTAAAATTCAGCCTGACCAGGGCGGCCTCCTGAACACGCTCGGTCTCGCTCTTGTTCGCAACGGACTCTGGGAGGAAGCGATCGTCACTTTGAATAAAGCCGTCACGCTGGACAAGAGTGGTGACTATTCGGATTTTCTGTTTCTGGCCATGGCTTACCAAGGCCATAGAGACACCGCGGAAGCGCAACGCAATTTCGACATCGGTTCAGGTATGGCAAGCAAGCTCCCCGCCACGGACCTGGATAGTAGAAAGTTCTGGGCCGAAGCAGCAAAGGCTCTCGGCAAGCCTGGCCCGCCCTCGCGTTAGTGCATACCGGCTAACAAGTGCTGTCTGCTTGTGAGCCTTCGGCACCTGTGATAATCATGCGATATGAAAATCAGGGCGTTCATCCTCGCTTCGCCAATCGCGTTTTTCCCTCTTTTGGCGAGCCCTCAGCAGCCAGTCGAACCTCCACCTTCCACGGTTGTGAAAGCAGCCAGGCTCCTCGATGTCATCAAAGGAACGTATATCGAGAACGCCGCTGTGTGGATTGAAGGTGAGCGCGTCAAGGAGGTTGGCCGGGCCGCCGAGGTTGAGCCGCATGCACCCAAAAACGCAAAACGAATCGACCTCGGTCGCGTCACGGTCTTGCCTGGGTTGATCGATTGCCACACGCACATCATGGCGCGCATGGAAAGCGGCGACGAGGCTTATGTGCTGGACCTGGCGACGAAATCGCAAGCATTCCGTGCGCTCGAAGGCGCGTTCAATGCGCGCATTACGCTGAATGCGGGGTTTACAACAATTCGCGATGTGGAAAGCGAGGGCGCGGGATATGCGGATGTGGCGCTTCGTGACGCAATCCAGCAAGGACTTGCAGAAGGCCCTCGCATGCAAGTGGCGACTCGCGCCATCGCCGCGGTGGGCCAATATGAACCGTTTGGGATTTCACCGGACCTGGTGAACTTCCCTACGGGTGCGCAGATGATCAGCGGTGTCGAGGACGCTCGCCGCGCCGTTCGTGAACAGATCGGGCATGGCGCGGACCTCATTAAGGTTTATGCGGACTGGAGAAATCCAACGCTCACGGTCGAAGAAATGCACGTCATCGTGGAAGAAGCTCACAAACAAAAACTGAAGGTTGCGGCTCACGCCAACACAGCGGAAGGAATCAAGAATGCGATTGCCGCGGGAGTGGATTCGATCGAGCATGGGAGTTATGCCAGTCCTGAAGATCTGAAGATGATGAAGGCCAACGGAACATTTCTGGTACCGACTCTTGGTGTGGTCTACGCGCTTCATGATGCAAAAAAATACGAAGCGATGAATCCCGAGCAGCGTAACAGGCGCGAAACTTTTCGGCAAAATATGCAACAGATCCTTCAACTAGCCGGCAGCCTGGGCGTGAAGATTGCATCCGGCTTCGACGCGGGCACCGCGGACGGCCAAGGTAAGAACGCCAACGAACTCGTCGCTCTCACGCTGGTTGGAACGACGCCGCTGCAGGCGATTCGCGCCGCAACCGCCGATGCTTCTGAGTTGATGGGCTGGCAGGACAGGGTAGGCGCGATCGAAACGGGAAAATATGCCGACTTGATTGCAGTGGAGGGCGACCCGCTTGCCGATATCACTGCAATTCAGAAAGTAAAGTTTGTGATGAAAGGCGGCGCGGTCGTGAAAGACGATCTTTCTCGCTAAGCTTACGTCCCTCGCACACCATGCTCCGAAGGGTTGCTGCATGCACGCGATGTGTACAGCTCAAAAAGCCGCGCTCAGTCATAGAAATTGTATGGAGCCTGTGGGACTGGCTTTGCTGCATCCAACTGAAAACAGTAGTCTCCCTTCGGGTGCCGCCACGGATCGTCCGCATTCGTATTGGGCAATTCGTGGCTATCCGTTGCGAAGGTCGCACAGAGTTCGTATTCGCTGTGCTTCTTTGGGTGATAAAGGAAAGGCTTTCCAGTGAGGACGTCTTTCTTAACCACGCCATTAATCTTGTCCAGATCATCCGGCAGCGCTTTTTCGGATTTATCCCAGGCGCTATTGATTTGCTGTGCAAGCGATGCCAACGCCTGCACATTCTTGTAGTCCGCTCGCACAAGGCGCTGTTTGCTCGGGCTGCCAAGAAATCGAAAGCCCAGTATCAATACAACAATGACGGCCACCGCCGCCAGCAGTGTGGCCCACACATTCCTATTCATCGCCACTCTTCACGGGAACCGGCCTTGGCTGTAGTGCCCCGAAGTAATACCAAAAAATCCCGCTCACGATCGCCAGTACAACCGCGGCCTTCGCAGAAAAGTTTGCGGTCAATTCGCCCCGAAAAACGGAGGTCAGAAACGCGATCAAATCACCCACCGCAATCGCCGCCGTGACGAAAAGCGCGATATAAGTAAGCCACTTCCTGACGGCAGATTCCAACTTCTCCGGATGGTTCTCAAGTTCACGATTAATGTAATTCATGACGAACAGGTAGACAGGAAATGCCACGATGATCGAGGCAAGCGCGTTCGCCACCTGGTAGATGCCGAAATAGCTAGGCTGTTGGAGAGGATCCTTGAGCCAGTGATCGATCAACTCGAACATGACCGCGCCGAGCCCAAATGTCCATGTGGCAAGCGTAGCAAAGCTCAGAAGATAGAGAAACGCATCCTTGGCGGAGGCTGAGCGCTTATAGGGAGGGATTCGAAGCCCACTTCGCGTCTCGTAATGGTCGGCGAGCACGCGGTACACTTCTTCCTCCGGCCATGCGCGCCCGCGCAACAGCCCGACGAGCGTTTCATCCGAAGCGCCCTGGCTTTTCGCCGTGTCAAGGAATTTCTGCAACTCAGCCGGGATCACGACGTGTAATTGTAGCGCAACGGGGCTTCGTCTAAGAATACTTAAGGTTTTGTTTCCACGTCCAGCGTCGCTTCTGCGGCGTCAACAACTCTTGTCCATGAGTCATCTTCGTGCCGCGTCAGGTAAAACACAAACGGCGTTATCTGGAATGGCAGGTTTTCGTCTTCAGCCACGGTGCCCACGGGCTTGGATTTGAGCATTCTCAGCTGATCATGCCAGGGGTCAACCTTGATGCGTCCACCGAGTGGCAATGCAGCTATCTCGTTGCCCGCCGGCTTGGCGTTGGACGACGGGGTGGAGAACACCGCATAGGCGACGGCCCAGCTTGTTCGTACCCTGTCACCCAGATGCGGGCTGATAAGATTGGGAATTTCCTTCGACCATTTCTTGAGCGCCAAAAAGAAAAGTTGCGTGGTGCCAGACTGCTCGTTATAGGGCGAGTTCTTCAGCAACTCGATCCCTTTCTGCTTCGCCGCCTGTTCCTCTTCTGGTGTGTGAGCAAAGCCAAAGTGTTCGAACGTTTCCTTTTCGTCGAAGCGCACGTGGTTCAAAAACCCCAATTGCGTGTCCACGGGATGTCCAAGCACGACGTGAGCGAGTTCGTGAGCCAGAATAGCGGCAAGGCTCCCCTCATCGGGAAGCACGTCAACCAAACCCCGGCTGAGGACGATCGTGTGGCCTACGGTGAACGACTCCAGCGTCGAGGTCATCAGCACCCGGCAGCGAACTTGCGGCTGGATGTCGAGGTTATTGGTCACTTCCAGGTTGTTCACCACCGTCTCCAGCACTTTATCCACTTCTCCGCGTGGCGCGAGCAATCCCTGTCGTTCCAGACGGCCCGTTAAGTTGTCTTCGGCCTGCCGCCCCCAGGAGCGCTTCGATTGAATCGGCGAGTAATCGTTAGAGACTTCGGCATGATCCTTTACAGGAAAAATTGATTCAATAGAGACTTTGCTCAGTTCTTGCTCCTCCCCGCTATGACTGAGGTCATAGCCCCACAGACGTGTCTGCGCTCGGAATGCCCTGAATCCCATGTTCTTGGTCTTTGGGTCTTTCACATTGCCTTCTTCGCTGTAGATGAAGGCCGGGAGCCAGAGGTTCTTGCCAGCATTCGTCCGCCAGCTATCGAAGTTGAAATAGCCACTTGTCAGCGATGATCCGCCATAAGCCCCGTTAAAACGCACGATGTGATAATCCTGATCTTCTACCCAGATGCGGCCCACGAAACGCCCTTTCCCGGTCTTCGGCAACGGGTCTACGTCAAATACGAGACAACGAACTTCACCGAGGAATTCTCGGCCGACGTACTCAATTTTGTAGTGCCCGCGGTCAAAGCCATCCATGTCCACGTAGATCATCTGCAGAAAGCCCTGCGGAACAAATTCCATTGCGGAGAAGAATCCTTTCCAGGCTCCGAAGACCTTGTGCTTCAAACCTGCGTCACCCAGCGGCTCGATCTCTATGCCCTTCGCCAGTTCTGCCCGGCCAAGAAAGTATTTGTCGCCATCGGCCGCTGCTCCCATCTGTTTGTCGGGACGGAGGTTTTGGATGTATGTCTCCACCAGCGGCGAATATTGGTGCAGCAATTGCACCTCTGCTTGCTCCTGCGAAATGATCTTGTCCACCACGTCGCTGAAGTTTGCCGGTTCCTGGGCAGTTGCAAACAACGGAGTCGTTCCAAGAACGAGAATCACTGGAAGAATCTTGAGGCTGCGCATGAATGCCTCCCAAACCTCGGACCTTGGATATAGGGCGGGTGTTCCGCAAACTAACTCTTCGATCGCACCCTGTCATCTGTCCTCAGGAGCAGTTTAAGTACACCGGCCTTGAGTAGGGCAGACGTTTCTTGTCTGTCCGCCTCAGGCTTTGCGAATTGGAATGCGCCTCCTGTTCACCAATCACGGTTAGCTTTGTGCAATAATCGCGGGCGTCTTGTGAAAGTCCAGATTACATCTCCCGAATTTGGGGTGGACGATGCGCTTGAGTTTTTCTGTAAGGAAATCAATTACGCCTGCGTGCGCTTTTCTTGCCCTGATACTGCTCACCTCGTATGGGCTACGTGCGAACCCCATATCCATACATGCCCGCAAAGCAGTAGAAACGATGCAACAGCTTCGTACGATTGGAGTGCCCAAGTTTGAGGCAGGTCCGCCCGCGAAAGTTCCGGGTATGCTCCGGCTACGGAAGCAGGAGCTGAAAGCCTTGATCATTGAAGACTTAAACGATCAGAATCGCCACTCGTTCCCAGCGAAGATGAAATATTGGAGCAGCTTATAGCCGCTGGCTGGGAGGAGATAGCAAGCCACAAATGGAATGCCTGCGGGGAAATAAGGCAAATCAAGTTCGAATTCGAGCGCGGATACGAGCCCGGAATCCTAATCGTGTCCACCCAGCTGTGGCTTCCTTGCGGTAACACCGACCCGGACTCTGCAATCTACGTGTTTCAGGGAATAGCTCGGCGATGGGATCTGACCCTTGTTGCCGAATCCGATTTTGATCCTGTCGGCGAGAATGATGCTGCCGGCACGCAATATCAGATTTCGCCGCCCGACTCTCGCGGGCACTGGTTCCTGGTTGTTGCGCACGTTCCGCCTTCCTGTCGGCGTGTTCCCCCTGTTCTCCACTACAAGGCTTTGGGGCCCGGAGTAGAGCCTGAGAAACCTGTGCAGCTGCTATCCGGCCGAGAAAAAATCGATCCGTTCTTTGAGCCGGCATTCGAAATAAATGTTGAAACAGACTGGTTCGCCGTGACCGAAGGGAGAGTAAGAAAGCTTGACGGAGAATTGGGAATTGCCATTTCCCGCTACGAACTCACCGACCACCAGGTGCTGCGGACGGCTCCGTTAGCGCTCACACCGGAGGACTTTTGGGACCAGTGGGTCCAGCTGAATTGGGATGAAGCAAAGCGACGGACAAAATCTTCTTCGGACACAAGCCTGCAGGACTGGCATTCCAAATTGAGCGGCCTGGCCCCAGGCTCCGTCGAAATAGAATCGGCTCAGCAGTGCTCTGAAACTGGGGACCGCCAAAATTGGCTTTTAGAACGATCCATCGACCAGAAGCTGAATACCTCGATTGCCGACGAGAACTTGTACATAGAAGGGCAAAAAGAGATGGTAGATTTGCTCTGGAAGCAGTCCACAAAACTCATCCGCCCTGGTGTACGGGAAAAAGCCCCCTGACGGCGATCATTGACCATCGCCTGCCCAATTGGTGACGGCGGATTTTGAAGGAAGTTCTGTTTGCTAAAACAATCCGGGGATTTTGATTCCTGAGATTCCGGGGATTCCGCTGGCGATACTTTTCATTTGGTTGGCGAGCTCTTCATCCACGCGGCGCCCGGCTTCATTCACTGCGGCGCGAACTAAATCCTGCAGCATCTCCTGATCCTTGCTGTTGAAAACGTCCGGCTCGATCCGCAGCTCCACCACTTGCTTCTGGCCGTTCATCTTCACGCTGACCATGCCCCCGCCCGCCGAAGCTTCCACTGTCACGGAGTTTACCTGGCGTTGCAGGTCTTCCATCTGCTGCTTCGCTTTCGAAAGCATCTGTTGGAGTGCGCTGACTTCCATCAGGATCCCTCTTGCCGCCACTTTACTTCGGAGATTTTTCCTCCGAAACGTTGCATCATCGACCGCACCATCGGATCTTTTTCAAACTGCACGCGCAATTCCTGCGTGCTGGAAGTTCCGCGCGGCACAGCTGATGCAACTGCCTCTACTTTAGCACACACGCGCACCGGGCGGCCCAGCACTTTGCTCGAAGATGCACGGACCTTGTCGATCGAGTCGCGCCCCTCCATCATTTCCGCGAACGCGCGCTTGTCCTGCGAAAAATAAATTCGCAGCTCCGCGCCTTCCAGTTCCCAGCGTGATCCCTGTCCCACAATTTCGCCAAGGAATTTTTGCTGCGCCTGAATCGCCGCCTTGATTTCTTCCACTTGCTCCGGCGTAATTCCGTCCGCTCGTGCTGCAGTTGTGTTTTCCGTCGCGGACTCAGGCTCACACGCAGCAGCTTCCACGGAATCTGCATGCTCGGCCGCTTGCGATCCGGGGTATGGCGACTCCGCCTCGGGCAGCGCCTCACCGGCGCCCTGCGTCATTTCCGCTTCCAAAGGCGCGGTCACGACCGACTCCATAGTCGCCGCGGTTTTTATTTCTGCGCCAGCAGGCGCTGCCGCCGCCGGCGAAGCGAAACTCGGCGTTACTACCGGGCGCTGCGGTTGCAGGGGCGCAATAAATTCTGCTCTTGTTGCCACAACGTCAGTCTGCGGTGACGGCGCAAAACTCCGCACGGCTGGCATCTGGGTTGCCTTCAACGCCGGGCTGGCAAACGCGCTACCGCGTATCCCACCCGAACCCGCTGCGCCCGCGGCTACTCCGCCGCGAAGTTCCGCCAGCAACTCCTCCATCGGCGCAAGCCGCTGGGCATTAATCAAGCGCAACAAGCCCATCTCCAGATGCACCCGAGCGTCCGGCTTCCGCCGCAAATCGTCATCCGTCTGCAAAAGTATCTGAAAAAATCGCGTCAGGTCCTCTTCGCTGAACTGCGCCGCGGCTTTCGCGAGCGCAGGCCGCTGATCGGCCGTCGCTGCAATCAAATCTGAATCCGGCCCGCAAACGCGCGCAATCAAAAGATTGCGGAAATGCCTGATCGCCTCGCGGCAAAAATGCTGAAGGTTGCGCCCTTCTTTTTGAAAAGTGTGCACGAGACCAAGTGCACGGTCCGCCGAGCCTTCCGCAATCGCAGCCACGAGCTCACTCAGTGAATCCTCTGGCACAACTCCCAGCAGCTCGCGCACTTCTTTGTCCGGAATAACGTCGCCGCAATAAGCCCGCGCCTGTTCCAGCAAGGAAAGCGCATCGCGCAAACTTCCTTCCGCCATCCGCGCAATCACGGCGAGCGCGCCAGGTTCAATTTTCAAATTTTCTTTTTCGGCGATCTCTTCGATCCGCGCCGTAATTTCCGCGAACGTCAGCGCTCGAAAATGGAAATGTTGCGACCGCGACCGAATCGTATCTTCCAAATCCTCCGGCTGCGTCGTCGCCATCACGAACACGACCCGGTCCGGCGGCTCTTCCAAAGTTTTCAGCAGGGCGTTGGAAGCCTCGCCGGTCAGCATGTGCGCTTCGTCGAGAATCACCACCTTGCTTCTCGAAGCCGCCGGCGCGTAACGCACCATTTCCCGCAATTCGCGAATCTGATCAATGCCGCGATTCGACGCCGCGTCAATCTCAATTACATCCAGCGAAGTCCCTGCCGCAATCTCTTTGCACGAATCACAAACGCCGCAAGGGTCCGCCGTGGGACCGTTCACGCAGTTCAGCGCCTTCGCAAGAATCCGCGCCGCGGTGGTTTTTCCGACGCCGCGCGCGCCGGAAAAAATATAAGCATGGGCCACCCGATTATTTTTAATCGCGTTGGCAAGCGTCGCTGTGACGTGGGTTTGTCCGACAAGATCGCGGAAAGTTTGTGGCCGATATTTCCGTGCAATGACCTGGTAGTTCATCTGGTTGCTTTATTTGGAACTTTCACGCTGCTTCTTCATCAGCGAAAAAACATTAATCACAACTGCAGTGCAAGCTAAAACCAAAACCAAGGAGAATAGCTCCAGCGACGATCATAAACTCTCCTCCGATTGCCGCGCTCTCACAACTGCAAAAGCTGACAGTTGTTGGCTGTCAGCTTCGTTTCGGCGCGAGGAACTTCGGGTGATCTGCGGCACCCGAGGCAATCCCGATACCGTTGCTCCCTTCCGGGCCTGGCGGGGTTCGCGGGACCTCGTTGCACAGAGCCCGAAGTTCCACGCTCCGGCAGCCGCGCTCGTCACGCGGCTGCGAAGAAAAGTCTAGCACACTCGGTCGGCCCGATTTTCCCGTTGCTAGTTTTTCGGATAATTCGGGTCGGCTTTTACTTCTAGGATTTGCTTAGTGTGGCGTTCGCTATGGGCTGCGATCAGGAGGACAAATTCGTAGGCGTCCAGCTTCACGCCCATCGGGCTATCCACTGCGTGATCTCGCAGGCCGGTGGTGGTCTTCAGGAAGTCTTCCGTTTTTGCGCGGCTTTCGACGAAGTGCTTGATGGCATCGTCTGGCGTGGCGAAGCGGTTCGTCGGGACGAGCGGCTCAGGCGCCTGCAGTTTATGCGAGCGGTCGGGAACCATGGCAAGGACGCCGTCGTCAATTTTTTTTGTATCGCGATCAGGGACGGCTGGCGCGACCATCACCTTTTCAACAACCATGCCACGAATGAAGTCTTCTGCGACGGCGATGTGCTCCATCACCTGGGCGATAGACCAGCGGTCGGGGCCAGGCTTGAAGTTCCACTGCGCTTCGGAGAGTCCTTTGGTGGCTTCGAGGACGCCCTTCTTGGTGGTTTCCAGGTACTGAAGCGCTTTCTCTTTTTCGGCGGGCGTAACTTCCTGTGCGCGGACCACAGCGGCGCCCGTACAAGCCAGAATCGCAATCGCTGCTGCTGCCCTCAGATGTTTGATCATGATGTGCTCGCTTTCGTTTTGTTTGATTGGAGGGAAAAGGAATGTGCCACGAACGCAGGAGAGCCTGACTGGTCGAAACTCAAAGCCAGATGAGAAGGTCCTCCGCGTTCCTAGAACTGTAGCAGCGATGCCCATCATGAGCAACGCCATGTAGCACTGAAGCTATCCTGGCGCGGACCTGACTACGCTGTGATTGCATCGACTGGAGAAAACAACCGCTCAATGCGCTTGGGCTACGCGGATGTTATGGGTGGGGTCGTCGATGGAGGCTTGCAGCGGCACTGTGTCCGTTAATTTGTAAGAGTTGTATTCGATGGTCAGGAGGGCGGTGCCGCCGATGCGGATTTGGCTTTCCGTTCTGTTTTGGGCGGGGAGCCAGAAGTTTTCGACTTTTTGGTATTTGTGGTTGATGGAGCTTTTTTTGATCCAGAAGGAGGGGTTTTTGGCGGGTTCGGCTTCGATGCGGGTTACAGCGAAGTCTTTGGCGTCCACCCAGATTTTGCCGCGGTAAAGATATTTGTTTTCGGATTTGGGGATGACGTTGAGGACGTATTGGGGGGAATCGGACGAGTCTTCGTAGGCCGCGAGGGTGAAGTCGTAGTTGCGGGAAGTGAGGGCGGTGCGCAAGCGATTTTCTTCGTTGGAGGCGGCTTTCTCTTCGTCGAGCAGGCGTTTGAAAATGTGGTCGAGGATGAATTTTGTGCCGGACTGGGAGAGGATTACGAAATTTTTCTCGTTGGGGGAGTTGTAGGTAAGGCTGACAGTCATTTCGGCGTTGCGTTCGCCGAAGGGGCCGGTGTAGTGCATGGTGTACGTGCGAGTGGCCTGGAAGCTGCGGAGCGCCGCGGCGCGTTCGCGGTTTCGGGTTTCAAGTTGGAAGACGATTTGATCGACCGACAGAGATGGGATGGGGCTGGCGTTGGGCGAGGTTGAAGCTGAGCTTGAGGCTGAACGTGGGGAGACTGAGAGAGTTTGGGCGGAAGATTTCAGAGTTACACAGAGGACAATGAGAGCACCGAGGACACAGAGAAGCGCCGCGAAGAAAGCTTGCTTCTGGCGATTGGATTGAGAGATTGAGAAAAGATTTTTGCGCGTTGCCGTGCGCATTGAAATGAGATTCCTTCTCAAGAAGTGCCTCCATTTATTACCGTAAGTCAAAGCGGGAGCAGGGCTCCCGCACTCCCAATTAGCCCAGGCGCTCTGTGGCGACTGTGGCTTGTGCTGAAAGCTTTGCCGATTTTTGCCAGCCGATGTTGTTGCGCAGTTCGCGGGCGTAGTCGGCATAGACTCCGTCGAAAATTTTGTCCCAGCTTGCGTTTACGGCGTAGGCGCGGCTGGCTTCCCGCATGGTTTGGAGCTGATGCGGGTTGTCGGCGAGATTGCGGATGTGGGCCACGAAATCGTCCGGAGTGCGGGCGATGAAGCCGGTCTCGCCAGGGATGATCAGGAATTGCGGGCCGCCTTTTTCGGTGACGATGGCGGGAACGCCGGAGGCGAGGGCCTCGAGGACCACGTTCCCGTAGGTGTCGGTGCGGGAAGGGAAGACGAAGACGTCCATGGAGGCGTAGGCGGCGGCTAGGGATTCGCCGCTTAGGACGCCGGTGAAGTCGGCTTTGTCCATGTTGGCGCGGAGCCAAGGCTCTTCGGCGCCCTGGCCGACGATCAGGAAACGGAAGTCGGAGAAGCCGGAGTCGAGAAGAGAGTCTTCGAGCTCAGCGAGGAAGCGGATGTTTTTTTCTTTGGTGAGGCGGCCAACGTATCCGATGGTTAGGGGGCGGCAGTCGAGGTCGCGCGCGCCAGCCCCGGATTGGGAGTCGCGGGGCTTGAAGAGATTGGAATTTACGCCGCGGTGCATGGGGTAGACGGGTTTGTTGGTGCGAGACGCAAGCAACTCCATGAGTTCCTGATTGGGCGCGAAAAGCATTTGCGCGATTTTGTAAAAGCGCAAAGTGGCGGAGAGAGAGGACTCGCGGAAGAACGCTCCGATTTTTGTGCGCAGGTTTGCAGGGAGAAAGCTGAACATCGGATTGGTGCGTTGTTCGAGATATTCATGGACGTTGGTATGCCAGGAAGCGGCCAGGGGGACGCGCAGACGATGGGCAAGAAAGACGCCGAGTTGGCCAACGTCGCTGGGGCCAGTGACATGGATGACGTCGGGGTTGAAAGCGCGCAGGCCTTTTTCTACCGAGGAGATATGGCGCCAGAAGGCAAAATCGAAGACGTGGTTTTTATCGAGCGCAAAACCGATGGGACCGCGGCGGCGAGTCATGCGCGTGACGGAGCCGTCCGTCTCAACGGAGTCTTGCGTGCCGCCGCAAACGGTCAGGAAGGGGAGTCCGCGTTTTCGCGCGAACGCCTCAAACTGGCGGCTGGTGTTCGCCACCCCGTCGATTTCGGCGTAGGTATCCGGAAAGAATGCGACTCGTGGATAGTCTGCCATTTTGATTGAGCCTCCTGGCTGGTGCCATGGGGGAAATGCATTTCGTGTTCCGTACTGGCGAAGTACGAACGAGCTGCCTTGCGAACGGGGGCCAGTTCGAGAAGACGGACTACGTTGAAAAAGAGCCTGACGAAGCCGGGCGGTTGCTTCCAGAGTTCGATGAGCGGGCGAATTTCGCCGTTGTGGCAGGGGTGGAAGACCCGTTCGTCCCAGAGGCGAGAGCCTTCGGGGAATTCGGGATGCTCGCGGACGACGTCAAGAAGGGAGAGAAACATGCGGATTGTAAAGGGTTCCGCGTATTGGGGCATGAAGAGGACATGCGAGCGGCGCTCGTTGCGGATTTCGTGGACGAATTCGGTGAAGCTGCGGGCGTTCGTGAGATTGAGGACGGCGTTAGGTTCAGCACCGTGACGATCCCCGCCGCTGACGACGATTTGGTTCCAGCTTTCGGCGAATTGCAGGGTGGCACGGTTTTCGTTCGAGGTGCGGACGCCACTGAGTTCCAGAGCGTGAACGTAAATGCCGAGCTTGGCGGAGAAGTCGGATAAGGCCTGCATGTGGCGCTCTTTGCCGACACCAGTGAGGTCCCACATAGGGTGGTTGAGGATGATGAGAACGTCGGGCATTTTGTGAAGCATTGCGAGGAGATCGCGGAGGCGGTCTTTCTCGGGGTTTTTTGTGTATTCGGCGAACTGGGCCATGATGGCGGCGGCTTCCGAGCTGGGAAGATTGTGGATGCCCAGATGGAAGACGGTGTGCAGGTATGGAACAGTCCACTCCACCGAGGCGGGAGTGCGGCGAGCTTCGGGGACGACGCGAAGCAGCATAGGAGCTTCGATGTTGTCGTGGTCGGTGAGGGATACCATGCTTTCGAGGCCCAGGACGTGTTCGATTTGATTGCGCTCGAGCTGAAAGGCGGCGAGGGGGTGAAGCGGGGGCGTCCAATACGCCTTGCTGAAGTCGATGACCCTCCCCGATTTGATTTTGGCGATCCAGCCCTGGACTTGCAAACCGAAGCGGAGAGGCCAGTGGCGGGCGGCAAATTTGGGGATAAACGTGAGGCCTTCTTTGGAGCGATTGGTGTGGCCGTGCAACGAGACGGCCGCGGTGTAGCCTTTAGTCGCGGCGGGGTCCTTCCAAAGGCAGGTCAGTTTGTGCAAAGGCAACCTCCGCTGGGTTCAGGGTGATGCTAGGAAGAAATTGCCACGGAGGTTGAAGTAAGACATTACGCTTCGAATATTTTTCGCTTCTCGAATCGTAACGGTTACCCGTATCGTACACAGAGCACTTTTGTAATTTTTCACGATTTGTTAACGCAGCGGATAAATAGGATTCTCCTATACTTCATTGCTTGGACCACTCGCTAGAGCCCGCACGCGGAGATTTGCGCCACGTTGAGTTGGCGGCCGCCGGGCGTTCTTTTTTTGAAGTCACATCAGAACTATTTTGGAAGCCTCAGCGGATTTTGCTCTATTGGAATTGGAAATCCGCGTGGCTGAGCATACTTTTGCGCGGCCCGATTTTCCTGATAGCCGCGGCTGGGCGCGGGGTGGCGGCGGCGTTTTCAGCGGTGCTTACGGAATGCTTTTTTTGCGCACTAAGCGCCGGGTTTTATGGGGCGCTGGTGCAGAATCTCCGAGACGCGGAGCCGGAATGGCTGACGCTTCTTTTTCTGGCGGTTGGGGTTCCTGCCGTCTTTCAAGTTTTTGAGTTTTTGCTGCATTGGTTTCGCGGGACGCCGCATTTGAAGGCGGCGGCCATTGTGTCGCTGATTGTGAGCGGAATATCTTTCTTATTTAACTGGTACGCGATGAGGCGCGGAGCTCTGCTTGTGGGGAGCGAAGGTCGCAGCTTTGGATCGGATTTGAAGCGGCTGCCGGGATTGATAGTTTTGTTTGTTGCGGCGGGACCGCGGTGGATTTTGGGGCGGAAGAGGGGAGCGGCGGGGCGTTGAGAGGATTTACTTTCAAAAATGGTGCAGATATGCTCTGGCATGCTCAAAACAAAAATGAGTGCCACGACTTCGGGCAGTATTGGTAAGAATTCTTCGCATTTTTCCACTTCCTGGCTTTTCCCCCCTTCTCTAGATTGCTCCCGACACTTACGAAGATTCGCGAAGTTTGTCGCTGTGGGAGTGGTGTGCGCGTGGGCATGGGCGATTCCGTGTGCGGCGCAAGTTGCCGAAGCGGTGAATCCTTCGCCGAGCGTGCCAACACCGGAATCGGTGTTGGGGCACAAGCCGGGCGACGATTTCTATCTGGCAAATTATGATGAGTCACGCGCGTACTTCCAGAAGCTGGCGGCGAGTTCGAACCGCGTCAAACTGATCAATGTCGGCAAGACGACGCGGGGACTCGATTGGGATATCGCCGTCATCTCTTCGCCGGAAAATCTGGCCAGCCTGGACAAATATAAGGACATTTCGCGAAAGCTGGCCGATGGGCGCGGTTTGTCGGATACGCAGGCGCATGAGCTAGCGCGGCAGGGCAAGGCCATTGTGCACATTGATGGAGGATTGCATTCCTCGGAAGTGGCGGGGGCGCAGCAGTCCATTAATCTGGCATACAAGCTGGTCTCTTCGCAGGGCGACCCGGAAGTGGACGCGATATTGAAAAACGTGATTTTGATGCTCTGGCCCACATTGAATCCTGACGGGCAGAACGAAGTGGTGGCGTGGTATCGGAAGAACGTGGGGACGACATACGAAGTGAGCCCGCTGCCGGATTTGTATCAGGAGTATGTGGGGCACGACAACAACCGCGACGGGTACATGAACAACATGCTGGAGTCGCAGGATGTGACGCGGACGGAGATTGAGTGGGACCCGGTGGTTTTCTACTGCCATCACCAGACAGCTCCATTTCCGACGCGAATCTTCATTCCGCCGTTTGTGGAGCCGATTTCCTCGAACATTCATCCGCTGATGGCGCGGTGGTTGAGCGTGCTGGGAACAAATATGGCGGCGTATCTGGATGAGCACGGGATGCCGGGTGCGGTGAATCGGGTGGGGTTCGACAATTGGTATCCGGGATTTCTGGATTTCACCCACATTTTTAGGAACAGCATTTCGTTTTTTACGGAGACGGCGCTTTTCCGCTATGCAACGCCCCGATTTTATCCCGTGGATGAGTTTCCGAAGGACCAGCGCGGCTTGCGTTCGGAAGTGTTTTACAGCAGCCCATGGAAGGGCGGATGGTGGCGGCTGCGCGATGCAGTGAACTACATGGAAGGTGGGTCCATGTCGGTGCTGGACACGGCGGCGAAATATCGGGAGGAGCTTTTGTACAACCGGTACCAGGCGGCGCGGGACAATGTGGAACGGTTCAAGAAAGAGGAGCCGTTTGGGTATGTGATTCCGCGAGAGCAACGCGATTTACCGGAGGCCGCGACGCTGGTGCAGAAGTTGATGATCAATGGCATCGAAGTGCATGAGGCCAAGAAACCGTTCCACGCGAATGGGCGAGAATATGCTCCGGGGACGTGGGTCGTGTTGATGGACCAGCCATTTTCGCCATTGGTGAAGGAACTGTTCGAGCCGCAGCACTATCCGGATTTGCGAGAGACCCCGAACGGACCGCCGAAACTACCATACGACGTGACGGGATGGACGCTGCCGATGCAGATGGGTGTGCAGGTAGCGCCCGTGCTGCAACCGATTGGGGCGTCGGAGCGGGGGACGCTCGAGAAGATCGAGAAATTTGCCGCGCCATCCGGGGCCATAAGCGGAACGGGTGGAGCATATCTTTTGAGCCACAAATCCAACGCCAGCTTTAAGTTGATGAATGAAGTTTTTGGAGGCGGAGGACGCGTTGGTTTTGTCGCCACGGAAACGGAGACTGCAGATGGGACGGAAGTTGGCGCGACGGTTGTGTCGGGCATCGAGCGCGAGAAACTCGAGGCGATAGCGAAGGAAAATTCGTTGACGTTGAAGGCCACCGCAGCAGTGCCAAAGGATACGGTAAACGTGAAAAAAGCGCGACTAGGACTTTACCGCGCGTGGGTGCCGTTTATTGATGAAGGGTGGACGCGGTGGATTCTGGAGGGGTACAAATTCGACGCGGTGACGCTGCGGAACGGGGACATCCAGGCCGGAAATCTACGCGAAAAGTTCGATGCGATCTTGATTCCGGATGGTTCGCCGGAAGCGATATTCAGCGGGTTCGGTCCTGGAAGCGTCCCGGGGGAGTACGTGGGAGGAATCGGGGAACTTGGAGTGATGGCGCTGCGGGAGTTCGTGCTGGCGGGCGGAACGCTGATCACGTTCAACGAGGCGTCGGTGTTTGCGATCGAGCAACTCGGCCTGCCGGTAAAGAATGTGTTGAGCGGGTTGAAAGATGAGGAATTTTTCTGCTCGGGCTGCTTGTTGCGGGTGGAAGTGCAGGATATGGCGCATTCGGCGACTTGGGGATTGCCGCATGATCCCATCGTGATGTTTGAACGCGGGCCGGCCTTCGAGGCAAAGGACGGTTTCCACGGGCGTGTGCTGGCGGCGTATCCGAAAGAGCAAAGCCCCTTGATGAGCGGTTACCTGCTGCATCCGGAGAAAATCGAAGGAAAAGCGGCGGCGCTGGAAGTGCAATACGGGAAGGGGCGCGTTTATTTGCTGGGATTCCGGCCACAATGGCGGGGGCAGTCGCACGGGACCTACAAATTTTTCTTCAACGCTATCTATGAATCGCAGGGGCTGTCGAAGCCGGGAGGTGCGACAGCGGCTCCCGCAAAAGCCGCAGAGGCGCCCGCCGCACATCAAGAACCTGCAGCTGCCAAACCGCCGGCTCAGCAGGACTAAACAAGAAGAGTTACGGATTAGGCGACGCGAACTTAGCGGCGGATGCGGCGCATCCAGTCGCCCCAGCTGAAGCCGGCGCGGATCGTCAGAAAACCAGCGATGAGAGCGAATGCCATCGTCACGGCAAATTGCGTGACTGTAAACTCGGTGGCGAGAAATTCATGACGCGCCCAATGCGAAGTGGGCGGTATGAAGTAGGGTGCGTTATCGCCGGCGAAGAACCAGTTGCGTGCCGCCGGAGACATCAAGAAGTTTGCGAAGGGCCACTGCGCCGCGATGAAACTTGCCAGCGAAGCCGCCGCCAAAATCGCGGACTGCGCCCAGCGATTCATGGTGCTGGTGTAGCGGCGGACCAGATCGAAAGCTATGGCTGGAACGATCAACAGCAGCGGGAAATCCGGCGGGACTAAGTGCGTGATGTTCTGGTAGACGGGGCCCAGTTTGGGCTGCGCCGGGATCAGTTGGAGAGCCCACATGAAGATGAGGTGCGTAGCGCTGAACGCCCCCGTCATGATCGTGGCGGCCCAACGGTTATTCGAGGCGCGCGAGACGGCGGCGAACCAGATCGGGGCGATGCACATCACCACCAGATAAAACTTCGCGCCGTGCATGAACATGCGAAAAGTGTCTTCTTGCATTACGCCGACAGTGATTCCCAGCAGAAACATGAACGAGAAAAAGAGCATGCGCTCAAGGCGGACGCGGTATTCGCCTGTGGCGCGGTTGACCTCCGCGAGGACCATGACGAGCGCGCCGAAGCGGATGCCGGTCATACCCAGCGCGAGAAGAATATGTGGTGGGCTGAGAATCTTGACGTCAAGGCCGTAAGCGTTATGCCACCAGTTGTCGAATGGGGCGGAAGTGATCATGCCGACGGCGCCCCAGGCGCAAAGAAAAGCGCCGAGCGGGCCGCGGAATCCCCAGAGGGAGACGGAATAGGCACGAAGCGGAGAGTTTTTGCGGAAAGTCGTGTCCAGGATTAAGTAGCCGCAGCCGAGGCCCGCAAGAATGCCGCAAGCCTGAATCAAGAGATGCGCAGGAGTCCAGAAACTGTCGCGGCCTACGGTTTCGTGCCAGGAAATGTCCCAAACGCCTCCCACAACGCCGCACGCAACGGCGATGATGTTGCACCAGATGTACCAGGGGATGGAAAGCGTTTGTGCCGAGACGCGATCGGCGCTGCGGGATTGCAGTGTTGCGGGGAGCGGAAGCGTGCCGGCCATTCGGGTGACTCCAGTCCGGAGCGGGATTCGCGTTGGCGCGAGGAAAGCGCCGAACAGAAACAGTTTACACTGTTAAGTGTTTCTGGAAAATGAGAACTTTTGATACGAAAGAGAAAGGATTGCGCGAGTTATGCCAACGAGCGAGCTAATGAATGGCGGCCGGGGTTTGGACCGCTCGCGGCGACCTGTTACTGCGAAAGGCTTCATCGACTTGACGCGCTAGAATATCGCGGGAGAATGGCTTATCAAGGAAGTACGCGCCTTCGAGGAAGGAACGATTGCCTTCATTTTGTTCCAGATAGCCGGACATATAAATAATCTTCAGCTTGGGAAGGATGGGTTTCAAGCGCTCGGCGAGCTCGGGTCCACGCATTTTGGGCATAACGACGTCGGTGAGCAACAGGTGAATCTCCTTGCCGAGGCGCTGGGCAATTTCAAGGGCTTCCGTGCCGTCGCATGCGGTCAGTACGCGGTAACCCATCGAGGTTAAATACTCGGAAACCAGAATGCGGACGTCCTCTTCGTCTTCCACGACGAGTATGGTTTTGAGGCTGCGCTTGGCAGGCGCGGCAATTTTTTCGCGGGGAATCGATTCAACCTTGTCGTTAACCTGAGGGAGGTAAATTTCGAAGTGCGTGCCGGTGCCAAGTTCCGATTCCACATAGATAAAACCGTTGCTTTGCTTGACCACGCCATAGACCATCGCGAGGCCGAGGCCCGTTCCTTTGCCTTGTTCTTTGGTGGTGAAGAACGGTTCAAAGATACGAGCCTTTGTCGCGGCGTCCATGCCGTGGCCGGTATCCGACACGCGGAGCAGAACGTAGTCGCCAGCTGCCAGCGCCGGGCGGGTTTTTGCCAAATCCTCGCCCACCGTCAAATCGCGCGATTCAACGATCAGCTTGCCGCCCTGGGGCATGGCGTCGCTCGCGTTCACGATCAGGTTCAGAAGCACCTGTTCAATCTGTCCCGGATCGGCTTTCACGCGGCCCAGTTTCGCATTCAAATGAACTACAAACTCGATATCCTCGCGAGTCAGCCGTTTCAATAACGCGTCCATGTCCTTAATGAGGGCGTTCAGGTCCACGACGCGAGGCTGAAGGACTTGCCTGCGGCTGAAAGCAAGCAGTTGGCGAGTGAGAGACGCAGCGCGATTTGCTGCCTTCTGGATTTGCTCGCTATTGGCGTACAGCGGATCTTGGGGCTTGACGCGCTCGAGAAGCATATCGCTGTGGCCTTTGATCACCGTCAAGAGGTTGTTGAAATCATGGGCCACGCCGCCAGCGAGGCGTCCAAGCGCTTCCATTTTCTGCGACTGCTGGAGCTGTTCCTCGAGTTGCTGTTTCTGGACTTCATTGCTCTGAAGGATGTTGCGCGCGTGATTGAATGCCCGCGTCACGCTGGCTACTTCATATCCTCCCTGTGCTTCTAGGGGGTAAGTGAAATTGCCTTCTTCGAGGGCGCGAACCCCGTCGACCAACCGAGCCAGAGGCCGGGTGAATGCGTCTGAAATCAGGAAGACGAGAGCCGCTCCAGCCAGGACCGCGACGAGGCCCAATCCGAGCAGCAGCTGATTTAGCTCATGAAGGAAGGCCATGGCCTCGTCGTAGGACTTAAGTAAGGTCAGGCTTACTCCGGGTTTTACGCCAGGCGTGAGATCCACAGAACTCGCAAAAAAGCGTTCGTTGCCGAGGCGCAGTTCGGCGGGGACTGGCCGGTCACCCGTCTGCACGACTAATTCATGGGCCTTGAGGATCGGGAGCGTACTAACGACGACATCCGAGCCAAAGCGGAAAACCACCTGACTGGAGGAAATGCGCCCCAGGTCGTTGGCGGCCGCGACGTCGACCTCTCTGCCAACGACCACGGTGCCAAGAAGCTTATTAGCCGCGGGTTGGCCCTCATAATAAGGTTGCACAGCTACCTGGTAGAGATGCTGCCCGTCAAACCACCACCCGCCGGTGCTGTTGTGGGCCAGAGAACGGCCCAACATCTCTTCAGCCTTTGCTGCGGGGAATTGCTCGTTCGATTCATGGAAAGCGACAATCTTGCCGTTGGGGTCGGCGAGCACGAGCAGGTCGCACCCGTCGGATTGCCAGGGGTCCTCGCTGGCGGCTGTTATGGCTGTAGGGTCCCCTTGTCTCATGATGGCTAGCATGGCCAATAAATCCGCCTTGCGGCTGAGGGCCACCTGGCGCTGGCGCTCAACCACCTGAAACGTCAGTATCGCGGTTCGCGCATCATCCATCACGTGCATCTGCACTTGAACCTCGGCGGCGTGACGTACGGAAAGAAGGGTAGCGCAGGTAAGGGCCGCAATGATGAGGACGACCGACAGAAGGAATTTCGTACGCAGACGAATGTCCGAATGGGCTCCACGAAGACGGCTCCAGGCCCCGCGCAGGCGTCTCTGCAAAGATGATTCTTCGTGAGCCATGAGCGTGAGCGGGATTTCTCCTATGCCTTTTCTCCGTAGAGAGGAGGACTGTCGGTCAAACATCCGTCTGGAAGTTTTGCTGTCCAACAAACCTAACATTTCTGCCGGAACGCGCGAAGTGGACAGTAGTACAGGTGTTCCTTATCCGCATGGTGAGGGAGCGTACCTATGAGTACCTTGCCAAAAAGGCTGTGCATTTCCGCGCAGTGCCCTGGCAGAAAGGCTCTGACAGATGCAAGCGTTAGTGGAAACGCGTAATGCGCCAAAGGGCCAAGCCACAGAGCAAAAGAAAAAGGAACAAAGCTACGCCCAGACCTGCCAGCGCTGGCCAATTGAGCGCGAGATTCGGGGCTCGGGCGAGTACGGCGAGGCTGATGAAGATTGCTGTCGCTGCAATGACTAGTAGATAGTCGAGCCAGGTACGCCCAGGCCTGGAAGGAAGCCTATCCTGAATGTTGTTTGCCCCGCTGCCCGAAAGACCTGCCTGGATGTAGTCGGAGGCAACATGGTAGCGTTTGCCTTCACGTTGGGCGGCTTCTTCCCAGCGGGAGTGCTCCTGGGCGCCCACACTCGAAAGAGCGATAGCTCCTGCCCCGGCAGCCATCAGCAACGAACCGCCAATGACTTCGGCATAAAGCGACGTGCTGCGGCCGTGTAATTCGCCAAAGACCAGAATGCCCCACAGCAGTCCCCACAACTGATTCGTGTTCGATAGAGGTATGCCGCGACTGATGCCGATGTATTTCGCGGCGTACTGCTGGAATAAATCGCCGATGACCCAAACGAAGCCGCCCAGCAGGAGCCAGAACAGCACAGACCGCGCGAGTGCCAGTTGATCGAATAGCGCGTGAAAGCCGCCGCCATACGCCAGCGCCAAGGCGCTCATCATCCCAAGTTCCCCGATGGTGAAGAAGGCGATGAAGGAAAGGGGGTTCATTCCGGTCAGATAGGCTTTGCGATATGGGACGTACATCGTGCCCCATAGAACTCCCGCGCCGAGGGCCGCGAGGATTCCGCGCAGAGGATGCTCGGCAGGGGACTGCGCCGAAGAAGCAAGAGCGAGAAGCGTTGCGCCTGTGAACATCAGGAGCGCGCCTCCAAGCACCGTGAGCCAGCGAATTTTGCCGGCGTCGCGCAGTTCGTTGAAGAGAAGCCAGCCCCAGAAGATGCCCAGGAGGCTGTTGACGTTCCAGATAGGAAAGGCAATGCTGAGGCCGACGTCGCGAATCGCGAAGATGGTGAGCGTGTTGGCGACAGCCCAAAGGCAGCCTGCCAGAATCCCCCACACGATGAGATGAGGAGCCTGGCGGATGTCGGCGCGCATTTGTCCGGTCCCACGGATGAGAGCGGGCAGACTCCAGCGCGCGAGAAAAACGCCAACGACCATCAAAAGCGAAACGACCAACGGGGACACGCCAAGTTTTACCAGCTTCGTCGGAGCCTCTGCGGCACCCAGCCAAGCACCAGCGCCGAAGCCACAGAGAATGCCGACCAGTTGCAACTTGCGGAGCCGAGCAGATTCTACAGATTGCGTAAGGGTCGTTGTTGAGTTGGAGCCCATGCAAGTATTCAGCGGATCCAATGAAGAACAGCAAGTCCAGCGAACAAAACGATCGCGGGGACCCAGAAATGAAGGTCAGTCAGAATCGTGGTCCACACCCTCGCTGAATTTTGGGTTGGGTTCTCTTCATTCATTGAGCCATCTCCGATTTTGGCGAAGGTAATCACAGCCGCCAGGGTTCGCCGCTGGCGCGTGGTGCCGCCCTTTCTTATCACAATTCAGACACGTCCGCGGAAAGTTGAGGGAGTGGTTTCTTCCTGCCCACGGTGGCAGTAAGATGATGCGCTATCTTGAGGCCACTGGGGCACGGGAGGAATGGGTATGTGGCGATGGGCGGCGATTGTTTTTGCTCTGTTGATGGCGAGTGTTTCTTTTGCGGATGAAAATCCACCCTTGCTTCTGCACCACCCAACCATTAGCGCGACCCAGATTGTGTTCGTCTATGCGGACGATTTGTGGAGCGTGCCGCGCGCCGGCGGTGTGGCGCAGCGTCTAACCGCGGGGAACGGTGCGGCCTCGCGTCCTGTGTTTTCGCCCGACGGCAGCGAGATTGCCTTTACCGGCGACTACGACGGAAATGCCGACGTGTATGTGATCCCCGCAAGTGGCGGAACGCCGCGCCGGCTGACTTACCATCCGGCTTCCGACCTGGTGATCGGCTGGACGCGCGACGGAAAATCCGTGCTCTTTTCTTCAAATCGCCAAAGCTACTCCCGCTTCAGCCAGCTCTTCACCATCTCGCGCGATGGCGGTTTTCCTGTCGAGCTGCCTTTGCCCATGGCCGCCGAAGGATCTTACTCGCCGGACGGCAAGGAATTTGCCTACGTGCCTCTGGAGCACGCGTTTGAAATCTGGAAACGATACCGCGGAGGGCGCACCTCGCCGATCTGGATTGCCAAGCTCGCGGATTCCAGCATTGTCCCCGTACCTCGCGACAATTCGAACGACTTCAATCCTATGTGGGTGGACAATCGCGTGTTTTTCCTTTCGGACCGAAGCGGCCCGATGTCGCTCTTCACTTTTGACAGCCATTCGAAAAGCGTGACGGTTGCGCTGAAAAACGATGGGCTGGATTTCAAGTATGCGAGCGCTGGACCAGACGGGATTGTCATCGAACAATTTGGAGCCATTTGGATTTACGACGTCAAGGCAGGCACGGCGCATAAAGTGGACATTCGAATCGCCGGCGATCTGCCGCAGTTGCGCGCCCGCTATGAAAACGTGGCCAACCGAATTCAGAACGCGGATATCTCGCCGACGGGATTGCGGGCCGTGTTCGAAGCCCGCGGCGAAATATTGACTGCCCCTGTCGAGAAGGGTGACATCCGCAATCTGACAAACACGCCGGGTGCTGATGAACGCTATCCCGCATGGTCTCCAGACGGGACGAAGATTGCCTTTTTCTCTGATGAATCCGGCGAAGTGGCTCTATATGTCAAGAACCAGAATGGCCAGGGAGAAGCCCAGAAGATCGATCTCGGAACGCCTGGGTCTTTCTTTTATTTTCCAACGTGGTCGCCCGACAGCAAGAAAATTGCCTACACGGACAAGCGGCTGAATTTGTGGTACGTGGACCTCGAGAAAAAAACGCCGGTGAAAGTGTTTCATGACCGCTTCACCGGGCCGGAGCAGATTTTTCATTCGGCGTGGTCTCCGGACAGCAAGTGGCTCGCATACACCGCGCAGGAAGTCAGCCACATGCGCTCCGTGTTTCTCTATTCTCTTGAGACTGGCCAGAGCCAGCGTGTGACGGACGCCATGAGCGATTCGTTCTCGCCCTTGTTCGACCACTCCGGAAAGTATCTTTATCTACTGGCGAGCACGGATGCCGGGCCGACGATGGACGCGTCCATGTTGAGCTACGACCGGCCCGTCACCAGCAGCGCATACATTGTTGTGCTCCGCAGAGACCTGCCTTCGCCGCTAGTGCCTCTCAGCGATGAGGAAGGCGATGCAAAGTCCGATGCTGCAAAAACGGACTCCGCGAAAACCGGCGCGCAAGAAAAAGAGAAGGAAAAGCCGCCCGTTGCCGTGAAGGTGGATTTTGAAAAGATTGGCCAGCGCGTTCTGGCGTTGCCAATTCCCGCAAGAAACTACACCCAATTATTGGCGGGGAAAGACGGTGTGCTGTTTCTTTTGGAAGGGCCACTGGTTCCACCACTGAATGGTCCAGGCACGTTGACGGCACACCGCTTCGAATTAAAGACCAGAAGGACGGACAGGCTGGTAGAAAACATCCTGGCGTTCCGCGTTTCAGAGAACGGCGAGAAATTGCTTTATCGGACAGCCAGCGCGCCGTCGCCGGCAGGAAATGCGCCGCCTGCCCAGGCGTGGGCCATCGCTCCACTGCCACCAGCGCCGATTCCCGGGACGCCCGGGTCTGGCGGCGGATCGGGAGGCGGCGGGATTGCAGGCGCGAAGGCACTTAATCTCACTACGATGGATGTGCGAATCGAGCCCGCGGTCGAGTGGAAAGAGATGTACCACGAAGCGTTCCGCATCGAGCGCGACTTCTTCTATGAGCCTGGATTTCACGGACTCGACCTTGCAGCTACCGAGAAAAAGTTAGCCGTGTACTTGCCCGGCGTCGCTTCGCGAGACGATCTGAACTACATCTTTGAAGAGGCCATGGGCGACCTTACCGTAGGTCATCTCTTTGTACGCGGCGGCGAGGGGCCGGAAATGAAGCGTATTCCTGTTGGCCTGCTCGGCGCCGACTACAAAATCGAAAATGGACGTTATCGTTTTTCGCGCGTGTTTGACGGCGAGAACTGGAATCCGCAACTGCACGCGCCGCTGACGCAACCGGGCGTGAATGTCGTGGAAGGAGAATATCTTCTCTCGGTCAACGGCCGCGAAGTGCGCGCACCCGAAAACGTCTACAGCTTTTTCGAAGAGACGGCAGGGAAGTCCACTCTCTTGCGCGTCGGGCCGAACGCGGATGGCAGCGGTTCCCGCGAAGTAACCGTCGTTCCCATCGAGAGCGAATCGGCACTGCGTAATCTTGCGTGGGTCGAAGGCAACCGCCGCAAAGTGGATCAGCTGAGCAAAGGCAGGCTCGCGTACATCTATTTGCCGGACACCGCGAGTGGCGGCTACACGTATTTCAACCGCTACTTTTTCTCGCAGGCGGGCAAAGAAGGGGCGGTTGTGGATGAACGCTTCAATGGCGGCGGAACGAACACGGATTACATCCTCGATTACCTCCGCCGCACTCTCATGAATTACCGCACCACGCGCGACGGCGAAGACATGACCACACCGGTGAGCCTGATTCGAGGGCCCAAGGCTATGATCATCAATGAATATGCGGGCTCAGGCGGTGACGCCATGCCGTGGCATTTCCGCCAGGCCAAGCTAGGCACGCTTGTTGGAAAGCGCACCTGGGGCGGGCTCGTTGGGTTTTTCGGCCCGAGCGAGTCCCTGATGGACGGAGGAGTCGTAACCGCTCCAAGCCGCGGATTCTGGACGCCGAACAATGATTGGGAAGTGGAGAATCACGGCGTCGCGCCCGATGTGGAAGTAGAGCAGGATCCCAAAGCCGTGCGCGAAGGCCACGATCCGCAGCTGGAAAGAACCGTCGAACTCTTGCTTGCGGATTTGGACAAAAATCCCTTACCAAAATATAAAAAGCCGGCGTACCCGAATTACCATAAAAACGCGGCGACCGCGGCTTCAAAAAATTGAGCTAGTCACTCCTACGAAAATACCTTCAGGCGGTCTGAGCGAGTGGCTCCAGGGTCACTTTGAGGCCCAGACGTTCCAGCCGCCTGACCAAGGATCGGCGGATGCGGTTCACGTCGATCCGGTCAAAGTGGTCCGCACCGAGTTCCCGGTAGTCTTCCTTACGCTTGAGCATGTGATAGGCAATCTCTAGCAACGCGTGTGCTACCGCCATGACCGCGCGCTTGGCTCCCCGCCGAGCAGCAATGCGCCGATACAGCGCCGACAGATAGTTGTTCTTCATCATCGAGATGGCCCAGGCCGCCTGCGACAGACAACGCCGCAGCGACACATTGCCTTTGCGCATCCTGCCGCTCAACCGCTTCCCGGCGCTCTCAAAACTCCCAGGACACAAACAAGCCCAAGAAGCTAGGTGACCAGAAGATGGAAACTGATTCATGTTCATTCCCATTTCCGCCAGCTATCCCCAGGTGGTCACCCGATCGACTCCGGGAATGGTGCACAGCCGAGTGACCTCATCCTGAAAAGGGCGCAGGCGCTTCTCGATCTCTTCCTCGATCTCATCTAGTTTCGATTCCGTGAAGCGCAAGTGCTCGAAGAGCTGTCGGAGCAAAAATCGATGATGCTCGATCATTCGACCTTCGAGCGCCAGTGCTTCAGCTCCGGGATCTTGTTCCGCAGCAGCCCTTTGGACATCTCTGCCAGCCGGGCAGCGTCTTGCTCCCCAGCAGGCATCGCCTCCAGAATCGCTCTCCCCGAAGCTCCCAGTGCATCCCTCGCTACCGATGCCAACTTAATGTTGGCATCCTCCAGCACCTTCTGAATGCGATTCGCAATCCGGTTGATCTCCTGTACCAAACTCACGCGATACCGCGTGAGGTCGCGAAGTTCACGTATTG
>Ga0181537_10000012_pt1 | contig 186476 bp, 167 predicted proteins | sample PEATcosm2014_Bin_39_FD_119765 | JGI IMG/M metagenome (GOLD analysis project Ga0181537, IMG submission 119765) | Peatland microbial communities from MTU Mesocosm Facility, Houghton, MI, USA - PEATcosm2014_Bin23_10_metaG | ecosystem: Environmental > Terrestrial > Soil > Wetlands > Peat | place... | reverse complement strand
TCAAGTTCTTCTGCGACCGCGGGGGCGCACACGGACTGATCGAATACAAGGATGCGGTGCGATGAGTAACCTGACGAAAAGTATCTCTATCGCGATTTTGAAGCCTCTCGCGCGCGTGTACGAAAAGGTGAGGACACCGCTGGTAAGGGCGTGGTCGCACGCGCGACTGGCTGCTTGCATTACGTCGAAGCTCGACGTCTCGGTTGTGGTTCAGGGGAGTGTTGAAGTGCAGGGTTCCGGCGAAATCGAGTTTGGGAAGAATCTGTTCCTCTACCCCGGCATTTACCTGGAAACGCGCGGCACCGGCCACATCAGCGTGGGAGACGACGTCGTGATCTCTCGCGGAGTTCACATTGTGTCCCATGCGGAGATCATTATCGGAGATGGCGCCGGTATCGGCGAGTACACCAGCATTCGCGATGCGAACCACGCGCGTGGAGACGGCAGTTCCGTGCGCGAGTCGACATACCATGGCAAGCCAATTCGTATTGGCCGCAACGCATGGATCGGCAGGGGAGCGACGATCCTGCCCGGTGTGACGATTGGAGACGACGCTGTGGTGGGCGCCAACGCCGTCGTAACGCGTGATGTCCCGGCTTCCTGCACGGTGGCTGGAGTTCCTGCCCATCCTTTGCTGAAGGAGGTAAGGCGATGAGCAGTCGTCTTCGTGTGCTGTTGATGGCGTATCAGTGCGGCCCCGGCCAGGGATCGGTCTCGCAAATCGGCTGGGAATGGTATTCCCGCCTGGCAAGAAAAGCGCAAGTCACGCTGGTCACCCACATTCGAAACAAAGCGGTGCTGGAGAGCACGGGGCTCCCTGCGCCGGACGCAAAAGTCGTCTACGTCGATACCGAAGCTTTTGCAGGCCCGCTGTACCGCACTGCATCACGATTGTTTCCACGAAGCCAGCATGCAGTGTTCCTGATCTCCTCCTTCGACTTTTTTGTTTTTGATCGTAAAGCGACGCGCATTCTCAAAAAGATGCAGGCCGAAGGCGAGCGATGGGATTTGGCCCAAATGGTTACGCCAGTATCCCCGGTGGCAACGCCCACGTTGCATCGCCTGGGAGTGCCCCTTGTCCTCGGACCCTGGAATGGCGGGCTGAAGACGCCCAAGGAATTCCCTGAGTTCATGAGCCAGGATTCGGCGTGGTTGTATCCCATTCGAAATCTGGGTCATGTACTGGAAGGAATCAACCGGGGATTGGCTGCGGCCACTGTGATCCTAACCGCGACGGATGCGACTGAAAGATCAATTGCCGTCCGCCACCGGGCGAAGTGCGTCCATATGCTGGAGAATGGCGTTGACCTCTCACTATTCCAAGCCTCTCCATGGCCGGCCCCGCCTTTCGGAAATACTCCTCTGAAGATTTTATTCGTCGGGCGGCTGCTTCCGATGAAGGGAATCCCAATGCTGATTGAGGCTTTGAAGGAACTCCAGCATTCATTTCCCTTCGAACTGACCATCATTGGCGAGGGCCCGGAGAAAGCGCCGCTTGAACATCTCACAAAAGACCTAGGTTTGGTGTCCTGCATTCGCTTCCTTGGGGCGAGGCCGCTAGCCGAAGTATCAGCCGCAATGCGAGAAGCGCATGTTTTCTGTCTCCCATCGGTCCGTGAATCCGGCGGTGCGGTATTGCTGGAAGCGATGGCGGTAGCGAGGCCTGTAGTGGCAGTGAAGTATGGTGGTCCGGCTGAGATCGTAAGCGAGGAGGTCGGGCACGCAATCGAACCCGTAGGGCGGGAGTATGTGCGGAGCGAACTCCTGAAGACTTTTCAACAAGTCATTTCGGATCCCGAGTTGTGGAGGAAGAAAGGACTGGAGGGCCGCCGCCGGGCGGAGCTCGAGTTTAGTTGGGATGCAAAGATCGACGCGGCAATTGATCTGTACGGACGGATTCTAGGGCCAGATGGCAGGGCGGAAACAGGCGGGGTTGCGCATCAGGTACCGAACGAAGCTGAGTTAACGGTAACTGCAACGCGTCAGTGACTTGAAACTGACTTTTGCGAGTTCATCATGGATGGCACTTGTTCTGCAACGAGCGGCGCCGGATTCATCGGTTCAAACTTTATTCTTCACCGGCTGAAGGAGAAGTCCGCGGAAATTGTCAATGCCGGTAATCTGACCAATGCGGGAAGCCCGCGGGCGAGCCGCTGCTGAGCGCGCATAGCGAAAAGGCCAAGTATGACTGTTGTATCGGAGTCCGCAAAAGGCGCCCTGAAGGAGCAGCTCTTCAAGAACTTCTCCTTTGGGTTCGCAGCGCGTATCTACTATCTTGGAACGCGATTTCTACTTACTCCCATCACGCTGGCTTATGTGACTCTGGATGAGTATGGGATCTGGGCTGCCTGCTTCATCCTTATCAGCTACATGGGTATGAGCTCGATGGGGATTTCCAATGTCTACATCCGTTACGTTGCGCAGTTCGCGGCAAAGGGTGAGCAAGACAAGATCAATAAGTTGGTTTCTACGGGCTTGCTGGTTACTGGGACCATCGGCACCCTCGTCCTGGCTATATTGATTGCGTGCCTCCCAGCCTGCATACACTTGCTAAAGATCCAGCCGGCGCTGACGCATGTTGCCACCGTGCTCATCCTCGCCACGGCTATCACCTTCATGGTGGATCTCACCTTTGGTGTGTTCAATGACATTTTGACCGGGATGCAGCAGATCGCGCTCAACAATCTGATCTGGTCTGTCACGGTCACGGTCGAGGTTGCGGTGACCGTGGTCATGCTGCGCCGTGGATACGGAATCTATTCGCTCGCGTGGGCCTTCGGAACGCGCTACCTGGTGGCAACTATCCTGAAGATCTGGTATTGCTACCGTGCAATGCCCGGACTTTCCATCGGGCTCCGTCATTTTGACCGCGCCAATCTTCGGCTCTTCTTTGGGTATGGATCAATTGTGCAGGGAACTGCGCTGTTGTGCACGTTTCTCTACTCGATTGAAAAGGTAATTGCCGGAATCTTCGTGGGCGTACAGGCAACCGCGTTGTTCGACGTGGGAGAAAAACTGCCGGTGATGGGAAGTCAGTTGTCCGGCTCCATGAACAGCATCTTCATGCCTGCCCTCTCGCATATGAGCACCCTCACATGGAAGGATGAACTGGTAAAGCTGTACCTGAAGGGTACGCGGTACATGAACATCATGACGGGCGCGATGATGGGATTCATGGCGGCATTTGCGTATCCACTCCTTCATCTGTGGATCGGACATGCCGACAAGTTCGCACCCGCGGTTCCGATCCTCATGATTTTCTGCATTCCCTATCAGATCAACAGCCTTACAGGGCCCGGATCTGCATACCATCGGGCGGTTGGTCATCCTGTCCGGGAATTAACTTATCCGGTGATGCAGTTTGCGTTCGTAGTGCTGTTCGTAGGCCTGGGTTTTCTGCTGGTTGGCAAGACGACCGTTGTAATTGCAGTAGCTGTGGCTTCTGCAATGGTACTCAGCGGACTCATCTACATCGCGTACAGCAATCACGTAATGGGTGTGCCGCAAGTTGCTTTCTTAACTCAGTCATTGATTCCTGGGCTAGTGCCTTATTGTTTCGGGTTTGCAGTGTCCTGGGCATGCTCGCCACTTGTGGCGTGGGCCGGGGTCAGCCGAATCAAACTCGCCTGCGCGATTATGACGGCGGGAGCAATCTATTTGACACTCGTTGCCGCGGTTCTTTACAGGGCATTCTGCCCCTGGGGTGAGAGAGAGTATCTGCGAAAACAGGTGCTGCATTCATTTGGAACAATGTTGGGCCGGCAAGGCGCATGAAATTACGCAGACTGAAAGCCAGAGGATGCGCGATGAGGCGTCTCTCAATGAGTATTCACGCGACTGGGTGGAGGGAGTGCGAATCCGCGAGACTAAGTTCCTGTACACCCTGATTACAGATAACAGCAACGCTCTAATAGGAGACTTTTGTGCGCAACTTACTCAATAAACTGGTTCGCTTCCTGGCCTTCCGTTACGGAATGTTTCCCGGTCTCTATCGAAAGCTCTGCAATCCGTTGCCAGACGAGTATGCAGAATACTTGCGACGCCACGGCAGTTTCTATTCCATGGGAGAAAAGTGCAGCATTCTGCAGAGCACTGTGTTCACAGACCCAGCGTACGTGCGGCTAGGCAACAACGTGCAGTTTGGAAGCTGTTGTGTTCTAGGGCACAGCGGCGTGGTGAAGATGCTGAACCGCGCATACGGAGTGAAGTTGGATTCGGTGGGCAAGAGCGACTTTCGCGATAATGTGTTCGTTGGTTATGGAGCAATCATAATGCCCGGACTCACGATTGGCCCGAATGCGATCATTGGAGCCGGTTCCGTTGTGACTCGCGACGTTCCTCCGAATTCGGTAGTTGCCGGAGCTCCTGCGCGGTGCATCGGGACAATCGATGAAGCGATCAAGAAGCTTGAGTCACGAACTCAGAGGTATCCGTGGGCAGAGCTGATTTTTAACCGGGAAGGCGCATTCGACCCTAAGCTTGAACCTGAGTTGAAGCGGCAGCGCATTGCTTACTTTTACGGAACAGGCGACAGCGAGCAGAACGAAGCGAAGTCTCCTGCGCTACAGGCCGAAGGTAAGTAGCGACTCTAGGAGGCCCGGTTGGGACTTACGGCCGCGAGCGCGGTGCGGCGTGAAAAAATCCACGTTTGCCGCGCTTTGTGGATTGTTCAATGCTGCGTCACAAGGGCCCTACGTGGTTGTCGAGTCATAGGCGAGCGCCAATCCCAACACCACGGCCCTGAGTTCTGAAATGAGTGGCCCAGCCTGGATGATGACTTGCTCGTCCACTACCATATCCGGCGAAAAGAGACGCTCGATGTGCCCGGCAATTTCCGATCCGCGTGGACTACCGAAGGTGCCAAGAGTGCCGGCCAATTTGTGAGCCGCTGATTCGACGAGCAATTGTTCTGAGCTGCTGATCGCGCTGTCCAGGCGCAATCCATCAACTGCATGTTCAAGGACCGCGACGCGCTCGAGGATGGTTCCATAGTGTTTGCGCCACAGCAACGCAAGAGGAGCTGCCAAACGAGATTGTGGCGAATCACCTGCGCTCATGCCGGCCTCTGCGCTGCAGAATTCCACCCCAACAGATCGGCAATTGTACCCGGCAGCGCAACCGGATCGAAAGGCTTGCTGACGACAGCGGAGAGCCCAAGATGCGAGAACCGCCGGCGATCCGCAGGCTGGGTTTTGGCCGTCAGCAGAATCACGGGAATGTTCCGGGTGTCGGCTGACCCTTGCAACTGTTCGAAGACAGCGATTCCGTCCATCCCGGGCATCATCATATCGAGCAGAATCGCGTCCGGTTGCGCATGGAGGGCAATTGAGATCGCCTCTACCCCGGTATGTGCTTCGAGTACTTCCCAGCCCGCGAGCATCTCCAGGGACATTCGCAGGATCTCCCGAATATCGTCCTCATCATCTACGATCAAGATACGTTTCACTGGGTAACTCCCTCTTTCGCCACAATCTCGCGAAGCAGGCTCACTGCCCGTTTTTCGAATTTCTCCGGTGTTATACGCGCCTTGGTAAAGAACTCGGTATGTTGAAGTTCAAGCTGCCGTTTCTCAGAGACGGTAAGGTCTTTGGCTGAATAAACCAGCAGCGGCACACAGCGCAGATGTTCATCGGAGCGCAGCCAGTTCACGACGGTGAAGCCATCGCCCTCCGGTATCATCACGTCGAGGATAATTAGAGTCGGAATGTGGCGCTGGGTGAAAGCAATCGCGCCCCGCCCCGAGCTGACGTGAACCGGAACAGTTCCGTCTTTTTCGAACGTCGATACGAGGACATTGGCAAAGTCCAAATCGTCCTCGACGATCAGAATGCACGGCTTGCTGGGATTGAAGCGTTCGGCGCTGACACTGGTGGGAGATTTCTTGAGGAGTGAAGCATAGTTGGGTAATTGCGTTGCGTTTGCCAGTACGACGAGCGGGACATTGGTTTTTTCGCACTCGGTCTGGATCTGATCAACGGAACAATCACTCTTATCGTCGCAACAGACGCAGTCCAGTACAACCGCTTCAGGTGATGCGTTCCCCTGATGAAGCGAAGAATCTCCGACAAACCGATATGACCGCACTTCAAATCCGTTCTTTTGAAGTTCGTCGGTCAGCAAAGCTCTTCGCGAGGCTGATTTCGCGCAGAGCACGACCTGCGGCCTGCCGGAGAAGCTGACTGGCTCCTCAATGGGCAGGCTTACGGTAAAGGTGCTGCCCTGTCCCGGCGTGCTCTCAACGCGGATCGAGCCTCCGTGCTGCTGGACGATTGAGCGGCAGATGGGCAGTCCGAGTCCGGTGCCGCCCTTGATCCGAGAGTCGGAGGCATCCACTTGCTGGAAGCGTTCAAAGATCAGGTCCAGTTTTCCGACCGGGATACCGCGACCCTCATCCGTGATCTCGAAGAGAACTTCCTTCGCGCGAGTCGTTGTTGTGAAACGGATGTGAGAACCCGCGGGCGAAAACTTGATGGCATTTCCGAGCAGGTTCGTAAAGGTCTGTACCATGCGGTCGATGTCGACGAAGAGCGGCATGGGCGAGCCGCAATCGGTGGTCAAGATGATGCCGGCCTTATCCGCGAGAGGCTGTATGACTTCTACGGCCTGGCGCATGAGGTCATTCGAGCGGGTGTCACTTCTTTCCATCGGAATCCTGCCGCACTGAATTCGCTCAATATCAAGGATGTCGTTGATCAGACGCACAAGCCGGTCTGTGTTCTGTATTGCTATTTGGAGCATGCGCGCCCCCTTCTCCGGCAGACTGCCTCCCATGGTGTTGGCGATCAGGCCGAGAGAACCACGGATGGAGGTGAGCGGGGTGCGAAGTTCATGGCTCACCACGGAGACAAACTCATCTTTCAAGCGCGCAACCTCCCGCGCCTTGGTCACATCGCGGAAGACTGCGCGGATTTCAACTCCTGCACCAGATGGATGGTGCCGGCAACTTAAATAGCCGGCGACATCGATGTCCCGGCCATCGAGCGTGGAGAATACAGTTTCGACCCTGCCCACTGACTCGCCAATCGAGGTGAGCCGCACTGCCTCAGCAAATGCCTGCCGATTATTCTCTTTGACTAGGTCCAGTACGTTCATCTGCGACAGATCTTCGGCAGCCACCCCGAGCGCAGTCCTCCAGGCCGGATTCACGTATTGAATTCTGCCGCTTGCGTCGGTGCTTTGTATCAGCTCTGACGCTTGCTCGAAGAGGTCCCGATAACGCTCTTCACTTTCCCGCAGACGCCCTTCCGCGTCCCGGCGTTCGGTGACGTCGGTTGCGACGTGGAGAAAGCCAGAGACCTTGCCCGGCTCGCTACAAAGGGGACTGACCGTCAGCAGCACTGGGAAATAGGTATTGTCTTTGCGGCGGTACAACGATTCCTGCGTGAGACTTTTCCCCTGTCGCGCGAAGTCTATGAGCGCATCGAGCTCTGTTGGCGAGGACATTGAGTTGGAGAGTCGCGAGCGCAGGACCTTTGAAACCAGGTCGCGGATATTCACCTTGCCCACAACCTCAGATGCGTCGCGCTGGAACCATCGCTCGGCCGCTTTATTGAAGCCGATCACCAGTCCGTCGAGATCGGTCAAGATAATGCTTACATCCGCGCTGTCGAAGATTGCGCGGTTGAGGGTATTCACCGAACGCAAACGGAACTCGATCTCGCGGCGGCGGCGCAGATCGCGAAGCGTGATCACGGTTGACCCAATCAACCTGATAAGGGCCAATACGGTGCCGAGAACCACCACGATCAGCAATCGCTGGCCGGTTGTATCAAAGTCTCCGCGGCGCATCTGAAGCCGAGTGCGCTCCTCGTCAATCATTCTCTGTAACAGAATGTGAAGCCTTCCGCTGAGTTCTTCACCTTTTTCGGCGTAGTTGGCGCGGGCGGCGGCAGAGCGCTTGTCATTGCTGTTGGCATCAAGCGCCAATTTCATTACGGCGAGCCGCTCCTGAATCAGCGGACGAATGGTCTCCAGTGTCTTCTGCTGCAATGGATTCGCAGTTGTCTTGCGGGAGATGTCGTCGATAAGCTGTTCAATTCTGCCGGCGCTCGCGCTATAGGAGCGCAAGTAGGAGCCTCCGCGGGTCAGCACAAATCCCGGAACCCCGGTTTCCGCCTGATTCACCGCCAGCTCAAGGTCCTGAATGTTGTCAATGAGCGCCTCGGTGTCGCTGACCCACCGGCTGGTTTCAATAAGGCGTTGCGTGCCAATGAATGTGATGGAAGCTACAACCAGCAGGAGCGTGAGGGCCGCGAAAACCCCCAGCAGGAGCTTACCCTCGGCGCCCCGCTCTTCGTTATGCAGAAATTGTGAACTGGAACTGATATCAGGTGTTTGTATGGTCAACTTTAACCTCGATCACCGCGGGCTCCGTCTGCGGGCCACCGGAGCGAGTCGCGGTGACTTGACCGGGCAATATGCCGGCGGAGCAGGTCCTCCGGAAAATGCCGGGCGCAGATGATCGCCACGCATCGCACAATGGCCTCACCGTAAGTACTGGCAATTCATCGGCCATCTTTGGTTCTGAATTTCAGACACGCAAGCGCATGAATCGACACAGTCGGCGCGCGAGCCACCCCTTGCGCGGTGGTGGAAGCGGTCTCGGCGTCCAGCTTCTGGACACAAATATGGAAACGGGATGTTCCATTCTCTTCGGGCAAGTGTTGGGCACAGATGAAGTTGCGTAACTCCCTGAGAGCCATCGGCAACCGTAGCTGAACCGCATTGGAATGTAACGTGCACTAACAGTGGCATCTTGGCGCGCGTGAGTGCGCACTGGAGAGGAATCTCTATGCAAGCTTCCGCCGCAACGCTGAATCGGCCGACAGCCCTGCCGCTGCTTGAGGGCATTCAATATCACCTCCACTACACGCTTGGAAAAGCCGTCGCCGATGCGGGGAAATACGACATTTTCCGAGCGCTAGCATTCGCCGTGCGTCAAAGAATTGTGGATGGGATGTTTGCCACAGAACGACGGAACCAGCGAGCAAACGCCAAACGGGTTGTCTATCTTTCGGCTGAATTCCTGATCGGACAGTCGCTTCGCAATAACCTCTTTAACCTTGGACTTCTTCAGGAAGCCGAGCTAGCGGCGAAGGGGCTCGGCTTCAACCTCGATGAAATTACGAATGCGGAGCCGGATGCCTCTCTCGGCAACGGCGGCCTGGGGCGGTTGGCCGCATGTTTCATGGAATCGGCTGCGTCTTTGTCAATGCCTGCGTATGGATACGGGATCAACTATCAATTCGGCCTGTTCAAGCAGGATATTGAGAACGGATTCCAGAAGGAGAGAGCCGACCAATGGTTGAGCGAGGACTCGCCCTGGCTTATGAAGAGAGCCGAAGCCTGTGTGGTTCCTCTCTATGGCCGCGTGGAGCACACCCATGACCGCGAAGCTAACTACAACCCGATGTGGGTTGACTGGGACATCATCGTCGGAGTTCCCTACGACGTCCCCGTAGTTGGCTACGGAGGCACCACTGTCAACTATCTTCGCCTGTATTCGGCACGCGCATCCGACGAGTTCGACATGCAGATCTTCAACGAGGGCGACTACATACGTGCGGTCGATCGAAAGATCGCCATGGAGACGGTCTCCAAGGTTCTTTATCCCTCGGATGCTTTCGCGGCCGGCAAGGAACTGCGCCTTGTGCAGGAATACTTCATGGTTGCCTGCGCCCTGCGGGATGTTGTCCGCAAGTTCGTAAAAGACCACCCCGGCTGCGCGATGGATCAGCTGTCAAGCCACTACGCAATCCAAATGAACGATACGCATCCCGCGCTGGTGGTGGCCGAGTTGATGCGGCTGCTGGTGGACGAATTTGCGCTGCCTTGGGACGCAGCGTGGGACGTTACGAAGCAATGTTGCGGATACACCAATCACACGCTATTGCCTGAGGCGCTGGAAAAATGGCCGGTGAGCCTGATTGAGCGCGTTCTGCCGCGCCACATGCAGATCATCTGCGAAATCAATCAACGGTTCCTGGCGGTAGTTGCCGAGCGGTTCCCGTCGGACAACGAACGGCTCTCGCGCATGTCGCTGATCGAGGAAGGAGAAGACCGGCAAGTGCGGATGGCGAATCTCGCCATTGTTGGCAGCCATTCAGTCAACGGCGTTGCCGCGCTGCACTCCGAACTGGTGAAGACGAAGCTCGTGCCTGACTTCAACGCGCTATGGCCTGAGAAATTCAGCAACAAGACCAACGGCGTCACACACCGCAGATGGCTTGCCTGCGCGAATCCTGGGTTGGCCGCATTGATCACCGAGGTTGCAGGGCCGGAATGGATCACGAATTTCTCACGCGTCAGCGCGCTGGAAGCGCTGGCCGCTGAAGCCTCGGCACAACGTGCGTTCCTCGACGTGAAAAGGAACAACAAGATACAGCTCGCCAGAATGATCCACGAACTTGAACAGATCACAGTCGACCCTGCGTCGATGTTCGACGTACAGGTGAAACGGATCCATGAGTACAAGCGCCAACTGCTGAACGTGATGCACATCATTCATCTTTACCTGAAGGCGGTGGATGAGGGTATCTCTCCAGCGGCCTCGCGAACATTCATTTTCGGGGGCAAGGCTGCTCCCGGCTACGCGATGGCAAAACTGATCATCAAGCTGATCCATAACGTCGCCCAACTCGTGAACGGCGATCCGCGGGTGAACGCGCAGATGAAAGTGGTGTTCATGCACGACTACCGCGTGTCGTTGGCAGAACGCATCATTCCCGCCGCCGACTTGAGCGAGCAGATTTCCACCGCGGGAATGGAGGCATCGGGCACCGGAAACATGAAGTTCGCGATGAACGGAGCTCTGACCATCGGAACCCTCGACGGAGCGAATGTGGAGATTCGCGATGAGGTCGGAAGCGAGAACATCTACATCTTTGGACTCACCGCAGAACAGGTTGAGGAACAACGTTCTACCTATGACCCGTGGCAGCCCTACCAGAAGAGTGCGGATCTGAGAAGCGTAGTGGACGCACTGCGCGACGATCGTTTTTGCCAGGAGTCCCCTGGTCTTTTCCTTCCGATCTACAACGCCCTTATGCCGGGTGGAGATTACTACTTCCATCTCGCCGATTTTGATTCTTACATTGCATCGCAGGAGCAGGTCTCAAGCGACTTTCTTAATTCCAGTGAGTGGGCGCAGTGCGCACTGTTAAACGTTGCGAGAACCGGCAAGTTCAGCAGCGACCGCACGATCCGGGAATATGCGCAAGAGATCTGGGGGGTTAGCGGCGTTGTTGGATAAAAGCCAATCCGGAAACGCCGCCACCATGGAACGCGCGAGCAATCGCAGGCGCCTGCTACGGATGATTAGCCCTGAGTTCGAGATTACCCGCGGGCACGCACTGCCCCTGGGCTCCACAGTAAGGCGTGGCGGTGTGAACTTCGCATTATTTTCCGCGCACGCCACGCGAGTGACGCTCGTCATCTTCTCCCGCTTCAGCCGTGTGCCAATCGCAGAATTTCCGCTGGATGACCGCTTCAATCGGACGGGAAACATCTGGCACGCCTTTGTTGGCGGCCTGAACCCGGGCACCGCTTACGGATACCGCATCGAGGGAGACGCAAATTCATCGAGCAAGATTGTCGGTTTCGATCCGGCTTATGTACTGATCGATCCCTATTGCCGAGCGATCACTCGATACACCGATGAAGAGGGAATCCAGCGCCGCTCGGTTGTGATCGCCGACCACTTTGAATGGGAAAACGATGCGCCGCCCTCCATTCCGCTCGCGGATTCCATCATCTACGAGCTGCATGTGCGCAGCTTTACGCAACACGAGAGTGCAGGCGTTTCTTCTCCTGGCACGTTCGCCGGCCTGATTGAAAAGATCCCCTATCTCAAAAACCTCGGCGTTACGGCTGTCGAACTGATGCCAGTCTTTGAATTCGACGAGCATGAGAATACGCGCCTGAATCCCGCGACCGGCGAGCGGTTGCAGAACGTATGGGGATACAGTCCGCTATCCTTCTTCGCGCCGCACCTTGCATACGCAGGGACGACCTCTGGCCGCGTTGCTCTGCGCGAGATGAAGCGCATGGTCAAGGCTTTCCACTCGGCAGGGCTGGAAGTGATCCTGGACGCAGTGTTCAACCACACGGGCGAACCGGAGCGTGGCGGCGCGATCTCAAGCTTGCGCGGGATAGACAACGCTGTTTATTACATGCTTGCTCCCGTCACCGGGGAGGACCGGAACTACTCTGGTTGCGGCAACACCTTGAACTGCAATCATCCCGTCGTTCGCAACCTGATCATGGATTGCTTGCGTTACTGGGTCACCGAAGTTCACATCGACGGGGTTCGCTTCGATCTGGCCTCGATCATGGGCAGGGGACAAGACGGTTCCGTGCTCTCGAATCCACCTCTGATCGAAGATATCGCTGCTGATCCCGTCCTGGCGAATATCAAGCTGATCGCCGAAGCCTGGGACGCCGCGGGCCTTTACCAGGTTGGCGAGTTTTCAGTCGGCGGCCGCTGGGCCGAGTGGAACGGGAAGTTCCGCGATGACATTCGCCGCTTTTTGCGCGGCGATGCGGGCATGGTGCCGCTTCTCGCAACCCGCTTGGCGGGTAGCGCGGACCTGTTCCAGGCTGATGGCCGCTCGCCGTGTCACAGCGTCAATTTTGTAACCTGCCACGATGGATTCACCCTGGCGGACCTGGTTTCCTTCGATCAGAAGCACAATGAGAGCAACGGCGAGAAGAGCCGCGATGGCACTGATGAAAACTTCAGTTGGAATTGCGGAGCGGAAGGTCCTACGGGCGACAGGTCGATCCTGCAACTGCGGCGCAGACAGCAGAGGAACTTCGCCACGCTGCTGATGGTTTCGCATGGCGTTCCAATGCTGCTCTTTGGCGACGAATCAGGCAGGACGCAGAAGGGCAATAACAATGCATACTGCCAGGCTGGGCCGGTCGGCCAGTTGATCTGGGACACCCCTGAAGCCGATCAGTCTTTGCTGGAGTTCTTCCGGAAGCTCATTGCCTTTCGTCTTGAGCATCGTTGTTTGCGCCGCGGCAGTTTCGAGGCGGTGCCTCACCAGTCATCCGTGCAGTTGGAATGGCACGGGACGCGCCTGAATTCGCCTGACTGGAACCCTTGTTCCCGTTCACTGGCCTTACAGATTGTTGATCGCGACGAGCACGGTGAGGTGGTCGACCGCATATTTATTATCGCCAATGCATTCTGGGAGAGTCTCTCCTTTGAATTGCCGCAAGCCAAGTCATGGTATTGGAGCCGCTTTGTGGACACCAGTATCGATGCACAATCCGGCGATGGGAGCATTGCAGGCGGAGTCGACATCTGCTCCCAGGACAGGTACGAGGTTGGGCCCCGCTCCGCAGTGGTGCTGGTGGGAAAGAGGAGCACGACGGGGCCTGCTCGGCCCAGTGAATCAGTTTCATAGAGATCAGGTGAGTGACCATGAGAATACTGATAGCCGACGACGACGAGATACAACGTGACCTGCTGAGCACAATGCTGGAGAGCGAGGGATACGGAGTAGTGTCCGTCTGCGATGGAACGAGCGCCTGGCAACAACTGCAGACCGGCAACTTCAAAATCGTCTTCATTGACTGGATGATGCCAGGACTCAGCGGGCTGGAGTTGATCCGCAAGATCCGCAGCGCGGAGTTCGAGCATTACGTTTACATCATTCTGTGCACCTCCCGCAGCTCACGCGCCGATCTGGTTGAAGGAATGCGCTCCGGCGCCGACGATTTTCTATCAAAGCCTGTTCATCAGGATGAGCTTATGGTTCGCGTTTCCTCGGGTGAACGCATCATCGCTTTTGAAAAGCGTATGGGTGACGACAATCGCAAGCTGGCCGAGGCGCACTCTTCGCTGCAGAAGGCATATGCCACGATCCGCGCCGATATCCTGGCCGCCGCCGAGTTACAGAGAAACCTGTTGCCCGCTCCGTCGCGATTGAAGAATGTCTCCTTCGAGTCACTCTTCTGCCCGGCTCAGCTCGTCGCGGGTGATATCTACAACTTCTTTCCCCTTGATGAACAACACATTGGCTTCTACCTGCTTGATGTCTCCGGGCACGGCATTCCGTCCGCGATGTTGTCGGTGGGCCTCAGCAAAATGCTGACGACTACTCCGATTCAGAGCAGCCTGCTGAAGCGTCCGCTGCCTACTGCTCCCTTTCATATGGTGGTCTCACCTGAAATCGCGATTGAGGAGCTCAACCGCCGGTGCCAGGGCAACGGCGATATGTACTTCACCATCGTCTACGGCATCCTTGACGTACGTACCGGATTGTTATCCATCACACAGGCAGGCCATCCCCACCCGGTTTACTTGCCCACCAGTGGCGAGGTAGTGATGCTGGGCGACGGCGGTTTCCCTGTCGGCATACTGGAAGATGTTCACTATGACTGTGTGAGCCAGCAAATGCAGGTTGGGGACCGGCTGCTGCTTCTGTCGGATGGTCTGCTCGAGGCCCGGAGTGCGAGCGGCGAACAATTTGGTATGGACCGCCTGATTCGAGTGCTGAAAGAAACGCGGCACACGCCTCTCAAGTCGTCGCTGAAGACGCTGGAAGACACGTTAAGAGAATGGGTGGGCGCGGAGTTTGATGACGACGTTTCTCTCCTCGCGCTGGAACTGGGCGAACCCCTTGCCGGCCATGGAGTCAAGAAGGCGGACGACGACAAAAGAAATCCTACGGGCGGGCAATGAAGCCTCGCCCGTGCTCATTCTTAGACGCGCAAAACTACAGGAGAATAGATCAATGAAGTTTGAAGAGAGCAGGCAAGGCGGCTGCATCATTATTCGGTTGCTTGAGACGCGCCTTGGAGCAGACAAGGCAGCGAGTTTCAAGGATGTGATGGCAGCGTATACGCATTCGGATTGCAAGGCCGTGGTACTTGATATTTCCCGTGTTGAATTCATCGACAGCAGCGGCCTGGGTGCGATCCTCTCCGTCCTGAAGCAAATGCAGCATGGTTGTGAACTGATCATCGCTGGGGCGACTGATCCGGTTGCGAGCATGTTTAAACTGACCAGGATGGACCGAGTGTTTCTCATGTACAAGACTGCCGCGGATGCCACCGAGCGCATTCCGTAGCCATCGAGATGGGCTCACCACAGTTCACGTTAACGATTGAGAGCCGGTTAGACTCCGTCCATGCCCTTGCAGCCATGGCAAGGAGGGCCAGCGAGTCCGCCGGGTTATCCGGAGACGAACTGAATGAGGTGGAACTCTGCATTACGGAAGCGGCAAATAATGCGATCAAGCATGCCTACCTGGGCGAATCAAAGTTTGTGGTTGAGCTTGTTGTGACAGTTCTGCCCGACTCTATTGTTTTTGATCTGTTTGACTCGGGAGTCTCAGCAGAGGCGTCGATAATGGAAGCAGACCGCCGGCATCTGTTGGATGTAGCCCCAGGTAGTGATGGGCCTGAAGAGAGTGGCCGGGGCATAGCGATTATGCAGAGCCTCATGGACTCCCTTGAATATATTGCCGGGCCACGCAACCGTCTTCGGCTCACCAGGCGATTGCCGCGTAGCGGAAAAGAAAGTTGAAGATAATTGCGCCTTCTGTAAGTGAAAGTCGCATTGAAGCCGCCCAGCTGGAGTGGCGATGAAATAGGCATCGGACCTTGCACCGGCCGCATCCAATTTTTCACACGGCTGCAGCCGCCAGGAAAGTGGAAAAGTTATGACCTCAGTTCAACGCTTCGCCATTCTCAGCCTAGGATTCATCTCCACTCTCGTGCTCGCGCAGCAGGCGGAACCGGGTAGTTTGCCGCCAGCCAACCCTCAGTCCGCAACCACGACAACGCAGGATTCGGCCGCCGCCACTGCCCCCGGCAACTCTGCTTCGATGACCGACAAGGAGAGAAGGAGACAGCAGAAGGAACAGGAGAAGATTGCGAAGGCGAATGCCGATGCCGCTAAACATCACGCCAAGGCACTGAAGGCGCAAGCCAAGGCGCTCAAGGAAGAGAACAAGTCTACTAATGCGGCGGAGAAGGCCAGCGCAGGAGCAAGGGCTAACTCGGCAGAAAACCCCAATCCGGCAAGCATGGCAAACCCGACAGGTTCTACAACTCCTCCTGAGAACAGCAATCCGGCAGAGAAGGCCAGCCCTCCCCAGTAACTTTCAGACTTAGAGCAGCGAGCGCATGTGAACGGCGCAGGTCAAAGACCTCGCCGATAATAATTCCAGGAACACAGTCTACCTGCTGTCCCCAAGTGCCACGAAGGCCCCAAGTCCCATCATTGCCACCCCGGATGCGACTCTCTGATTCCGCCGGAAGCGAGCGCTTGAACGAAGTCGGACTCCCAGTTGCGCGGCGAAGAAGACGATCAGCAAGTCAGCGGCCGTATTCAGGCTGACCGAAATCGCGCCCATTAGGAAGAACTGAACCACAACGTGACCGAGGTGGGGATCAACAAACTGCGGAAGGAACGAGAGGAAGAAGAGAGCCGTCTTTGGATTCAGCACTTCTGTGGCTATGCCTTGCCGGAATGCGTGGCTGGAAGCCTTCGAAGGCGAGGTCGTGTCCTCCATTGGCATGTCCCGAGACCGAATCATGCGAACGCCCAGCCAGAAGAGGTAGAGAGCACCAGCGTATTTGATCACTGCGAAAGCGACTGCCGAAGCAGCCAGCACCGCAGACAATCCAAGTCCCGCCGCCGCAACGTGAATCAGTCCTCCCGCGAATGTGCCCAGCGCAGACAGGATTCCCTCACGGCGACCACCAGCAAGGGTACGGGTCAGAACGTAGAAGATCCCGGGGCCGGGCGTGACCGCCAGCAGGGTCGCCGCCGCAAGGAATACGAGGAGGAGTCGTCCGTCCAGCATCCGGGAATTATACGGCGGGCCACATCAGCCAGATTCGATTTCGTCCACCAGACGACCACAGAACAATTGAGGACCCCGCTTCCGGGTGACTGACATGGCTAGAGAGCTGTTATCGATGGGAAGCGAACCGAGTGCTTTGTCCTGATGCGGTGTTGATCCTAAAGAGGATGGTGAGCGCGGTAGGAATCGAACCTACAACCTACTGATTAAGAGTCAGTTGCTCTGCCAATTGAGCTACGCGCCCTCTTTGTTTTTTTTAAACGGACGGACCACTTGCGGAGGATCGCGTTGGGCCGGTTCTTACAGCGGCACTGATTGGCTCAGGCCTGTTTGATAGTAACAAACGTGTTTGGATCGTGCAATGGTTGGCGCCGTGTTGTGGTGAAAGGACTGTTCAAAAGAGTTGGGGAACGCGTCCTGAAAACCGATCATGGATGCCAATCGACATCTTGAATCAATCACTCTGGATCTGGATCAAGTCGCCGACGTCACCGGAGCGCGGCTGCGGTTGCAAGGTTTGCGGAGAGCGCCAGAAGTCGATGTAGCTCACCTGGTGGACACAGCTCACCGTGCAGTTTGGCGCACATCCCTTGGTGGTCAGAAACTCGCGCCGGACGTCTTCCTTGGTGTATTGCATCAGGGGAACACCAGGGTATCCGCGTTGCTGCGAACAATAATGCACCAACCCGTCTTCACAGACGTAGATGTAGCGCGCGCCCGCCCGGCAACGCCAATCGTTCGGCTTGCCGTTGGCGATGTTGCTTTGGAACCAGTTGAAGCGCGAGTAGCTCCTGCGGTCCATGTTGTGCATCTTGAAGAACACTTCGCGCTCGTCTCCGTTCAGGGGACGCAACTGGCCGTCGCCGTCGTGGATGATTCCGACCGTCGAGGTGAAGCCCAACTGGCGGGCGCGGCGTCCCACCACCAGCGCATCATGGGGATTATGGATTCCTCCACCGACGACACTATTGATGTTGACGTGAAACTCGGCGTATTCGCTGAGCAGCTGCAACTTCTTGTCCAGAACCTTCAAGCTTTTCTTTGAGACATCGTCGGGCATCACGTTGTCGATCGAGATCTGCATATGATCGAGCCCGGCGCGATTCAGGCGCTCGATGCGATCTGCCGTCAATAGATATCCGTTGGTGATCATTCCGGCGATCATGCCGTTCTTGCGTATGCGGCGGATGATGTCGTCAAGCTCGGGGTGCAGGATTGGCTCGCCACCGCTGATGGTGATGACCGACGTGCCGAGGCGGGCGAGCTGGTCGAGGCGCTGGAACATGGTCTCCAGCGGAACCGGCTTGCTGACGGCGTCAAACTCATTGCAATAGGCGCAAGCCAGATTGCAGCGCCGCATGGGAATGATGTGCGCCATGACGACGTGGTTGGTATCCACCAATCCATGGGCGATCATGCCCAATTCTCTCAGGCGACGGCTGGCGGATATCCACTTACTGCGAAGGCCCTGTTTCTTCTGTGACATAGATATGTAGCTTTCATTACAACACGCTCCCGGCGGGAGAGGGGAAGGGCTGGGGGCCAAAAGGGGCAATTCGGGCCTCGAAGCGCAAAGTTCTCCATCGGTTGGGGATGTGGCCAGGTTTGTTCCCGAAGTTGTTATGGATTCGGGCAATCGGAGCGACTGGTTTATAATCCTGTATTCGCCCTTTCTTTTTCGGAGCCAATTGGAAGATGATTCGATTCCTGCAAACCCCTGGCCGATTCCAGAAAGCACTTCTGGTCGGCTTCCTCTCCATCGTCTGCATCATGATGGTTGTCACGCTTGTTCCTGGTGGAATTCTTAATGACGTTGGAGGCCGAGGCGTCAGCGCCAATGCGGTTGCGAAGGTCGATGGCCAGGACGTCACCAATCAGGAAGTGGACCAGGTTGCGCGCAGCATGATGCAACAGCGCCATATTCCCGAACAGTTCAAGCAGTACATCCTGCCGCAGGCGGTGGAAGCGGTAGTGATGCAGAAGGTTTATCTGCGGGAGGCGAAGCGCCTCGGCCTGGAAGCCACGGATGAAGATCTGCGCTACGAGATGCAGCACGGCGGATTTGCCCAGGCGCTGTATCCGAACGGCACGTTTATTGGCGCCGACCAGTACCGGGACCTGATCGCCACGCAGTTCAATCTGAGCGTGCCGGTATTCGAGCAGGAGCTCCGCAACGAGCTGACCATGCGCAAACTGCGCTCGGTGATCGGCGCGGGCGTTTTTGTTTCCAACGCGGAAGTTCACGACGCTTTCGTGAAGCTGAAGACGAAGGTCAAGTTTGATTACGCGGTATTGAACATCACGGACCTCGAAAAGTCTGTCAGCGTTGACGACGCTGAACTACACGCCTACTACGAGAAGAACCAGCAGCAGTTTGCCAATACGATTCCGGAGCAGCGGAAGGTCAAGTATGTGCTGGTGGATCCGGCGCGGCTTCCGAACCCGGCCAAGGCCACTTCCGACGATCTGCAAGGCTACTACCGGCAGCACGCGGCCGAATTCCGCGTACCCGAATCGGCGAAGGTTCGCCATATCCTGATCAAACTGCCGTTGCCGGGTCCCGATGGCAAGGTCGATGCGAAGCAGGCTGATGCTGCAAAAGCCAAGGCGCAGGACGTGCTGGACCAGATTCACAAGGGTGGCGATTTCGCGGCTTTGGCAAAGAAATACTCTGACGATGCTGCCACGGCCAAGGAAGGCGGCTCGGTAGGCCAGTTGATACAGGGTTCCGGTTCCGCTCCTGAAATTGAAAAGGTTGCGTTCGGCCTGGCCAAGGGGCAGTCTTCGGATCTGATCCCGACCAGCTATGGGTTTGAGATCATTCGCGTGGACGACAAGACATCCGCCCACGCCCGCTCGTTCGATGACGTCCGCGCGGAGATTGAACCGATTGTGGCGGTACAGAAGAACCAGAAACTGGCCGAGCAGCTTGCGCGTGCGGTAGAGAGCCAGGCCAAGTCGGGCGGCCTTGAGAAAGCGGCGTCCAGCAACGGCCTGCAGGTGCAGGAGACCGGCTTCATCACACGCAATGACCTGCTGCCGGGAGTTGGCGCGGCTCCGCAGTTTGCCGATAGCATCTTCAGTGCCAAGGCCAATGCCGCCCCGGTGGCCATTCGGCTGCCGCGCGGTGTTGCCGTGGCGCAGGTTACGGAAGTAAAACCGCCGGCGACGCCCAGCTTCGAGCAGGTGAAAGATCGCCTCACTGTTCAACTGAAGCAGCAGAAGGCGCAAGCCATGCTGGCGCAGAAGACACAGGAACTTGCCGACAAGGCCCATTCTTCGCACAGCCTGCGCGATGCTGCGAAGGCAGTGGGCGCAACGGTGAAGACCAGTGATCTCGTCACTCCCGACGGACAGGTGCCGGATCTGGGCCAGGTTTCGTCGTCGGTTCCCCAGTTGTTTGAAATGAAGCCGGGCGACATCAGCCAGGGCCTCAATCTTGGCCAGAAGGGCGCGGTGGTTGCTCTCATCGAGAAGCAGGCGCCGACGGACGCGGAGTTCGAAGCAGTAAAGGATCGCGTCAAGGCCGCGCTATTGGATCGCAAGCGTTCGGAGGCGGAGGAAGTGTTCATCGCTTCCTTGCGCGACCGTCTGGAGAAGGATGGCCGCATCGTCATCGACAAGAAAAAAGTTGATGCTCTGGGCGGCAACGTCAACCAATAGCGGAAACAGGAATCACGCTCGGGGAGGGTAGACCCCTCCCCGTTTTTTTGTTCGCCAATTCGCACATCGGCAGTACATTCTATAGACGAAAGATTCAGTTCATGAAGTCATAAGAACCCGAAACCATGCTTGAAAAGCGAAGCTCCGGCATACTCCTGCATCCCACCTCGTTCCCCGGCCATGGCGGAATCGGCGACCTCGGCCCGTCGGCGTACGCATTCATTGATTTCCTGGCAGCCTCGCGGCAGGGGCTGTGGCAGATTCTGCCGTTGAACCCGGTTGGCATCGGAAATTCACCGTACTCCTCCACCTCCGCATTTGCGGGCAACATTTTGCTGATCAGCCTCGAACGGCTGGCGGAGCGCGGCATGATCGCGCCCGAGAGGGTTCACTCTCTGGGGGCGCAAGAGGGGCGCGTGGATTACGAACAGGTCGTGCGACAAAAGGTGCCTCTACTGCATGAGGCGGCCGCCTCGTTCCTGCGTACGGCAGAGGGCGAGCGCCGCGCGCGTTTCGACCGCTTCGTCGCGGGGAACGCCTGGTGGCTGGAAGATTATGTCCTGTTCGAGGCGCTGCGCGTCCGGTACGAACAGCGGAGCTGGAATACATGGCCGCACGAACTTGCCCATCGGGAGCCGAAGGCAATGGCTGCGGTCCGCGAGGAATTGCACGACGAACTCGACTGCGCCCGCTTCCTCCAGTTCGCGTTTTTTGAACAGTGGCGAGCGCTTCACGCCTACTGCCGCCGCAAAGGCGTGAAGATCATCGGCGACGTGGCGATTTTTGTGAGCTATGACTCGGCCGATGTCTGGACCCATCCGGATACCTTCCGTCTCGACGCAAGTACTTTGGAACCAGAGTGCGTGGCTGGCGTTCCGCCGGATTCCTTCTCTGAAACCGGCCAACGCTGGGGAAATCCGCTGTACCGATGGGCGGAATTGAAGCAGCGCGGATACGACTGGTGGGTCAAGCGGATGAGCTGGGCGCTGGCGAACTGCGACATCATTCGCCTCGACCACTTCCGCGGCTTTCAACAGTACTGGGAGATTCCGAACAGCGAGCCCACGGCGGTGCATGGACGCTGGGTCGATGGACCGGGAGACGATCTGTTCCGCGTGTTGCATGAACAACTCGGCGACCTTCCGTTTATTGCCGAGGACCTCGGCGTGATTACGCCCGACGTGAACGCGTTGCGCGAGAAGTGGCAGATGCCGGGGATGAGAATCCTACAATTCGCGTTTGGCAATCCGGGCGCGCACATCTACCTGCCGCATCGTTATGAGCGCAACACGGTGGTTTACACCGGGACGCACGATAATGACACCACACTGGGATGGTGGAAGAGTTGCTCGGAAGATGAGCGCAGATTTGCAGGGGCGTTGCTTGGAGATGCCCGCGACGGCATCAACTGGGCGATGATCCGCCTCGCGCAGAGCTCCACGGCGAATCTCTGCGTGGTTCCGCTCCAGGACGTCCTGAGCCTGGATTCGGAAGCCCGCATGAATGTGCCCAGCTTTGGCGATGGCAACTGGACCTGGCGGTATTCGCCAGGGGCTCTGCGTCCGGAACTGGCACAAAAGCTTGCGACCCTGGCAGAGGTCACCGATCGCCTGCCGTCATCCGATCAGCAGGGCAACGGGGAAGCTGGCGAAGATTTCGCTGCATAGCAGTTCGCGGTTGTTTTGAACCCTGATGCGCTCTCCGGTGAGCGCATTCGTCAGCTCCCTGCCGGCAAACTCCTGCGGCGCAAGCAAGCAGGTGGCGTCCCAATCTTCTGCGCGGGCCAGCCGCGGCTGGCCGTTCAGCATTGTGAAGCTCAGGCGCTGCACTGCCACAATCGCGATAGTCTGTTCGTGCCGGCGCGTAAAGGCCACTACGTGTTCCGAGCGCTGACCTCTTGCCTGTAACGCCGAGTAATCGCCGTGACGGAAGAGCGCGCGCGCTTCGCTGCGTATCTTCAAAGCACGATGCGTTGTCCAGAATTTCATCCGCCCGTCAGTCCAATGAGCCAGCAGTTCGCCGCACAGCGCGGGGCTGGGCTCCCGACGCTCGAACTCATCGAGAAATTTTTCCGCAGCCGCAAAATTCACGGGCCGCCGGTTGTCGGGATCAACAAGGCTGAAATCGAAAAGCTCCTGTCCCTGGTATATGTCCGGCGCGCCCGGCGAGGTCAGTTTCAACAAGGTTTGCGCCAGCGAGTTGATCATCCCAAACCAGGCGATGCGCGGCATGAACTCATGCATCACGCGCAGGAAGTTGTTGGGCTTGGCGGCGGTGCCGGGCGAGAGGATGCGCGCAATGAAGCGGCGCAGGGCATCCGTATATTGCGGGTTCGGGTTAATCCAGCTGAGGTTGATCTTGCCTTCATGCACGGCCTTCTGCATGCACTCCTGAATTCTTCCGATATAGGCAATGCGCTCTTCCCGGCTCAGCGCCCAATCGCCCGGGGCAAAGGATGCGGCTGGCGGCATCGGCCAGCTTCCTGCCAATGTCTGGTAGAGGAAATACTCTTCGTTGTGATCGGGAACGATGTGACCATCCTCGATGGTTTTGCGCTTGGCGCGATTGATGCGCCGCCAGCGCATGACCTGGGCCGCCCACGGGCGCGGCATTTCGCTCAGCACGTCGAGCCGCATGCGCACGTCTTCGCTGCGCTTGGTGTCATGGGTGGAGGTCGTGAGCAGAGCGTCCGGCCATGACTCCACCCGCTCCCGGTTTCCCTGGTGGAAGTCCTCTACGCTGACTCCGAAGTTGCCGGGGTTGCCGCCAACTTCATTCACGGAGATGAAGCGGTTGTACACGTAGCAGACGGTATCCTCCAGTCCCTTGGCCATCACCGGTCCGGTTAATTGCTGGAACTTCAGCGAGAAGTAAAGCTGCCCGCGGTAGCCGTGAACCAGCGTGCTGCTGTTGTCCTCGCGCAGCAGCAGGATGTCTTCGAGAAAGTCGAAAGCCTGCGGAGCCATGGCGCTGTTGATGCGCTTTGCCTGGGCGATGGCCTGGGCTATGTACTCACGGTCAGGGTCGCTGATGTTGCCGCGCTCATCAACGTAGGTGCGGTAGACGGGGAAGCTCGCGATGGTTTCGCGAATGGCGTCGCGCAGCACCTTACGGGTAAAATCGCGCGCCCGCCGGTTGGTGGAGCTGATTTCGTCCAGCATGTGGCTGAGCACATTCACCTCGCTGGAGAGCGCGGTGAGCATCACCAGCTTCTTTGCCTGGAAGATCAACCGCTCGACGTTCAGCGACTCTCCAATCAACCGGTGGTACAGGTTGGTAAAGCTCCTCTGATTGCGCGCGTCAATGAAGATTCCGTTCACCGCGTTGGCAAATTCGTAGCCGACCGTCCCGCTGACCGGCCATTGGCGCGGCAGCGCTTCTCCTTTCGCCAGTATTTTCTCTACCACGACGTAGAACGGCTCCTTGCCGGGCAGGAGCGCATGCTCGCCGAATGAGTTCTGCACCTCCATTTCGATTCCGTTCTCGGCCAGCGCTCCCGCCGGGACGGGGCCGTGGAGCTTTGCCGCCGCGAACAACATCTGCAATCGCGTGAAGTACTGCGGAGGATTAAACATCCCATCCGGATGGTCGATGCGTAACCCGATCACGGCATCCTCGGCCATCAAGCGGCGAATCAGCTTATGAGTCGCGGAAAAAACCTGCGGATCCTCCATGCGCAGGCCGATGAGGTCGTTGACGTCGAAGAATCGGCGATAGTTGATTTCCTCAGCGGAAACTCTCCAATGCGCGAGGCGGTACACCTGCGCTTCCAGCAACTCATGCAATGCGTCAAAGGTCTGTGCCGAGCCAGGGACTCCATTGAGCCGCTTGACGGCGGCCTTCACGTAGAGGCGCACATCGCATGAGCGCTTTACCAACTCCGCAAAGCGGCGCAGCAGGATGAGAGCCTCGCGCTGCCTGCGGGCGGCTTGTTCCGGGTCGGAAGAAGTGTGCGGAGGCAGCTGGGACAGTGCGTCCAGCAGAGCAAGCAGATCGCGCGCCTTGTCTCCCGCCTGGCGACGCCCGCTCGCGGGACGGAAGATCAATGCAATGGTCTGGGGATCAACCGGGAGAACCTTGTCGAAATACTCGATGCTGAAACCACCATCGCCATAGACCAGCACGATGTGCCCGGCTTCGAGCTCTTCGCCATACTGGTTCCCGAGAATTGGCAGCAGCACCTTGTTGTGCAACTCGGCTTTCAGGGGACTCCAGTCAATGTCAAAAAAGTTCGCATATTGCGATGCGCGGCCATTTTCCAGCACGTCGCGCCACCAGAGATTTGTGCCGTACCCCACACCCATGTGGTTGGGAACTACGTCGAGCAGCAGGCCCATGCCCACGAGCTTGAGTTCGCCCAGAAGCTGGCGCAGTTCTTCTTCGCTTCCAATTTCCGGGTTGATCCGGTTGTGGTCTGTAATGTCATATCCGTGCATGCTTCCGGCCCGCGCCGCCAGAATCGGCGAGGCGTAGAGAGTAGTGATGCCCAGCCGGTGCAGATAAGGAAGCAGCCGGATTCCATCTACAAATCGGAAATTCCGATTGAACTGGACCCGGTAGGTTGAGCCCGGCCGAACCCGGCGCTGGTTCTCGGCAAGGCGTTCGAGAAAGTCCGATGCTTCCATGGCGGTTTCTGGCGGAAGAGGAACTTGTGCGCGCATTTCAGGCCCGTTTCCGGTCAAAATGTTCTGCATTCAACTGTGTTAGATGCGGAGGCACAGGTAGCCGGACAGGCAGCGCTTTTGACGAACCGGCTTCGAACGCAGACAATACTCTTTTGCGGCGTCTTCGGAGATCGAAGCGCATCCAGAGGTTTTTCAGGGGGCATCATGGCTTCAAGCGGTGAACTGATTCGAATGATGAACTACGTGGACGACATTTCCACCACACTCCGTCGCATCGTGGTTGGCAGCGGTTTCATTTCGGTGGAAGAGCGCAAGAAGCTGGCCGAATACATGCGCGCCTCGGACCCGAATTTCACCAAGATGGTCGAAGAACTGGAGAAATAGCAATGCCGGCTCCGGATACGGAGGCCATCGCGGTGATCGGCGCGGGCAAGATTGGTCGGGCGCTGGCCCGCCGTGCCGCCGTGGCTGGGTATCGCGTGATTCTCGAAGACCTGATCCCTACCTCGCTGGCGTACGCACGGCAGGAGATTCGCCAGACCCTCGACGACGCGGTGACTTCCGGCGCGCTGGATCAGGCCGGCGCGGACCAGGCCTTCGCGCGCATCGATTGCGCCACCAGCATTGAAGACGCAGCCCGGCGGGCACATATCGTGATGGAGACAGGGCCAGACGAGCCGGAGTCCAAGCTGGAAATGTTCTGCCTGCTCGACCGCATCTGCCTGCCCAACACGGTGATCGTGAGCAACTGCCATGCCCTCGACCTCTCCGACACGTCGGCCAAGGCGGAGTCCATTGTCGGCATGTATTTTTCCGGGGACCGGGTGGAAATCCACTGTTCGGCCTTCACCAGTGATGTGGCCCTCGGGGTGGCAAAGCAGCTTGCCCAACGGATGGCCTCAAGCTATACGGTTACGCGGGAAGGGCATTCCGCCGCCGGCGAATAAGGTCGCGCAGAAATCAAGAAAAATGCCGCGCGGCGAAGCGCGGCATTTTCCAATTGGGCGACTTAAGAGTCAGCCCGCTCGAAGGGCCCAGCCAGATACTTGCGCGCCTCATCGAGCGCTCCCTGCGTATTGTCGTTGGTTTGCAGCGCCTGGCGGTATTCGCCCAGCGCTCGTTCCCGCTGCCCGGTAATGTCGAAGATCTTGCCCAGTTGGATGTGGCTCCAGACCTCGGTCCACCGCGGCTCCCCGTCGCCGTTCAAGGAATCGCGATAGGCATTGGCCGCTGCCTGGTAGTTCTTCTGCAGGTAGAAGACCTCGGCAATACGGTAGTGGGCCAGCGAACTATTCTTATTCTGCTCGATTGCCTTCTGAAATTCTTTCAGCGACTCTGCCAGGTTCCCCTGCTGTACCATCTGCTGTCCGCGCATGATGGCCGTGCGCAGCTTCAGGTCTCCAGAGTTCTTCAGCACCCAGTTATTGGGATCGACCGTGATGCGGCGCGGCTTACCGAAAGTTTCAATGGTGTAGCTGGAGTCCGTTCCGACGACGTCGATTGTCTTTTCCTCGGTCTTGCCGTCGGTGTCGATCTTCAGTTGCACGGGCATGCGGAAGAGGTCGAGATCCTGCTGCACCTGTCCCACTACGCGGAAGCCCTTCTTGATGCGGAATACCGTGTACTTGTTCTTGAACTCCGGTGCTCCGGTCGAATCCAGCCATTGTGAGAAGAACCATGTCAATTGCTCTCCCTGGATGTCTTCGGTCACCTTCTTCAGATCCTTGAGTCCCACCGGCTTGCCAACGTAGGACTGAAAGAGGTTACGCATCGCCTTGTCAAAGTGCTGGTCTCCCATGACCCAGCGGAGCATGTGATAAATCATTCCGCCTTTATCGCTCGCCATGGACTGGAAGACCGGGTCAAAAGTGTCGAGCGTTCCAATCTGGCCAAGGGGCACGCTGTCATAGGCCAGTGCTCCTACCGCCATGTCTTTTACGGCTTCCTGCGCCCCGGCCGGTCCTGCCGCGTATTCGATATAGCGGCTTTCGCTGTAACGTGCGCCGCCGTCCTGTATCCACCAGTCGCCGCGTGTTGCCGGACTGACGATGGTGCCGAACCACTGGTGCGCAACCGCATTCGCCAGCAGGCGGTAGTTCACCTTGGCGTTGATGTTGCGCGCAGCAATCCCCACCACTTCAGGAGCCCAGGCCGTGGGCACGGAATCGTCGGGCAGCTCCACCAGTTTCAACTCAGAGCTGATGGGGACGCCATAAATGGTGATGAAGTAGCCGAGTTCCTTGGCCACGGTTTCGCCGTACTGCTGCGCCCGGCCTGCCTTGTCCGGCAGGAAGTAGACATGAACGGTCATTCCTGCTTCGCTTACCGGCGTGTCAACGAACTTTCCAATCACCACCGTGCCAGGGAAGCTTGGCTTGGACCATGTGAAGTTAAATGTCCTGGTGCCTGACTCGGGCTTTGGAGCCGCGGCCTTGCCGGGAGCTTCCGCGGACTTCGATTTCGCGCCGGGCTTCTGGCGGGTCTGCAACTTGGGTGCATCGGCTTCGCCGGAGCGATGGGCGCTCTCATCCGCTTGCGTTGCGGCCCCAGCGCCCGCCCCGCTCGCAACCACTGTGTAGCCTTCCGGGGTAGTGATATTCAAGCGCGCGGTGAAGCGGTCAATGCCATAGTTGGTCACCGGAAACCAGCGTCCGGAATACAGCAGGTAGGTAATCGGGTCGCCGACGTAGGCCAGCCGCAGCCCCGGAACCGGACTGTCGTCCGCGGAGGTGACAATGCCCTCGTAATCGAACGTAAGGGTCGCTTCCTGCCCCTTGCTCATGCCATTGGGGAGCGCCACCCGAATCGACGAGTCCTGCGACACCCGCTCCGCCGCGAGGACGTTTCCCTGCCCGTCGGTGACCTGGGTTACGCGCAGGGCGTTGTGCAGCTCAAAGGTGGCGATACTGATGTCGTCCAGCGCCACAAACCTGACCACGGCGCGCGCCGCCAGCTTGTGCGTCTGTGGAGAAACCTTTACGTCGATGGCGTAATCCTGCGCCTGGATGCGTGGCTTCTCGGCGGCGCGCATCGTTGCCATGGGGAGCAAGCCGGCCAGCATGGTCAAGGTCATGAGAACGGCTCTTGTCGTGCTCCGTCCCGCAAATCGCATTGGCATTTTGCTCCTGCTGAGTTGCACAACTCTAGTTGATGTAAGAAATCGTACAGAAGATGCTGAGCAGCTTCTTGGGATGCGCGCCTATTCTCTCTCCCGAAGTGCAATTTCCGCAACGCGCAATACCGACCTTGCCGCCCGGTGCGCGGTTGTTTCGCGGGAGGCGGCCACAGCGGGCGCCTCCGGCAACTCTCCGCGCAGCATACGGCGCACCTCCGCAAGCGAGTTTGTCATCGTCAGCCGCGCTTCGGAGTCCTCCAGCAGCGCACGTACTCCGCGCTCAACGCTTTCGGGCGTAAAGCGGTCCTGGATCAGCTCCGGCACAACTTCGCGCCCGGCTACAAGGTTCACCATCCCATAATGCGGAAGTTTCACCAGGTGCCGTCCCAGCATCCATGTGAGCGCAGCCACGCGGTACACCATCACAAAAGGAGTTCCGATCAGGGCTGCCTCGACGGTGGCCGTTCCGCTTGCCACCACGCCCACCCGTGCGTGGAGAAGGCTGGCTCGCGCGTCACTGGTCAGCTTTACTACTGCGCGGCTCTCACAGAGCGCGATCTGTCCCAGCACCCAGTTTTCGTCCAAGGTGCTGGCCACGGGCATCACATATTCAAAGCCGCTTCCGAGCCGCTCTGCCGCGCCTAACATGACTGGCAGGTTCAGGCGCAGTTCTTTTCGGCGGCTTCCCGGCAGCAGCGCGATCCAGCGACGGAGCGGGTCCAGTCCGTAGCGTGCCGCAAACTCCTCCCGGCTCACGGTGGGGAGTTCCAATTCGCTCAGCGGGTGCCCCACAAACTCCACCTGCACGCCATTCTTCGCATAGAACTCACGCTCGAATGGGATGATGACCAGCATTTCCGAGACATAGCGCTGCACCAGCTTGAGCCGCGACTTGCGCCACGCCCAAAGCTGCGGGCTGACGTAATAGACCACCGGAATGCCGCGCCGGTGCAACTGCTTGGCCAGCCGGAAATTCCAATCGGGAAAGTCGATGAGCACCGCCACGTCAGGGCTCCGGCGGTCCACTTCAGCCAGCAGTTTGTGAAATTCGCGGTAGATTCCGGGCAGATGGCTCAGCACCTCGAAGAGTCCGACCACGGCCACATCGCGGGCGTGGACGATCAGTTCACAGCCGGCCTCGCTCATGCGTTCGCCACCCATCCCGAAGCACTCAATCGGACTTCCGTGGAGTTCGCGCAGAGCCGTCAGCAATTCCGCTCCATACATCTCGCCGGAGGCCTCACCGGCAGAGATCAGGACGCGCAGCGGGCGATGCGAATTGCGATCTTGGTTGCTGGACATATGCGCCGACAGAATATCAGGCCCGGCGCATCAACTCGGGAAGAATGCAGAGGCGCAGTCTCAATCGGCTCGCGCCTCGGGTGCCGCCAGTCCCTGGGAGGCGGCGAGCGCCGCGCCCAGTTCCTGATCCTTGTACTGCAACTGGTAGAGCTTCCAGTAAACGCCCTTGGCGGCCAGCAACTGCTGATGCGTGCCCATCTCACGAACCTTGCCCTTGTGCATCACGATGATCTTGTCGGCCCGCTGGATGGTCGAGAGCCGGTGGGCGATGATCAGCGACGTGCGACCTTCCACCAGGCGGGTCAGCGCCTCGCGCACCCGGAACTCCGTATCCGTATCCACGCTGGAGGTCGCTTCATCCAGGATCAGGATGCGCGGATCGTGCGCCAGCGCCCGCGCAAAGGAGACAAGCTGCTTCTGTCCGGTCGACAGCGTGTTGCCGCGCTCCTGTAGGAGCGAATCGAAGCCCTCGGGCAGCGACTGGATGAAATCGGCGACGTTGACTTCCCTGGCGGCACGCTCCACCGCCTCGCGCGTTACGTGCGCCGAGCCCAGGCGGATGTTATCGGCAATCGTGCCGCTGAACAGGAACGGATCCTGAAGCACAACCCCGCAGCGGCGCCTCAGGCTTTGCAGGTTCATCTCGCGCACGTCCACGCCGTCGATGCGCACGGCCCCTTTTTGCACATCGTAGAAACGCAGCAGCAGCGAGATCAGCGTTGTCTTTCCGGCTCCAGTGTGGCCCACGATGGCCACCGTTTCGCCGGGCTCAATGGTGAATGACACGCCGCGCAGGATCCAGTCCCACTCCTCGCCCGGAACGGCCTTCCCGTCCTTTTCCACCGGCACGCGGCGGTAGGCAAACCAGACATCGTCGAACTCGATTCGTCCCGGTCCATTCGGAACCTTCTCGACCGTCGGCGACTGAATCTGCGGCTCCGTATCCAGCAGCTTGAAGACGCGCTCGGCGGCCGCCATTGCGGATTGCAGAATGTTGAATTTCTCGCTCAAGTCTTGAATGGGGCGGAAGAACCTCTGCGCGTACTGCATGAAGGCCACCAGCACGCCCAGGGTAGTAATCCCAGCCAGCACGCTGTGTCCTCCGTACCAGAGCACGCAGGCGATGGCGATGGACGAGAGGGTTTCCACCACCGGGTAGTACAACGCATAGGCCATGATGGCGTCCTTGAACGCTTCCATGTGCTGCGCGTTTACGGCCTCGAATTCCTCGTACGACTTGCGCTCGCGATTGAACAGTTGCAGCGGAACGATGCCGCTGACGTGTTCCTGGAGAAATGAGTTGATCCGCGCAATCGCCACGCGGATACGGCGGTAGCTGTCGCGCACCGCCTTGCGGAAGATCTGGGTGGCAACGATGATGATGGGCAGCACCACGAACGCGATCAGCGCCAGCCGCCAGTTCTTCATCAACATCACGCCGAGAATCGCAGCGAGCACAAAGACGTCTTCCACGATGGACACTACGCCCGAGGTGAACATCTCATTCAGCGCGTCCACGTCCGTGGTCACGCGTGTCACCAGTCGTCCCACTGGATTCTTGTCGAAAAACGAAATGTCCATCCGCTGCAGATGCCGGTAGAGCTGGCTGCGCAGGTCAAACATGACCTTCTGCCCGGTCCACTGCATCATGTATGTCTGGGTGAATTCAAAGAGGAAGCCCAACAGCAGCACGCTGAGAAACAGGCCGCTGACCTGCGCGATTCCAACCATAGGCTCCGGGCTCAGGAAGCGGTCCAGAAACGAGTGGCTGCCCCCGGCGTTCGCCGTGAGGTATTTGTCGATGGCTGTCATTGTCAGGTAGGGGCCGAGCACGTCGGCTCCCGCCTTCAGCACAATTGCCGCCAAGGCCAGCCCCACTTGGAGCGTGTATGGGCCCAGATACCGCAGCAACCGGCGAACAATCCGGCTATCGTACGCTTTTCCTAGGACTTCTTCCTCGGCGGCCATCTCTTCCTATTTTAGATGGAAGCAGAGCGCCCCAAGGTTCATCGAAAGAAATTCAAAGCTGCAACCGCCCATCCTTCGTCTGCAAATTTTGATATTTTCGGGAGGAGCGTGTACACAGCTATTGAGGCAGGTTGATTAGTGTCAGCGAATGCTTCCGAGACCTTCGGTGAGGTCATTGCAATGCCCAGGGTCAATCCCTGGCTGATCGCGATGACGGTGATGCTTGCGACCTTTATGGAGGTTCTCGACACAAGCATCGCCAATGTCGCGCTGCCTCATATTGCCGGCTCGCTTTCCGCAAGCGTCGACGAGAGCACCTGGGTGCTGACTTCGTATCTCATTGCCAACGCCATTATTCTGCCGCTCAGCGGATGGCTCACCGAACTGTTTGGCCGCAAGCGCTTCTACATGACCTGCGTGGTGATCTTTACCGTCAGTTCCTTGCTTTGCGGAGTTGCGCCGAGCCTGCCGCTGCTGGTTCTCTTCCGCGTCCTGCAAGGGCTGGGCGGAGGCGGCCTCCAACCTTCCGCCCAGGCCATTCTTGCCGATACTTTTCCGCCGAGTCAGCGCGGTATGGCGTTTTCCATCTATGGCATGGCCGTGGTCTTTGCGCCCGCGATCGGTCCAACCCTCGGCGGCTGGATTACAGACAGCTACAGTTGGCGCTGGCTCTTCTACATCAATGTCCCGGTCGGCATCCTCTCACTGCTGCTGGTCTCCCGGTTGATCCACAATCCGCCCGCATTGGCCGGCAAGCCGTTGACCCGCGCGAATCTTCTCTCCATGGATTGGATGGGCATGGGACTGCTGGCCCTGGGCCTGGGCTCGCTGGAATTCGTGCTGGACAAGGGACAGGAGGATGACTGGTTCGGATCGGGGAGAATTCAATTCCTCGTGGTCGTCGCCATCCTGTGCCTGATTGCCGTGGTCATCCGCGAACTCGTCATCAAGAATCCGGTGGTTGATCTCAAACTCTACCGCGAGCGCAATTTCTCGCTCTCCCACGTGCTCATCTTCTGCCTTGGATTCGTGCTTGCCGGCAGTACTGTTCTGCTGCCGCAGTTCTTGCAGACCCTGATGGGATACTCGGCCACCCGCGCTGGAATGGTTCTCTCTCCGGCCGGAGTTGTGCTGATATTTGCCATGCCCATGGCAGGGCTTCTCCTGGGCCGAATTGGCGCGCGTCCCATGATTGTCTTCGGCTTCCTCGTGCTCGGAAGTTCGCTCTGGCTCACCTCCCGCCTCCAGTTGCAGACCGATTACGCAACGTTCACCATCTTTCGCATGATGGCCTCCGTCGGGCTGGCCGCATTGTTTACGCCGATCAGCACAACCTGTTTCTCCAGGGTGCCGCCGGGGAGGAATAATGCTGCGTCGTCGCTCTACAACCTGATGCGCAACCTTGGCTCCAGCTTTGGCATTGCGGCCGTAACAACGGTGCTTGCGCGGCGTTCCCAGTTCCACCAGGCCCGGCTTACGGAGCACCTCTCGGCGGCGCACATCCGGGTACAGCAGACCCGGACCGGGCAATTCCTGGCGCTGCACGGCGACGGCCTCGGCCTGCCCGCGGCGCGAGCCGCCCGATTACTCTATCGCAGCGTTTCGCAGCAGGCCGGAGCCATGGCCTATCTCGACGCTTTCTGGCTGCTTGGGACGCTCTGCTTCGTGATGCCGGTCTTTGCACTCTTTATCGTAAAGATCAAGCACGCGCCGGCCGCGCCACTCCATGCCGAGTAGCTTGCGAAACGCTGCGCCGGGTGGGCGTTACACTGGAGTCGCAGGCATCGCATGAGTTCCGAAGTTCATTCCGCGCTCTATCTCTCCGTGCCCTTCTGCCGGACGAAGTGTTCATTCTGCAACTTCGCCTCCGGCGTTTCCTCGCGTGGCCTCTTTGACCGCTACCTCGCGCACCTGGAGCAGGCGATAGCCGGCGCACCGGCGCTTGCCCGCGAAGTTGGCGCGGAGTTCGATCCGCACCTCGATTCGCTCTATCTCGGTGGAGGCACGCCGAGCATTCTGGCACCCGATCAGCTGGACCGCCTCTTTGCGGCCGTAGCGCGGACATTTCAGCTTCCGCAGGAGGCCGAGTGTACGGTAGAGGTCGCGCCGGGCACTCTTTCGGAGGAAGTCCTGGCCGCTTTGCTGCGCGCTGGTGTCAATCGCGTTTCGCTCGGAGTGCAGTCCTTCGTCGATCAGGAATCGCGCTCGGTGGGGCGCCTGCACAGCCGGGAGATTACCCTCCGGGATATAGCCCGGCTACGGGAAGCGGGGATCGGTGAGATCAGCGTCGATCTCATCGCGGGCCTTCCTTACCAGACAGAGGAGAGCTGGGAGCGCTCGCTGGACGAGGTGCTCGCTCTCGGGGTTCCTCACGTCAGCGTGTACATGCTGGAGGTGGACGAGGAGTCGCGCCTTGGGCGCGAGCTCATCGCCGGGGGAACGCGCTACCATGCTCACCATGTGCCCGATGAGGAGCTGACGGTTGCGCTGTATGAGCGCGCCTGCGAGCGCCTGAACGCCGCCGGGGTCACACAGTACGAGATCTCCAACTTCGCCCGCGAGGGGCACCAGTCGCGGCATAACCTGCGCTACTGGCAGCGGCTGCCCTACTTCGGCTTCGGAGTGGATGCCCACTCGATGCTGGCTGCTCCCGTGCCGGGTGACGTGAACCGTTCGGTGCGCATTGCCACCCCGGATTCGCTGGACGCGCTGCTTGCGGGAGCCGCAGCCGAACGCACGGTGGTCAGCGGGCAGCAGGCGGTCGAGGAGACCTACTTTCTGGGGCTGCGCATGAACCGCGGCGTCGAGCTGCTGGCCATCAAGGAGGAGTTCGGCATCGCCGCCGTAGACCAGTACAAGGATGTGATCGCCGGACTGGTGGAGAGCGAGTTACTGGCGCTGGAGGATGGCTGGCTGCGCCTGACGCCGCGAGGCCGCCTGCTCTCCAACGAGGTCTTTGCCGCATTCCTGCGCGACTAGCATTTACACTGGAGTATCAATCCAAGCATTGGGAGCACGTATGAGCACATCATGGATCGACCTTCGCAGTGACACCGTAACCTTGCCCAGCGACGAGATGCGCCGCGCCATGGCCTCCGCCGAGGTCGGCGACGACGTCTATGGCGAGGACCCGACGATCAATCGTCTGGAAGCCCGCGCCGCCGAGGTCTTTGGCCGCGAGGCGGCGATCTTCGTGCCCTCCGGGACGATGGGGAACCAGATTGCGATCAAGCTGCACACGCGTCCAGGTCAGGAGATCCTGTGCGAGGAGCGCGGCCACATCTTCAACTATGAGATGGCGATGCTGAGCTGGTTCAGCGGCTGCGTCGTGCGGCCGATTGTGGCGGCGCAGGGAATCCTCTCGTGGGAGCTGCTGGCCCCGAAGATCGCGCCGCCCACGTATTACGTGGCGCAGACCGGGCTCATCTCGCTGGAGAACACGCACAACATGGCGGGCGGCACGGTCACGCCCATCGCGGCGATGGACGACATCTGCGCGCGGGCGCACGAGCGCAAGCTTCCGGTGCATCTGGACGGAGCGCGGGTCTTCAACGCGGCAACTTTCCTGGGCAAGCCGGTGGCGGAGATCACGCGGGGCTTCGACTCGGTGATGTTCTGCCTCTCCAAGGGGCTGGGCGCGCCGGTTGGCTCAATGCTGGTGGGCGGCAAGGAGTTCATCGCGCAGGCGCGCTCGGTGCGCAAGGCGCTGGGCGGAGGCATGAGGCAAGCGGGAGTTCTGGCCGCCGCTGGGCTGATTGCGCTGGAGCACGGGCCGGCGCGGCTGCATGAAGACCATGCGACGGCGCGGCTGCTGGCCGAAGGCGTGGCCGGGATTCCCGGCATCGAGATCGACCTGGCGACGGTGCAGACGAACATCGTGATCTGCGACGTGAGCGGCACGGGCAAGTCGTCGGCCGAGATTGCCGCCGCGCTGAAGGCCGCGGGCGTGCTGGTTGGAACGGTCAATCCGCAGCTTGTACGCTTTGTCACGCACCTGAATGTTTCTCCGGCGCAGTGCAGGAAGGCGCTCGATGGCCTGCGCGCGATCTGCAATGCGCGGGTCAGCGCGTAGGGTTTATCGCGAAACGTTCGGCGCATTTCGATCCAGAAAGCAGGCTTATGTCTCTCACGGTTGAGTACGCGGCTGTCGCACGATGCACTCCGGAGCAGGTTTGGCAGGTGTTCGAGCAGATTGAGCGGTGGCCGCGCTGGGATCCGGCGGCGATCCGCGAAGTGCGATGGGTGAGCGGCGAGCCGTGGACGAAGGGCGCGAAGTTCTCCATCGAAATGCTGAAGCCGATGCCGTTCAAACTCACGCCGGAGGTGCTGGAGGTCGAAGCTCCGACGTACGTTCACGTGCGCGGACGAGGCTCGGGAGTGACGGGCGAACAGTACTACTTCTTCAAGTGGATTCCGGCGGAGCGCGCGACCGAGCTGCGAACCTTGCAGGAGTTCAGCGGCGGGCCAATCCTGTTCTTCGGAGGCTCGATCAAACCCGCGATTGAAACCGGCATCAGACGTCTTTTTGAGCGAATTATTGAAGAAGCAGAAGCGCTTGCGCGCGGGGAAAACCCCGCTCCGCCGAGCGGCGCTTAGGCACACCCCCCCCCTCCCCCCCCTATATTTCCCGCCAAAAATTTGAAAACAGGGTAGTTAGATCCACATTCCGACTGCGGCGGCGTCTTGCTACCTAATTTCAGAATAGCAGGTTGGAGGGGTGATCCCCTCAGTGCGGGTGGATCTCTATCTATTGTTTAATCATGTAGTTAGACGGAAGTTGAAAGAAATATCGCTTGACAGGGGAAAGGTCGGGAGGGTGTTTCGATGGTCTGCTTCGAGAATGGTGCGGATTTCGACGCGCGGGATGATCGGGGACAAAGTTAGCGAGATGCGGCGAAGAGAGAAGCAACGGCAGGAACAAGGGCAAAGTCAAAATCCCCGCCCTAACCAGAAGAAGGTTAGGACGGGGCACCCTGAAGTTTGTTTATTCTGCAAACGTGTTCGGCTGGGCCGTCCGCCAAGCACAGTCAAACACAAATAACAGCGGGCGGGTGCGCGGCCCGGCCTACATTCTCATTTATCGATATCCTTCAGGGTGCCCCGTCCTGGCCCGTTGTTGGCTAGGGCGGGGTCTTTGACTTTGAGTCTTGGCACATCCCCCATGCGTTCCCGCCGCCGCGCCGTCCACATGGATTCGATCTCGATGACGCCTTCCTCTCCGGAGCGGTAGTGGCGAAAGCTGCTCCACGGCCAATCCTCCGGCTGCTGCACGAGTCCGCGCTTTACCGGGTTGCGGTGCATGTAGCGCAGTTTCTCGATTCGTCTGCTCTCCGTGAATACATTGAAGTCGTAGTAGCGCGCCTGCCAGAAGGCCTGCCCATCGCCGCTACCGAGTTTCCGTGAGACCGCCTGCTTGATGGATTGCAACGCTGCCGAAAGCGTCTTGCGCTCGGGCTCGCTCAGCAGGAGATGGACGTGCTCCGGCATGACGACATAACCACAGACGAAGAAAGCATACCTGCGCCGCATCTGTTCCACGGCTTGCTCGAAGATGGTTCGCGAAGAAGCCGAGGCCAGCCGGGGTTGTCTGCGGTAACAACTGAAGGTGATGAAGTGAAGGTGGCCGGATTGTTGGAAGCGGCGCAGTCCGCGGGGCATGGGAACGAGGGTAGCTGATTTCGAACTGCGGGGGAATGAAAAATCTTCAGGATTGGTTTGAAGAAGGACAAGTACAGGGCCAGGGTCAAAGGCAAAGTCACAAACCGAGCAAGGACAAGGTCAAGGGCAAAGTCAAAATCCCCACCCTAGCCAAAGGAAGGCTAGGATGGGGCACCCTGCAAAGTCAAAATCCCCACCCTAGCCAACAACGGGCTAGGATGGGGCACCCTGAAGTTTGTTCATTCTCCAAAGTCACCCGCCAGTTCGCGCTAGTAGTTTGAGATTTCCACCAGGTTTTTGTCCGGATCGCGGAGATAGATGGAGCGCATCTTTCCCATGGCTCCATTGCGTTCGATGGGACCCTCCTCGATGCGTATCTTCTGTTCGCCGAGGTGGCGGATCACCTCTTCAAGCGGGGTTGAGGTGATGAAGCAGATGTCTGCCGAGCCGGGGGTTGCGTGGGCGGCCTTGGGATTGACCTCATGGCCGCGCTGCTGGAGTTTGATCATCTGCTCACCGAAGGCGAGGGCCTTGCGGCCATCGATGGTGATCAATTCCATGCCGAGAACTTCGGTGTAGAAATCCGCCGTAAAGTCGATGCTGGCGACGGTGAGGACGAGGTGGTCGAGCGAATCCATGGAGATAGCCATACCAGAGGGATGATACTCGTCCGTGGACGAACGCCAACAAGAATCTGCCGGAGGCGGGTGCTGGGCTGGGGCTTTCACGGGGATTGCGCTTCGTGATATAAGCATCAGTTTTCCTTATGAGTCGCTCCGCGTGGGGCGGACGGGCGGCATCTCACAGTTCGAAGAGCGGAAACGGAGGATGCGTGGACTTCCAGCTTACGGATGAGCAACTGCAACTCCAGAGCACGGTACGGGAGTTTGCCGCGCGGGAGATTGCGCCGCATGTACACGAGTGGGACGAGGCTTCAAGGTTTCCTCTGGGGACGGTGAAGGAGTTGGGAAAGCTCGGGCTGATGGGCTGCATCTTTCCCGATGAGTATGGCGGCGCGGGGTACGGGTATATCGAGTATGTGATTGCCATTGAGGAGCTCTCGCGGGTGGATGGCTCGGTGGGGATCATTGTGGCGGCGCATACGTCTCTGTGCTCGAACCATATCTTTCTTGCGGGGAGCGCGGAGCAGAAGCGGCGGTACATTCCGCGGCTGGCGACGGGCGAGCACATTGGCGCTTGGGCACTGACGGAGCCGAACAGCGGGTCGGACGCGGGCGGGGCGAGGTGCTCGGCGCGGCGCAAGGGAGACCGGTGGGTGCTGAACGGGACCAAGACGTTCATCACCAACGGCTCGTATGCGGACGTGTGCGTGGTGGTGGCGGTGACGGATAAGACGATTGGGACGCGGGGACTTTCGGCGTTTATCGTGGAGAAGGGAACGGCGGGCTTCCGGGCGGGAAAGAAGGAGAACAAGCTGGGGCTGCGGGCTTCGGACACCTCAGAGCTGATCTTTGAGGACTGCGAAATTCCAGCGGAAAACCTGCTCGGCGTGGAGGGGCAGGGATTTGTGGATGCGATGCGGGTGCTGGATGGCGGACGCATCTCGATTGCGGCGCTGGGGCTGGGGATGGCCGTGGGAGCCTACCAGAGCGCGTTGCATTACAGCCGCGGGCGAAAACAGTTTGGGCGGGCGATCAGCGAATTCCAGGCGATCCAGTGGAAGCTGGCCGACATGGCGACGGAGATTGACGCGGCACGGCTGCTGACGATGCGGGCGGCGTGGTTGAAGGATCATCACAAGAAGACGACGCTGGAGTCGTCGATGGCGAAGCTGTACACCTCGGAGGTTGCGGTGCGGGTGGCGAACGAGGCGGTGCAGATTCACGGCGGCTATGGGTTCATCAAGGATTATCCAGCGGAGAAGTTTTACCGCGACGTAAAGCTATGCACCATCGGCGAGGGGACGAGCGAGATCCAGCGGCTGGTGATTGCGAGGCAGTTGCTGCCGGAATGATAAGGCGAGGTTTCGCAAGTTACGCAGGTGACGCAAGTTTCAAAGGTTGAAAAGCCTTTGGACGCTACGGCGGCCTTCGCTTGCGCGCTTTGTTAGACTAGGGAGCGCGAGAGCGTATCCAGTGAATTCCTCTATTTCTGCTTGGGTTGAACAGATCCGCAGCGGCAATGTCCGTGCGTTATCCAGGGCGATTACGGCGGTCGAAAACCGCACGCCGGATTCGCACGAGCTTCTGAAGTCTCTCTTTGCGCATTCCGGGCGGGCGCGCGTGGTGGGCCTTACGGGGTCGCCGGGCGCGGGCAAGAGCACGCTGGTGGACGCCTTGGCTGGGCAATACCGCAAGCGGCAGCAGACGGTGGGAATTATCGCCATCGATCCCACGTCGCCATTCACGGGAGGCGCGATTCTGGGCGACCGGATTCGGATGCAATCGCATACGGGAGACGCAGGGACGTTCATCCGCAGCATGGCCACGCGAGGATCGCTCGGGGGACTCTCCAGCACGACGGCCGACGTGGCGACGGTGCTGGACGCGAGCGGGCGCGACCGGGTGCTGATCGAGACGGTTGGCGTGGGGCAGGACGAGGTGGACATCGTCCGGCTGGCCGATGTGACCATCGTGATCCTGGTTCCCGGGATGGGCGACGACGTGCAGTCGATCAAGGCGGGGATCATGGAAATCGCGGACATTTTCGTGATCAACAAGGCGGACCGCGATGGCGCGGAGCGGGTGGAGCGCGAGGTGAGGGCGATGCAGTCGCTCTCGACGCGCGCTGACAACTGGGTGCCTCCGGTGGTGAAGACCGTTGCCAGCACGGGCGCGGGAGTGCCGGAACTGGCAAAGGCGATTGACGAGTACGAGGCATTCCTTGCCGCCGGAGAGCTTGGACGCGCGCGGCGCATCGCCAACTGGCGAAATCGTCTGCGTGAGATGCTGCGCGACGAAGTGCTGCGGAGGATCGTGGAAGGCGCATTTTCAGAAGACGCGGTGGGCCGCTATGCCGCGCAGGTTGCAGGACATGAGCGCGACCCTTATTCGCTGATTGAAGAGATCGTCGGCAAACTCGCCCACCAGGAGCCGCAGTGCTGATTCTCGGGATTGATACATCGGGGAGGCGGGGTAGTGTTGCCCTGCTGCAAGCCGAGCCGGGCGCGGCGCCACGCACGCTGGAGGTTGCGGGGCTCGAGGGCGGGCAATACTCGGAACTGCTGGTACACACGGTTGCAGGGTTGCTGGAGCGGCAGGGCGCGAAGAGAAGCGCAATCGGGCTGATTGGGGTGGCGAACGGGCCGGGATCGTTTACCGGGCTGCGGATCGCCATTGCGACGGTGAAGGGATTGGCCGAGGCCCACGGAACGCCGGTGGTCGACGTGAGCGTGCTGGAGGCCGTAGCGCTTGCCTGCGGAGCGGAGGGCAAGGTGATGGCCGTGCTGGATGCGCAGCGCACGGAAGTTTTCTTCGGAACGTATGAGTTGGAAAAGGGTGAGGCGCGGATGATTCGCGAGGGGCTTGCGAGTTTTGAGAGCTTCACTGCGATGCCCGGCACAGGCGGCGCGGAGGCGGGAATCTTCACGCCGGATGAGACGATTGCCAGCCGCCTGCACGAGGCGGGGATCGCGGCGAAGGTGTTGCAGCGGCCTTCGGCTGAGGCGTATGCGAGGATTGCCTACCGCAGGTTCTGCGCCGGGATTCGCGCCGATACAGCGACGCTGGATGCGAACTACCTGAGGCGCTCGGACGCGGAAATCTTTGCCACTCCCAAAACTGGAACTACCCCGGCCTGAGATGGAGATTCGGCGAGCCAACGAAGGCGACCTCGCGCGGTTGACGGCCATCAGCGAGGCAGTGGGTTCCGCCGCGCATTGGAGCCGCCAGCAATGGCTGGATATCTTCAAGACGGAAATTCCAGCGAGGCTGGCCTGGATTGCCGAAGAGAGAGTTTCTGGAAGGGAAGCGCGCGCGGCGGGGTTCCTGGTGGCGCAAAATGGCGGCGCGGAGTGGGAACTGGAGAATATTGCAGTGCTGCCGGAGTTCCGACGCAAAGGCCTGGGACGCCAGCTTCTGTCCACCCTGACGGCGCAGGCGCGCGTTCTGGGGGCTGAGCGGATGTTGCTGGAGGTGCGCGGCTCAAACGAGGAGGCGATAGGGCTATACCGCTCGGAGGGTTTCGAACTGCTTGGGAGGCGGCGTGGTTATTACCGGAATCCAGAAGAGGATGCACTGATTCTGGTGCACCGATTGTGAATATTTGGTTTCGATTTCTCTTGCTCCCCATTCGGCCCAGTGCTAGTTTTTACAACACCTGATTTCAGGCTTGGAGGTGCTGAAATGAATGCCCCCGTACGCGAACAGCTCCTGGCCAGCAGCGATGAATTCCGCAAGCTGGCCGATGAACACAGCAACTACTCTCAGCGTCTCGACTCCCTCGCAAGTAAGAAATACCTCTCCGAAGAAGAAAAAATCGAAGAAATCCGACTTAAGAAACTGAAGCTCCGCCTCAAGGATGAGATGGAAAGCTTCCAGTCCCGCATTCAGCAGGTCTCCTGAGCGAACGACGGCCGGGTCGCTGGACCCGCAGCCGCACCGAAGATTCGCGCCATGGGGTGCCCGCTTCCATAAAGCCGGAGCCGGTCATCCCATGGCGGCTCGCCGCACAAGCTTCCTTGCTTCGCAGCTCTTTGCCCCGCGCCTTTCCAGCACAACCCAAGTGTGGTCAAATCAATGGATGCAGAAGGCCATTGCGTTCCTCTCCGCCCTCTTCGTCGCCTCCGTGGCATTTGCCCAGCCCGTGGCATCCCGTGTGGACCTGGGCTGCCGCTGGTCCGCGCAATTGACGGCGGCCCGGCCTGGGGTGAGCGAGAGCTACGTTGTGCCATTCGATCTGTCGATTGAGTACACGCCCGCCGGGATGCGAGCCGCACTCGTCAACGGGAGCGACCGCATGGAGTTCTCCGGAGCCAGCCAGCGGGGCGGCGTGGTCACGCTTCGGCTGGACCAGTACGATGCAACGCTGACGGCACGCTGCGTCTCAGGAACGGAGCTGAACTGCGCGAAATCTTCTTCCGAAAAATGTGTACACCCGGTCTGTTCGGCCCTGGAGGGAGAGTACGAGCGGCAGCGCGGAACGTCCGTTGCAAGCTACAAGGTGGTGGCGCAATGCGTCCACGTGAGGCAACTGGATTCGGAGGCGGTTCCGCAGTTCTCGGCTGCGGCGGACTGGCAGTTTGCGTTCAAGGATGCAGATGGCAAGCCGGTTTCCGAGGGCAACGTTCCCGCCCATTTCACGCAGGAAGCGCGCCACGTGGAGGGAACCATCGCGCCGCTCAGCGGCGACTACGGAATGCTTTCGGGAAAGATCTCCGGCGGCAAGGATACATCGCTCCATCTCTCGCGCTTTGACGGCATCCACACGCTCCGGCTGGACGGGCGTTTTGTCTCGGCCAACCGCATTGAGGGAATTTTTCAGGGTTCGCCGGGACGCCCGATGAATTTTGTGGCAACGCGGCTGGATTCCTCCGCCAAGGGCTTTGACGAAGCCGAGCACCTTACCACGGTAGAAGACCCTTCCGCGGTCTTCCGCTTTCATGGTCTGGACGCTGACGGCAAGAGCGTCACGCAGGACGACCCACGCTTCGCCGGGAAAGTGGTGCTGATCGACATCTTTGGCACCTGGTGCCCGAACTGCCACGACGAAGCGCCGGTGTTGCAGTCGCTCTACGCAAAGTTCCACGAGCGCGGGTTTGAGATTGCCGGCCTGAGCTACGAATACGTGGATGATACGGCGCGGAGCCAGAGGCTGCTTGAAGTCTATCGCCGCAAGTATGCGATTGGATTTCCTTTGCTGCTGGCCGGTACGACGGAGCCCGGCGAAATTGAGAGGACTCTGCCGCAGTTGAAAAACTTCGGGGCCTATCCCACCACCATTTTTCTGGATCGCCACGGGCGGGTGCGGCTGATCCACGCCGGATTCTCCGGCCCCGCTACGGGCCGACTGGAAGAGATCAAGGAGAATTTTGAGCGGAATGTCGTCAAACTGTTGGATGAGCAGTAACCTTAACGTGCCCCGCTGGCTTTCCAAGCCATCCGTGCTTCGCGCTTCGCTATAATCGAGAGGTCCTCATGGTACGCGACGGAATCTATTACGCGCTGGCTCTGGTAGCGGTGGCGGTCCTGCTTGGCAACTGGACGGGCTCGCTCCCGCTCATCCTTGTGCCGCTCCTGCTGGCGGTCTTCTTTCTCTGGTTCTTTCGCGACCCGGAGCGCGCCATACCGACCACTCCGGGAGCCATTGTTTCGCCTGCCGACGGCAAGGTCACGGGAGTCACCACCATCCAGGTGGCGGGCGAGCCGCGCACCAGCATCAGCATTTTTCTGAATGTATTCAACGTGCATGTGAACCGCTCCCCGGCCGCGGGTGTCATCACCGGCGCGGAGTACCGCCGCGGCAAGTATCTGAACGCGATGAATCCGGCCTCGGCCGAACTCAACGAGCAGCACATCTGCACCCTGCGGATGCTGGACGGACAGATCGTCGTCTTCAAGCAGATTGCCGGCCTGCTGGCGCGGCGCATTGTTTTCTCGCGCGAGTTGGGAGCGCACGTCGCGCGCGGCGAACGCATCGGGCTGATCAAGTTTGGTTCCCGCTGTGACGTGATTCTGCCGGCCTCAGCGCAGATACAGGTTCAGCCCGGCGATATCGTAAAGTGCGGCTCCTCGACACTGGCGATTCTGCCGACGCAAGGAGAAAGTTGATGGACTTGTCGAACGGAGGCGCGGCGGAAGGGCGATCACGCCGTCTGCGGAAGGGCATGTACATTCTGCCCTCGCTGTTCACAACCGCCAATCTGGCGGCGGGCTTCTACGCCATCTCGCAGACAGCGCTCGGCGCTGCCCATGCCCAGGGCTTTCTTGCCGCGCCGGGGACAGATCCGTTGCGCCTGGCCGCCGTTTACTTCAATCACGCAGCGATCGCCATTGGATTTGCGGTCTTCTTTGATGGGATGGATGGAGCAATTGCGCGCCTTACCCACACCACGAGCGATTTCGGCAAGGAGCTGGATTCCCTGGCCGATGTGGTGGCTTTTGGCGTGGCGCCTGGAATTCTCGCCTGGATGTGGGGTTTTCTGTGCCTGCCGCTGACGCTGGACGTGGACCTGCGCGACAAGCTGATCCAGTTCGGCGCGATCATCGCGTTCGCGTTCCTGACGGCGGGAGCCTGCCGCCTGGCGCGCTTTAACATCCAGCTCAATCCTCAGCCTAAGAATCCGGGACGCCCGGGGCGCAAGTATTTTGTCGGGATGCCGATTCCGGGCGGCGCCGGTTGCATTGCAGCGTGGGTACATCTGCGCCTTGGCTATCCGGTGCAGGACTGGCGAAGTTCGATTGTGTGGATGGCCTACGTTCTCCTGTGCGCTTTCCTTATGGTCAGCACGTGGCGCTTCTGGAGCGCCAAGAGCATCGACTTCCGCAGCCGTCAGTCATCGCGGCTGTTTGTGCTGCTCGCCGTCATGCTGGGCGCAATCTGGTATCTGCATCGCTATATTCTGATTGTCCTGACCGGAACCTACATGCTCTCGGGGGTAATCTTCCGGATTGCGTACTCTTTCCGGAAGAGTAGCCATGTGCCTCCGCCGGCTCCGCCCCAGGAGGTGCGTGGAGAGTCATGAGTCCATCTGCCAAGAAAACCAATCTCTTCACCGTTGCCATCGTCGGCGCTGCCGCGCTCAAAGGGAAGGAAGTGCGCGACGTCCTGAGCGAGCGCAACTTCCCCACGGTTGACATCAAACTGCTGGATGAAGAGGAAGCGCTCGGCCAGATCGAACAGGTGAACGACGAGCCTACATTTATCCAGGGAGTTTTGCCGGAGCATCTGGAAGGCGTGGATTTTGCGTTCCTCGCCGCCGACGAATCCTACATTGCCAAGACCTGGGCGACGGTTCGCGATGCCGGCTCCGAGATTATTGACCTGAGCTACGCGCTGGAGAACAACACGGACATCGAACTGCGCGCACCGTGGCTGGAGCGCGAGCTTGGCCACGCCCACGAGGTTGGATTGCAGTCGGTTCCGGTTGTGATTGCCCATCCGGCGGCGGTGGTGATGGCGCTGCTGATGGCCCGCCTGCAGAAGGCCGCGCCGATCCAGCTTGCCTCGGCCGTCATTGGCCAGCCGGCCTCGGAGTACGGACGCCGCGGCATGGACGAACTGCACGACCAGACGGTGAATCTTCTGAGCTTCCAGCAGATGCCGACGACGATCTTTGGAACGCAGATCTCGTTCAATCTGTATGCCCAGCCGGTGGAAGGGGCTCACCCGTCGCTGGCGGAGGTGGAGGCGCGGATTGTGCGCCACTTCAAGGCCCTGGTGAAAAGTGAGGTTCCAATGCCGGCGGTGCTGCTGGTGCAGGCGCCGGTATTCCATGGCTACACCATTGCGATGTTTGTGCAATGTGGCGGAGAGGTGACGGCGGCAAAGCTGGAGCGCGCCCTGGCCGGGCCGCATGTGACGGTGACGAGCGAGCCGGATGAATTTCCCAGCAACGTGAACATCGCGGGCTCGTCGGAGATACTGGCAAGCGTCCGCCCTGACGGCGCGGGCGGCAACGGTTTCTGGCTGTTTGCGGCCTGTGACAATCTCCGGGTTTCGGCGATCCAGGCGATTGAGTGCGCCGAAGAGATGGTGCAGACTCGGCCGCGAGGACAACTGCAATGACCCGTTCTTTTTCCGGCCTGCGCCGATGGCTGCCCCTAGCGATTGCCGCGCTTGCGCTGCTGACGGCATCATGCGGCTACCACACGGCGGGTAACGCTTCGCGCCTTGCGCCCGACGTAAAGGTGCTGGCGATTCCGGCCTTCCTGAACCAGACCTACACCTACCATGTGGAGACCGGGCTGACGGCGGCGGTGATTCGCGAGTTCAACACGCGCACCCGCTACCGGGTGGTGCAATCGGAGAGCGATGCGGACGCCGTGCTGCAGGGCACCGTGGTTTCTGCCGCCGTGGCTCCGGTGGCGTATGACTCGGTGACGGGACGCGCCTCGACCGGGCTGGTGACGATCATCGTGAAGGTGACGCTCACTGCGCGCGATGGCCGGGTGCTGTACAGCAATCCCAACTACGTTTTCCGCGACCAGTACCAGATTTCCAACGAGCTCGCCAGCTTCTTCGAAGAGCAGGGGCCGGCGCTGGACAGGGTTTCGCGCGACTTCTCGCGCACCCTGGTGAGCAATATTCTGGAGGCGTTCTAGCTTGAAAGCCTTTGCCCCGGTGGAGCGCTTCGTCGAGGACGTGAGCTCTCGCAAGCTCAAGCCCGGCTACGTCTTTATCGGCGATGAAGGCTTCTTCCGCCGCACCTGCCGCGACGCCATTCTCAAGCACCTCATCCCGGAAGGGATGCGCGAGTTCAGCTTCTACGAGTTCGATCTGGATTCGTCGGAGGTGGTTGAGATACTCGACCGCGCGCGCACGCCTTCGCTGATGGCGAACTTCCAGGTTTTCTTTGTGCGCGGAGTAAAGGCGCTGTACGGGCGCGGAAAGCACGATGCGGAGTTCGCCGCCATCGCCGCCTACATCAAGAATCCGAATCCCGACGCGCTGCTTATTTTTGTGGCCGACCACATCAGCATTCCTTCCGACCTGCGGCGCATGGAGATGACGGACAAGGATCGCTACGAGCGCATCCGCGAGACCCTTGGCGACTGCCTCACGGTCATCGAATTTGCGCGCGTCGAAGAGGGCGAGGCCGTCAAGTGGCTGAACGAGAATGCGGCCCTGCACTCGACGAAGATCGATCCGGACGCTTCGCGCGAGCTGGTGGATTCGCTCGGCGGCGACATGATGATGATCTCGAACGAGTTGGAAAAGCTGCTGCTCTATGTCGGCGAGAAAAAGCGCATCACGCTGGGCGACGTGGAGACCATGGTGCTGGCCGCCAAGCAGCGCACTCTCTATGAGCTGACCGATGCGCTCTCATCGCACAACCGCGCCCGCGCGTTGGAGATTCTGGACGCCATGCTTTCGACGGGCGACGGCGACGAGGCGGCCATCGGGCATTTGTACATGCTGGCGCGGACCTTCCGGCAGATGCTGGTGATCCAGGAGCGCAACGTGCGTGACACCCGGGCGCTGTACCAGGTACTGTGGCAGGGCTTCCGCATTCCGCCATTTGCAGCCGAAGATGTGATCCGGCAGTCGCGGCGCTACAAGTCCCGTCGTGAGCTGAGCCGGGCGATCCGGCTGATCTCGCGGGCCGATGCGGCGCTGCGCACGAATCCGGTCAGCAAGCGTCTGGTGCTGGAGAACTTGATTCTCGACCTGGCCGCCGAGCCGAAGGAAGTTGTGCCGGCGTGGCAGCAGGAAGCGCTGCTGGACTGAGTTCGCTGCAAACGAAAACGGCAGGCCGAGGCCTACCGTTTTTCTATCCCGGAAAAATTATGCGGTTGCGGATGCAGCTTTTACGCGAGCCGAAAGGCGGCTCTTGTAACGCGAAGCCGTGTTCTTGTGCAGGATGCCCTTCTGCACGCTCTTGTCGAGAGCGGAAACCGTCTCGCGGAAGGTGGTATCCAGCGCGGTCTTGTCGCCGGAGGTCAGTGCGGTGCGCAGTGAGCGCAGCGCCGAACGCATACGCGACTTGTTGGCGCGGTTAGTCGCCGTCTTCTTTTCTGTCTGTCGTGCGCGCTTCAGCGCCGAAACATGATTCGCCATACTTACCTGTGTCCTTATAGTCAAAACTGGGACTTCGTCCCGAACAATTCATTTTACGGTGAATGAAGAGGTTTCCGCAAGGCGGAGGCCATCAGCGCTACGCTTTTGCCGCGAGACGCTCCGTGTCCAGCAGCGCGCGTTTGCGACTGAGTCCCCAGCGATAGCCGCCCAGAGTGCCGTCGCCGCGGATTACGCGATGGCAGGGAATGACCACGGCGATCCGGTTGGCCGCGCAGGCATTGGCCACCGCGCGCGCAGCTTTTGGCTGGCCGAGCGCCTCGGCGACTTCGGCGTAGGACTGCACGCTGCCGGCGGGAATTGTCTGAAGATAGCGCCAGACCTTGAGCTGGAAGGCCGTTCCATGGAGTGCAAGCGGCATCTGGCTGAGCGCCCGTTCGCCCTCAAGGTAGCCGGCAAGCGCCTGCATCCATCCGGTGAACTGTGCCGGGTAGGGTTTCGGCATTGGCACGCGCTTCGCCGCCGGATATTCCTCTTCGAGCGACTTCAGCAGTTCCCTGGCGCAGTTTCCAAACTCAAGAAAGCACAGCCCGCGGTCGGTTGCGCCCACCATGATGAGGCCCAGCGGCGTATCCGCCGTGGCGTAGGAGATCTCGACATTCACGCCGCCGGAGCGGTACTGCTTGGGCGTCATGCCGAGCCGCGTGTCCACGGCGGAGTAGACGCGGCTTCCCGCAGCGAAGCCCGCGCCATAGATTGCGTCAGTAACGGATGCGCCGTCGCGCAGATTTTCCTTGAGGGTTTGCATGCGGATTGCCTCCACGTATTGCCGCGGCGTAACTCCCACCACGGACTTGAATGTGCGTTGAAAGTGGAACGGGCTGAGGCCGAAGCGCGCGCCGAGCGCGTCGAGCTTTAAAGCGGCACGGTTGTCGAGATTCTGGCGAATGTATTGGCACACCTGCTGGAATTGCTGACGCAGAAACTCAGGGGAGTGCTCCGCAGGCCGCTGCTCCTCAAGCGGCTTGCAGCGCAGGCACGGACGCAGGCCGTCGGCCTCGGCCATGGCCGCGGTGGGATAGAAGCGCACATTCCTGCGCAAAGGCCTTCGCGAGGCGCAACCGGGGCGGCAAAAGACTTTTGTTGTAAGCACTCCGTAGAAGAACTTGCCGTCAAAGTTCAGGTCCTTCTCCTGCACGGCCTGCCAGCATTTCGCGTCGTCGATCATGGGGCCTTCCTGGGACTAGAAGACTGGGCTTACACGGCAAAGCATAGCGAGCCGGAGACAGAGAGCGCTATGCGTTTCTTGCGCCGCAATTCCCAGCCCCTGGCCCGGATTGTGCTCCCCGCGGGTGTTCTTCCCCCGGATATGAGAAGATTACATGTCAGTAAGAACTCAATTGAGCGACACAGAAAGCAGTTCCCCATGTCTGGAAATATCGGTGACAAGGCAAGATTCAACCGGCTCAGGAAGCAGAAGCTCCTGAAACGCCGCACCAAGGCAGCCGTAGCCGCCGCCCGAGTTGCAACCGCCGCTCCCGTGGTTGAAGTGAAAGCAGCAGAGCCCAGCAACTAACCGAACGCCATCCACGCCCCGCCGGGAAAACTCGCGCGGGGCTTTGACTTTCTTGGGCTTTGCCCTGCCGGAAGCTGGATTTGCCCGAGCCTGATTCTGTGCTCCCCGCCGCACCAGCGTTTATACTGAACACTTATGCTAAGAGTTCGATTTGCGCCCTCTCCCACGGGCTTTCTGCATGTGGGCAGCGCGCGCACTTTCATCTTCAACTGGCTTTATGCCCGCCACAACGGCGGGACGATGGTGCTGCGTCTCGACGATACGGATGTGGAGCGCAACTCGGATGCCAGCGTCAACTCGATCTTTGACGGCCTGCGTTGGCTGGGACTTGGGTGGGATGAGGAGTACAAGCAATCCGAGCGCCTGGCGTTGCACCGGCAGGTGGCCGAGGCGATCTTTGCCAAGGGACATGCGTATCGCGATTTCACTCCGGCGCATGCCGGCGAGAGCGATCAGTCCGGAGCGCAAGGGGCGTGGTTGTTCAATCCGGGGATGCGTGAGCTTACGCGCGCGGAGAGCGACCGGCGGGCAGAGGCGGGTGAGCCGTTTGCGCTGCGCTTCCGGGTGCCGCGCGGACATGAGCGCGTGCTGCGCTTTGTGGATTCGGTGTATGGCGAGCAGAGCAAGCTGGCCGACGAGGTGGAGGACTTCGCGTTGCTGCGCAGCGACGGGATGCCAACCTATCATCTGGCCTCGTGCGCGGATGACGCCGACCTGCGGATCAGCCACATTATTCGCGGGCAGGATCATCTCTCGAACACCTACAAGCATCTGCTGATTTTTGAGGCGGCCGGGGCCGAGGCTCCGCAGTTTGCGCATCTGCCGCTGCTGGTTGCGCCGGATGGAACGAAGCTCTCGAAGCGGCGCCACGGACCGGTGGTCAGCGTTACGACGTATCGCGACGCGGGCTTTCTGCCGGAGGCGTTCGTCAACTTTCTGTGCCTGTTGGGATGGTCGCCCAAGAATGACCGCGACTTTCTGACCATGGAAGAACTTACCGGGGCGTTTACGCTGGAAGGCGTGAATCGCGCGAACGCCGTGGTGAATTTCAAGGAAGAGGATCCGTTTGATCCCAAGGCAGTGTGGCTGAATGCGGAGCATATTCGCGCGCTGCCGGTTCCGGAGCTTGCAGAGCGGCTGATGCCGTTTCTTCAGGAGGCAGGACTTGCCGCCACTCCGGAGAAGCTGCTGCAGGTGACGCCGCTGGTGCGCGAGCGCATTCGGTTTCTGCGCGATGTGAATACCGCGGCCGACTTCTTTTTCGTCCGGCAGCTTCCGCCGTATGATTGCCTTGAGCTGATTCCGCAGAAGGGCGACGCCGCGTTGGCCTTGAAGATACTGGCGGAAGCCTCTGCCGTGCTGGCCGCAACGCCTTTCGATCATGCCTCGCTGGAAGCGGCGCTGCGCGAGGCCGCCGCGCGGCTGGCTCTGAAAGCCGGACCGATGTTTCAACCGATCCGCGTGGCCGTGTGCGGACGCAAGAATGCGCCGCCGCTCTTTGAGACCATGGAAGTGCTGGGCCGCGAGCTTTGCCTGGAGCGAATCGCGCAGGCCATGGCCCGGCTGTGACGCCTTTAATTTCGCAGCGTAAATCGCTGCTTGTGCCACCTAAGAGGAATGTGAATCATGTCCAGTTCCAAACCGGAAAGTAATTCCGCCACCAGTGTTCCGGCGGAGACCGCCCAGCGTCCCTCCAACTTCATCCGCGAGATTTTTATCGAGGATCTGAAGACGAAGAAGTACGGCGACGCCGTCGTTCAGACGCGCTTTCCTCCGGAGCCAAACGGCTACCTGCACATCGGCCACGCCAAGGCCATCTGCCTCGATTTCGGTCTGGCCGACGAGTTCGGCGGCCTCACCAACCTGCGCTTTGACGATACGAATCCGGAGAAGGAAGAGCAGGAGTATGTGGATTCCATCCAGACGGATGTGCGCTGGCTGGGCTTTGAGTGGGACCGCCTGTGTTACGCCTCCGACTACTTTGACCAGCTCTTTGAGTGGGCGGTGCAACTGGTCAAATCCGGCAATGCGTATGTGGACGACCTGACGGCAGAGGAGATTCGCCAGCATCGCGGCACCCTGACCGAGCCGGGAAAGAACAGTCCCTACCGCGACCGCAGCGTGGAAGAAAATCTCGATCTGTTCCTGCGGATGCACAAGGGCGAGTTCCCGGATGGCACGCGAGTGCTGCGCGCGAAGATCGACATGGCCTCGCCGAATCTCAACCTGCGCGATCCCGTGATGTACCGCATCCTCCACGCCGAGCATCACCGCACGGGCGACAAGTGGTGCATTTATCCCATGTACGACTTTGCGCACGGGCAATCGGATTCGCTGGAGAAGGTGACGCACTCGATGTGTACGCTCGAGTTCGCCGACCATCAGCCGCTGTACAAGTGGTACATCGAGCAGCTTGGAATTTTCCCCTCGCAGCAGATCGAGTTTGACCGCCTGAGCCTCACCTACACCTTGCTGAGCAAGCGCAAGCTGCTGCAACTGGTGCAGGAGAAGCGCGTCAACGGCTGGGATGATCCGCGCATGCCAACGCTTTCCGGCATCCGCCGCCGCGGCTTTACGCCGGAGGCGATCCGCAACTTCTGCGCCGCCATCGGCGCGTCGCGCACCAACGGCTCCACGGATATCGAGATGCTGGAGCATTTCCAGCGCGAAGACCTGAACAAGCGCGTGCCCCGCGCCATGGCCGTGCTGCGGCCGCTGAAAGTTGTGATCGAAAATTATCCCGAGGGCAAGGAAGAGTTCGTCGAAGTGGCGAACAACCCGGAGGACGCAAGCGCCGGCCTGCGGCAGGTTCCCTTCTCGCGCGAAATTTACATCGAGCAGGATGACTTCCGCGAGGTACCTCCGCCGAAGTACTACCGTCTTTCGCCGGGAAAGGAAGTGCGGCTGCGCAACGCGTACTTCATCACCGCGAAATCCGTGGTGAAGGACGCCGAGGGCAAGATCGTCGAGGTGCGCTGCACCTACGATCCTGCAAGCCGCGGCGGCAACTCACCGGACGGGCGCAAGGTGAAATCGACGATTCACTGGGTCTCGGCCGGCCACGCAATCGAGGCTGAGATTCGCATCTACGACAAACTCTTCACCAAGGCCGATCCCAGCCAGTTGGAAGAGGGCGAAGACTTCATGAGCGGGCTGAATCCCGATTCGCTGGAGACGTTGATGGACGCGAAGCTGGAGCCATCACTGGCCGGCGCGAAGGTCGCGGACCGCTACCAGTTCGAGCGCGTCGGATACTTCTGCGTCGATCTGGATTCGAAGCCCGGCGCACTGGTCTTCAACCGGACGCTGCCGCTGAAGGACACCTGGGCGAAGATCGAAAAGAAAGCCGGAGCCTGATTCCGGCGCCGTGCGGATGCTGGTGACATGACGATTCTGGGAAAAGTCTGCTTCGTAATCTTTGGGCTGTTCATGATCGCTGACGGCCTGTTTATGCTGGTTTCTCCGCGAGCCTGGTGTCAACTGCCAACCTGGATCAGCGGCCGGGGGAAGCTGGCCGCGGAGATCTACTCGCATGGCTGGGGAGCCGTCCAGGTGCGGGTGCTTGGCGTGATTATGATCGGGCTTCCCCTGTACGTGGCTTACGACGTGTTTTTCTACCGGGCCTGAGCGCGGCCTTCACGCTACAATCGCAGCGGTACACCGTGTCCACTCCCAGCGAGCAACTGCCTGCACATCCCGCGCCGCGCCCCTGGCCCCTGGCTCCCGAGCCGGAGCCGGTCTTTGGAATGCTCCAGGTCCTCTTTGCCTTCCTCGCGATGCTGCTGGCGGTCGTGTTTTGCGGCGGCGTCGCGCTGCTGATTGCACATCAGGTTCCGGCGCTCAGCCGGATTCGTCCGGCTGACCTTGCAAGCGATCCGCGGGTGCTGCTGCCCGCGCAACTGGCCGCCTATCTTCTGCTGATGGGGGTTCTGTGGCGGCTGTTCGCGCGCCACATCGGCATCGGATTTTTCCGTGCGCTATGCTGGCGCTGGCCCGCGCGCTGGCCCTTGTTTGTGGCCTCGGGAGTGCTGCTGGCGGTGGCCGTTCAGTTCGCCGCGCATTTTCTGCCCGCACCGCCGGAGCTCCCGATTGACAAGATGATCCGCACGCCCGCCGACGCCTGGATGATGACCGGCTTTGGCGTCCTCATCGCTCCATTCGTCGAGGAAACACTCTTCCGCGGATTGCTCTTCCCGGCCCTTGCGAGGCGCGTCGGAGCGGTGCTTTCGCTACTTGCAACCTCGATGCTCTTCGGCCTGGTGCATGCCCAGCAACTTGACGGAGCATGGACGCAGGTCGCTTTCATCGTCGGCGTGGGAGCGGTGCTGACGCTGGTGCGATGGCGCTTCCACTCGCTGGCCTCGTCCACGCTGGTGCATGTGGGATACAACGGCGCGCTGTTCGCGGCGCTCTTTGTGGAGACGCAGGGATTCACCAATCTGTCTCTGCATTGAGTTCGCGGGAGCAGGGCAGCTTCGGATCGCCCGTCACCCGTTCACAACTGCGGAGGCGAGGGCCATGGCATCGTCTCTGCCGAGGACCAGAAGTTCCTTCCGGTCGCCTTCCTCGGTGAACTCCCGAACGTGCCGGAAGCCCACCGCCTGGGAAGCGCTCAGCGCCCGATGGTTCAGCCTGTCGTGATATATCCAACAGACGTCCTCGGCATGGAATCGTGGAAAGGCCACCTCGGTGAGGAACTTCAGCAGCATGAGGCGGCCCCATCTATTCCCCATGAAGTCCGTGTCGCCAATAAAGAGATCGAGGCTGATCCCATGGTCTTCCCCGATCATCGCGGCGTATTCGGGGTAGTCGGCAACTCTGTACACCTGGATGTATCCCATCGGGATGCTATTGGAATAACTCAGGAAGCACCTCGTGGGCCAGTCGGGATTCAGCCGCTGAAGGTACTCCGCGCGCATCTCTTCCCAACTGGGTATGCACTTCTTGTGATAGAACTCGCGGATATGAGGTTGCTGCAACCACCGATACAGGAGAGACAGGCTGGCTTCGTTCAGCGCTTCGAAGCTGAGGTCGCGATACCGAGCCAGGTCCATCGCCAATCGTAACTTGAGTTGCCGCCAAACCGGAAGCTGGCGTAATACCGGCGAGCGCTTCCGCTTGCTCCCTCCGTTCGCAACTTGGTATGGTGAATTCCATGTCTGAAGCGCGCCAGCAACTCTTAACGCTCCTTTCGAAGGAATCCTTCCGCCTGGGGCAGTTCAAGCTTTCCAGCGGCGGCACCAGCGATTACTACGTGGACTGCCGCACCACCACGCTGCACGCCGAGGGCGCGCGTCTCACCGGGCGCGTTTTTCTCGACGAGATCGAGCGCCGCAAGTGGCGTCCGCAGGCCATCGGCGGACTGACCATGGGGGCCGATCCGATTGTGGTGTCGGTTGCCATGCTGAGCGCGCAGGAGTTGCAATGGCGCGCCACGGACACGGGCACGGCCGGGCCGCATGGATTGATCCACGGCTTCCTGGTGCGCAAGTCCGAGAAGGCCCACGGCACGGGGCAGCGCGTCGAGGGATTCCGCGGCAAGGGCGCGCGCGTGGTGATTGTGGATGACGTTTGCACCACCGGCGCATCCACGGTGCAGGCCATTGAGGCCGCGACTGAATTTGGATTTGAGATTGTGGGCGCAATGTGCCTGGTGGAACGCGAAGAATCGCTGGGGCGGCCTGCTGTGGAAGCCGCGGCGGGCGGCGTGCCCTTCGTTTCGATCTTCACCGCCGCCGAGGTGCGCGCCGAACATATTCGCCATCTCAAGTAACGCGCGGCTCGCGGGATTGCCTCCGCTCCCGCGTCGGAATACCATGAATTTGCCGGTCGCAGGAAACAGGCGCGACCCCCCTGGGAGCTCTCGATATGATGTTCGGCAAACTCGGTCTCGTGATGATTGTTGTGCGCGACATGGAACGCAGCGTCGCGTTTTACCGGGATGTGCTCGGTCTCAAGCTGCTTATCCAGCAGGCGAACTGGAGCCAGCTCGACGCGGGAAACATCATCATCGGCCTGCACCCGGATGGCGAAGAGGTCAAGGTAAGTCCCACCAGCGGCATGAGCATCGGGATTTACGTGGACGACATGGACAAGGCGGTTGCCGAAATCCGCCGCCGCTTTGGAAAGATTGCGGTTGGCCCGCGGCAGGATCCGTTCGGACGCTGGGCGCTGGTCTTCGATCCCGACGGTTACAGCGTGCAGATTATCGAGATGGCGCGCGGCCTGCGCGCCCAGCACAAGCTTCCGCCGCAGCCGGGGCAGGAATAGCGGCGCACGGAAACAGAAATCCCTCCGCGGTGCGCGGAGGGATTTGCGATGCAGCGAACTCTATCGGGTCTGTGAGCTGTTGTGGTGATGGTGGTGCTTCTTGTGGTGCTTTTTGGCGGCAAATGCCGGCATGGCTGCGCTCAACAGCAGGACACCGGCCAGTACGGCGATCAACGATTTCTTCAACGTGTTTCCTCCAGCGAACGCCCTTCGGAGCGTCCACTTTGTTTCTAGCACTTTCCCACTTATTCCCGCCATGGATTAAGATTTATTTTTCTTGAGCCGGGCGCCAACCCCAGGCGGCCATGGCTTTCACTCCACAATTCCATGGCAAACCATTTACACTAGCCTCACCTTAACGGACTGGACGAACTCTGTGCTCGAAACACTGAAGTGGACTGATTCCGGCGTCTTATTTATTGACCAGACCAAGTTGCCGACCGAGGAACTCTGGATTACCTGCCGGAAGTATGAAGCCGTTGCCGATGCAATCCGCACAATGATTGTGCGCGGGGCTCCGGCGATTGGGGTGGCGGCGGCCATGGGAATTGCCCTGGGCGCGCGCGACCTGGACGTCACCAGCATTTCAGAGTTCCGCAACGGCATTGGGCAGATCTGCCGGGTGATGGGCGAAACCCGCCCCACGGCCGTCAATCTTTTCTGGGCGATCCGGCGCATGCAGCGCCGCTTCGAGGAGATCAGCGGCCGTCCGATTCCCCTCATCAAACAGGCGCTGATTGACGAAGCTCTCGCCATCTATGCGGAAGACATTGCCACCAACCGCGCCATGGGCTCCAACGGCGCCGTGCTGATGCCGGAGGCCGGCGGCGTGCTGACGCACTGCAACGCCGGAGCGCTGGCAACCGCCGGATACGGCACCGCGCTGGGCGTCATTCGCGCCGCCGTGGAGGCAGGCAAGAAGATCCACGTCTACGCCGATGAGACTCGGCCATTTCTGCAGGGGGCACGGCTGACCGCGTGGGAGTTGATGAAAGACAATATTCCCGTCACCCTGATCGCCGACAACATGGCAGGAGCCATGATGGCGCAGGGAAAGATTCAGGCTGTCATCGTCGGCGCGGACCGCATTGCGGCGAACGGCGACACGGCCAACAAGATCGGAACCTACTCGGTCGCAATTCTAGCCAAGGAGCACGGAATTCCCATGTACATCGCGGCGCCGTTCTCCACCGTCGATCTGGAGACCGCGGATGGCTCGGGCATTCCCATCGAGCAGCGCGCCGCCTCCGAGGTGACGCATATCGGGGGAAAGCAGATCGCGCCGACGGGAGTGCTGGTGGAGAATCCGGCGTTTGATGTAACACCCGCGCGCTACATCCGGGCGATCATCACCGAGCGCGGAGTAGCGACCGCTCCATTCAATGAGTCGCTGTTGCGGCTTTCGGAAAACAAGTCGGCAACTGCCTAGAGCGGTTCCCACAGGATGCATCCCGCGCAAGAAAATCAACCGCCGCTGCGAACATTCGCAGCGGCGGTTGGCGTCTAGGCCGGGTTTGCTTTTACGAATGCATCGATCTTCGCGGCCTCTTCGGTGCTGAGGCGGAATGTCGCCGCCGGAAGAACGCCTTCCACCTGGTCGGCTCTGCGCGCGCCCACAATGGCCGCTGTGACGGCCGGATTGCGCAGCGTCCACGCAATGGCCACAACTCCGGGCAGCAAGCTGTGCGCGTTGCCAATCTCGCGCAGAAGCTCAACCAGTTTCAGGTTGCGTGTGAGCTTCGGCTCCTTGAAGTTGGGAGCGCGGCGGCGCCAGTCGTTATCGGGCAATGCGGCGATGCGCTCGGCGGTCATCTTCCCGGTGAGCAGGCCGCTGGCCATCGGCGAATAGTTGATCACGCCGATCTTGTTCTCCTTGCAGAAGGGCAGAATCTCTTTTTCCACCGAGGGGTTGACCAGCGAATAAGGCGGCTGCAGAGATGTAATGGGCGCAATCTTCTGCGCGCGCTTCATCTGCTCCACGTTGAAGTTGGAGACGCCGATGAAGCGCACCTTACCTTCCTCCTTGATGCGGGCCAACTCTTCCCAGCCCTCTTCGATCTCCGCTTCGGGATCGGGCCAATGAACCTGGTAGAGATCAATCTTATCCACCTTGAGCCGGCGCAGGGAGTTCTCCACCTCTTCGCGCACAGAGTCGCGCTTGAGGCTACGGTAGATCTGGCGATTCTCATGCCAGCGCATGGAGCATTTGGTGAAGACGTAGGGCTTCCGGGTGGTTGCGGCCAGCGCCTTGGCGACAATCTCCTCGGAGTGCCCAAGGCCATAGATTGCGGCGGTGTCAATCCAGTTCACGCCGCCATCAAGGGCGCGCAGAATGGCGTCCACGGATTCGCGGTCATCCTGCGGTCCCCAGCCGAATTCCCAGTTGCCGCCGCCAATGGCCCATGCTCCAAAACCAATCGGAGTGAGCTTCAAGTCTGAGTTTCCAAGTTGACGAGTTTCAAAAGTAGTGCCGGTTTTTTCCAATGTTGTGCTCATACATTTTTGGATGCCGGCTCCCATCCCCTTGATGCACAACTAAGCAGCGCTGGATTTCCGCTGCTCTCCGCTTTCGCGGCTGCGCGAGCGCAGGTAATCCTGCGCGTTGCGGTAACCCTCCATGGTGCCCACGTCCATGTAACGTTCTCCGAGGGGCGAGGCATGCACGGGATTCCCGGCGGCAATGTAGGCATTCAGCAGGTGTCCGAGGTATTCATCCTCGCGGTGGCGGGACTCCCACAACATGCGCAGGGCATGGAAAGCGCGTCCCGAGGCAGTGACCGCGCCCCAGATCCAGTTTGTGCCGGGATTGGGCTGCTTGACGGCAACGCGCTGCACGCGGCCGTTGTCGTTGCAGAGAACCGCGTCAAAGGCGCTCGGGTTCTCCACCGGGAAGAGCACGAGGTTCACGCCCGGCCCTTGTTCCACGGAGGTACGGAAGAGGTTTTCAGGAAACCAGATGGTGTCCGGCAGGCCGATGAGCACATGCTCTCCGGGACGCACGAAAGGCTCGGCGCGGAAGATGGCGTCGCAGAGCCCGCGCGGACGCTGCTGCACGGCGTAGAAGATTTCGGCGGCGTAGTCGCGCTCGGCGAAGTAGCGGACGATGTCGCTTTTTTCGGCGGAGATGACGATGCAGATCTGGCGCGCACCGGCGGCGATCATGCGCTCCACCAGGTACTCGGAGACGGCTTTCGGGCGCTCCGCGCCGTCAACCTCGCGCGAGCCTACGGGCAGGAGTTCCTTGCTGCAACCGAGCGGCTGAATTCGCAGCCCGGCTCCAGCGGCGGGGATGATTCCGATCATGCGGCCTCCATCTGTGATTTCTGTGAGCGGGCAGCCTCAAAGGCAGCCAGCATGGCGAGTGCGCGCTGGTGCCCGGTGTGTTCGTCGAGAGTGCGCTGGCGGGCATTGCGCGCGATGCACTTCAAATCGGCGTCGGGCGTAGAGAGCGCACGCAAAACCTCGGCGGTGTCATTGGCGACGAGCAACTCCTGTCCCGGCTCAAAGAATGAATCGAGTCCACGAAACCAGTCGGTAACAATGGGCGCGCCGCAGGCGGCGGCCTCAAAGAAGCGGCCGGAAGGGCAGTACCCCGAGGCCGCCATCTCCGTGCGGGTGAGGTTCATGGTGAGGCGCGAGGAAGAATAGAGCGCCGGATGCGCGGCAGGCGGAACATGCTCCACGCGGCGCACATTTGCGGGCCACTGCCACTCCCATGGATAGAGCGACCCGGCGAGCAGGAACGAGGAAGACGGACGCCGCCGAGCAGCTTCGAGGAACATGGAATCGAGTTTGGACTGGCGGTCTGGAGCGTAGGTGCCCATGTAGCTGAGTTCGCAGCGCGCGTCGGCGGAAGGATGCACGGGCCAATACACATCGGGGTCCACGCAGCCAAAGAGCGGACGCGCCAGGCGGACTCCGAAGTCGCGTTCGAGCGAGGCGAGCGCTTCCCCGCCCGTCCAGGAGAGAACGAGGTCGAAGGCCGGGAGTTGCGCGGCGCGCAGGTAATCAAGGTCGCCTCCGGCAAGGCGGTTCAAGGTGATGGGCGTGTCGAGATCGTAGAAAACGCGCAGAGGGCCATCGAGGGCGAGCAACTCGTCGGCGATGCGTGCGCCCTCGGGGACGTAGCTTGCGGTGATGACCACGTCGGAGTCGGCGGCTTCGGCCACGGCCTGCGCGCGAATGGCGTCCCACGAGGAGTAGAGCTTGAGGTTGCAGTAGGCGCAGTCAAACAGATCACGATGGCTGGCGTAGTAGGGCGCATCATGCTCGTAGAAGGTTGTGCGATGGCCGAGCTGATGCAGCGCGCGGAGGATGGCGCGATAGGGAGTGGCGTGGCCATTGCCCCAGGAAGACGACAAGGTCAGACCGAAGAGCGTGATCTTCAACGTTCACCACCCGTCCGCGGCAGCGTCCCGCCGCGGGCGGCAAGACGAAGTGCTGCTCACGTTTGGATGAGGGGCGGGCTCCAGATGTTTGCTGCTATTTGCGGGCCGGGCAAACAAAGAGGGCCGCGACCGGAGCCGCGTCCCTCGACAGGCATGAGAAATGCTTAGACGAGCTTTGCGTCCAGCGTGATCACCGTGTTGAGCACGCGCGAGACCGGGCATCCGGCCTTGGCGTCAGCCGCGGCTTTCTGGAACTTGGCGTCGTCGGCGTTGGGAATCCTGGCGCGCAGTTCCAGGTGAATTTTGGTGATGGTGAAGCCCGCGTCGGTTTTCTCAAAGGTGAGCGCGGCCTTGGTGTCAATGGCGTCGGCCTTCAGTCCCACGCCGTCGAGCTGCGCGGAGAGAGCCATGGAGAAGCATCCGGCGTGCGCCGCGGCGATGAGTTCCTCAGGGTTGGTGCCCACGCCGTTTTCAAAGCGCGTGCCGAATGAATATTGCGTCTGCGAGAGGACTCCGCTATCGGTGGTGACTGTCCCTCGTCCATCCTTCAATCCGCCCTGCCAATGGGCGCTTGCCGATCTCTGCATTGCGATGACTCCTGGGGTGCGCGCTGAGAGGCGCGACCGTTCATGCTACATCAATTTGGGCTAACTATGGGATGCGGCAGGGGGCGGAAAGGTCGCGACTGGTTTGGCGCAAAAAGAGCCAACCATTGCACGGGTGGATAATCGTTGGCGGACGGAAGTTGGCGTATGAGTAAATCGTTGAGCAAGGTGCGAAAGGATTGACCAAAGAGTACTGATCCGCCGGCAAAGGATTGGCGGAAAGGTATATGGTTGCCGGGGAAAGACGCCACGGCGGGAAGCGAGAGAGTTACGTCCGGTCTCCGGCGAAAGGGCCGCCGAAACCCGGACGCGGTCATTTATACTTTCGGGCAACCACTATGACGAAGAAAAAAAGGCTGCTGTACTGCGCGATGGTTCTGCTTCTGTGCTTTGCAGCTTCCTGCAAGCGCAAGGACGAAAAGGAATTCAAGCCGAGCAAACTGGCGGCGGAGCTGTTCAGCGGGCAGAGCCTGCAAACCGTGGAGCGCAAGCTCGACATGATGGCGGGAAACTTTGACATCGTAGTGGATCGCACGCCGCTGCCGAGCGATACGCGCCCGCCTTACCGGTTGCTGGTGATCTCGAAGAAAAATCTTCGGGTGGAAGGGCAGCCGGGCGAGCTGGTGCTGACGTTCTTCAACGACCGGCTGATGACGACGCAGCTTTTTCCTTCGGACCTGGCGGCGGCGCGGGGCGCGGTGGAAGCGGCGCAGCAGATTTCGCTGGCCTCTGGCGAGGCTCACATATTGCCCTCGACGCGGGTGTGGGTAGGCAAGGATGAAAATGGACGCAGCTACATCGGCTGGATCGACAAGACATTGCAGGCCGAGCAGGATGCGTGGGTGAAGCAGTACGGGCAGTGAGCAAAGGCGACTAGCGGACGAGTAATGCACACAGCTTCGCCAACGGGCACGGGCCAGCAGATGGCTCTCCGGCGGCGGGCGCTGGCCAGGAGTGAGATGACCCCGATCGATTTGAACAAGCTGCGCACGGATATTGACGCCATCGACGAAAAACTGGTGGAGCTGTTTAATCAGCGCGCCCACTGCGTGCTGGAGATTGGCCGCTACAAGCAGCAGAACCATCTTGCGGTGTATGAGCCGAAGCGCGAGGCGGTGGTGATGGCCAACGTGGCGCGCTGCAACAACGGTCCGCTGCCGGATGAGGAACTGGCGACGATCTACACGGCGATTCTGGCGGCGATGCGGCGGCTGCAATCGCCGGACCTGCTGGAGAGGCAGTGAGCGTGGCGAAGGAAAATCCAAAGCCGGTGAGTTTGAAGCGCGTGAGCGTGATCGGCCTGGGGCTGATGGGAGGCTCGCTGGCACTGGCCTTGCGGCGGGCCGGGCTGGCGACGCACGTTGCGGGCTGCGGACGCGCGGAGTTGCAGCGGCGGGCGCAGGAGATGGGCGCGATTGACTCCGGCTCGGTGGACGCGGGCGAGGCAGCGGCGGAGAGCGATTTTGTTTTTCTGTGCACGCCGGTGGAGACCAGCATCCGGCTGATGCGGGAGATTGCGCCGTGGCTGAAGCCGGGGGCGCTGGTGACGGACGTGGGCAGCACGAAGGAGGCCTTCGCCGCCGCGGCGCGCGAGATCTTCGGCGAGGCGGCGAATGAGCGCGTGCTGCCGGGGCATCCGCTGGCGGGGCGCGAGGTTTCCGGGCTGGAGAACGCGAGGGTGGACCTTTATGCAAACTGCGTGTGGGTGCTGACGCCGCTGGGAGAGCGGGAAACGGCTTCGCACGGCGCGTTGCGCGGGGCGATTGAGGCGATGGGGGCGCGCGTGGCGTATGCGACTCCCAGGGAGCACGACCGCACGCTGGCGTATACGAGCCACCTGCCGCAGATGCTCTCGACAGCCTTGTCGCTGACGCTGGAGCAGGCGTTCGGGGCGGGGAATCCGGCGCTGCAGATTCATGCGGGCGGATTGATTTCAATGCTGCGGCTGGCGAAGAGCGATCCGGCGATGTGGGAACAGATCGCGGCCAGCAATCCGCAGAACATTGCGGCGGCGCTGGAAGGCTTTGAAGGCGAGCTGCGGAAGCTGCGCGAGAGCTTGGGCGATGCGGAGTTCCGCCGGAAATTTGAAGCGGCGAGGGAGTTTGCGAAGGGGTTGAAGGGGTAGAGCGCGGAGCTTGCTACACGCTGTTCTGATATCAGTAAGTTCATAGACACAACTGGAAAGTCGGAGGCAGAGGTGCCTCTGGAACTGCGCGGTAGATTTGAGCGGCGCAGGGGTTCCTCGCTGCGCTCGGAATGACACCTCAAGGACAAGAGCAAGAGCAACAGCAACTGCAACAGCAACTGCAACAGCAACTGCAAGAGCAACTGCAAGAGCAACTGCAAGAGCAACTGCAACAGCAACAGACCCACTTCTGCCAAAGGAAGGCAGAAATGGGGCACCAACCCACGCCAAGCCACGCGTTGAGCAGGCCCGGCACGGAATTACTGGCCCTCACTTGTTGATTATGCGCGCGGTTAGCCGAGCATCTGGCTCATGAGCAGGTGGACGATGAGGAATCCGCCGCCGATGAGGAAGAGGATGGCGGCGAAGAGCAGCGCGGCGTAGAAGCCTTCCTTGCCGGGCGCGGGCGGAGTGACGCCGAGGTAGAGGGCGAAGAAGTTATACACGGCGGTCTGGAAGAAGGTTCGTTTGGGCTCGGGCGTCGTCATGGGTTGGCTCATGGCTTGGTGGGTCCATCATAGCCGCATGGAGTGCCGCGAGCATATGGATTTCCGCGCGGTGGGGGTGGGGCATCCGCCCAACATCATGCGCCAAGCATTCTGAAGTGACGCAAGAAGAAAAGGCAAAGTCAAAATCCCCGCCCTAACCAAACCCAGGTTAGGACGGGGCACCCTGAAGGCTTTCCCAACGGACACCCTGAGGGCTTTCCAAGCGGGGCGCCCTGCATTCATGCGAGCTTTACATTCGAGCGGCGCTGCAATGATACTTTTGAGGCGGTCAGGACGCGGACAGACGAATGGACGTTCTCGAAAAATTATTTGCGCGGCACTTTGGTTCGGCGGCGCTGCGGGTGCGCGCGGTGCAGGGCGGGCTGGGCGGCAGCGGGCGCGCGATTGTGCGGCTGTCCAATGAGAGCCACAGCGCGATTGGCATCCAGAATGACGTGCTGGAGGAGAACCGGGCGTTCCTGGAATTCACGCGGCACTTCCGCGAGCACGGGCTTGCGGTGCCGGAGATTTACGGCGAAGACGCAGAGCAGGGCGCATATCTTGAGGAGGATCTGGGAGAGACGACGCTCTTTCAGTTTCTGTCAGAGCATCGCGCGGGGGCGGAGATTGCTCCCGAGGCGGTGAGCGCGTACCGCAAGGTGGTGGAGGCTCTGCCGCGCTTCCAGGTGGAGGCCGGGCGGGATCTGAATTACCGGGTGTGTTATCCGCGGTCGAGCTTTGACCGGCAGTCGATTGCGTGGGATCTGAACTACTTCAAATACTACTTTCTGAAGCTGGCGGGAGTTCCGTTCAACGAGCAGGCGCTGGAAGAGGACTTTGAGCGGCTGACGAAGCTGCTGCTGAGCGCCGAGCGGGGATATTTTCTGTACAGGGATTTCCAGTCGCGCAACGTGATGCTGCGCGAGGGCAATCCGTACTTTCTGGACTACCAGGGCGGACGGCGGGGCGCGCTGCAATACGACATTGCATCGCTGCTGTTTGACGCCAAGGCGGAGCTTCCGCCGGAGTTGCGCGGACAACTGCTGGACCACTACCTGGAGGCGCTGGCGGAGTTCATTCCGGTGGAGCGCGCGGAGTTTCTGGAACACTACTACGCATACGTGTATGTGCGGATCATGCAGGCGCTGGGGGCGTACGGCTTCCGGGGATTCTACGAGCGCAAGGAGCATTTTCTGCAGAGCGTTCCGTATGCGCTGCGGAACCTGCGGTGGCTGCTGCATAACGTGGAACTTCCCGTGGAGTTGCCGACCTTGATGGCGGCGTTTACCAGCATGGTGGGCTCGGAGAAGCTGCAGGGGATTGCCGGCGAGGCGACGGCGGCGGAAGAGCTGACGGTTGAGGTTACGAGCTTTTCATTCCATCGCGGCCCGGTTGCGGACGAGAGCGGCAACGGCGGAGGGTTTGTCTTTGATGCGCGGAGTTTGCCGAATCCGGGGCGCGAAGAGCGCTTCAAGAGGTTGACGGGGCGCGACGCGGCGGTGGTGGAATACCTGGAACAGCAGGAGGCGGTACACAAGTACCTGGCGAACGCGATGGCCCTGGTGGATGCGAGCGTGGGCAACTATCGGGAGCGCGGCTTCCAGCACCTGATGGTTTCTTTTGGATGCACGGGCGGGCAGCATCGCTCGGTGTACCTGGCGGAAGAGGTTGCGAAGCGGCTGGGCGGACGAAGCGGAGTGAAGGTGGTATTGCGGCATCGCGAGCAGGAGAAGTGGGTGCGATGAAGGCGATGATTCTTGCCGCGGGACTGGGAACGCGGCTGAGGCCGCTGACGGACGAGCGTCCGAAGGCGCTGGTGGAGATTGGCGGACGGACGCTGCTGGAGATTACGCTGCGTCGGCTGCGCGGCTTCGGTATCTGCGAGGTGATGGTCAACGTGCATCACTTCGCGGAGATGGTGGTGGAGTATCTGCGGGCGCACGACAACTTCGGGATGCGGGTTGAAATCTCACGCGAAGAGGAATTACTGGACACGGGCGGCGGGCTGAAAAAGGCCGCCGGTTTTTTTCTGCGCGATGCGGGGGTAGAGCCGTTTGTGCTGCACAACGTGGATGTGCTGAGTTCGATTGACCTGGCGGAGATGGAGCGCTTCCACGGCGCGAACAAGGCGCTGGCGACGCTGGCGGTGATGAAGCGCGAGAGCTCGCGGCAACTGCTGTTCGATGGCCAGGGGCGGCTGTGCGGACGGCGGAGCAGAGGCGAGGCGGCGGAGATGGTGCGCGCTCAGGGAGTCGGGTACGGGCCAGGGGACGGCCCTCCGGTCGCGGACGCTGAGCGGGCATTTTGCGGGGTGCATGTGATTTCGCCGGGGATTTTTGCGCGGATGGATGAAGCGGCGGCGTTTCCAATTATTCCGACGTATCTGCGGCTGGCGGGCGAGGGAGAGAAGATTGCGGCGTTCCCGGCGGATGCGTATTACTGGCGCGACCTGGGGACGGAGGAGAGTTTGCGGCTGGCGGCGGAGGACGTGGCACGGGGCGCGGTGGAGGCGTGAAAAGGGCGGCCGGGTAGTTTCCGGGGGAATGCGAAGCGCGTAGACTGGTAGATATGTCACGTCAAAGCGAAGAACGAAACCGCCAGAAGTTTGCCGAGAAGATGCGCGAGAAGAGCGCGGCCGCGATGAGCGCGAAGCTGGCCGTGAAGAAGAGCGACAAAGCAGCTCCCGCGAGTGCGGCTGAGGGCGAAAAGAAAGACTGAAGGTCTCCCGAGGCGGAGATGCAAGAGAGGTGCCTGACGGCGTAAGCGCGTTCGCGGGCAGCTCTGGAGTTTTTTCTGCGAGCGCGGCGGGGCGCTGTACAATCTCCCGGTGCGGGCCGCAGCCATCCTACATTCGTACTTCAAGGCGCACGTCGTGGAGCCCTTCTTCGACGCGCGGGTGAACATCTTCCGCGGCAACGCGCTGGAGCGCGGCGACCTGCCGGACGTTGCCATGGTATTTGGCGGCGACGGCTCGGTGCATCGAGTCCTACCCTCACTGGCCTACACACGAACTCCACTGCTGGTGGTTCCTTCGGGGAGCGCCAACGATTTTGCGCGCTGCATCGGGCTGCCGAACCGGAGCGAAGCGCTGCGGGCGTGGCGGCGCTATCTGGATTTTGGCGACAATGTGCGGACGATTGACCTGGGAACGGTGCGGCCGATGGCCGATGCGGAGCCAGGGACGCAGGAGGCGGTCGTTTCCAAGACCTTTGCCGATGCCGAGGGGCGGATTGCGCGGCCGGAGAGTTTGCTGGGGCCGGCGATCATGCGGCGGCACATGGAGCACGCGGAAGAGAGCGCGGAGCAGCAGCGGATGATTTACTTCACCGGGATCGCCGGGCTGGGGCTGGACGCGGAGACCAACCGGGAGGCGAACCAGTTACCGGGATGGATGCGGCGGCACGGGGGGTACGTGCTGGCAGCGCTGTGGGCACTGGCGCATTACCGTGCTCCGGTGGTGCGGCTGCACAGCTTTGACGCAAGCGGACAGGAGACGCGGCTGGATGGGCCGGTGCTGTTTGCGGCGATTGGAAATTCGCCGGAGTACGGAAGCGGGATCAAGATGCTGCCGCAGGCGCAACTGGACGACGGGCAACTGGATCTGTGCTTTGTCCCGGCGATGGCCAAGGGACGGGTGCTGCGGCACATCCACAAAATTTACACGGGAAAGCACCTGCTGGTGCCGGAGGTGCGCTATCTGCGTACGAGCCAGGTCTTCCTGGAGAGCGATGAAGCGATTCCGATTTACGCCGATGGGGAGTATCTGTGCCAGAGTCCGGCGGAGGTGGCAGTGGCTCCGAAGGCGCTGCGGGTGATTGTTCCGTAAGGGGAGGGCAACAGACCCACTTCTGCCAAAGGATGGCAGAAATGGGGCACCAGTGTCGCTTTCCCGGGGGATTGGCGATTCCAGATTGCGGAATTGGCACAGGCGGGTGCGGGGCGCGGGAGGAAGGCGCGGCGGCAGCGTTTTTCTAAAGCATGGGCGCGCTGCGCCGATTTATACTCAAGGCTACTCATGTCTACTCCCGATCCTCAGAAGCCATTATCCAAAGCGCCCAGGGCTGAGCAGAAGCACGACGTTCTGCCGACTCTATTTGGAGACGGGTATGGAATTTACGAGGTCCGCAAGAGCTCGTTTGTATTCTCGTTTGTCCTGAATACGGTCATCCTCGCGCTGCTGATCTGGATTGGAAGCTGGACGGCCACGCATGTTCCTGAAATCAAGCAGGTAACCGGGATTGCGGTGGACATCAGCCCGTACGTGATGTCGCCCTCGGACAAGCAGGCTGGCGGCGGCGGAGGCGGTGGCTCGCACGACGTGAACCCGGCCTCGAAGGGTGCTTTGCCGAAGCTCTCCAAGACGCAGATTGCGCCGCCGACGGTGCTGCCGATGGAGTCGCCGAAGCTGGCGGTTGCGCCGAGCGTGGTGGTTCCGCCGGAGATCAAGCTGCCGCAAAGCGGGCAGATGGGCGATCCGATGTCAAAGGTGATTGGCACGCTCTCGAACGGAACGGGCGTTGGCGGGGGAATCGGCAGCGGCAGCGGCGGCGGAGTTGGATCAGGCAGCGGACCGGGAGTTGGCCCCGGCCACGGCGGAGGCATTGGCGGTGGAGCGTACCGGGTTGGCGGCGGAGTTCGCGCGCCGAAGGTGACGTACCGGGTTGAGCCGGAGTTCAGCGAAGAGGCCCGCAAGAACAAGTGGCAGGGAATCGTGGTCCTCCGGGTAGTGGTGGGCGTGGATGGCAAGCCCCACGAAGTTGTGGTGCAGCGCTCCCTGGGAATGGGCCTGGACGAGAAGGCAATGGAAGCGGCGCGGCAATGGCGCTTTGAGCCGGGCACAAAGGACGGACAGCCGGTTCCGGTGGAGGTTCTGCTGGAAGTGAGCTTCCACCTGTACTAAAGCGGGAGCTATCCCGCGATGCGGACCGGTCAAGTTCGGATGAGTTGATGGCTGAATTCAGGGGACTTGGTGGCAGGAGTGCCTTGGTGGCGACACGGGATCTTTGAGCGGTGCGGGGATTCCTCGCTGTATTTGGAATGACACCAAATTAAGAAGGCGCGGAATTTCCCCGCGCCTTTCGTCTGGCCTGAAAGTACTGAAAATGCCGCCAGCCGTGGAGCTTAGCCGCGGCGGAAGGCCCGGGTGATGGGCTCGGCCTTGCGGCGGGCGGCCTCGGCCCACTCGTCGCGGCGCTCCCAGATGTCGGTGGCGCGTCCGCCAATATCGCCGACGGCTTCACGGGCATCCTCGTAGCGGCGGCGAACCTCCTTGCGAACCTGCCTGCCGGTTTTGGGAGTGATGAGCAGTGCGGCCAGAGCGCCCAGGCCCAGGCCGATCGCCAGAAATCCGAGCGCGGTGGTGTAAGTTCTCTTGCGGCGTGAAAACTCGTAATCCCCTAAATGAAATTCTGCCATATAGAAACGATTCCCTTCTTTGTGGATGGGGAATTAGAGGCGGGTTCAGCGCGCTTCGTTGCCCGGATTCGGGAGTACCCGGCGGCCCTCGATGCGGTAGTTGCCGGAGGCGACGAGGGCGATTGCCTGGCTGTAGGCGAGGTGCTCCTGGGCGAGAATGCGCTCGGCGAGGGAGTGCTCATCGTCGGTGGGGAGGACGGGTACGGCCTTTTGCAGGATGATGGCGCCGTGGTCGAGGTGCTCGTCCACGAAGTGAACCGTGCAACCGCTGAAGTGGACGCCGTAATCGAGGGCCTGGCGCTGAGCTTCAAGGCCGGGAAAGGCGGGGAGCAGGGAAGGGTGGATGTTGAGAATCTTTCCGGGGAACTGCTGGACGAACCACGGCGAGAGCAGGCGGAGATATCCGGCGAGGATGACGAGATCGACGCGGGCCTGGCGGAGGGCGGCGACGACCTCCTGATCGTGCTCGATGCGCTTGCGTCCCTGGCTGGGGAGGACGATGGCATTGAGTCCGAGGGCCTGGGCGGAGGCGATGGCGGGAGCGTCGGCCCGGTTGCTGACGACGAGCGCGATCTCGGCGTGGAGATGGCCGAGGCGGATGTTTTCGGCGATAGCCAGGAAGTTGGAGCCGCGTCCGGAGAGAAGAATGCCGAGTCGAGTCATGGACATTCAGGATATAGGGCTTTGCGATTCCAGATCAATTCCGGGATTGGGGTGTTGCTCTCCCGGCGTGGTTGCGCAAGAGTCGCGCGTCGAAGGTGGGCACCGGACAAGCGGAACCTGTTCCCCACATTCGCCCACAGAAGGCGGATGTGGGCCACCCGCGGGATTCTGTTGAGTGCCGTCATCAATAGCATTAGCATTATCATTGTCGCTATGGCCGAGTCATTCAAATATCAGGTCAACGGAACTCATCCAGATGTCACCGTGCGTATCTCACAGCAGTTCTGGCTGCGACTAGGCAAGGCTTTATTGTGGAGTCTTGTGTGGGGAATCATAGCGTACAGTTGTGTGCGCTCATTTGGGTTCAGACTCCTGCCCATCATCGGATCAGCCATATCTCTGTTGCTCGCCTTGATAGGGCTTGTCGTTGCCAACTTCTCAGCTGTGTGGAGTACGATGTGGCTTCGGCCAGACGAGCTGAAGTGGCTGGAAATTCGGCCTTTTCGGTGGCACATCCGTTCCTTTCCCCTCTTGATAATCCGAGATTTTGGTTTTGCGATTTACTCGCATGGTGGCCCTGCTCTCAGACTCGACGTGGATGGAACGTGGTATTTGCTTGCGGAAGGAATACTGGAGCGCGAAGCGGACAAACTGCTACTCGACATTCGGCAGCGCGGGATTGAGTTTCCCCTGAGTAGCTCAGAGCGTCAAAAGGCTTCTGATGCTTCCATTCCTAGATTTTGGATGCTGCACTGAAATCCCACGAACAGCAGTTTCACGGTGATTCTTGAGTGGATTGTTGAATACTACCGGCCTTTCGTCTCACTATCCAAAGCAGTAGTCGTTCGCTAAACACCCAGCGCCTTCAGAACCTGCTCGGCGGTCAGGCTGCGGACGGCGATCAGTTTGTTGCGGCCCGTCTCGCCGGAGACGATCACGATGCTCGATTTCGGCACGCGGAAGAGGTCGGATAAGAATTCGATCACTGCCTGATTCGCTTTGCCATCCACGGGAGGCGCGGTGATGGCCAGTTTGACGGCGTCGCCGATGAGTCCCGCGATGGCCGTGCGGCTGGCGCGGGGCTGCACCTTGAGGGCGAACTGCGCGCCATGGGCGGTGTCGCGGACGGTGAAGGCCACGGCCTTATCCCATCACGGAGAAGAACAGTTCCACCAGGGCGAGCACTCCTGCGGCCAGCGCCGCGGGCTGGTGCAGCACGTTGCCCTGAAACTGGTAGAGAACTTTCATGCAGAGCGCGGCGGTGAGGGCCGTTGCGGCCGCGGTCGTCCAGCGCAGAAAGCGGTCGCTGCGGCGCTGCGAGCGCACGGCGTTCATCAGTCCGATGGTGACGATGGCGACGGCGGCTCCGCCCATCCACGGTCCGCGCAGAAGGCTGAGTTTGGGCACGTAGGCGGCAAGAAAGTGCGCCGACCCGAATACGACCAGCGCCCAGGCACAGAGAGCGTCTATCCATTTCATGGTGCGGGCTCCTCGTAAGGCGCGGGATAAGTGCGTGACCCGAAGATGGCGGTGCCGACGCGCACGCAGGTGGACCCCTCTTCGATGGCAACCTCGAAATCGTGCGACATTCCCATGGAAAGCTCGGGCAGCGGGAGACCGCTGCGAGCGCGCAAGTGGTCACGCAATTCGCGCAGGCGGCGGAAGCAGGGTCGCGCGCCCTCGGGATCTTCGGTGAAGGGCGGAACGGTCATACATCCGCGAATGGTGAGACTGGCGAGGCGGGGGTGCGCGTCGAGCAGGGCGAACAAGTCGGCGGAATCCGGGGCCAGTCCGGACTTGGCTGCTTCGCCGCCGACGTTGATTTCGATGAGCACATCGAGATGCCGCCCGAGGCGGACTGCCGCTTCATTCAGGCGCTCGGCGAGGCGCAGGGAATCGACGCTGTCCACGGCGTCGAAAAGCTCCGCGGCTTTGGCGGCCTTGTTCGATTGCAGGTGGCCGATGAGGTGAAAGCTGGCGGAGGCGGAGGCGGCGAGGAGCTCGTCATGCTTGGAGGCAAACTCCTGCACGCGGTTTTCGCCGAAGAGGGTTTGGCCGGCAGCCAGGGCCTCAACAATGGCCGAGGCGGGGTGGGTTTTGGAGACGGCCATCAGGGCGACCGAGGCGGGCTCGCGGCGGGCGCGCGCGGCGGCCTGGACGATGCGGTGGCGAATTGCAGCGAGATTCGAGGCGATGGACATGGCTCTTTGGGATTGTAATGCGAGATTGTATTGCAGGGCGTCCAATGTGGGCCTGTGTTGATATGGGAGGGGCCCGGTCAGGGAAAAGCGGCATTCTCAATCTTGCGTGTTTGTCCGGGCGCGCGCCTGGCTGTGCCAGCCGCGTGCAAGAATAGGCAACGAAAGCCGCCGAGCGGACTGAGGTACTCCGGCATAGCTAGCAGCAGGCGGTTGGGCGGAGCGCATCGAACTGAGAGAGACGCCGGAACAATCGTGCGGCGGGAGTGACCGGAAACTATGACGCGAACTGCAATGATGAAGAGTTCCATGATGGTGGCACTGGGCGCCCTGGCGCTGTGCCTGGCGGCGGCGCCGGCGATGGCGCAGGAGGGCGAAGGCGCGCTCAACAATATTCCGCCGAAGGGCGTGACGGTGGATGAGCTGATCCAGCGCTTTGCGACCAAGGAAAAAGAGTTCAAGCTGGCGCGCGAGCAGTACACATGGACGCAGAGCGTGAAGGTGCAGACGCTGGAGGGCAACTCGGTGGATGGCGAGTACCAGCAGGTCTTCGACGTGGTCTTCGACGACAAGGGCAGGCGGAGCCAGCTGATCAAGTTCGCGCCGCAGGACACGCTCTCGCGCATCAGCATGACGAAGGAAGACCTGGACGACATTGAAAAACGGATGCCGTTCACGATGACGATCGACGACCTTCCGCTGTACAACGTGAAGTACATGGGGCAGCAGCAGGAGGACGAGCTGAACTGCTACGTCTTCGATCTGAGTCCGAAGAAGATCGACAAAGGACAGAGGTATTTCGAGGGGCGCATCTGGGTGGACGACCACGACTTCCAGATTGTGAAGACCTACGGCAAGAACGTTCCCGACCTGGGGAAGCCGAAGAAGGGCGACGAAAACCTGTTTCCGCGCTTTACGACATGGCGGGAGCAGATTGATGGGAGATACTGGTTCCCCACGTATACGAAGGTGGATGACAATCTGCACTTTGTGATGGGCGACGTGCATATCCGGCAGGTGGTGAAGTATGAAAACTACCGGAGATTCGGGTCGAATACGAAGATCATCTTCGAGGGGCAGGAGATCAAGGGAACGGGCGACGCGCCGAAGGACGAGAAGAAGTAGAGGGCCGGGCGGTTCTCCGATCTAGGCGGCGCTGGACATGGAGCGGTCGGCGGCGGTCTGGATGAACTTCTTCATGACGTTTGCCCACATCACTTTCTTGCGCACGGCGCTCTCCTTGACGGCGCGTCCGGCGGCGAACATGGAGAGGAGAACCTTCATCTTGACGACGCGGAGGATGTCACGCTCCTGGGCGGTGGCGCCATAGGCATCGAGAAAGTTCTCCTGCACCTCGTCGGTAATGGCGCGATTGCAGAAGGGATATTTCTCGAGGGCCTCAACGCTGGCAAGAAAAGTAGCGGGATCGATGGAGCTGCTGCCGCTCTCCTCCATGCGGGCGAAGTCGTTGAAGCCGATGCCATGCTCGAGGACGACGACATTGAGCGGGATGAATCCGTGGAGGACGGCGGAGCTGGTGAGGGGCTTGCGCGCGCGGTCGAGAATGGCGCGGGTGCCGGAGAGAATCTTGCGGATGGAGGCTTCGTCGAGACCCTCGCTCTTGCAACTGTGGCAGAGCTTTTCCAGCTCGGACTGGAGGGCCTCTCCGTCGATGCGGGTGGGGGGCTGGGCGGTGACTCGCTGAAAGTCGCGCAGCCATGCGCCACTGGCGGAGGCGGCGGCCTGCAAGAGGCCGAGTCCGGCATAGCCGGGGAGCAATGCAGCCTTCATGATGATGGATTGCAGCGGGATGCCGACGAGCTTTTCGGTGACGACCGCGCCGAGGGCGCTGAAATCTCCGACGGGGCGGGGAATTCCGGCGAGCTTTCTTCCGCTGGCGATGGTCCAGATAGAGCGCAGATGGGCGGTTTCCGCCGCGGCCAGGCTGCGCGCGACGGGCTGGGCGCATTTGTTGGCGCGGTAGAGCTTGGCGGCAAGGCGCACGCTGCCGCTCTGGAAATCGGCCACGAGATCGTAGATATAGTGATCCGACTTGGGGGTGTGCGCCACGATGCGGACCGAGCGCGGCTCACCGAACTCGGGGAAGAAATCCGTGCCGCCACCGCGCAGCGCTCCAGCAATCTGATCCATTACACTTTCAGGCATACGAGCTCCCGACCGTTGCAAACACCCGGCACACTCCGGGCGGATTCACACAAAGTGGTAATGGATTAGATGCGATTGGCCGGGCAGATTCGAGGTACTAAGGTTCGATTGCACAAAAGAGAAGGCATCCCGGCGGGCGATAGGGCTGGAAGACCGCATCCAACGCGGTCGCGGGAGCGACGGATTTCAGACACCGGATGAAGCGCACGCCAGGTACATCCACAAAAGCGAATCAATAGAAAAGATACTTGCGCCACTTGGCGTCACTGCGCCCCATCATGCGCATGAGGTGGCGGCTGGTATGGAGCGAGAAGGGACGCGGCTCCTTCATGGGACGCATTCCGCATTCGTGAGGAAGCGCGTTGCCTTTCCTGCGATTGCACTCATGGCAGCAGGCGACGAGGTTCTCCCAGGTGGAGAGACCACCGCGGGAGCGGGGCAGGACGTGGTCGAGCGTGAGTTCTCCGGCGGGCAGCACCACGCCGCAGTACTGGCAGGTGTTACGGTCACGCAGCAGAATGTTCTTGCGCGAGAGAGCACGGGTCTGGTGCGGAATGCGGCGGTACTCGAGCAGGCGGATCACGGAGGGGACGCGGATTGCCACCCGTGAAGAGTGCATGAAGTGGCCGTTGATTTCCTCGGTGGCGGCAACGCCCTTGAGGACGAGGACGATGGCGCGGCGGGCGGCACAGATGTTAATGGGTTCGTAGGAGGCGTTGAGAACAAGGACGGGGGCGTGCATGGCCGAGTAACCGCGCTCGGAGTGATCGTTATGCGACCGGAATGCTCTGTGACTCTCCATTGGCGTAATCCTCAGAGCGGGCGGACGCGCATGGCGCGGCTGCCAACTCCCTGCTCTCCGTTGGTCGATGAGAAGCCATGGCGCTGGAGGAGGCTTCCCTGCACCATGCTCGGCGATCGTGGATCGGGCAAAAACGACGGCAACTTCGTGGACGGCGACAATGTTTCAGAATCGGGCGAGGCTTGGGCGGAGGCGGCTTGGGCCTTCGTTTCAAAGGACTCCAGGGCAGCCCGTCCGAGGGCGCGGGCGGGAGTGACCACCCAGACGCGCGCGGCTCCGGCGAGGCGCAGTTCGCGGGCGCACTCGGACGCGGTTGCGCCGGTGGTGAGGACGTCATCGACGAGCAAGACTTCGCGGCCCTTGAGGCGATCCCGCGAGGTCACCTTGAAGGCTCCGCGAATCTGCTGGCGGCGCTCTTCGGCGGTCAACGCAACCTGCGATTCGGCGAAGCGCACGCGCAGGAGGGTGGTGACATCGAGGGTGAGCTTGCGCCCGATGGCCTCTTCGATTCCGCGCTGCGCGGAGCGGGTAATCAGCTCCGCCTGGTTGAAGCCGCGGGAGCGCATGCGCAACTTGTGAACCGGCACGGGAATCATCAGCAACCCGGCAACGTCGATGTCGCCCTCGAGTTGCAGGCAGGCCTGGGCGGCGTAGCGCCCAAGGAGACTGGCCGCCGGGCGGACGCGCTCATATTTCAGGAGATGGATTAGCTGGCGGAGCGCGCCGGTGTAGGCGCCAAAGCTCACTGCGCGTTCAAATTCCGGCCCTTCGGTGGAGCACTCCGGGCAGCAGGCATCGCCAAAGGCGGCGTCGGAGCTGGCCAGCAGGTCTCCGCAGATGGTGCAGCGGGCAAGCTGAATGGGCTGGATGGATTCGATGCAGGAGGAGCAGACCGGGAGGCGCGAAAGCGAGAAGAGGGAAGACTGGCAGAGCCGGCAATCGGAGGGAAATAAGGCCGCAAGGAGGCTTTTCACCGCATCTCCCACGATTTGGGGAGCTTGCGGTCTTCCTTTCGGTATGCTGTCCCAGCTACTGCTGAAGACCGGCCTCCTTCGGAAACGCCTGGGGCTGCGAGGCATTCCGGAATGGGATGGATTCCCATTCACGTCCGCAGCTTTGACGAAGCCAGTATATACCAAGTTGAGAGGCGGCGAGGAGCGGTGGGAGGATTTGCCGGAACGTCTTTCAGTTGGATGGAAGATGGAGGAAGCGCCAAGAAAGGCGCGCGTCATAAGGTGGAGTACGGGCGGCATTTCAAGAGCAAGACCTGTTCCCCACATTCGCCCAACACCGGGGCGGATGCGGGCCACCAGCGAGGCTCTCCGTATAGAGTAAGTACCAGAGTTACCCAGACGGGATAAGCTCGCCGTAAACCGGGGGCGGCGCAAGGCGTCCAATGGTGTGAGCGGCGATGGAAGAGACCTTACTAATACCGGCCATGAGTCATCCGGGATGGAACGCCGCGGAATTCGACGATGTTGTGCGCGAGCACCAGGCAAGGATCTATCGCGTGCTGTGGTGCGAGTTGCGCGACGACGAAGCCGCGGCCAACCTGACGCAGGATTGCTTTCTGAAGGCTTACCGGGCGCGCGGCGAGTTCCGGGGCGAGTGCAGCGTGCATACGTGGCTGGTGCGCATCGCCATCAACCTGGCAAGGGATTACCAGCGCAACCGACGGCAGGGTTTCTGGCGGAGGATGCTGGGAGGCAATGCCAAGGAAGCAGAGCTGGCGGCAGAGATGGCGGAGGACGAAGCGCCACGCGCCGACCGGGCTCTGATTGCCCGCGAGCAGTTGCAGCAAACGATGGATGCGGTGAAGACGCTTTCTCCGCAGCAGCAGACGGCCTTCCACCTGCGCTATCTCGAAGAGCTTCCGCTGGAAGAGATTGCCGAGGCGATGGGAGTGGAGATCGGCACGGTGAAGTCGCATTTGTCGCGGGCGGTACACGCATTGCGGCAGCAAAGGGATGAACGATGAAACATCTGACGGACGAACAACTGGCAGAGTGGCTGGCGGGAGACTCCGCCGAGGGAGGATGCGCGGAGGAGACGCGCAGACACCTGGAGAGCTGCGCGCAGTGCCACCAGGAAGCGATGACGCTGCGCGACGGAGTGCTGCGCTATTCGCTGGCGGTGAAGCGGCAGGCGGCGCGCTCGCAGGAAGCGCGGCTGGCGGGAGGCTTTGCGCCGAAGCGGGCGCTGGCGATGCATCGGCTGCGCTGGGCCGGGGCGGGAGCACTGGCCCTGCTGCTGACGGCGCAGACGGCATGGATGCTGAAGCCGCACAACGCTCCGGCCGCGCCTCCGGCGACGGTGAGCGCCGGGACGAAGACAGCTCCGGTGGCGGCGATGGGCGGCGCGATGAACAACGCGCCGGATCACACAATGAGCGACGACGAGCTGCTGGAAGCCGTGAACAACGATCTGAGCCGCGATGTGCCCGAGGCACTCGCGCCCGTAAGCGCCATTACCGTGGCGCGCAACAAGATTGCCGCAGCGTCCAAGGTTGCGGCCAATAACAGTTCGGCGAAATAAGGAGAAACGAATGATCCGGAAAGTATTGATAGCAAGTTTTTTGATGTGCGCCGTGGCACTGGCGCAGCCGCCGAAGGGCGGCGACGGAAATCACCAGGGCCAGGGATTTGGCGGGCCGCATGGCAAGTTTGAGCAACACGGCCGGCAGCCGGGCGAGGGGATGCATGGAATTCTGCCTCCGGGCCGCTGGTGGAAAAACGCCCAGGTGGTGAAGGCCATTGGACTTGATGATGCGCAGGTTCAGAAGATTGAGACCATCTTCCAGGACAGCCGGATGAAGCTGGTGGACATCCACGCCACCCTGGCGAAGGAAGAGATCAAACTGGAACCGATGCTGGAAGCCGACAGCCCGGACGAGAACGCCGTGCTTGCCGCCATCGACCACATTGCCGCCGCGCGCGCCGACCTGGGGAAGGCCAACGCACGGATGGCGTTTGCCATCCGAAGGGTGCTGACGCCCGAGCAGTGGAAGAAGCTCCGCGACCGGCGCGCGCACTTTGACCGCGACCGCTTCCCGCCTCCGGGCCCGGCCTTCGGCGGAAAACGAGGGGAGTTCCAGCACCACGGACGCCCGGCGCCGCCTCCTGAGGCGGGTGCGCCGCCGGCGGAAAACGCTCCCGAGCCCAGCAAGTAATCTCCCGAACTCGATGGATGTTCCTCACCCACGTTGGCCGCAAGGCTGACGTGGGCTTTTTGTTGAGGGCGGCCGATTTCTTGAGCTTTTCACAATCGGAGGGATTGGCGGCGAATTTCCAGCGGATAGCTCCCGAGGCTGGCAGGAAACGGAGAGTGCTTGTACTTTTGTCCGCTCTCTTCTGCTTGCCACCTTTGCTCGGCGGTGCATATACTACCCGGTTTGCATTGGGCACGGGGAGAGGCGGGAAAGTTCTGTGTGCGTTGCCCTCCAGCCTGGAACCGTAGCCGCAGCCGGAAGGAAATCGTATGTCAACCGCTCTTGATCCGCATATGGAAACCAATCCCTGGGAGGCGCAGGCAGCGCGCTTTGAGCTTGCCGCCCGGAAGCTGAATCTCGACAAGGGGCTCTGGAAGATATTGAGCATGCCCGCGCGCGAGATCACCGTACACATTCCCGTCCTGATGGACGACGGGCGCATAGAGCTGTTTACGGGCTACCGCGTACAGCACTCGATAGCGCGCGGCCCGGCCAAGGGCGGCATCCGCTACGCCCCGGAGGTGAACCTGGACGAGGTGCGGGCGCTGGCGGCGTGGATGACATGGAAGTGCGCGGTGGTGGACATTCCCTTTGGCGGGGCCAAGGGCGGGATCATCTGCGACCCGAAGACGATGTCCCGAGGGGAGCTGGAGCGCATGACCCGGCGCTTCACCGCCGAGCTGATCGAGGTGATTGGCCCGGAAAAGGACGTGCCCGCGCCCGACGTCAACACGAACGAGCAGACGATGGCCTGGATGATGGACACGTATTCCATGCACATGCGGCAGACGGTGACGGCGGTGGTGACGGGGAAACCGATTGAGATTGGCGGCTCACGCGGAAGGCGGGAAGCGACCGGCCGGGGCGTGATGCTGGTGACCAGCCTGGCGGTGAAGAAGCTGGGCATGATGCCGTGGGATACACGGGTCGTGGTGCAGGGCTTCGGCAACGTAGGCTCCTACGCGGCGCTGCTGCTGCACGAGCAGGGATTCAAGGTGACCGGCCTGGCAGAGTGGAACTGCGGACTGCACAACGCGAACGGCATCGACATCAAGAAGCTCTTTGAATACAAGGCCGCGAACGGCACCATCCAGGGATTCCCCGAGGCCGAGGCCGCCGACCAGCACGAGCTGATGGTCTCCGACTGCGAAGTGCTGATTCCGGCGGCGACGGAAAACGTGATCACCACGCACAACGCAGCCAGGATCAAGGCGAAGATCATTGCCGAGGGCGCGAATGGACCGACGACCGCTGCCGCCGATGACATTCTCCAGGAGAAGGGAGTGTTCATCATTCCCGATATTCTGGCGAACGCCGGGGGCGTGACCACCTCCTACTTTGAGTGGGTGCAGGACCGGCAGGGATACTTCTGGAAGGAGTCGCGGGTGAACGAGGAGCTGGAAGTCATTATGACGGACTCCTTCCATGCGGTGCTGCGCTACGCGGAGTCGCACGGGGTGAATAACCGCATTGCCGCGTATATGCTGGCGATCGACCGGGTGGCTTCCACGATCCGGACGAGAGGGATTTACGCGTAGAGGGACTGACCGGGTGCTCCAGGTTTCCGCCGAATGGAAGGGCGGAAGCGCAGGGCACCCGGTCTGTTTCTAATGCTTCGCCGATGCCTACCTGATTCCCGCCACGGCTAACATTCTTCCTGTTACATGCTCCTTGCGGTAGGAGAAGAAGAGGTCTGTCCGGCAGGCCGTACACAGGTTGAGAGACTGGATATTTTCCGGCGGAACTCCGGCGTCGAGCAGTTGGCACCAGTTGGCCTTCACCAGGTCCATGTGGCGCGACATTGCGGGCTCGCCGTGGCCGGGAGCGCGCTGGTTGAGGAAGAGCATGGGGTACTTGGTTTTGAGGCTCCAGCTATCGAAGACGTCCTCGAAGAGTTCCTTGGAGTAGGCGAACTGCGAGTCGAATTCGTTTTCGACGTCTTCGCCGATCTCAAAGCAGCACGCGCCGATGCCGGGTCCGATGACGGCCAGCAGGTTTTCCGGGTCGCAGCCAAGCTGGCGGCGCATCTCGCCGATGCCCTTTTCCACGATGCGCTGCGCGGTGCCGCGCCATCCAGCGTGGAAGACTCCCACGGCTTTCTTTGTGCGATCAGCGACGATAACGGGAAAACAGTCGGCAATCTTGACTCCGAGAAGAACGCCGGGAGTGCTGGTGATGAGGCCGTCTCCGGCAGTTTCGGGCGCATGTCCCTTGCGCAGGCGCTCCCACTCCGGGGCGCGGGCGCCGTAAACGCGGTGGATGGCCGCCGAGTGAACCTGGTTCAGCAGCACCAGCGGCAACGGAGCGCCGTCAGGCTTGAGGGCTTTGAGCTTGCGCAGGAAGCGTTGGCGGTTGCGCTCGACGTTGCGCTCCGTGTCTTCCGGGGTGAAGCCGAGATTGAGTTGCCGGCCCCCATATTCGGTGGTGGCTCCGCCGGGGCGGGTGCTGAAGCCGTGGAGGAGCCAGGGGATCTCAGAGAGTTTCTCGGATGTAAGAATTCTGACGCCGGGAGCCTTCGAGGGTTTTGGGCTGGCGTGCTCGCGGTCACGGCGGGCGCGCTGGGTTTTGAGGGCGGAAGGCTTGGGCTGTGGGCCTGCGGAGCGGGTTTTCCTGGGGATGCTCACGTTTTCGATTGTAACGGAAGGCAGAGGCGACCCGGTTGCGCTGGAATGCGCTCCGAGTTGCAGAATTGCAATGCCAAGAAATTATTTTTGGGTTAACCTAGCGGGGCCAAATTGTAGATTGAGTGTGGCTGCCTGTTGCGGGCTTCCTCTCCGCAGGGTAGAGTTTCAGACCTATGTACGAAGATTTCAGCACCGTCGAGCGTTGGACCGGAACCTCGGTCCGCTGTGTCTATCAGTGCATCGTCACGGCGATAGCAACCCGCCACGCCGATGCGGTGGACGTGAAGTTTCTGGTCAACGGGCGTTCGCTGTGGATCGCCCTGGCACATCCCGCGTGGGTTGAACACGAGAAGAAAACGGGACACGTGATCACAGATCCGCTGGCGGTGGAAATCGCAGGGCATTACCTGCGCAGCATTCTGGAAAACGGCGAGGAGAGCGGGCGCGACCTGTATACGCTCACCGTCGCCGAAACGCTTGAGCATCTGGACGCCGTCCTCAGGGAAGCGGGCGTCGCAGCCGGGTAGTACTTGCGGGATGGGCGCGGCCGGCTCCTATCTGGCGGCGCAGCCATCCATCCGCCGCAGAATCCGTGACCGGAGAGTGCTTGAGGCTTTCAGTACCTTGATTAATGAACATGAACCGTCGGCCGCCATGGCCGCGAGACGTGACAGGCAAGGAGTTTATGAGCAATCAACTTATCAACGATACGAAGCACACGGCCCCTCTATGCGAGAACAAGAACCTGCAGAAATGGGTAGAGAAAATTGCGGCGTTGACGAAGCCAGCCGCCATCCACTGGGTTGACGGATCACAGGAAGAGTACGACCAGCTCTGCGGCGAACTGGTGGAGAGTGGAACATTCACCAAGCTGAACGAGAAGCTGTGGCCGGGATGCTATTACGCGAAGTCCGACGCCAGCGACGTTGCGCGCGTGGAAGACCGGACGTTCATCTGCTCGCTTGCCAAGTCTGACGCCGGCCCGACGAACAACTGGGAAGATCCGTTTTCGATGCGGAAGAAGCTGAAGGGCCTGTACGAGGGCTGCATGGCGGGGCGCACGATGTACGTGCTGGCGTTCAGCATGGGACCGGTGGGCTCGCCGATGTCACAACTGGGCGTGGAGCTGACGGACTCACCGTACGTTGTGGTGAATATGCGGATCATGACCCGCATCGGCGTGCCGGTGTTCAAGGAAATCGACAAGGACGAGAAGCGGGTTGTGCCCTGCGTACACAGCGTGGGCAAGCCGCTGGCGCCGGGTGAGAAAGACGTCTCCTGGCCGTGCAACAAGGAAAAGTACATTGTCCATTTCCCGGAGACGCGCGAGATCTGGTCGTTTGGTTCCGGTTACGGCGGCAACGCGCTGCTGGGCAAGAAGTGCTTCGCCCTGCGGATTGCGTCGACGATGGCGCGCGACGAAGGCTGGATGGCCGAGCACATGCTGATCCTGGGCGCGGAGAGCCCGGACGGCGAAAAGACGTACGTGGCGGCGGCATTCCCGAGCGCCTGCGGCAAGACGAACTTTGCGATGCTGATTCCGCCGGAGGGATTTGACGGCTGGAAGATCCGCACGGTTGGGGACGACATCGCCTGGATCAAGCCGGACGCCAATGGGCTACTGCGCGCGATCAATCCGGAAGCCGGTTTCTTCGGCGTTGCTCCGGGCACGTCGATGAAGACGAATCCGAACGCGATGGCGGCGCTGGCGAAGAACACGATCTTCACCAACGTTGCACTGACTCCCGAAGGCGGCGTGTGGTGGGAAGGCATGACCGACGAGCCGCCTGCGGAGTGCAAGGACTGGAAGGGAAACCGCTGGACGCCGGAGATTGGCAAGGAGACTGGAACCCCGGCGGCGCACCCGAATGCGCGCTTTACGGCGCCGGCCTCACAATGCCCGACGATTGACCCTGACTGGGAAAATCCGAACGGCGTGCCGATCAGCGCGTTTATCTTCGGCGGACGGCGTCCGACGACGATGCCTCTGGTTTACCAGGCCTTCAACTGGAGCGGAGGAGTTTACACGGGGGCTACCATGGGCTCCGAAATGACGGCTGCCGCTGCCGGGACAATCGGCAAGGTTCGGCGCGACCCGATGGCGATGCTGCCCTTCTGCGGATATCACATGGGAGATTATTTCCGCCACTGGATCCAGATGGGCCGCAATTTGAGCGTTACGCCGCGCATCTTCCACGTCAACTGGTTCCGCAAGGGCGAAGACGGCAAGTTCCTGTGGCCCGGATACAGCGAAAACATGCGGGTTCTGAAGTGGGTGATCGACCGCGTCCACGGCAGATCGCATGGCAAAGAAACGCCCATCGGCTGGGTTCCGCAGTATGCGGACATCGACTGGAAGGGCTTTGACTTCCCGAAGGAGACCTTTGACCAGTTGCAGAAGGTGGACCCGGAGGCCTGGAAGCGCGAGGTAATCGGGCACGAAGAGCTGTTCATCATGCTGCACGATCACTTGCCCTCGGAGATGGTTTACGAGCGCGAACTGCTGATCTGCAGGCTGTAAAGCCGGATGCAAGGGGAAACGCCGCTGCCGCGCGCAGCGGCGTTTCTTTTGCGCGCCGCAACATACTTCGTGATGGATTCTCCCGCTGTATTTATGATGGTTCCTGAGTTGCCCTTACACTTGTAATGCAAGTTGGCCGCGTGATACGTTTCGCCATCCTGCAACCTACGTAATTACTCGCGATTGAGGATTCTGAATGAGCTCACAACCCTTCCGTCCGTATGTACCCGCTGACCGCGAGATGCGCGAGTTTACTTTGCGCGCCGTGCTGCTGGGACTGATCATGACCGTGGTTCTAGGCGCGGCGAACATGTACCTTGGCCTGCGCGCCGGCATGACCATTGCCGCCACCTATCCGGCCGCCGTCATTGGCATGGCGCTGCTGAAGCTGGTAAAGGGCAGCCTGCTGGAAGAGAACATGGCCCGCACCATCGGCTCGATTGGCGAATCGGTGGCCGCGGGCGCGACGTTCACGATTCCCGCTTTCGTTATCAGCGGGATGTGGCCGGCGCTGGGCGCGGCCAACTACTGGCAGGGCGTGGCCCTGATGATGGTGGGCGGAACCCTCGGCATTCTGTTCGTGACGCTGCTGCGCCGGGTGATGGTCGAAGATCCCGAGCTTCCGTTTCCTGAGTCCGTAGCCGCCTCTGAGATCCACAAGGCCGGCCAGCAGGGTTCCAGGGCCGCGAAGATTCTGTTCGCCAACATGGGCATTGGCGCGGCCGTCTTTCTGGCCGGAGCAGTTAACATCTTCAACGCCAGCAAGGAAGTTCTGGTCAACATCCCGGCGCTCTCGTTCGGGCTGAAGCTGGGGCGCTCGAAGACCGCTCCCATTGTGGCCACCGGCGGCGCAACTACATTCAGCGCTCCGGCGGTGAGTCCTGCCTACCTCGGCGTGGGATACATTATCGGCCCGCGCCTGGCTGCCCTGAATTTTGCGGGCGGACTGCTGGCCTGGGGACTGATGGTTCCGCTTCTTACGTACTTCCTCGGTCCGCAGATTGCCGCCAACGCGGCGGCAGCGGGAACGACGGTGGACTGGGCGGCAGTCTCGAACGGCGTCTGGTTCTCGATTGTGCGTCCGATTGCCGTGGGCGGAATGCTGGTGGGCGCGTCCTATACGTTGTTCAGGATGAGGAAGTCGCTGGGTATCGGAATCCAGCGCGCGATCAGCGATCTGAAGAAAACAGGGCAGACCAAGCAATCGTCGCTGCGCTATGAGAAAGACCTGAGCAGCAAGGTGGTCTTCCTCGGGCTCGGCATCGTGTTCTGCGCGATGATCGCCCTCTACTTCTTCTTCACCAAGGTGATCATCGGAGCAATCGTGGCCGCGGTGGTGATGATCATCCTCGGCTTCTTCTTCGCGGCGGTCAGCGGAAACCTTGTGGGTATGATCGGCTCGTCGAACAATCCGGTGAGCGGACTGACACTGTGCACGCTGGTAATTGCGGCGCTGCTGATGATTGCCATCGGCGTGAAGGGCACTGCCGGCGTGATCGCCGTGCTGGGCGTGGCCGCCGTAATCTGCGTCTCCTCGGCGGTGGCGGGCGAGATGTTGCAGGATTTGAAGGTCGGCCACATTCTGGGCGGCACGCCCTCGAAGATGCAGATTGGCGACCTGATGGGCATTGTGGTCAGTTCGCTGGCGCTCTTCCCGGTGCTGATGATTCTGGACCAGGCTTACCACTTCGGCAGCAAGGAACTGCCCGCGCCGCAGGCCGGACTGATGGCGTCACTGGCGCAGGGCATTGTGGGCGGAAATATGGCGTGGCCGCTGGTGATTGTCGGCATATTGATGGGTATTGCGCTGATCATGGTGGAAGTGAAAAGCCCGATGCTGTTTTCGGTGGGCATGTATCTGCCGCTGGAAACCACGTTCGCCATCTTCATCGGCGGAGTGATCCGCTGGGTCACGGACATCATGCGCGACAAGGGCGTCTTCAACGACGCGCAGAAGGCACGCATCGACAACGCTGGAGTTCTGACCGCCAGCGGACTGATTGCCGGAGAAGCGCTGTGCGGCCTGGGCGTGGCAGCCATCAAGGGCCTGAAGGCCAGCCACAAGATCAACTTTGATCTGCCGACGGTCTTTGAGCATCCGCACATTCTGAGCGGCCTGATCGCGCTGGCGCTGCTCGCCGTTTTGATGGTGCAAGTGCCGCTGCGTAACTGCGGGCGTCCTGATGAACCCGCGCCGCCTACGGCGATCATGTAGCGCACGCAAACAGAGCAGGCCCGCCGGATTCGACACGGCGGGCCTTTTTCTTTGGCCCTCAGTGAGCAATCGGGCTCAGTTTAAGAGGGAGCGGCCGCCATACCCTATTCTCTGACCATCGCAACCAAGGAGAATCCATTGATTATCAAGAAGACATTGACCGCCGCTCTTGGAGGCCTTGTCGTGCTCGCCCTGTCCCTGCCGGTAATGGCACAGAGCAGCACGCAATACAACTCCACCACGACAACGACGGAGAATTCACAGCCGCAGCAGCAGGACCAGACCACGAAGACGACCGATACCACGACCAAGTACAAGCATCACCACCACAAGAAGCATGTGCGGCAGACGGAAACGACCACCACGACGTCCGGCACGCCGACTGAGGAAATCCATCGCGACAGCACCACGACGACGAGCACGACCACGGAACAGCCCCGGTAGTTTTGGGCGCGACCACCATTTCTGCCGACCTCCGGCGGAGATGGGATGTGTGAATTTCGGTGCAAAAGACATCGGCGGGCTCAATGGCCCGCCGCTGCTTTTTGCCGACGATGCTAGTCTTTCGCCGCGTTGTGCTTCTTGGCGTAGATGTTCTTGCTCGCCTTGTTCTGCTCCTTGTTGAGCTTCGCCTGCTCGGCCTTGGTGAGGTGGCCGTTGTGCGCCGCCATATCCTTCTTTTCCTGGTTGTCGATGTGCTGCTGCTGTTTTTCCAGCTTGACGGTCTCTTTCGGAGTCAGCTCACCGCTCTTTACTCCGTTGGCGATGCGGTTCTGCTGGTTCTGTTCGCGGGCGTTGACTTCGTTGACGCGCGGGTGGCCGGGATCAACCTGGCCGGGGCCAGCGCCTTGGGTGTTAGGGTTTTGGGCGAAGCCCGGAGCGGAGAGCAATCCGCTGAGGGCCAGGGTTGCGATGGAGAAGAACAGTGTGCGTTTCATGAAGCTGTAAACGTGAGTTCGTCTCCAAAGTTGCGGAAGTATATTTTTCGCTTGCGAAGAAACTCCGCGCGTGGAACGGGGTTGCGTCGATGCATTAATCGGCTGCGCGGTACAATATCCACCTATGGACCTGACAGCGATTCAGCAGGCTTTGCGGGAGCAGGGATTCGACGCCTGGCTCTTCTACGACCATCATCATCGCGACGAGATCGCCTACTCGATTCTGGGACTTCCCGACCTTCACGTGACGCGGCGGTGGTTCTACCTGATCCCCGCCACGGGCGAACCGGTGAAGCTGAATCACCGCGTGGAGCCCAAGCACTTGAGCACGCTGCCCGGCGAACAGCAGCACTACGGGGCGTGGCGCGAGCTGCACGAAAAACTGGCGGCGCTGCTGAAGCCGTACCGGCGCATCGCCATGCAGTACTCGCCCAACAACGACATCATGTACGTCTCGCTGGTGGATGGGGGAATGCTGGAGCTGATTCGCAGCTTCGGTGTGGAGGTCGTCAGCTCGGCCGACCTGGTCTCGCGCTTTGAGGCCACGCTCACCGACGCGCAGATTGCTACGCACTTCGCCGCCCGCGACGCCATGGACCGCATCATGGCGGCCACCTTCAAGGAAATCGGCCGGCGCGTGCGCAACGGCGGCTGGGACGAGTGGGGCGTGCGCCAGTGGATCGGCGAGGCCTTCCAGCGCGAAAACCTTGTGACCGACGACCTGCCCATCGTGGGAGCCAATGAAAACGCGGGCAATCCGCACTACGAGCCTACCGCCGAGATTCACAAGCCCATTCACGAGGGCGACCTGGTGCTGCTGGACATGTGGGCCAAGAAAGATACGCCGGGCGCGGTCTACTACGACATTACCTGGACGGGCGTGCTGGGGACGCCTTCGGCGAAGCACCAGGAGGTCTTCCACATTGTGCGCGACGCCCGCAAGGCCGGCTCGCAGAAGGCCATTGAGGCATTCAACGCCGGAAAGCGCATCGAGGGCTGGGAGGTTGACGAAGCCACGCGCAACGTAATCGACAAGGCCGGATACGGCGAGTGGTTTGTCCATCGCACGGGACACTCGATCGGCACCAGCGTCCACGGCAACGGGGCCAACATGGACAACCTGGAGACCAAAGATACCCGACAGATTCTGACGAATACGTTATTCTCAGTAGAGCCCGGAATTTATCTGCCGGAGTTCGGCGTGCGCAGCGAGGTCGATGTCCTGGTCCACAACGGCCGGGCGCAGGTTACCGGAGCGCAACAGGAAGAGTTAGTGATTTTCTAAATGGCCAACGAAAAAACTATCGCACCCACGGCAGAGCCGCAGACCGGCATGATGAACATCGTCGCGCCTCTCGCGGGATGGCTTGTACCGGGGCTGGGACACATCCTTCTCAAGCGCTGGGTTCGCGGCGGGCTGATCTTCGCCAGCGTCTCCATCATGTTCCTGAGCGGCCTGGGAATGCAGGGCAAGGTTTACGGCTTCAACCTCGGAGACCTGCTCGACATGCTGGGCTTTGTCGGCGACTTCGGGAACGGCTTGCTGTACTTCCTGGCGCGTTCGATGGACTGGGGCGGCGGCGCGGTCTTCCGTGCAACGGCCGACTACGGCACCAAGTTCCTCGTCTGCGCCGGACTGCTGAACGTGATTGCAGCCATCGACGCCCACCACATCGCCATCGGGAAGAAACAATGACGCTCAATTTTTCTCACTTCACGGCAGCGCTCGTCTTCTCGCTCTGCGCCTCGGTCGTCTTCGGCATCACGCAGCGCGACAACAAGCAGCAGATGATCCGCTACGGTCTCTACTGCTTCGGCTGGTTCATCGGCGGCGTGCTGCTGGCGGGCTGGGTGATGTGGTTCCTGAAGCGGTAGAGCGGGTTTCACGCGTTGGGGTCAGAGGCAAAAGCAAGAAACGAAACCAAAATCAACTGCCCCACCCTGGCCAAAGGAAGGCCAGGATGGGGCACCCACAATAGGGGCGGAAGCCCGCGTCGGCGATCTTAACTCCAGGTGCGGAAGAAGAGCGCCTGTTTGTGGCACGGCTCGGTCTTTGCCGTCAGCCCGGCGAGTTGCGACTGGTTGAGGGGGGTGAACTCCCGCGCCAGATGGACGTTCTCTTCCAGTTGGGCCACCGTGTCGCAGCCGATGATCACGGTCGAGACCGGAAGTGACAGCGTGTAGTACATGGCTTCCTTCATGTTCAGCGTTCCCGGCTTCGGAGCGCCACCCTCCCAGCTCTGCGCGCTGGCCTTCGATGGATCCCAGGTCGCCAGAATCCTGCCGCGCGCGGGAATTTTCATCCCAATGATGCCCATCTGCTTTTCCACGGCCCGTGGGAGGAGCTTCTCCTGGAAGCTCAGGTGGTGCGGGTCGGCGGCGTTCACCGCCATCAGGATCTGATCAAAGTCGAAGCGCTCGATGCATTGCAGCAGCACACCGGGGTCGGAGTGCCCGGTGACGCCGAGGAAGCGCACCATCTTCTGCTCGCGCGCCTGCTGGATAGCCTCAATGGCGCCGCCCTTGGCGAAAATCTGGTCCACGTCCGACTGGGTGGTTACGTGATGGAGCTGCCAGGCGTCGAGGTGATCGGTATTGAGCAGTTTCAGGGACTGCTCGAGCAAGCGCAACGAGCCGTCGCGCGAGCGGTCGTGCGTCTTACTTGCCAAATAGACTTCCTTGCGGCGGTTCTTCATCACCTGGCCGATGTAGCGCTGGCTCCAGCGCTCATTGCCGCCGTACTGCGCCGCCGTGTCAATGTAGTTGATCCCCAGGTCGATGGCGCGCTCGACGATGGGCACGGCGACGGCTTCGTTGTTGGCCTTTTCGATGGAGGCCTGGCCGCCGAGGGAAAAAATGCCCGTGCGGTAGCCGGTGCGTCCCAGGTTGCGCGTGGGCATGGCGTCACTGGTCAAGGTATTGAGTGGCATGGCGTGGGCCGCCGCTGGAGTTGCCATCGGCGCCGCGATAGACCCGGCGACCACGGAGGCCGCCACCGCGGTTGAGGACTTCAGAAAATCACGACGTGAGCTGGACAAAGAGATACCCTCCGATGGCAAGCATGATAGGCTCGGCGGCCCGTGCGGTTCAACCCGCGCCAGCGACTCTGAATAGTGCCCTGAAAAGTTCCGTTCTGGTCCATGTGGGTGCAAGGTAAGTACATTTTGAAACCCTTGGTGCGTTGCGCACATCCATGACAGTGGAGGATTTAGAAAGATGGCATTCGAAGTTCCTGCACTCACATATCCGTACGAGGCGCTAGAGCCGTACATCGACGCGCAGACCATGCATCTGCATCATGACAAGCATCACCAGGCCTATACGGACAATTCCAATGCCGCGCTTGCCAAGGCCCCGGAGCTGGCGGGCAAGTCTGCCGCAGAACTTCTCGCCGACCTCGCCGCGGTGCCGGAGGCAATCCGCACGGCCGTCCGCAATAACGTTGGCGGATTCCACAACCACTCCATCTTCTGGACCCTGATGGGTCCCAATGGCGGCGCTCCCTCCGGCCCCGTCGCCGACGCCATCACCAAAACGTTTGGCGACCTCGCGCAGTTCCAGGAAAAGTTCAACGACGCCGGAGTAAAGCAGTTCGGCAGCGGCTGGGCGTGGCTTGCGCTCGGCCCCGGCGGACTCCAGGTGCTCTCCACTGCAAACCAGGACAGCCCGATCTCGCAGGGTCTGCAGCCCATCCTGCTCAACGACGTATGGGAGCACGCCTACTACCTCAAGTATCAGAATCGCCGCGCCGAGTACCTGAAAGCCTGGTGGAATGTCGTCAACTGGGCTGAGGTCAACAAGCTTTACGCGGCCGCGCTCAAGAAGTAGCCCCCGTCGAGTTCGCTCCGACGGGCGTGACAGCAAGTGCGCCCGTCTATTTTTTTGCCCGGTAGAGGCGCGACCGCGCCATGTAATTTCTTTGTCAACATCCCCGCCTTTCACAATTGCAGCTACCCGCCCGGCGTAGGATTGAGTTATGCACACGATGGAAGGCCCCGACCAGAGCATTGGAGAAGAGATTGCGAACAGCGTCTCGCACGGCATGGGCGCGGCTCTCTCCATCGCCGGACTGGTTCTGCTCACGATCCGCGCGGCCAGCGTGGGAGGCGCGCGCTACATTGTCTGCGCCGCTGTCTTCGGAGTCTCGGCGATACTCCTGTACATGAGCTCCACGCTCTACCACTCTCTGAGCCGCACCCGCGCCTACCGGGTCATGCTCTCGCTGGACCACGGCTCGATCTACCTCTTGATCGCCGGAACCTACACGCCGTTCACCCTGATCGGGATTCGCGGCCCGCTGGGCTGGACGATGTTTGCAATTGTGTGGAGCTGCGCCCTGGTTGGCGTGGTCATCAAAGCCTTCTTCGCCGGGCGCTGGAACGCCCTGTCGACCGCCATGTATCTACTGATGGGATGGCTGTGCGTCTTCGCCATCAAATCGATGTACCTGCTGCTCTCGCATCCGGTGTTCGGCCTGCTCATCGCCGGAGGCCTGTGCTACTCGGCGGGAATCCCCTTCTACGCCTCCAAGCGCAAGTACATGCACTTCATCTGGCACCTGTGGGTGCTGGCAGGAACCGCCTCGCACTTCGCTGCCATCTGGATGCTGATCCGGTAAGTCTCGTTCTTACACACCTGTTACGCAGAATAATTGGCCGAATTGGACTATTGTAGCTACTTACCTACAAATTATTGTATATATGCCGATTTTGTGGTAACGTACCTACATTGCAAGGGCGGGAGGGAGCCATGTCGATCACCACACTTTCCAGCCGCGAGTTCAATCAGGACGCCAGCAAGGCCAAGAGAGCGGCGAAGTCAGGTCCGGTGTTTATCACCGACCGTGGCCGTGCGTCGCTCGTCCTGCTGACCTTCGATGAGTACAAGAAGATTACCGGGGGGCAGACGAAGATCGCAGACTTGCTGGCCATGCCGGGCTCGGAAGAGATTGAGTTTGAGGCTCCCCAGTTGCGTGACCCAGCACAAGCGGCGGACCTTTCGTGATCTACCTGCTCGACACCAATGTAGTTTCCGAAATGAGAAAGATCCGGCAGGGAAAGGCCGATCCGCAGGTTTCGGCATGGGCAGACTCGGTGGAAGCCTGCGACCTGTACTTGTCGGTGATCAGCATTCACGAGTTGGAGCTTGGAGTATTGCTGGCCGAGCGACGCGATCCAGTGCAGGGCGCGTCATTGCGAAAGTGGATGAATGAGCAGGTTTTACCGGCCTTCGCTGGCCGCATTCTGGATGTGGATACCGTGGTTGCCCAGCGAAGCGCGGGACTGCATGTGCCCGATCCGCACCCTTTCCGCGCCGGTCTCATCGCGGCGACGGCCCTGGTACACGGCATGACGGTTGTGACGCGCAATGTGGATGACTTCCGGTCAACGGGCGTCGCGATTCTGAACCCTTGGATAGGTTCGTAGGACCGCCTTTCAGCTTGGGCTCCATCAATTTGCCCAGTCGCCATGCGGCCAAACCGGCGTGGAATTGACTGTTGAGTCCGTTCCGGCATTTTCAGCGAGAGCACCCCAATCCAGCTTTCCTTCATCCAAGCCGAGTGATACATTGGCTCGGTTTTCGCAGAGCTGTAATTTCCTGCCACCTGTTTCGGCTTGCGGCTTCCGAGGGCGGACGCTATCCGCCAAGGAGAGAGGATTCCATCCATGTTCGCGCTGGCGCATCTGCTTTTCTTCTGGCTTCTGCTGATTCCGATCTCGATTTTTGTCGCAGTCCTTTACATCCTCACTCTGCAACGGGCGATTTCGCGCTGCGCTCCACAGAACAGAGTTGCTTCGCCGGAGTCCGCCTGGCTTCTGCTGATTCCTGTTTTCAACCTGATCTGGCAGTTCATCCTGTATCCGCGCATCTCGGAGACACTGGAGCGGGAGTTCCGCCAGCGCAATCTTCCCATTGAGCCGCAGCCGTTGCGGACTCTCGGCCTTGCGGTGGCCATTCTGCACGTCTGCTGGATCATCCCGGTGGTGCATTTTTTCACGGGTGTTGCCGGCTTGATCTGCCTGATCCTGTATTGGGTGAAGATCTCGGATTACTCGAACCAGCTCGCGGCGCAAGGCGGCTATCCGTCTGCCGGCTATGTTCCGATGGGCCAGCCACAACCGGCTTCGCAGCCCGCTGCCGGCTTCTGCATCAAGTGTGGCAATCCCATGCAGAGCAGCAGCGCTTTTTGCGCAAACTGCGGCACAAGAACTCAATAGTGCAACTCAATCCGAGCGCTCTCCATCCCATCTCGGAGGAGAGTCTATGAATCCTGCAACTTCCCGCGGAGCACTCTGCGCGCGCGCTGCCCTGCTGCTCATTCTGATGTCAACAGCACTTCAAGCACAGGACGGTGCGCCTCCCACTCCTGCCCAGCTCGCTCCGCCCAAGGGGGCCAGGCTGGTGCTGCGTGCGATTGGCAAGGGCGACCAGGTGTACCTCTGCAAGCTGGATGGGTCGCGTTACTCGTGGACGTTCAAGGAGCCGCACGCTGAGTTATTCGACGAGAAGGGGAAGCGCATCGGCCGCCACTTTGCGGGACCGTCATGGCAGTTGGAGGATGAGAGCCGGGTCACGGGAAAAGTTGTTGCGCACGCCGACGCGCCCGCTGCGGATGCGGTTCCGTGGTTGCTGCTGGCCGCCGTCGATCACTCCGGAGCCGGCTTGATGGACAACGTGACTGACATTCAGCGGCTGAATACACGCGGGGGTAAAGCTCCCGCCAACGGATGCGATGCCCAGCATGTGGGCGAAGAAAGCCGGGTGGCGTACAGCGCCGACTACCTCTTCTTCAGCAGGTAAGTCGTATTCCGGGGCGGGCAGCGGCTACTGGATTTCGGGATAAATGTCGAAGAACGCGTCGATGCTCTGCTTGAGCTGGGCCTCGATCTCCTCCTTGCTGCCTTCCAGCAAATGCAGCGTTACGTGTTCCTCGCGTCCGTTGCGCAGCTTGATCTTGCCCTCGCCCACCTGCTCCAGTTCACCCTCGGGAAGCAGCCTCAATCCGTAGACCAGCGATAAATTAGCCATGCCAGATTGTACCCCGCGCCGCGAGCAGCAGAGTTGCGATCCCATGCATCCCCGCGCCGGGGCCGCGCAACCAAAGCTGCTGGGGTACTTACCCCGGCACTTTGCAAGAAGGAGCTCCATGAAAGTTCGCACGCTGCGAGTCTGCGCGTTACTTTGCCTTGCCGCAGCCATCGCCTGGGCGCAGGACGCCGCCAAGGTTGACCCCAAGCATTACAAGGTTGAATTCGAAAACTCTGAGGTGCAGGTCCTAAGGATTCACTACGGACCGCACGAGAAGTCAGTGATGCACAGCCACCCGGCGGGCGTGGTGGTTTATCTCAGTGACGGCAACATGAGATTCAACATGGCGGACGGCAAGGTGGTTGACGCCTCGGGAAAGAAGGGTGAAACGCTCTACACTCCGGCCGTGGTGCATATGCCCGAAGATACGGGCGACGCGCCTTTCGACGCGGTGCTGGTTGAGTTGAAGGGCAAGAAACAAGCCTCCGAGAAGACAGCAATGAAGTGATGCTGTGGCCGCCATGCGCGCGCGTCGATTCGGCGCTACTGTCCGGAACTGCGATGGAATGGAGCCAATGGAATAGTGCCAGCAGAAAGGGACGGCATGGATGACGATGCCGTCCCTACTCAAAACCTAACCATCTGCCATTCACTTATTCGGGCACTCCATGGCGTTGCCGGAGCGGTTGTCCCGGTTATTGAGGCTGCGTGACGGCATTCATCTGCAACGTAACCGCGGTCTGCGCGTACAGCCTGCCGTTGATGGATGCGCCGGTCTGCATGGCAACCATGGTCTTGGACAGTATGATTCCCTCAAAATGCGAGGTCGTTCCGAGGACCGCCAGGCCGGCGACCTGCCAGAATACGTTCTTGGCCAGTGCGCCTCCACTCAGGTGAACGGCAATACCGTTGCTCAGGTTGAGATTGCCCGCGATCTGGAAGATCCAGACATCGGCCGGGCCGCCCGACAAAGTGACATCGGTTGGTATTTTTACTCCCGTGCCCCATTTGTAGAGGCCGGGAACGAGTGTTTTTCCGCCAATATTTCCGGTGCCCAGTTCAGTAAAATCCGGTTTTACCCGGCCAGCGGCATCGGTGTAGGCCTCTTGCATATCCAGCACAGCCACAGTCAGGTTGGAAGGGGTCACCTGGCTGCACGGACTGGGACCGGCAGCATCGTCGGAGTAGACATTTCCAGTCACTTCGCTACAGGTCAGCAGGTCAGCCGCACCGGTGATTGGACTGGTCCCAATATTTCCAGTAACTGCTGATTTCGGAACATCTGTAATTCCGGTTTTTGTCAAAATCACATAATTACCAGCCGAACGAAGATCTACCGGCGCTGGGCCGGGTGCTGCGGCGAATGCGCTGCCTGCAAGTGCAATCAGAGTGACTGCGACGGTGCCTACAATAAAGGATTTCTTGGACATAACTCTCCCGGTCGGAATGCTGTTCGTCATATAGATGTTCCTCATGATTTTTATTTTCTTGCTTCGAGTACTGCAGGTTTTCTCTATGTACTCGTAGTGCGAGCCGCCTGTCGCAGCCATTGAAAGGTTTAACTCTTACGTTCCTAACGTTGTTCTAAGTGCAGTTGGAGCGCCAAACCAGACATAGACGTAAAGGGGTTGTATTCAATGCGCAGAGAAACCAAGCCATGAATCACAGTCGGTAAGAACGGCGGGTGGAGGTAAGTAATGCAGAGCAGGAGAGTCTACTGTTCGCCCACCAGCCGCTCGCCTTCAAACGCCACGCGCTCGTAACCGGAGGCGGCGACGAGGGCCGTCACTCCGCTGGCGGCGTAGATCATTGCAATCACCATGAACTGGTAGATTGCCGTGTACACCGGGTCGCTGCCGGTGAGGAGCATTCCGGCGGCAAAGCCCGGAATCCACACGATCCCCAGGGAGCGCAGGGAGTTGAGACTGGGAATGAGGGCCGCATTGGTCGCATTCCTGGCATAGGGCAGAGCGGCCTCCGCGCTGCTTGCGCCCAGCGCCAAAGCAGCTTCCACGCGCCCGGCATTCAGCTTCAGGTCGCTGGCGTAGCGCTCCAGCACCTGCGAGCAGGTGTTCATCGAATTGGCAATAATCATGGAGCCGAGCGGCACCAGGGCCATCGACCGGAAGGCGATCACACGGGTCAACGCCATGGTGGCAATGACCACGGCCGAGCCGGTTCCAATCGCGCGCAGGCATAGCCAGTAGCCTTGTGATCCATGGTTCGGCCCGTGATTGGCGAAGTCCTTTGCCTTCGACTTCAACCGGCTCTGCGCCATGCGTGCCGCCGTGGCGCACATTGCGGCAAGGGCCGGAATGCTCCACCACGCCGCGCCCTTCAGCAGCCACACCAGCACGAGTCCCACGGCCAGCATCTGGAGCAATCCGCGCACCAGGGCCATTGCGGTCTCGCGTCCCAGCGCAAGTTTACGCAGGTGGCCAAGCCAGGCCACGGCCAGCGCCAGAGCGCAGACAACCATCGCCTGCGCGAGGCCCAGCGCCACCTGCGAGTGCATCCAGCGCTCAGGCATTGTTGCCTCCCTGCGCTGACGAGGCCGCGGTATCGTCGCGTAACACACCCTCGCGCATCACCAGCGTGCGCCCGGCCAGCCGCGAGGCCTGCGCTGCGTCGTGGGTTACGATCAGGCAGGCGCCTTCCATTCCCTTGATGGCCGACAACAGAGCTTCCTCCACCACCAGCTTCGCCGCATCATCGAGCGCCGAGGTTGGCTCGTCGAGCAACAGCACCTGCGGACGGTTCGCCAGCGTCCGCGCCAGCGAGACCCTCTGCGCCTCGCCGCCGGAAAGTGCGGCCACGTCGCGCTCCGCGTACCCCGCAAGGCCCACGGTTCGGAGCAGCTCATCGAGGGCGGCCGGCGCGAGCGCTTCACCGCGCAGGGCAGGACCATAGCCCACATTCTCCGCCACGGTACCAGGAAACAGGTTTGCCTGCTGCATCACCATGCCGACGCGCCGCCGCAGTTCGCGAACGTCCATCGCGGAGGTCTCCACGCCCGCCAGCCAGACGTGTCCGCCGCTGGGCGCATCGAGCCGGTTGAGCAGCCGCAGCACGCTGGACTTGCCGGCCCCGCTCGCGCCTGTAATCGCAACCACCTCGCCCGAGCGCAGGGTGAAACTCGCCTCACGCACGATGGACCGGGCGCCGGAGTTCGCACCTACTTCGCGATGCAACCCCTCGGCCCGAAGCAATACGTTCGACGTCATCGTAAGCGCATCCTCACCTGAACAAATCTTCACACTCAGCAGCTTTCCTCGTCCCGCGTCTTACTGTACCCTTTTTTCTGACTGAATCCCGTGGGGAGAATCATGCCATCCATTCTGCGCCGTGTCCTTCGTCACTCCGCCCGCTTCGCTTCCCTGGCCGCCATTGCCGTTTCCCTGATGCTCGCATTTATCGCCTCAGCCCAGCAGCCCAAGTCCGCGGCTACGAAAGAGAAGACCGCTGAAGAGGTGTACAAGAACATCAAGTCGCTCAAGGGACAGCCCGCCAGCCAGGTCATTCCGACCATGCAGTTCATGTCGTCGTCGCTCGGCGTTGAATGCGAATTCTGCCATGACGTGAAGGCCTTTGATAAAGACACGAAGGACGAAAAAGTCACCGCGCGGGAGATGATCGCCATGCAGGAGGGCATCAACCGCAGCCACTTCAAGGGCAAGCGCGAGGTTACCTGCAACTCCTGCCACCACGGAGCTCAGCACCCTGCCGGCGTCCCCGCCCTGCCCGAACTCAACGCCGCGATTCCCGAGCCGGAGCACGAGCATGGCGCGCACAAGCCGCCGCAACTGGCCTCTCCCACCGAGTACCTGGATGCGTATTACAAGGCGGCGGGCGGCGAGGAATTGCTGGCCAAAATTACCTCGCGCACCGAACGCGGCTCCGTTACCTACGGCAACGCGCTGGTGCAGGGGCCGGTCTTCAACTTTGAAAACTGCACGCGCTCAAACGGGCAGCGCTCGACGGCTCTCGTGCTGAAGGAAGGGGTTGCGCTCACGGTCTTCAACGGCCACACCGGCTGGCTCGTCTATCCCGGCCGCCATACCCGCGAGATGAGCTCCGGCGAGGCCGAAGCCACCCGCGTGGAGGCCGACTTCGAGTTTCCTCTGAACTTCAAGCAGCGCTACACGCAGTTCCGCGCCGGGCGTCCAGAGGTGGTAAACGGCAAGCAGGCCAACGTTCTGCAAGCCAGCCGCCCTGGCGAGCCTCCGGTTCGCCTCTACTTTGACCAGAGTTCCCATCTGCTCATCCGGGTTCTCTACTATGTTGAGACGCCACTGGGCCGCAACCCTACGCAGATCGACATAACCAGCTACGCCGACGCCAGCGGCGTGGCCATGCCCCAGCACTGGATTGTGACGCGTCCGGCTTCGCGCGCCACCTACATTGTGGCCCATAGTGACAATGCCACTCCCATCGACGACGGCAAGTTTGCCCAGCCCGCCCCCACCGGGGAGGCCGCGCACTAACCCTCCATGCGGCTGGCCGGGAGAACCCGAATGGCTCTTCCGGCTGGCCGCGCGTTACAGCTTTCCCGGCGACACAACCATCCAAGCCAATCGCGGATACAATCAATGCACCCAGATGCAGGAGTGAGTGGGAATCATGGATAAGATTCGCAAGTCGGATGAAGAGTGGCGCCGCTCCCTTACCCCCGAGCAGTACCGTATTCTGCGTGAGAAGGGAACCGAACGCGCCTTCACGGGGCAGTACACCGAAACCAAAACTCCGGGCGTCTATCTGTGCGCCGCCTGCGGGCTGGAACTGTTCCCCTCGGAGACCAAGTTCGATTCCGGCTGCGGCTGGCCCAGCTTTTTCGATCCTCTGAGCAAGGAGAACGTGGAAGAGCATGAGGACCGCAGCCATGGCATGGTACGCACCGAGGTCACCTGCTCCCGCTGCGGAGGCCACCTCGGCCATGTCTTCCCCGACGGCCCCAACCCCACGGGAATGCGCTACTGCATCAACTCGGCTTCGCTTCGACTCAACAAAAAGTAGGGCCGACTTTCCGCGTTGGAGACTTCGCCGCGCTGAGTGGGCGCACGGAGAAGCGTTCTAATGAATCGCGATCTCAGTGGAATCTCGGGTTGACGAATCCCTCTCTGAGTCCTAGCCTAGAGGGTTCCTGCTCTTATTCATATCCCCGTTCATAGATGGAAGGTACTTATGGATACTCTTTCAACCGCGCACAATCGTGTTCTGAACTCCGAGTTACGCCAGCGCATTATGTCTTCCGACGATGCTGCCGCGCTCATCCACAATGGCGACAACATCGGCATGAGCGGCTTTACCGGTTCGGGCTACCCCAAGGAGTTTCCGCCCGCGCTCGCCCGCCGCATGGACAAGTGCCGCGAGGCGGGCGATCCGCTGCGCGTTGGCGTATTCACCGGAGCCTCGACCGGCCCTGAACTGGATGGCGCGCTGGCGGCCGCAAACGGCATGCAGGTGCGCCTCCCGTACCAGTCCGACCCGGCAGTGCGTAAGCGCATCAACGACGGCGACATGGAGTACATTGACATCCATCTGAGCCACGTTGGCCAGTACATGGAGTATGGCTTCCTTGGGAAACTCGACATGGCGGTCATCGAGGTCGCCGCGGTGTATGAAGATGGCCGCGCCATCCCCTCGACTTCGCTCGGCAACAACAAGTCATGGCTGGAGTGCGCCGACCGCGTGATTCTCGAAGTGAACTCCTGGCAGTCGATTGACCTGGAGGGAATGCACGACGTCTACTACGGCCTCGACGCGCCTCCCCGCCGCGAACCGATTCCGATCACGCGCTCCGGACAGCGCATCGGCAGCCCCTACCTCAACATCCCGCTGGACAAAGTAGTCGCCGTCATCGAAACCCACTCGCCTGACCGCAACACGGCCTTCAAGGAGCCGGACAAGGCATCCCTCCAGATTGCGGGACACATCCTCGAATTTCTCGCCTGGGAAGTGAAGAAGGGACGCATGCCGGCGGATCTTCTGCCGATCCAATCCGGCGTGGGAAACATCGCCAACGCCGTGTTGATCGGCCTGAACCAGGGAAACTTTCACAACCTGACGGCCTACACGGAAGTGATCCAGGACGGCATGATCGAACTGATCAAGTCCGGCAAGATGATCTCGGCCTCGGCCACTTCATTCTCGCTCGGACCTGACATGATCAAGGAGGTGTACGGCAACCTGCGCAACTACCGCCGTAGCATCGTCCTACGCACCCAGGACATCTCGAACAATCCCGGCATCATCCGCCGCTTCGGCGTCATCTCGATGAACGGCATGATGGAGGCTGACCTTTACGGCAACGTGAACTCCACCCACATCATGGGCTCCAAGATCATGAACGGCATTGGCGGCTCCGGAGACTTTGCGCGCAACGCATATCTTTCCATCTTCATGGCGCCCTCGACGGCCGCCAAGGGAACCATCTCAACCATCGTTCCCATGGTGAGCCACGTGGACCACACCGAGCACGACACCCAGGTTCTGGTCACCGAGCGGGGGCTTGCGGATCTTCGCGGACTTTCGCCCAAGCAGCGCGCCCGTCTCGTCATCGAACAGTGCGCCTCGGATGATTTCAAGCCGCTCCTCAAGGACTACTTCGAGCGCGCCCAGAAGAACGGCACAGGCCAGCACACGCCGCACATCCTGAGCGAGGCCCACGCCTTCCACGAGCGCTACCTCAAGACGGGGAAGATGCTGCCCTAATCAATTCGAACCCCTTGCCCTGTGCCGAGCCATCCTTGGCGCAGGGCAGGGAAGTTTAGCCCAGCTTAGGGTTTCTGCGCTCTGCCACCTGAAGCGCCCAATCCGCGCGGCAGAAGAGCATGGGCCAAAGAGCTTGACTGGCCTGATACCTTCGAGCGCGTTTTTCCTTCTTCCTTCACCCGCCACGGCTTATACTGTCAACTCTTTCAATTTAGTGATGGGAAAAACTCCCAATTCGGTTAGGGACGATCTCCCGCGGCGGCCATCCGTGCCTCCACCTTCAGGCGCCAACCTCGCTCCAGCAGCCTTGTGCGTTGCTATCCTCTTGATGTGCGCCACTCCGCTCGCCGCTCAGATCCCGACCCATCAGGCTCTGGCCGCGGGGATTGAGAGCTACGGGCAACTTTCAACTTCCGAGGCTGACACCCGCATCGCTCAGCTTGCGCCCGGCGACCGCAATGGCGAGATTTTTCTCAGCTTCGTCCGGCTTCGTAATTCCGTCGCCTCCAGGAACAGCGCCGCGACCGCCGCCGACGTGCAGCGCATTCTTGCCGCCGCCTCCACCCTTGGCGATGAGTCCACCCTGCGCGCGGTGTACTCGGAACTGGCGGAAACGCTCTCGCGCGGCGGGGAACCCGGCTCGCTCATCCTCCATGGCCAGCGGACTGAGAACCTCAACCAGTTCCGTCCCGAGCAACTCCGCGCGGCGGAAGCCGAACGGCTCCGGGCAGAGCAGCAACTGACGGCGCTACGCGCCCAGGGCCAACTGATTGCCGCGGAAAAATTGCGCCAGCAACTCGTAGAGAGCCAGCGCAACCAGCAGCTCCAGCTCGAATACATCACGCGGCGAAGCCAGTTGCAGACCATCCTCTCGATCCTTCTGTTCGTCTGCCTCCTGCTTACCATCGCGCTCGCCTGGTCGTTGTGGCGCATCAACCTTGCGCGCAAACATCAGGCGCTGGAAGACCCGCTCACTGGACTCAAGAATCGCCGCTTTGTCGCGCCGTTCATGGAATATGAAACCGAGCGTCTGCGCCGCTCCGGTCTCAGCGCCCTGATCCTTATCGCCGACATCGACCTCTTCAAGAGCGTCAATGACCGGTGGGGGCACGAAGTTGGCGACGAGGCGCTGGTCCAGTTTTCCGAAACCCTGCGCAATTGCATGCGTAACTCGGATGTCGTTTCCCGCTGGGGCGGCGAAGAGTTCGTCATCATCTGTCCGCAGTCCACGGAAGGCGATGCCGAGGTCATCTGCAACCGCATTCGGCAGCGCCTCCAGCAGACGCCAATCGCGGCTCCCGGAGACACCAGCTTCCACCTTTCCGTTTCAATCGGCGCGGCGATTTTCTCTCCCGCTGCGCTGAATGAACATTGGGAAGCGGCGCTGACACGCGCCGACCGCGCGCTGTACCACGTCAAGCAGAATGGCCGGGATAACTGGTCGCTGGCGATCCCGGAAACAGCGCAGGCTCCTGCCTCCACAGCCGCCACGGTTTAACAGCCCCGCGGGCTTCCCGCCTTGCAGTATTTTCCGTTCAGGACAAGTCGTATTTTTTCATCATGTGGCGGAAGCTGCGGTAGCTGAGCTTGAGGAGTTCGGCGGCGCGGGTCTGGGTTCCATTGGAGCGGCGGAGGGCCGACTGCAGAAGGCTCTTTTCCACGTCGGCGATGTAGCGCTCAAGGTCGAGGCCGTCGGCGGGGAGGACTACGCCGAGTGCTCCGTTATTGGCTGAGGCCGTGGGAATGGAGCTGGGGCCGGAGTTGGGAAGTTCGACCTGGAGTTCCTCTTCGGTGGACATGGCAACGGCGCGCTCGATGGTGTTCTCAAGCACGCGGACGTTTCCCGGCCAGTCGTAGCCCTTCATGATCTCAAGGCTCTGCGGCGAGAGGCGGACGACGTTCTTGCTCATCTGCACGGCAAACTTCTTAAGGAAATGGTTGGCGAGCAGAACAACGTCTTCGCCGCGGTCACGCAGGGGCGGGACTTCGACGGGGATGACGCTGAGGCGGTAATAAAGATCCTCGCGGAACTGTCCGTCCTGCACGAGCTGTTGAAGGTTCTTGTTGGTGGCGGCGATGACGCGAACATCGACGGGAGTTTCCTGTCCGCCGCCAACGGGGCGGATGCAGCGCTCCTGGAGGACGCGGAGGAGCTTGACCTGCATGGGCAGCGTGGTTTCGCTGATTTCGTCGAGGAAGATGGTGCCGCCGCTGGATAGCTCGAAGAGTCCGTGCTTGTTGGAGGTGGCTCCGGTGAAGGCTCCCTTGACGTAGCCGAAGAGTTCGCTCTCAAGAAGTGTTTCGGGAAAGGCTCCGCAGTTGACGCTGACGAAAGGGTCGCTGGAGCGGGGCGAGCAGGTGTGGATGGCTCGGGCAACGAGCTCCTTGCCGGTGCCGCTCTCGCCGCTGACGATGACGGTGCTGTTGGTGGTGGCGATGGTGCGGATCGTCTGCTTGAGCGTGCGCATGGGCTCGCTCTCGCCGATGATGTTGTCGAGCGAGTTGTGCTGGGCAGCGTCGCGCTTGAGTGCGGCGTTCTGCTGGCGCAAGTGGGAGCGGTCCATGGCGAGAGCCGTGGCGGTGAGGAGATCCTCGAGGAGCTTGGGGCCCTTGCGGATGTAGTAGAAGGCTCCGGCGTTGAGCGCCTCGATGGGAATCTCGTTGTCATCGACGGCGGTGATGACGATGACCATGGTGTCCGGCGAGACGCGGCGCGAGTGCTGGAGTACCTCCATGCCGGTGACGCGCGGCATGCGCACGTCGGTGACGACGATGTCGTAGAGCGTAGAGTCAATCTTGTGGCATGCCTGCTCGCCGGAGGTCACCGTTTCAACGCGGTGCCCCTGGTTCTGGAACGCGATCTGCAACATGGTGCAGATGGAGCGCTCGTCATCGCAGACCAGGATGTATCCCATGGCTACCTGCTTTCCGATCTTTGGCCGAAGCTGTGCTGTTCAAGGGCCTGTGGCAGCGACGTGCCTGCGGACTCGTCCGGGTTCTCCGGCACGGGCTGGCGGAAGAGCAACGTAAATTCGGTCCCCTTGCCGGGCTCGGAGCGCACGGTGATGTGGGCGTCATGCGCCTGAATGATGCGATAGACGATGGCAAGGCCGAGTCCGGTGCCACCCTCGAAGCCGGATTGAAAGGGCTCAAAGATCTTCTCGATGAGCTGGGGCGAGATGCCGGCGCCGCTGTCGCGAAAGCGAATTCTCCAGTTGGCATCAAGCTGATCGAGGGCGACGGTGAGCGTCCCTCCAGTAGGCATGGCGCGGATAGCATTGCTGCAAAGGTTCCAGAAGACCTGCTTAAGCTTGTCGCCATCGCCCTCGGCGAGCGCGGTTTCATGCGAGAAGCTGCGCTCGATGGTGATGCCGGAGTCACGGTTTTCCAGCAGCGTAAGGGTGTCGGCGAGGAGTTGGCAGAGATCGACCTTCATGCTCTCGAACTTGCGGTCGCGCGAATAGGTGAGGAAGTCCGAGATGATGGCGTTGAGGCGTTCAGATTCGCGGGTGACAATGCCGAGCAGGGCGCGCTGATCCTCGGTGAGGGCGGCGATGCCGGAGAGCATCTTTACAGAGCCTGCAATGGACGAAAGCGGATTGCGGATTTCGTGAGCGATGCCGGAGGCCAGACGTCCGACGGCGGCAAGGCGGTCACGGAGGCGGAGTTCGCGCTCGAGGTGGCGGATCTCGGTGAGGTCGGTGAAGGTGTAGATGTATCCGATGGAAGAACCATCGGTGCCGCGCAGGGCGCTGCAACCGACGCCGAACATTCTTTCCGCGCCGCTGGGAGTGCGTGTCCGCACCTCGTTCCGCTCTCCTCCGGGGACCGGCAGTCGGTCAAAGAAGAGTTCGTTGACGTTGAGCCTGGTGATGCCTTCCTCGCTGCGGCCGAGCAGGGCCTGGGCGGCGGGATTGACCAGCTTGATTGCGCCGTCAAGGCCGGTGGTGATGAGACCGCTGGAGATCGAATGAACAATGCTCTCATGCAGGACCTGGAGATTCTCCAGTTCGAAACTCTTGTCAATTAGGGCGACATCGGCCTGGCGCATGCGCCTGGCGAGTTTATTGGCCAGGTACGCGATGGCGAAGTAGCCGACGAGATCCATGAAGATCACCGCCTGCAAAGACTTCAGATCGGGGCGGGTGGTGGAATACGAGCGGATCACGTCGAAGAACGTGAGCTCAAGCGTTGCACCCACGAGAATGAACGACACACCGGCGGTGAAATAAGCCCATCCCTCTGACAGCAGGGTGCTGGCGACGATGATGATAAGCGGGCAGAGAAAATTAAACGATGTGTCGATTCCGCCGGTGAGATACATGATGGCGGAGGCAAAGCAGAGGTCGCTGAGCACCTGCAGTTTCGACTGAATCCGCCAATCGCGCCCGCGATAGGTGAACAGAAAAAGATGCAGTGCGGCCACCGCATACCAGGCCAGGATGACCAGCACGAAGAGGCGCCGGTTGACGCTGGTGGTGGTGAGAGTAACGATGGCGAGTTCGATCGCCAGCAGAATCGTAATGATGATGACGCGGACCTTGACGAGCCATTCAAGCCAGATCCGCTCATTGATTCCCGAAGCCATGCGCCTTCCTTCTTGTTAGCCCGCGAGCTTGGAGATCATGGAGAACAGCGGCATATAGAGCGAGATAACGATTCCGCCGACGGCAACGCCGAGGAAGCTGATGAGCATGGGCTCCATGAGGGCGAGCATGTCCTTGGTTGCGGCGTCGACTTCGTCCTCGTAAAAATCGGCAATCTTCTGGAGCATGTTATCCATGGCGCCGGTGGCCTCGCCGACGCCGATCATCTGCGTGACCATGTTGGGAAAGACGCCGCTTTCGCGGAGCGGATCGACGATGGTGCGGCCCTCTTCGATGGACTTGCGAACGCCCATCAGGGCGCGCTCGAGGACAGCGTTGCCGGCGGTGCGGGCGGTGATCGAGAGGCCGTCGAGAATCGGCACGCCGGAGGAGATCAGGGTTCCCAGGGTGCGGCTGAAGCGGGCCACGGCGATCTTGCGCAGAACCGGCCCGAAGACGGGCAGGTTGAGCATGATCTTGTCGGTGTAAAACAATCCGTTGGGCGTGGTGCGGACATACTTGATGACGACGACGATGACCCCGATGGTGAGAAAAATGAGCCACCAGAAGGTGCTGACGAAGTGCGAAAGCCCGATGACGAAGGCGGTGGAGGCCGGCAGATCCACGCCCAGTCCAACGAAAAGATTGGCAAAAATGGGCACGACGAACTTGAGCAAGGCGCCGACTACGAGCAGGGCAATGACGATGACCGAGACGGGATAAACGAGGGCGGACTTGATGGCGGCCTTCATCTTGACGGCCTTTTCGACGTACTGCGAGATGCGCTGGAGAATCGTATCCAGAATGCCGCCGGTTTCACCGGCCTCGATCATGTTGGTGGTGAGATCGTCAAAAACCTTGGGATAGGCGCGCATGGCGTTGGCAAGCGTCGAGCCGCCTTCCACCGAGGCGCGGACGCCGAGCAGACACTTCTTGAAGAATGCGTTCTGCTGATTGGTGCCAAGAATTTCAAGACACTGCACGAGGGGCAGGCCGGCATCGATCATGACGGAGAACTGGCGGAAGAAGATGGCCGACTCCTTGGCCTTCACCGAGCCGCCGCCGATCTGGAAATTGAGACTGCGTGCGGCGCCCTTCTCCTTGATTACGTTGGCCTGAATGCGTTCGCGCGCGAGCGCGGCCCGCAAGACCTGCTTGTTCTCGGCGGCACGTTCACCCTGCACTTTTTCGCCCGCCGCGTTGTTTCCCTGATAAGTGAAGACCGGCATTCTGACCTCTCTGATCGCCTGATTCCGTAGTTACTTGCGCGCGCCAAACGTCGACGTGGACTTGGTGTTGGTCAACGCGCGGTTAATCATTTCCTGGAGTTCATCCGGGTTGGACGAGCGCAGCAGCGCCGTCTCGATAGTAATGGTCTTCTGCAAATAGAGCGTCATCAGTGACTGGTTGAAAGTCTGCATTCCGTACTTGTCCTGCCCGGACTGCATGGAGGAGTAAATCTGATGGATCTTGTCCTCGCGAATCAGGTTCCGGATCGCCGGAGTGGGGACGAGAACTTCCATGGCCATGGCGCGGCCCTGGCCTCCTGCCTTGGGCAGCAACGCCTGGCAGAGGATGCCCTCGATGACAAGCGACAACTGCGCGCGAATCTGGGGCTGCTGATGGGAAGGGAAGACATCAATGACGCGGTTGATGGTGGACGACGCCGAGTTGGTGTGCAGGGTTCCGAAGGTCAAGTGACCGGTTTCAGCAATGCGCAGCGCAGACTCGATGGTTTCGAGGTCGCGCATTTCGCCAATCAGCACAACATCGGGATCTTCGCGCAGGGCGGCCCGGAGGGCTGCGGAAAAGCTCTTGGTGTCCTGGTGAATTTCGCGCTGATTGACCAGGCAGTTCTTGTGCGGATGCACGAACTCGATGGGATCTTCAATAGTGATGATGTGCTCGTGGCGCTCGCTGTTGATCTTGTCGAGCATGGCTGCAAGCGTGGTGGACTTGCCGGAACCGGTTGGCCCGGTAACCAGAATCAGCCCACGCGGACGGTCGCATAGCTTGGAAACCACGGGCGCAAGATTGAGCTGCGCAAAGCTCTTGATCTCGAAGGGAATGACGCGGAAGACGGCGGCGACGGCCCCGCGCTGGTTGAAGATGTTGGCGCGGAAGCGGGCAAGGCCCTTGAGTCCGAAGGAGAAGTCGAGCTCGAAATCCTCCTCAAAGCGATGCTTCTGGGCGTCGGTCATTACGGAATAGGCCAACTGCTTGGTGTCCGCCGGCCCGAGGGGAGGCATATCGAGCGGTTGCAGGTGGCCGTGGACGCGGACCTGCGGAGGCGAATTGGTGGTGATGTGAAGATCGCTGCCGGAGAGTTCGAGCAGTTTCTTCAACAGATCGCTGAGTGTTACCGCCATTCCATCTCCTTGAATGTGCCGCTTGAATGTTGCGCCGCGAGGTTAGTTCACGGTCTCGCGCAGGACCTCTTCCATGGTGGTCTGGCCGAGAATGATTTTGCAAAGGCCGCTGCGGCGCAGGGTCATCATGCCATTCTCGACAGCCTTCTTCTTCAGTTCGAGCGAGGAGGCGCCGATCAGGATCAGTTCGCGAAGAGTGTCATCGACTTCCATGACCTCATACAACGCGGTGCGGCCCTTGTAACCGGTGCTGTTGCACTTTTCGCAGCCGCGGCCCTTCATCACCTTTACGGTGCGTGCCTCTTCGGTGGTAAAGCCGGCCTTGAGCAGCGCCTGCATCGGATACTCCACCGGCTGGCTGCAGCCCGTGCAGATACGGCGGATGAGGCGCTGAGCCACGATCAGGTGAATGGAGGTGGCCACAAGGAACGGCTCAATGCCCATGTTCATCAGCCGGGAGACGGTCTCCGGCGCGCCGTTGGTGTGGAGCGTGCTGAGCACCAGGTGACCTGTGAGGGCGGCCTTGATGGCGATTTCAGCGGTTTCAAAGTCACGGATTTCGCCGACGAGGATGATGTTGGGATCCTGGCGGAGGAAAGAGCGGAGGGCGGCGGCAAAGTTGAGGCCGATCTGCTCCTTCATCTGTACCTGGTTGACGCCCTGCAACTGGAACTCGACCGGATCTTCGGCGGTCATGATGTTCGTATCGGGCTTGTTCAGAAGCGAGATTGCCGAGTACAGGGTATTGGTTTTACCGGAACCCGTCGGGCCGGTGACGAGCACCATTCCGTAGGGCTTGAGGATGGCCTTCTGGAACTTCTCCAGCGACTCGGGCTCAAAGCCAAGCTGCGTCATATCAAGCCGCAAATTGTCCTTGTCGAGCAGGCGCATCACGATCTTTTCGCCCCAGAGAGTGGGCAGGGTGCTGACGCGCCAATCGAGCTGACGCCGTCGGCCATCAATCCTCATGCGGTTCATGATGCGGCCATCTTGCGGCAGGCGCTTTTCGCTGATGTCGAGGCGGGCGAGAATCTTGATGCGGGAGATGATGGCGTCACGAAGCTTTTGCGGCGGCTTCATCAATTCCTGGAGGACGCCGTCAACGCGGATTCTTACGCGGTATTCCTTCTCGTAAGGCTCCATGTGAATGTCGCTGGCCTTGGCCTTGACGGCTTCACGGAGAATTACATCAACCAGGCGGATGATGGGAGCTTCTTCGGCCGCTGCTTCCATGTCCGCCAGGGAGGACTCATCGGCGGCATCTTCCTCGCCCTCTTCGGCCTCAAAATCGTCGCCGAAGGCAGCGAGCGCCTCGTTCATTTCCTCGGTTCCGTTGGCGCCCGACTCGGGAATGTTGTAGGCGTACTCGATGGCTTCCAGAATGGCGGCTTCATTGCCCTTGAGCGGCTCGATATTGAAACCGGTGATGAACTTGAGATCGTCCAGAGCGCGGTAGTTGGTGGGATCCACCATGGCGACCTGGAGATTCTGGCCCACGCGCCCGAGCGGAAGCACCTTGTACTTGCGCGCAACATCGATGGAGACCGTTCTTACGATCTTGGGATCGATGGCGTAGTTTGCCGGATCAAACGCCGCGTACTGCGAACCTTTCGGAGGAGTCGACAAGCTCTAACCTCGCCTGGAAAATTTCACTATCGCGCACTCCGATGCGACCCTCCATTGCGCGAAGTCGCGCGCCGGCCAGCCACCGCGGGCGGCCCTGGCCTGCCACACACTCGCGCACTCCGGGGGAATCTGCCTTCGCAGACTGGTTTTGGGCGCAATGCGGCATGCCAAAGCTATAAATGCAGGGTAGCAGTTTGACATTAATTGTCAATCGGTTGGAAGCCGGATAGTGATGACTAAGGGACTATGACGGAGCGCTACTTCACCGCCCGTATCCGGTACACTCCTGAAATGAGCGCGCGCGGCCTGAAAGAAGCGAAAATACGGCAGATCTTCCGCCATCTGGAATCCGCGATGGGGCCACAGCACTGGTGGCCGGCGGGCTCAGCCTTCGAGGTGGTAGCGGGCGCATACCTCACCCAGAACACAGCCTGGACCAACGTGGAACAGGCGATGGCAAAGCTGCGGGAGGCCAACGCGCTCTCCATTTACGGAATCCGCAATACGGAGCTGGAAGAGTTGGAGCGGCTGGTGCGCCCTGCGGGATACTTCCGGCAGAAGGCGGCGCGGCTGAAGCTCTTTGTCGCGCACCTGGACGAGCGCCACGGAGGCTCTCTGGAGGCGATGTTCGCACAGCCCAGCGAGACGCTGCGCGAGGAACTGCTTGGGTTGACAGGCATCGGTCCGGAGACGGCCGATTCAATCCTGCTGTACGCTGCCAACCACGAGATCTTCGTAGTCGACAGCTATACCCGGCGCATCTTTGAACGTCACGGGCTTGTGAGCAGTGAGACCTCCTACGAGGAGATACGGCTTGCCGTGCAGCGGGCGCTGGGTGAAGAGGGATTTGGCGCGGAGCAGGAACAAGAGCAACAACCCCACCCTGACGCCGCTAAGGAAAAAGCGCGGCGTGAAGAAGATGGATCGCCCGCTGCATTCTCACCGATTCAAACTCATGCGCCATCGGAGGCGTCACGCATGGCGCGCAGCAAAGTGGCACAGCGCTATAACGAATTCCATGCGCTGATTGTGCAGACCGCGAAGCACTTCTGTGTGAAGGGCGAGCCGAAGTGCGAGAGCTGTCCGCTGCGCGAGATGCTGGAAACACCCAAGCCCCCAAGGCGCCGAAGCTCTGCCCGGAAGCCTGAACACAAATGATGCGGCGGCAACGATTCATTCCCGCTTCCTTTTCGCATCTTGCAAACTTTGCGAATTTCGTGTCTTTTCTGCACTAGAATCGGTGTGGGATCGCATTGAACACACCGGCTCCAACCCGCTCACGACGGCGACGGCTCACCTTGCTGGGGCTGGGCATTGCGCTGCTGGTCTTCATCATCTTTTCGCAGCAGTGGTTCAACCTGAAGTTTCTGCGCCCGGATTCACTGGTGCAGACGTTTGTATTTGCGGCCCTTTCGGCGCTGATCTTCATGGCCCTGGTGGCGCTGATCTTTGTGCTGCTGCGCACGTTGCTCAAGCTCTACCTGGAGCGGCAGGCTGGGGCGGCGGGCTCGCGCTTCCGGAGCAAGATGGTGCTGGGCGCGCTGGTGCTCTCGTTTGGGCCAGTGATTGCCATGTTTCTCTTCGCCTACGGGCTGATGAACCGCTCCATCGACAAGTGGTTTTCACAGCCGATCGAGGAGGTTCACGGGCGCAGCACGGCGGTGGCCGAGTTGCTGAGCAACTACGCCGGGCAGAACGCGCTGGCCGAGGCGCAGGCGATTGCAGCCAGTCCCGAGGCCTTGAAGTCATACCACACCGGCAAGTTCAGCTCGCTGATGGAAGAGTTCCGCGAGCATGAGATCACCCTCCAGGGCGGCTTCGTGCTGGCGTTCTACAAGGGGCAGATCGAGGCGAGCTTCGGTTCTCCGCTGCCGTGGGGAGTGCTGCGCACGGAGGTTCCCACGGTGGGCACGGTGCAGAGCAAGGCGCGGCAGTTCATGCTGAACAACCGCGAATACATGCTCGGCACGGCTCCGGTGGAAGATCTGGGCTATGTGGCCGTGGCGCTGCCTCTGCCGGCAAACTACAGCGAGGCGCTGAGCCAGTTGGACCAGAGCGAGCGCCGCTACCAGGAGTTGCGCGGCAACAACAAGCTGATCCGCCAGACCTATATGCAGGCTCTGCTGCTGATTACACTGTTGGTGCTCTTCGGCACCACTTGGTCGGCGCTGGCCTTGAGCAAAGTGGTGACGCGGCCGGTGACGGCGCTGGCCGAGGGCACCCAGGCAATCTCGGCAGGCAAGCTGGATTACCGCGTGGAAGTAAGCGCGGGCGACGAACTGGGGCAACTGGTGGGCTCGTTCAACAGCATGGCCGCTGAACTGGAGAGCAACCGCAGCCAGTTGCAGGAAATCAACGTGCGGCTGGAAGAGCGCCGGCTGCAGATGGAAACGATCCTGGAGAGCATTCCCTCGGGCGTGCTTTCACTCGACGGCCTGGGCCACGTAACGCGGGTGAACGCGGCGCTGATACGGATGTTCCAGCCGAGCGGAGTAACCCAGCCTGGGCCGCAAAGCGGAATGCGGCTGGCCGACCTCTTCCCCGCCGGAACCGCGCCCGAAGTGGCCGAGGAGATCCGGCGGCTGACGCGCAAGGCCGACCGCATGGGCACCACCAGCGCGCAGATGGAGATTCCCAACGGCGGCACGGCGCTGGAGGTGGGCGTGACGGTGGCCTCCATGACCGGCTCGCAGCAGCGGCGGCGGCTGGGATACGTGATCGTCTTTGAGGATTTGAGCGATCTGCTGAAGGCGCAGAAGCAGGCGGCATGGCGCGAGGTGGCGCGGCGCGTGGCGCATGAGATCAAGAATCCGCTGACCCCTATCGCACTCTCCGCCGAGCGTATTCAGCGCCACATGGAGCGCGTGGCGCATGGCGACAGCGCATCGCGGGCAATTATTGAAAGCTGCGCCGAGACCATCGGCGGCGCGGTGGAAACCGTGCGCAAACTGGTGGACGAGTTCTCCCTGCTCGCACGCTTTCCGCAATCGCAGCCGCAGGCCGCTGACCTCAACCGCATCATCCAGAGCGCGATGGCCCTCTTCGACGGGCGGCTGGCGGGAGTACATGTGCAACTGGAACTGGCTGACGATCTGCCCCGCGTGATGGCCGATCCGGAGGCCATCAAGCGCGTTGTCGCCAACCTGGTGGACAACGCGGCCGAAAGCCTCAAGGATTCGGTGGTGCGCGAAATCTGCATTCGCACCACGCTGCTGGAAACACGCGACGCGGTTGAGATTGAAGTGGCAGACAGCGGCGAGGGCGTGACGGCCGAGACCAAGGAAAAACTCTTCCTGCCGTACTTCTCCACCAAGGCGCGCGGGACCGGGCTGGGGCTGGCAATTGTGGCCCGAATCCTGGAAGACCATGGCGGCACCATTCGCGTGGAAGAGAATCGTCCGGTGGGCACGCGCTTCCTGGTTGAGCTGCCGGTGGCCGCCGCGGTGGAACGTCCCGCGGAATCCGCGGAAACGCAGGAAAAAGCTTGAACTGCAAGAAAGGTGGAAGATGATCCACATCCTGGTAGTGGACGACGAACCCAGCATCCGCCAGACATTGGGCGGAATCCTGGAGGACGAGGGCTATCATGTGACTCCCGCCGAGGACGGCGAGAGCGGGCTGGCGCTGCTGCGCGATCAACACTTCGACGTCGTGCTGCTGGACGTGTGGCTGCCGATGATGGACGGCCTGGAGGTGCTGGAGCAGGTGAAGGATCTGGCCGACCGCCCCGAGGTGGTGATGATCTCCGGACACGGCACGGTGGAAACCGCGGTACGCGCAACCAAGCTCGGTGCCTATGACTTTTTGGAAAAGCCGCTCTCACTGGACAAGACTTTGATCGTGGTGAAAAACGCGGCAGAGGCGCGCAAGCTGCGCTCTGAAAATCAGGAGCTGAAGCGCCAGGCCTCGCACGCGGAGATCGTGGGCGACAGCATCCCGCTGAAAGCGCTGCGCCAACAGATCGGGCTGATGGCGCCGACCAATGGCCGGGTGCTCATCTATGGCGAAAGCGGCACCGGCAAGGAGCTGGTCGCCCGCGCCATCCACGCCCAGAGCCTGCGCAAGGACGAAATGTTTGTTGAGGTAAACTGCGCGGCGATTCCGGAAGACCTGATCGAGAGCGAACTCTTCGGCTACTGCAAGGGCGCGTTCCCCGGAGCGGAGAGCGAAAAAGAAGGCAAGCTGCGCAAGGCCGACGGCGGCACGCTCTTTCTCGACGAGGTCGGCGACATGAGTTTGAAGACACAGTCGAAGGTGCTCCGCATGCTCGACGAAGGCCGCTTCGCTCCCGTGGGAATGGAAGAGTCCATTCGCGTGGACGTGCGCGTGATTGCCGCGACCAACAAGGATCTGGAAGAGGAAATCGGGCGCGGCAACTTCCGTGAGGACCTGTTCTACCGCCTCAACGTGGTTCCATTCGTGGTGCCTCCGCTGCGCGAGCGCAAGGAAGACATCGCGGTGCTGGCGCGCCACTTCCTCCGGGAGTTCAGCAGCCAGTACAGCCGGCGCACCAAGGAAATTGCCGACGAGGCGCTGGACATTTTGACGCGCTACTCCTGGCCGGGAAACGTGCGCGAGCTGCGCAACGTGATCGAGCGGATCGTGATCATGAATCCCACGGTGCAGCGGCTGGAGCGCAAACATCTGCCTTCGGTGCTGTATCGCGAGGGCACGCGGCGCTCGCTCGGCGAATTCACATCCTTGCACCAGGCGCGCGCGGCCTACGAGCGCGACTACATTCTGAAAAAACTCGACGAGACAAACGGCAACGTGAGCCGCACCGCGGAAGTGCTGGGACTGGAACGAAGCCACTTGTACCGCAAGATGAAGGCGCTTGGGATCGCGGTGAAGGAGTAAGAAACAGGTTTCAAAGTTTCGCAGGTTTCAAGGTTGAGAGCAAGGGCAAGAACAAGAGCAACGACAAAGGCACCGCCACGCTCGCGCCGTCTCATTTACTTTCCGGGAGCGAGCGCTTCAAGTTTGCGGATGGTCTTCAGCGTCTCGCCGAGCGCAGCCTTTCCCACCTCTTTCTCAAACTCCGCCTGCAATTTGTCGAATGCGCGGATGACGCGCAGGGCGCAGCGTTTTCCCTGCGGCTTCAAGGTCAGCCGGTAGGAACGCGCGTCACCAGGGTCAATCGCCCGCTGTAGAAATCCCTTCGCTTCCAGTGATGAGACGCAGTGGCTCACGTTGCCGCGAGTAGTGCCGAAGGTCTCCGCCAGTTGAGAAGGCTTCGCCGAGACCGGCTCATCAAAGAAGATTGCCGCCAGCACCAGACCCTCCAGAAAACTCAAACCGTCCGGAGCTAAAGCGTGGGAAGCCATCGAGTCAAAACGGCGCGCTGCGCGGGTGATGGCAAACATCGGGCTCGCGTGGAGGAAAGCGTCAATTCGCATAAGTACAATTTATATAATTGAGCATCTCAACTATCAAGAACAATATAAAACCAAGGTTGTGAGACCCTGCCCGACGGGTCAGAATAACCAGGCGCATCCCGCGCATCTAAATTCCTAAGGATGTCCATGAAAAGTATCGCCATCTTACTTGTACTGAGCTGCGCTGCGCTGGCGCAGAGCGCTCCGGATGCAAACTCCACGCCCAGGAACACGGTGCCGCGCCACGATGAGCAGTTGGTAGTGACGGGCAGCTATGACGTGGTTCCGCTGGAGGAGACCGACCGCAGCGTGAGCACGATCCAGGTGGGCCAGTCTCCCGCGGGATACCGCAACTGGGTGGACGTGTTGGAGCAGGACCCTTCGCTCGACGTGCAGCAGCGCGCGCCGGGAACGTCGACCGATCTCTCCATCCGCGGTGCGACCTTCGGCGAAACATTGATACTTGTAAATGGATTGCGCTTGAACGACGTGCAGACCGGGCACAACAATCTGGACATCCCTTTTCCGTTTGAGTCGGTGCAGCGGGTGGAAGTGTTGAAGGGAGCGGGCTCCACGCTCTACGGCTCGGATGCGATGGGCGGCGCGGTGAACTTCATCACCGCCGTCCCGGATCGCAGCGAGATAAGGCTGGGCGCAGGGATCGGCAACTTCGGCACGAATCAGCAGAACGCCGCGCTCACCCTGGCGCGCAAGCAGTTTACCGAGCAACTGACGTTCGTGCGCGAGCTATCGACCGGCTTCATCACTGACCGCGAATACCGCAACCTGGCGATTGCCTCGGAGACCCACATCAACACCGCGCTGGGCGCAAGCGACGTGCTGATGGGTATCACCGACCGGCCCTATGGCGCATCCGGATTTTACGGAGTGCCGGCCAGTTTTCCGAGTTGGGAGCGCGACAAAGGATGGCTCGCCGCCTGGACTCAGCCGATTGGAACGCAGACGAGCGCCGACTTCGCCTACCGTCGGCACACCGACGAGTACATCTACATCCTGCCCGACTCCTTCGAGAACAACCACGTCACCACCTACTACGAGGCGTCTGTGCGGAGATTCGAGAAGATCGGCGAAAACATGCGCGTGTATTATGGCGCCGATGGAGTGCGCGAGCACATTGACAGCTCGAACCTCGGGATTCACACGCGGGATCAGGGAGGAGTCTACGCGAGCTTCGATGCGCGGGCGCTGAAGCGTTTCTCCTTCAACGCCGGAGTGCGCGAAGAGCTCTACACCGGCGGTCAGCAGGTCTTCAGCCCCTCGGTCAGTGGCGCGTACTGGCTGAACAGCCGCATCAAGCTGCGGGCCTCTGCCTCGCACGCCTTCCGCCTGCCGGATTACACAGAGTTGTACTACTCCGATCCGATTCACCTCGGCAATCCGAATTTGAAACCGGAAACCGCGTGGAGCTACGAGGGCGGCTTGCTGTTGGCTCTGGGCCGGGGAATCACCGCGTCCGCCGATGTCTTCCATCACCGCGACCAGAATGTGATCGACTACGCGCGCACGGATGCCGCCGCTACTCTGAATCCAAACACGCCCTACGTGGCGGAGAACATTCACAATCTCAACTTCACCGGCGTGGAGCTTTCGCTGCGCTGGCAGCTACCAAAGCAGCAGCGCATCGAACTCAGCTACACCGGAATGCACGGCGCGGGATCAACGCTCGCGGGTGAGCAATATCTGTATGTCTTCAACTATCCGGTAAACGCGGGAGTGGCGACCTGGTGGAGCAAAACGCCGGGCGGATTCGATTCGCGTTTCCGCTTGGCGGCCTTGCAGAGATACGGGCAGGATGTGTATCCGCTGGTGGAGTGGACTGTGGGGCGCGAGTTCCGCTACGTGACTCCGTACCTGCAACTCACCAACCTGACTGACACGAAATATCAGGAGATCGCCGGAGTTGCAATGCCAGGGCGCGCCGTGATCGCGGGGATGGAGTTGCGGTGGAAGGCGAAGTAAAACGGGAGCCAGTGGCCGCCAGCATCAGATACACCGCACACTCGCCGGAAGAAGGCGGATGTGAGCCGCCGGCCGATCATGCTAGCTCTGAACTTCCTTCTTGCTGGCTTTCGGCTTTCTGCCCGTAGCTTTCCTGCTCTCCGGCTTTTCATCCTTATCGGAAAGCCTCGTATTCAGCGCCTGAACCTGCTTGCGCCAGTCGATGGCCTCGTCCACGTCATGCACATTGTCGCGCCAGCCTTCGCGCACTTTCACAAAGAGTTCGAGATAGATCTTTACGCCGAGGATGCGTTCAATCTGCTGGCGTGCGCGGGTGCCGATATGCTTGAGCATCGATCCCTGCTTGCCGATGATGATGGCCTTCTGCCCATCGCGCTCGACAAAAATCACGGCGGAGATTCTTGAGAGCTTCTTGCCTTCCTCGAATTTCTCAATCAGCACTCCGCTGGCGTACGGCACCTCCTGCGCGGTGTTGATGAGGATCTGTTCGCGGATCAATTCGGCAACAATGAAGCGCTCGGGCTGGTCTGTGATCTGGTCTTCGGGGAAGTACTTGGGGCCTTCCGGCAGCGCGTTGGCCACCGAGGTCAGCAGCTCTTCCTTGCCGAGCTCCTTTTCGGCCGAGATCGGAATGATCTGCGCGAAGTCGAAGCGCTGCGACCAGTCCTCGATAGCGGGCAGCAGCTTGGTCTTCTCGAAGAGATCAATCTTGTTCAACAGCAGAAAGGTTTTCAGGTTGGCGCGCTTGACGATGTCGAGCACGAACTCGTCGCCGGTGCCGAATTTCTGCGTCACGTCCACGATCAGCAGGATGAGGTCGCAGCCCTCCAGCGAATCGTAAACCTCCTGCATCATGCGCTTGTTGAGCTGGTCCGCCGGCTTGTGGACGCCGGGGGTGTCGACGAAAACGATCTGCCCCGCCGGGCGCTTGCCCTTGCGCTTGACGTTGACGATTCCAGTGATGCGGCTGCGCGTGGTCTGCGCCTTATGGGTGACGATGGCGAGTTTTTCGCCGACAAGCGAGTTGAGCAAAGTGGACTTGCCCGCATTGGGACGGCCGATGATGGTTACGAATCCTGAGCGCACTCTCTGATGCTATTCCACTGCGGGGTTCTTGGGAATGGGGGAGGACTGTTTGGTGAGCACCCGGATCTTCTCCACCCGGCGCGCGGTCGATTCCAGCACCTCAAAGCGGAGGTCGCCTTCCTGCACAACTTCGCCGGGGAGCGGAATGTGCCCGGCGATCTCCGTCACCAGGCCTCCCACGGTGGTGGCGTGCCAATCCTCGGCAAGGCGCAGGCCAAAGAGTTCTTCCAGGCGGTCGGCCTCCAGCGTTCCCAGCACAATGTAGCTGTTGTCGCTCTCGCGGATGGCCTCGTTGCGCTGCTCCCCTTCATTGCTGAGCTCGCCGACGATTTCCTCGATGAGATCTTCCACCGTAACCAGCCCTGCGACGCCGCCGTACTCGTCAATGACGATGGCCATGCGGCGATTGGCGCGCTGCATCTCGTTGAGCAGTTCGCTGGCGCGCTTGGTCTCCGGGACAAAGAAAACTTCGGTTTTCATCAGGCTGCTGGCGACGCGGCGCGCGGCATCGGTGTCAGCCACCTGGAGCAGGTCGCGGGCGGAGACAATGCCGACAATGTGATCGAGGTCGCCCCGGTAGACCGGCACGCGAGAGAAGGGATGCTGCGAGAGCAGGTGGGTAAGTTGCTCCACCGTGGTCTCCGCGGAGACGGCAACAATGGCTGGACGCGGAGTCATCACGTCGCGCACCGTCTTGTCGCCAAACTCCACGACGGAGTGGATCAGTTCGCGGTCGCTCTCTTCCAGAATGCCTTCGTCCTGCCCGGCTTCGATCAGCGCATCCACGGCTTCGGATGGGTGCTCGGGCTCTTCTCCAGCGTGCTCCGGGCGGGTGAGCGAGACCACGGACTGGAGAAATCCGAGGAAGAGCGTGAGCGGAAAAACAGCACAGATCAGCAGGCGCAACAGCAGCGTAAAGCGGACCAGCCAGCCTCCGCGGGTGCGCGAAAAGAGCAGGTAGGGCACAAAGCGGTCAAAGACCAGAATGACGAGGATGGCGAAAAACACGGCCTGCGCGGCGTCTTCGGCGCTCCAGCCGGGCTGCGAAAAGACCGAACACGCCAGCAGAAAGCAGATTGACGCCGTGAGAAGCTGCTCCAGCAGGGCGAAGGAGAGCGCCGCGCGATCATGGTTGAAGCCGAGGCGCGGCTCAATCTGGTGCTCGAAGAGTTCGATGTTCTCCTGGAACTCGCGGGAGAGAAACTTGCCGCTCTCGCTGTAGAGCCGCGAGGCGTAGGCGCTGATAACAAGCAGCGCGATCAGCACCGGAAGCGCAAGGGAGAGCACCATTACCGCTTCCTCCCGCGCACAGGCTCGCCCCGCTCTGCCGTGCGCTCAAGCAGACCCGCTGGCAGATGGAGCTCGGCGCGGAGCGACTGTTCGAGCTTCCGCATCTCTCCACGGTCGGTCTCGTGATCATGCCCGGCAAGGTGCAACATGCCGTGGAGGATGAGAACCTTCACCTCGGTAAGCAGGTCGTGGCCAATCTCGGCGGCTTGCGCGCGCGCCTTCTGGAGAGAGATCGCAATGTCGCCGCCATGCGCCTGCGGCCGGAGCGGCGTCTCTTGCTGCGTACCCGTCAGCGTACCCAGCGCCTGCGGGGCCGGAAAAGAGAGCACATCGGTCGGCTTGTCCTGCTTCCGGAACTGCCGGTTGAGGCGCTGAACCTCGGCATTGCCGGTGAGCAGGATATTGACCTCGCCGCCAACTCCGGATGCGCGCTGAGCCTTGTTCGCGAACCGCGCGAGGGCCAACCGGCTCAGGTCTTTCGATTTTCGTCGTTCTAGGATCACGTTTCTCAATTCCGGGCTGTCCCGGATGCAACTGGAAAAGGAAGAGGAGAGCCTGGGACTGGAACCGGAGCGGCAACGATTGCCGTTACGGCCTCAGGCCACGCTCTCCCTCTATTGTACCGAAAGCGCTACTGCTGGACGGCAGCGCTCTCTTTGGCTTTCCCGGCCATCGTCAGGTCGGCGGCGGCGCGCGCCGATTCACCCTCCAGTTGCAGGGTGAGCTGGCGGTCGTCGCGAGCCTTGAAATCCTCATAGGCGCGGATGATGCGCTGCACCAGTTGGTGGCGCACAACGTCGGTTTCATTGAACATCTGGAAGCGGATGCCCTCGACTCCCTGCAACACGTTCATCGCTTCGATGAGACCGCTGCGGCTGGCGTTCGGGAGATCAATCTGGGTGATGTCGCCGGTGATCACCGCCTTGGAGTTGAATCCCAGGCGGGTGACAAACATCTTCATCTGCTCGCTCGTGGTGTTCTGCGCCTCATCAAGAATCACGAACGAGTCGTTGAGCGTGCGCCCGCGCATGAAAGCGATGGGAGCAATCTCGATGACGTTTTTCTCGAGGAAGCGGTCCACCTTTTCCGGCTCCAGCAGATCGTAGAGCGCGTCGTAGAGCGGGCGCAGATATGGATCCACTTTTTCCTGGAGAGTGCCGGGCAGGAAGCCGAGCCGCTCGCCTGCTTCCACCGCGGGGCGAGCCAGGATAATGCGCGCCACTTTCTTCGAGAGCAGCGCGGAGATCGCCATGGCCACCGCAAGATACGTCTTGCCGGTTCCAGCCGGTCCAATGCCGAAGACCATGTCGCTCTGCTCGATGGCTTCCAGGTACTGGCGCTGATTTACGCTCTTGGGCTGCACCTGGCGCTTGTTCCCCACCGACCGCTGCTTGCCCGCATCGGCAAGCTGGCGCAGGGTAACCGCCGGATCGGACACCAGCACGCGCAGCATCGAGGTCAGCTCGCCGTTGAAAACCTGCTGGCCGTGGGCGCGCAGATAGTCAAAGTCGCTGAAGACCTGCTCAACGCGGGCAACGTCCTCGGGCGAGCCGTCAATTTGAATCGAGTTGGGCTTGAGCTCTACGGCGACATTCAATCCGTTTTCGAGCAGGTGAAGGTTTTCGTCGCGCGTACCGAAGAGGGTTTCGACATTGGGACGAAGTTCGATGTTTTTCTTCATCGAGAGTTTGAATTCACCTCGGGCGCAGCCTGCGCCGATGAACGTTGTTGATGCGGTGTAATGGTTTGAGCCTGGGGGACGGAGGCACGACGGTGCGAATGCGGCTGGACGGGTTGCTTCTGAATGGCAGCAGATACCATTGGGCAGGAGCGTACCGTGTTCGCCGCCGCGAGTCAATAAAAGAAGCTTGGCGGAGCGAAGAACACGGGTTGTTGAACCTTCGGTGTACGTCCATCGGCTGCGAAATTAGATGTGCGCTGCGGAGTCCCGATGCATCGATTGCTCGCAATTAAGTGCGGCAGGGCCAAGTCCTATCAGTACTGCGGGCCTTAGTCGAGAAAATCCACAAAGCTGTCGGTGATCTCAGCCCCGTGATTGTTGGCAATGCGGGTGGCTGCCGATTCCACCTGCTTCATCAGCCCTGCAAGGTAGTCGCGCGAAGAACTGATGGCGACCACGCCCAGCGTCGCCGTCTGCCAGAGATCGGTGGGGTCGACCTCGGCCACCGAGACGTTGAAGCCAGCGCGCAGACGGTCCTTCAGGCTGCGCAGAACCTGGCGGCGGTCCTTGAGCGACTGCGCGGCTTCAATGCGGAGTTCGAGGGTGAGGTGCGCGATAGGCATGGCGCCGAGTGTAGGAAGAAGCGCGGGGCAATTGCAAGAACAAAGGCTCCGCCCCGGGGGAGACGAAGCCTTCGGTGGATCATGCTGCGGCAGCTACCTCGATACGTTCTTGCCGAAGTTGAAGGCAGGACCAATCGAGAGACGCACGCTGTTGCGCGCCGATGCGAGCAGGTCGCTGTACAGGAAGACATGCACGAACTCAACGTCGGCGCGCAGGTGGAAATGCTTGGTGACGTTGTAGTCAGCACCGCCGCCGAGACCGTAGAAGTAGGTCGTGTCGTTCGGTTTCGTGGTGTGTAGCGTCCCCTGCTGAAGCAAAGCACCCACAATTAGGCTCGCGTACGGTTGGGGGCTTCCCTGCGTGGCATTCAGCGAGATGTTCTCATGGATTGCGCCGATCGATGGATGTGCAAACAGGGTTACTTTCTTGAAATGACGGCACGCAAGTTGCGGCCCGGCGGTGAAGGTCTGGGTGGTTGCATCGAACGGCACGGTGAGCGCTGCCGTGATCGTCGGCCCCACCAAGCCGGTCAGCTCCGACTGAAGAGCGGGCTTGAGATCAGTGGCCACCAGTGAGGCGCGGCCTTCCTGAATGCTGTAATCGACACCCAGGGCCAGCCAGCGTCTCACGTTGACGCCGATCTGAGTGTTAAATCCCCGCTGCTGCAGGTTCAGCTTGGGTGAATCCAGGTAGCTGAAACCGGTAAAGACGTCGTAGCGGCCGACGTAGTCCTGCTGTGCATACGCGCATACGGAGAGAGTGAGCAGCAGTGCTGCTACAAACAATTTCTTCATTCGCTTGCTCCATGATTCCTTGCACGGACCACGATTGCAGTCGTCGTTCCGGCAGGAATTCTTAATCGTCAGATTTGTGATCCTCACAGGCCCCACATTGGATGCCTGTTCCAGCAAATTGGCCGTGCGGACATTCCCGCTTCGGCTCAAACATTTCCCTCTGTGGCCGGCGCAATCGCGCGGAGGTGCATGAGGGCGTTTCACTTCTTCCAACATCCCGTTCGAACACAGCCTATGGATTGGCAACAACCCGCTGGAAACCAGCCATCCTCGTGAGCGCAACCTCAGAGCGAATTCCAGAGACGCTGAATAAGTGGTGGAATACTACACCGAATGTAACATCGCAATCGAGGAAAATTATCGTCCCTTGCAAATTGAATCCGCGGAGGTAATCGCCCACGGTAACGGCGCGTAATGCCGCCGTGCAGCGCCCACGTAAAATCCCGAACCCAACCGGGTTCGGGATTCGACAGACCACTGGACCGCCAGCGCCGGCCGCAAAGCCGGTGCCACCGGATGTTAGATCAACTGGGTCGCTACCTTCTCCAGCAGGAAGGCCTCGATGACGTCGCCCTTCTTGACGTCGTTGTAGTTGTGGATGCCGATGCCGCACTCCATGCCGGTGCGAACTTCGCTGGCGTCATCCTTGAAGCGCTTGAGTGATGCGATCTTCCCCGTGAACACAACCACGTTGTCGCGGAGCAACCGCACTTCCGAGTCGCGCTTGATGAGGCCGTCGAGAACCTGGCAACCGGCAATGGTGCCCACCTTCGGGATGCGGAAGGTATCTTTCACCTCGGCGCGTCCCAGGTAGGTCTCCTTGATGGTCGGATCCAGCAGGCCGGTCATGGCCTTCTTCATCTCGTCCTGGAGCTCGTAAATGATCGAGTGGAGTCGGATATCGACCTTCTCCTGCTCGGCCATCTCCTGCGCTTTGCGCTCGGGGCGCACGTTGAAGCCGATGATGATGGCGTTGGAAGCCGCGGCCAGCAGCACGTCGCTCTCGGTGATGGCGCCAACCGAGTAGCGCAGCACCTTGATGCGAACCTGGTCGCCGGAGAGCTTCGTCAGCAGGTCGTGGATGACCTCCACCGAACCCTGCACGTCGCCCTTCAGAATGATGTCAAGCTGCTTGCTGCCTTCGTTCTTGATCTGCTGCGCAAGGCCTTCCAGCGAAACGCGCGCGCTCTTCGCCAGCACCGCTTCGCGTGCTTTTGCCTCGCGGTAATCGGCGATTTCGCGTGCCTTTTCCCGCTCGGCCACCACCACGAACTGGTCGCCTGCCTGGGGCAGGCCTTCCAGTCCCAGAATCTCTACCGGGGTGGACGGACCAGCCTCTTCCAGAACGCGTCCGCGGTCATCGAACATCGCGCGAACCTTGCCGAAGATGTTGCCGACCACGAAGTTCTCGCCGTTGTGCAGCGTGCCGTTGTCGATCAGGACGGTGGCAACCGGGCCGCGTCCGCGGTCCAGCTTGGCCTCCAGTACGGCGCCCGTGGCAAGCCGCTCAGGCGTGGCCTTCAGCTCCTTCATGTCCGCCACCAGGCAGATCATTTCCATGAGCTGGTTGAGATTGGTGTGCTTCTTGGCGGAAACATCCACGTAAATCGTGTCGCCACCCCAGTCTTCGGGGAGCAGCCCACGGTCGGCAAGCTGCTTTTTCACGCGATCAGGCTGCGCATCCGGCTTGTCGATCTTGTTGACGGCGATGATCAGCGGAACCTTGGCGGCCTTGGCATGGTCGATGGCCTCAAGCGTCTGGGGCATCACGCCGTCATCGGCTGCAACCACCAGCACCACGATGTCGGTGACCTTGGCGCCGCGGGCTCTCATGCGGGTAAACGCTTCGTGGCCCGGCGTATCGAGGAAGACGATCTCGCGCCCGAAGGCCGGCGAATTCTCGTCCGTGATCTTCACCTTGTAGGCGCCGATGTGCTGGGTGATGCCGCCCGCTTCTCCACCGGCTACATTGGTGGTGCGGATGGCGTCCAGCAGGCTGGTTTTGCCGTGATCGACGTGGCCCATAATGGTGACCACCGGAGGACGGGTAACGGTGTTGAATACCGCTTCGTTCTCCTGTTCGATGGCCTGCGCGTCGTAGTCCTGCTGAATCTGATCCTCAAAGCTGATGACCGAGCTTTCGGCTCCGAAGTGGCGGGCCATGTCGCGGGCCAGGTCTTCGCTCAGCGTCTGGTTGATCGTGGCAAAGACGCCGCGAGCCAACAGGCGCGCAATGAGATCCTTTGCGCGAATGTCGAGCTTCTCGGCAAGGTCCTTGACGCTGACGCCTTCTGAGATGGTGATTGCGCGCGTGATCGGCATTGGCTCATTGCTGAGCGAAAGCCGGGGCGGCGGTGTGAAACCCTTCATCGGCCCTTCCTGCTTGCCGCGCGGGCCCTGGTAACGCTGGCCGGGACGGCGTGCAGGCGCGCCGATGCGGGCGCCGGGACGGGCTGGGGCTCCCGGAGGCGGAGCTCCAGCAGCGCCTCCTAGCAGACCACCCGGACGGGGCGGACCACCGGGACGCGTGCCCATGCCGGGGCGTCCTGCCATCGGCGGACGTCCGCCCGGAACAGGAGCGGTGCGGGTAGGGTGCATGGGACGGCGTTCGCCGGGACGAAATGGCGGACGTGAACCGGGAGCGCCGGGAGCCGAGCCGGGAGCACCGGCAGGCCCTGCGGATTGTCCGGGTCGCGGACGCTGGAAAATGGGCTGGCCGCGCACCGGCAGGCCCGTGCGGTTCGCCATCGTTGACGGCGGCTGCGGGGGACGAGGCGGTGGTGGCGGCGGAGCGGTGTAAACCGGACGCGGCCCGGTCTGCGGAACAATCATGCGGCGCGCAGGCGGCGCGGCGGGCTGGCCGGGCTGCGGAGGACGCGCGGAGCCGGTCGTCGGCTTGGGCGCGGCGGGCTTGGCAGGAGCGGGCGCGGCAGCTTCGGGAGCCGGGACAGCCGTCACCGTGGAAGCCGGAGCCTCGCTAACCGGAGCAGCAACAACGGCTTCGGCAGGCGCGGCGGCAACCGGCGCGGCAATTTCAGTGGGCGCGGCGGCAGCCACCGGAACTTCGGCGGGAGGCTGGGGCGCGGCGCTTTCAGCAACCGGCGGCGCAACCGCAACCGGCGCGGCAGCTTCCACGCTTGGAGGCGCGGCAGCCGCGGCAGGCTTGGGCAATTCAACGCGTGAGATCTGTGAGCGCTGGGCTACAGACTCCGGCGTAACCATGCGCGGAGCAGGAGCGACCGGGGCCGGAACCACGACCACGGGCCGGGGCGCGGTCGGCTTGTTGACAATTGCCTTCGGCGGAGCCGGCGGCGGGGGCACGGGCGGGCGCGCGGGAGGCGCGCTCTCAACTGGCTGTTCCTTGCGCGCCAGGATCGCCTTGAGCGCATCGCCCGGCTTGGAGATCTTCGAGAGATCGATTTTGGGGCGGAACTCCTCGCTGCCGCTGCGATGGCGCGAGTGCGAGCCGCTGTTCTCGTGGAAGTACTTGCGTACTTTTTCGGCCTCATCCACTTCGACGGAGCTGGAGTGGGTCTTCTTTTCCGTGACGCCGACTTTAATAAGCACGTCGAGGATCTGTTTGCTTTTTACTTCCAGCTCGCGAGCCAGATCGTTAATTCGAATCTTCATCCGCCGTTCGTTCCCTTATGCCTGAACCGTTCCACCTGCCCGGAGCGGTGTGGCTGCGCCGAAGCGCGGTGCTGCTGGATGGAGCGGTCTTCGCCTGTGAAGACATCCATGCTGCGTTTGCCTGGGCGTTCGCCGAGGCGGCCCAGAAACTGCTTCTGCTGGAGAAGCTGGCGCGGGCATGGCCTCAAGGCCATACCCCGCCCGTTATTTGTTGCCCGGGTTCTCGTCCTGCTCGCCCGGATGCTCGTCATGATGCTGAACTTCACTCTCGTCCGCGACGTTGCCATCGGCAGCGGCTTCCACCGCTTCGGCCACCGGCTCTTCCACGGGCTGTCCGTCTTCTTCATCCATTGGCGTGGCTTCCGTCTCCGCTTCGGCCTCAACGGCCAGCAGCGGATCGGAGGCAAACTCAACCTCGACTCCGTCGGCGGAAACAACCTGCTCGGCGGACTCCAGCGTGGAGAAGTAGTTGTTGACCGCAACCGAGATCTTCTCGACCGTCTCGGCGTCGATGCCGGGAATTGCTTCCAGCTCTTCGGGAGTCATGTCGGCCAGCGCCTCGACGCTCGTAATGCCTGCGTCGGAGAGCTTCTCGAGAACCGGATCGCCCAGTTCGGCGGCAATATTTTCCAGCGAAGTCGCCGAGTTGCCGACCAGCGAATTCATCTGCTGCTCAACCTCCTGGCGCTTCTCCTCTTCGCTCTTGATGTCGATCTTCCAGCCCAGCAGCTTGGCGGCCAGGCGCACGTTCTGCCCCTTCTTGCCGATCGCAAGGGAGAGCTGCGTATCGTCCACAATGACCTCAAGATGTTTCTCGTGGCTGTCCACAATGGACACGCGGGAAACCTTGGCCGGCTGCAGAGCCTTTTCAGCAAAGGTCACGGCGTCTTCGTGGTACTCGATGATGTCGATCTTTTCGCCGCGCAGTTCGCGGATGATCGACTGCACGCGCATCCCCTTCATGCCCACGCAGGCGCCCACGGCGTCCACATCCTTATCGCGTGACATCACGGCGATCTTGGTGCGCTCGCCCGCCTCGCGGGCAATCGCGCGGATCACAACCGTGTTGTCGTAAATCTCCGGCACTTCGGTCTGGAAGAGGTTGGAAACCAGCTCCGGCGCGGCCCGCGAGACGATCACGCCTGGTCCCTTCGTCGCCTTTTCCACCTTCGCGATCACCACCCGAACCCGCTCGCCCACGGCGAATGACTCCAGCTTGCTCTGCTCCTTGCGGGGCATGCGCGCCTCGGCCTTGCCCAGGTCGAAGATGTAATCAGGGCCTTCGATGCGCTTGACCGTGGCGTTCACAACTTCGTTCACGCGGCCGTGGTACTCGTTGAATACCGTGTCGCGTTCCGCCTCGCGCACCTTCTGGAAGATGACCTGCTTGGCCAGTTGAGCGGCAATGCGTCCCAGTCCCTCAATGGACTTTTCCTGGAGCAGCTCTCCGCCCACCACAGCGTCTTCGCTGATCTTGAGCGCCTCTTCCAGCGAGATCTGAATCTGCGGATCTTCAATGTCGTCTTCGCTCGGGAGTATCTCCCGCACCGAGTACGCATGGATCGCACCCGTCTCGCGATCGAGAACGGCGCGCAGGCTCTCCTGCGTCTTGTAGAACTTGCGCGTGGCGACGACGATGGCGTCTTCAACGGCGGATACGACGATGTCGGGATTGATCCCCTTCTCGCGGCTCAACGCGTCGATCACGTTATAAAGTTCACTTGCCATATTTCCCTGCCACCTTCAAGTATGCGGGGCCGCGCCCCGCTTTTGGATTCTTGCCTGCCCGGACTCGCTCCGGAACCACTCTGTTTGGAGTTGCACGCGGTGCGAAGCCGCGCTGGACTGAACTTAGACGTTTTAGAACTCGGGAACCAGGCTTGCCTTCTCCACGTTCGAGTACGGCACAACCACTACCCCAGCGCCCTGTGCCTTGGCCTTCTTGCGGCTGCCCACCTGGTCCAGATCGACCGTTAGCTGGTCTCCGGAAAAGCTCACCAGGCGGCCCTCAAAATGACGGTTGCCGTTTACCAGCTCGCGCGTGCTGAACTTTACAAGGCTGCCGGCGAACTGCTCGAAGTGCTCCGGCTTGAAGAGCTTGCGGTCGAGTCCGGGAGAGGAAATCTCCAGCACGTAGGCCGCGCCGGGAACCGCGTCCTCGACGTCGAATATCGTGGCTACCTCGCGGCTGTAGGTCGCGCAGTCTTCGTGACTCACCCCGCCAGGCTGTCTATCAATGTAGATGCGCAGTGTGCGGCCCGCACCGCTGCCCTTGAGTTCCAGATCCCATAGGATCAGGCCACTGGATTGAGCAACTCTCTCGGCGATCTCACGAACTTTATCGAGCGCAAATGCCATGCTTGAACCGGAACTCCGCGGCAGCCATGCCGCCGTACCGCACCGTGCAACGACCGTAGCTCCCCCAACAGGCCTCACGGCTGCCTGCCTTCGCCAAATACGCAAATGGACAGGGGAGTGAATCAGGAACGCGGACCATAACATCCGCAAGCTGCTCACACCCGCGCTCCACCCAGGAGCACGGACGGAAACACTTCCGCAGCTATCACCTGAGAGTATAGCGCCGGTGAGGCAGGGATTACAACTTACAGGCGCGCCGCCCGCGCAATTGCTTTTCCGCCGGCTGTGTCGGAAATTTTTCTCCAATTCGCAAGATTTGATACCTGCGGCGGGTTAAAAGACTCACGGCATCTCAATGTCCGCCGGGCATTCAGCACGCCTCACGATAGAATGAAGCTCAATCCCTTGCCGGTTCCACGCCGGTTCCTTGGAGCACTTGTGAGAATCTTCCGTATCGGGCTGCTGAGTTTGGCGGCGTTTGCGCTCGCCGCGCCGCTGATTGCACAGAATGCAGCACAGAATACAGCACTGGACATTGACGCACCCGTCACCCAGTGGCAGACCCCGGCCACCACCGAGTCCGCCAGCGTCAACTGGCCGCGCATTGCCGAGGATGCCCAGGATGCCGCCGCCCAGCAGCCGCCCGTCACCACCGATCAGCCAAAGAGCGCTCCGCAGCAGGAAGTGGCAGCCCCGCAGTCCGCGCAGGATAAGACGCAGCGCGAAAAGGCCGAGGCGCAGATCAAGGAACAGGAGCAGCAGAGAGTATTGGGCGTGTTGCCCTCCTTCAACGTCAGCTACCGCAGTGACGCTGTCTCGCTCACCGGATGGCAGAAGATTCGCCTCGCCTTCCGCACCTCTGTCGATCCTGTCACCTTTGGCGTGGCATTCGTGGTCGCCGGATATCACGAGGCGGATAACGATGTGGGCTTCGGCTGGGGAATCAAGGGCTACGGACAGCGCGCCGGAGCAGCCTACCTCGACACTTTTGACAGCAACATGATCGGCAACGGCATCCTGCCCGCCCTCCTGCACCAGGATCCCCGCTACTTCCGCCTGGGCCATGGAACCACCACCCACCGCATGTTCTACGCCGTGGCCGCGGCCTTCATCTGCAAGCATGACAACACCGGCAAGTGGGAGCCGAACTACTCCAACGTCGGCGGGAACATCATTACCGGCGCCATCTCAAACCTCTACTATCCCGGCAGCAACTCGGGCGTCGGTCTCACCATCTCCAACGGCATGATCGTGACCGCCGAGGGAGCCTTTGGCGCCTTGTTCCAGGAGTTCTGGCCGGACATCTCGCGCAAGCTCTTCCACAAGGATCCCACCCACGGCAGAGACGCCGAGTTGCGCTCCACCGGCAGCGCGGCGAAACCGGACAAGCCATAGCAGTCGCCGGCCGAAACCTCATCTCATCTTCCCCGCAAAAAAGGAGGCCGGGCTACGCGATCGTCACCGCGTTCCCGACCCAGGAGGAACATGAGTTTGATTTCGTCAGGGCGCCCCCACGGGCTCCACGGAACAAAACCTTGTATCAGTTACCAGCATGAACCGCGAACCCCTGCTTGTGAAATCGGAAGTTTTTATACGTGCCATAAGCCGGCCGCAACAGCAATCCGCATCCTCCAGCAGCAGGCGCCCGCGCGCTCCCGGTTTGCATCACTCCCCGCCGAGTTCATACAATGCTGTATGACCTTCCTTTTGGACAATTGCAATGATTAACTTTCCGGTTCCAGAGGCCTTGACCTTCGACGATGTGCTGCTGTTGCCGGCAAAATCAGACGTGGTTCCCTCCGAAGTCAATACCCAGGTCCAGCTCACCCGTGACATTCGCCTCAACATTCCCGTCATCAGCGCCGCCATGGACACGGTGACCGAGTCGAGAATGGCGATTGCGCTCGCCCAGCAGGGCGGCCTCGGAATCGTCCACCGGAATCTCTCCATCGAGCAGCAGGCGGGCGAGATCGACAAGGTGAAGCGCTCCGAGAGCGGCATGATCGTCGATCCCATCACCATCGAACCGGAGCGCAATATCAGTGACGCCCTCGACCTGATGAAGCGCTACCGCATCAGCGGCGTGCCGGTCACAAAGGGCAAGAAGCTCGTCGGAATCCTCACCAATCGCGATCTCCGCTTTGAAACCCGCACCGATGTTCCCATCTCGCAGGTCATGACCAAGGAGAACCTGATCACGGTTGCCGTGGGCACCACTCTTGAGCAGGCCGAGCAGATTCTGCACGATCACCGCGTCGAGAAACTCCTCGTGGTGGATGACAACTACGAGCTCAAGGGTCTAATCACCGTCAAGGACATTCAGAAGAAGCTCAAGTACCCCGGCGCAGCCAAGGATGAGCAGGGACGCCTCCGCGTCGGCGCGGCCGTCGGAGCCACCGGAGACTTCCTCGAACGCGCGCAGGAGATGGTCCGCCTGAAGTGCGACGTGCTCGCCATTGACAGCGCCCACGGACACTCCTCCCGCGTCATGGAAGCCGTCCGGGCCATCAAGCATGCGCTGCCCAACGTCAGCCTGCTCGCCGGAAATGTCGCTACCTATGAAGGCACCGCCGAGTTGATCTCCTGCGGAGCCGATGGCGTAAAAGTCGGCATCGGGCCTGGCTCCATCTGCACCACGCGCATCGTCACCGGAGCCGGAGTTCCGCAGATCACCGCCATCGCCGAGGCCTCGCGCGCCGCCCGCGACACCGGAGTTCCAATCATCGCCGATGGCGGCGTCAAGTATTCAGGAGACATCTCCAAGGCCATCGCCGCTGGAGCCAGCGTCGTCATGGTCGGCTCGCTGCTCGCCGGAACCGAGGAGAGCCCGGGCGAAACCATCCTCTACCAGGGCCGCACCTTCAAGGCATATCGCGGCATGGGTTCACTGGGCGCAATGGCCCAGGGATCAAGCGAGCGTTACTTCCAGAGCCTCGACGACCCGGCGGGCGAATCCCATCGCGGGCTGGACTCCGGCATGGAAGAGGGAAACCGCCTCGCCAAGCTGGTGCCGGAAGGCATCGAAGGGCGCGTCCCCTACCGCGGAACCGTGGCCATGATGATCCACCAGCTCGTTGGCGGCCTGCGCAGTGGAATGGGCTACGTCGGCTGCGGCACAATTGAGGAGATGCAGCAGAAAGCGCGCTTCATCCGCATCAGCGGCGCGGGCCTCAAGGAAAGCCATGTGCACGATGTGACGATCACGCGCGAAGCCCCGAACTACCGCGTCGAATAGCATCCCAGGGGGCGACCTCGGCACACCGGGCGCATCCACCGAAACGAGCGAGGACGATTGAAGCACTCACGAGAGCTCTTCTGGCATTACTGGCTGCCATTGCTGGGAATGTTGACGCTGATCATGCTGGAATCCACGGACAAGATGTCCGGAGGCCATACCGCGCAACTCCTCGAGCGCGTCCTTCTGTTGGTCGGAATCCATCTGAGCCACTCGCACCTGCACCTGCTCAACCTGGTCCTTCGCAAGGGCGGTCACGTCGTGGGATACGGCCTGCTCTGCTTCTGCTGGCTGCTGCTCTTCCGCGGCAGCCACTGGCTGCAACACGAATACATGCGCTCCATCCAGGGCACCATCCATGTGCGCCGAATGTGGTGGCGCGCCGAATGGGCCTGGCTCGCCGCGATCTTCACCATGCTCGTGGCCACCGCCGACGAACTCCACCAGATGAGCATCCCAAGCCGCACCGGCAGTTGGTGGGACGTCGCCATGGACACCGCCGCCGGCCTGGTCGCGCTTTCACTGGTCTACGCCAAAGCCGCGTGGCTTTGCCGCCAGGAAGCCGCCTAGAATTCCTTTCAACGCAATCTCACGGCCTTCCCACGTTGATCCACGCCCGCGTCTGGTGATCGCCCGTGTATCCAACCGCAAAGGTCACCACCCCGACCGGCGAGTTCAGCAGCACGCCCACCGAGCCGCTCTGCGCGCTCTGCCAGCTTTGCAGCGGCTGCCGCAATCCGGCCGCGTCATACCACGCGCCTAGCTGCGGACGCTGCCCCAGCAGTTTGAACTCCCCGAACGGCCTGCGGTACGCCAGCTCTCCCAGCCCATACGACAGCACGTGGAACTGCTCGTAGCGGAAGGCCCGCAGATCCGTACTGCCGCCCAGCGGAAACAGATCGAAGTAGTTCAGCCGCGTGCCGAAGCTGGAAGCCCCGCCAAGCGCCAGCGTCAGAGTGCCCGCCGCCAGCGGAAAATGCTCTTCGAGCGCAGCCCGCGCCAGCGGAACCGTGCGCCCGTCCGCGCTGCGGTAACGCGCCGTGATCGAGCCTGTAAACAGCGTGCCCCGCGTCGGCAGCGCCGCCTCATCCAGGCTGTTCCACTCCGCCCGCAAGCGCGGCGCAACAAACGCTCCGTCGCCCGTCGCCAGCGCGCCCGCGAACTGTACGCCGGAGAGCCGTTCGTACCCCGCCTCCACTCCCGCCCGCAAGCGCAAACGCTGCCCCAGCCAGTAGCCGAAATCGAATGCGCCGGAGTAGCTGTCCTGCCAGTGCGTGAAGTGTTGATCGCCGCTGTACGTCGCGCTGTTCTGCCGCTGCAACTCCAGCGACGGCGACCAGAACCAGTGGCTTGCGGCAAGCGGATATTCGTACTCCGCCTCCAGCCGCGGGCTGTAGCCAATGGCGCCCTGCACCCGGTATCGCGCCCGATACGCGTCCTGCGGCAGCACGGTCACAAAGCCCAGAAGCGCCCCCCGCGTCGGCTCGGCGTTGGCAACCGCAAGTTGCAGCGAGGGCCGGATGAAGAGCTGGCTCCCTGCACGCGGCGCAACCTCCGCGATGATCTCCTGGCTCTGAGTCGCGCCGCTCGGATGCGTTGTGCTTTGATTTGCGGCGGCTTGATTCGCCCCGGCCTGCCCCGCGGCAAGTGACGCCGGAACCTCCACCGCGGGCAGCCGGTAGAACGCGCCCGGCAGCGCCGATGCCGCAACCAGTGTGGACAGCTCGTGCTCAATCTCCGGCAGCGTCAGTGAGCCGCCGTCGCGGTCCAGCTCGGCCTGCGCGTGCCGCGCCAGCGACGCGTCGCTCGACTTCGCAACCAGACGCGTAGCCTGCTGCGGAATCGGCTTCATCCGGCTCCTTCGCTCGGCCAGGTAGGCGGCCCAGTCGGCGTCGTTCAGCGCCAGCGTGGCCAGAAAGCGCTCCTTCTGCGCGGCCGCCTGGTAACCGCGCTCGATCAGCTCCCGCGCGTGCGTGTAATCCGTGCCGCCAATGCCAACCAGCGACGGAGCCAGCACCAGGTCGGCGTTGCGCAGCGCTTCGCGCTCCGTCATATAAACCGCAACCGAAACCGCCTGCGTCAGCACATTCGTCAGCGACTCAAGTTCTTTCTTCGGAGGCACCGGCAAACTGAAGTGAACCGCAATCACAACGTCCGCGCCCATATCGCGGGCAACGTCGGTCGGCAGGTTGTCCACCAGCCCTCCGTCCACCAGCACGCGCCCGTCCCACTCCACCGGAGTAAAGATCCCCGGCACCGACATTGTTGCCCGGATGGCCCTCGCCAGGTTCCCGCGCTTCAACACAAAGGCCTCCCCCGTCTGGAGCTGCGTCGCCACGCAGCGGAAGGCCGTGGGCAGCAGCCCAAAGTCCTCCACCGCCGAGTAGGCAAGCACCTGCCGCGAGAGAAACAGATCCAGCGCCTCCGCCGTGCTCAGCCCCGCCGGCAGTGAGAGTCCGTGCCCAAGCCGCAGCGCGTAGTCGCCCGGATAATTCGTGCGGTCCTGCCGCGAGGCAATCGGCAAATCCCGGTAATGCGGCTGCGCCCGCAGCAACTCCTCCCAGCCCGCGTCGCTGAACGAGCGCTCGATCTCCTCCGGCGAGTGGCCGGTGGCGTACAGCCCTCCCACAATGCCGCCCATGCTCGTTCCGGCAATGGCGTCCACTGGAATGTGGTGCTCCTCAAAATATTGCAGCACGCCAATGTGGGCCAGTCCCAGGCTCCCGCCACCGGAGAGCGCCAGCGCCACACGCGTCCGATGCGCGGGCTGTGTTGGCGTGGCAGGCGGCGTCTGCGCCGCCAGCGCAAGGGACACAAACAGCGCGATACCCAGCAGTACATGACGAGGTTTCAGTGGTTTCATAAGGGCGTGTCCGTACAAACCAATTCGCCAACCAGCATAGCGCGAAGCTCCATCCCCGTTGCCGGAATTCAGCGTGCGATAATCGCCGGAGCCATCGACGCGAGGCGCGCATGAACCGCAATCTCCGCATCCTGAAGTGGTCGCTGCTCACCGGCTCCATCTACTTCCTCGTCGTCGCCGCGGCGCACATGCTCGGAGCCAAGCTCCCGCTGCTGTTTATTTATTACAACGTCCCGTCGTACGCCTACCAGGACCGCATCATCTCGTTCCTCGCCTTCGGCTGGGCTGCGTTCTTTTTCACCGCCTCGCGCGATCCCCAGAAGCACTCCGCTCTCGTCAACGCCATCCTCGTCACCGGAGCCGCAGCCGTCCTCGGCCTCGCAACCATCAACCTCACCACCGACTTCCACTCGCTCGACGCACGCATCGATCCGCGCGTCTTCTGGATGGAAACCGCCGGGATGTTTTTCTACTGGCTGTGGCTGCTCGCCTTCTCGCATCGATCTGCGCGCCAATAGCAAGGGCACCCGTCTCATCGGGTGCCCTGCCTTTTCGCTCGCGCAATCCACTCCCTACAACGTCAACTCCGCCAGCACCAGGTTGTCCTCTAAGTCCGGAGCGCTCAGCTTGAAGCCCAGCCGCTTGCAAAGGTGCTGCATCTCTTTGTTCTCGCCCAGCATGTTCGAGTGAACCGTGTGCAGGTGCTGGTCGCGTGCCACCTGGATCAGTCTCCGGTAGAGTTCCACGCCCAGCCCCTTGGCCTGCAACTCATCCTGCACCAGCGCCGCCAGCTCCGCCTCGGGCCGTCCGTGGATTTTGCTCAGGCGGCCCACGGCGATAATGTCCGGCGAGCCATCGGCTTTCTTGCGCTCTGCCACCAGCGCCATCTCGCGGTCGTAGTCGATAAAGCAGATGCGCGTCAGCCGTTCGTGCGCCGTGCGCTGCGTCAGCTTCAGCGGTTGGAAGTAGCGCAGATACACCGAGCGTTCGCTGAGCTTCTTGTGGAACTCGATCATCAGCGGCTCATCCTCCGGACGGATCGGCCTGATCAGAACCTGCTCGCCGCCCTTCATCGTCCACTCCGAAACATATTGCGACGGATACGGACGGATCGCCGAGCGCGGAAGTTCCGCGTCCGGCACGCTCTTGTCGTGCACCACCACGCGCGCGTCCAGCGCCAGCAGCCGCTCCGGAGAGGCCAGCACCGGATTGATGTCGATCTCCCGGATCGCCGGATTCTCGATCACCAGGTCGCTGAAGCGCACCATCAGCTCTTCCAGGGCCGCCAGGTCCACCGCCTTGCGTCCCCGCACGCCCTTCAGAGCCTTGTAGATGCGCGTTTGTTCCATCATCCGCCGCGCAAGCGTGGTATTCAGCGGCGGCAGCGCCAGCGAGCGGTCCTCGAAGACCTCCACCAGTTGCCCGCCCGTGCCAAACAGCAGCACCGGCCCAAACTGCGGGTCGAGCGACGAGCCCAGAATCAGTTCGTAGCCATCCTGCTTGGCAAAGGGCTGCACCGTCACCCCCTGGAAGTGCCCTGCCCCGGCCTTCGCCTCCACCGAATCGCGAATCTGCGTAAATGCCCGCCGCACGCTCGCCGCATCGGGAAGGTTCAGGATGACTCCGCCCACGTCCGTCTTGTGCGTGATGGTGAGCGAGTGCAGCTTCAGCACCACCGGATACCCAATTGCCCCGGCGGCCTTCACCGCCTCGTCTTCGCTCGCGGCAAGCTCCGTCTGCACGCTCGGAATCCCATAGGCTTCCAGCAGCTTCTTTGATTCGTACTCCGTCAGAATCGTCCGGCCACCGTTGCGAACCGTCGAGAGAATCTCCGAGGCGCGTCCGCGTTCGGGGTGGAACGAAGCCGCGTTCGGCGCCGGCGTCTCATACAGTCCGCGCAGGTTGTAGGAGTAGCGCCACATATAGTTGAAGGCCCGCACCGCCGTGTCAGGGTAGTAGAAGCTCGGAATGCCCGCCTTGTTCAGAATCTCTTCGCCGTGCGCTACCGATTCGCCGCCCATCCAGCTTGCCAGCACCGGCTTGCCCAGCCCCTTGGCGTAGGGCTTCAACTGGTCGGCAATCAGCGTCGGGTTGGTCATCCCCTGCGGCGTCATGATGACCAGCATTCCGTCGATGTTCGGATCCTTCGCCGCAATCTCCAGTGACTTCGCATAACGCTCCGGATCGGCGTCGCCCAGCAGGTCCACCGGATTGGCGTGGCTCCACGCTGCCGGCAGAAATGCGTTGAAGGCCTTCATGCTCTCCGCCGAAATCTCCGCCAGCTCGCCTCCGCCCTGGATCAGCGCGTCCGTCGCCAGCACTCCCGGCCCGCCCGCGTTGCTCACAATGCACAGCCGGTTGCCCCTTGGGCGCGGCTGCTTGCTCAACACTTCGGTCATGTAGAAAATTTCCGCAATCGAGTTGACCCGCAGCACTCCCACCCGCCGGAAGGCCGCTTCAAACACATCGTCGGAGCCGGTCAGCGATCCTGTATGCGAAGCCGCCGCCTTCGCCGCCGCCGCCGTCCTCCCGGCCTTGATGACGATAATCGGCTTGGTCAGGGAGACCTCGCGCGCCGCTGAAAGGAACGAGCTCGCGTCGCCAATCGATTCCATGTAGATCACAATCGAGTGCGTCCGCGCATCGTTGCCGAAGTAGTCGATCAGATCGCCCCAGTTCACGTCCAGCATCGAGCCAATCGAGACAAATCCGCTGAATCCCACATTTTCACGCGCTGACCAGTCCAGCACCGCCGTGCACAGCGCTCCGCTCTGGCTGATGAACGCCACGTTGCCGGGCCGCGCCATCGAGTTGGCAAACGTCGCGTTCAACCCCTGCACCGGATTCATCACCCCCAGGCAGTTCGGACCGATAATCCGCATCCGCCCCTGGATCGTCTGCATGATCTCGGTTTCAAGCTGTTTGCCCGCCTCGCCCGTCTCCTTGAAGCCCGCCGAGATGACGATGCCGCCCGGCACTCCCAGCTCCACGCACTCGCGCAGCAGCGCCGGAACCCCCTCCGCCGGAGTGCAGACAATGACCAGGTCCGGAATCTCCGGCAGCGCCTGCAACGACGCATAGGCGCGTATGCCAAGAATGTTGGCGCGCTTCGGGTTGACAGGATAAATCGTCCCGCCAAACGGGCTGCTGATCAGGTTCCACAGCACCGTGCGCCCCACCGAACCGGCGCGCTCGCTCGCCCCTACCAGGGCCACGCTCGTGGGCTTGAAAATCGGGTCCAGTGGATGCCGGTCCGCCCGCAATACATCGTGCGAAGGACTCACGTTGGAGATCGGAACTTTACCAATCGGACTCATGCGCGCTCCCCTTTTCAGGCCGGATGACTCGCACAGAATCCTACACCGGGAGCCCATGAGAACGGGCGGAATTCGCAGATTATGAGCGCCTGGCCGGTGCCCTCGGTGCAAAACCGGAACCCCTGCACCATGGGATACGTTTCACGGGAGCAACATCATCCGGTGATCGGCTGCGGGATCGGGAGCGGGCGCAGGTGCCCCATCCTAGCCCTTCCTTTGGCTAGGGTGGGGTAGTTGCCCTTGTTCTTGCCCTTGTTCTTGCCCTTGTTCTTGCTCTTGTTCTTGCTCTTGTTCTTGCTCTTGCTCTTGCCGTTGTTCTTAAAGGTGTCATTCCGAGCGTAGCGAGGAACCCCAGCACCGTTCAAATCTGCTGCGCCGCCCCAAAGGCCCTTCAGCCGCCAGTCCCCGTAACTGAATCCGCTCCAGCTAGTACCGTGCCCAAAACAAAAGCCACCCGGTCGCGTCAGCGGCAGAGTGGCCAGTCTTCCAGTCGAGTTCTCTATCGCGCTTCCAGCGCTTTTTCCACGGCCTGCACCGCCAGGAGGCGTACACGCTGCCGCCGCACCTGCGTGTGTACCAGCGCCACTGCTGAGATTGCCGCCGCCAGTCCGCTCAGCGTTCCCATCCACCAGGGCTGCCGGATGAGGTCAATCGTCATCTGCAATGTAAAAAACGTGCCCATAAAGACAAAGCAGCCGCCCAGCCGCCGGATCTGCGAGATCGCCGCCGGGTCCTGTTGCCAACTCCCGCCCTGGAGTGGATAGATCCGCTCCGGATTCCTTTGAAGCCAGCTCCCGCTTAACGCCACCGCCGCGCCGAATACAACAAGTGTCCAATCCAAGATAGCCATATTTCCTGTTTGTGGTCCCGTATGAGAGAAACAGCTTACCTCGCCAGTATCAATGGCCCATCCGCGGCCCGGCAACTCCCAATGGTCGCTGTACCCTTGGGGATTTGAGTGGAATTAGGCGTGCATCACCGCATCTGCGGCTCTGCCGATGTTACAATCTGGATTCGCGGAACCCCTCGAATAATTTCCTCACGGACGTGATTACCTTGGCCGAAGAGACTGAACTGAAGAGCCTGACCTATGCCGATGCGGGCGTGGATATCGAACAGGCGAATCGCACCAAGCAGCGCATCAAGTACCTCGCTCACCGTACTTTCAACAAGTGCGTCCTCAGCGAAATCGGCGGCTTTGGCGGCCTCTTCCAGGTGGACAAGAAAAAGTTCACCGATCCCGTCCTCGTCAGCAGCGTGGATGGCGTGGGCACCAAGCTCAAGCTCGCCTTCGAGATGGGCGTCCATCACACCGTCGGCGGCGACCTGGTAAACCACTGCGTCAACGACATTGCCGTGCAGGGCGCCACTCCGCTCTTCTTCATGGACTACCTCGCCGTCGGCAAACTCGAGCTGGAAATCGCTGAAAAAGTAATCAGCGGACTCGCCGAGGCCTGCAAGCACAACGGCTGCGCCCTCATCGGCGGAGAAACCGCCGAGATGCCCGGCTTCTATCCCGATGGCGAGTACGACCTCGCCGGATTCATCGTCGGCGCCGTCGAGCGCGAAAAGATTCTCACCGGAAAAGACGTGCAGGTCGGCGACGTACTCGTCGGGTTGCCCTCCACCGGACTTCACACCAACGGATACTCGCTGGCCCGCAAGCTCATGTTCTCCGTCGCCGGATACACGCCCGACACCTACGTCAACGCCATGAAGGGCAAGGTCGGCTCCGAACTGATGAAGCAGCATAAGAGCTACTGGCCTATCGTCCGCCGCATGGTTGATGGAGACGCCGTCAGCGCAATGGCCCACATCACCGGAGGCGGCATCACCGAGAACCTTCCGCGCGTGCTCCCCAAGGGCGTCGCCGCCCTCGTCGAAATGGGAAGCTGGCCCGTCCTGCCCATCTTCGAGCACATGCAGAAGATCGGCAACATCGAGCAGGCCGAGATGATGCGCACCTTCAACATGGGCATCGGCATGATCCTCGTCGTCCCCGCCAAGAAGTTCAAAAAGGTGCAGACCATCCTCGACCGCGCCGGAGAAAAAGGCTACGTCATCGGCCGCATCGTCAAAGGCGAGCGCAAGGTCCAGTACACCTAAACATATTTCAGAGATTCGGGTGCCCCATTCAAGCCTTCTCTTGGCTTGGGTGGGGCTTTTGATCTCGCATCCCTTCAGCCAGTCTCCCCGCGATCTCGTTTGCCGCCTCCACCCCGCCCCTTACCGCGTAGTTTGTCCCGCGGTCCTCGGGATAGACCTGCCCCATCGTTGCCAGGAACAGATTCTCCAACTCCCCCTGCATCGCCGGAATCAGTTCACTGTGATGCAGTCCCACGATCGGCTGCGAATAGTCCGCGCGCCACACCGTCGGCTTCGTCACCCACGCCTGCTCGAACTCCGGGAACATCCTCCCCAGCGCCGCCATCGCAAATTCCGCCGCTTCGGCGTCGCTCATCCGGAACAGCGCATCTTCGGGCGGCAGATACTTCGACAGATACACAATGTGTCTGCCGCCATATGACGCAGGCGGCTCAAAGTTCGTGTGTTCAATCACCGCAACAAACGGGAACGAAGGATCGTTGACGTTCAGCCAGTAAGTCGACGACAAACTCCGTGAAAGTTCCAGCACAATGCAGATGTTCGACAAGTACCGTATCCTGCGCAGGCTCGCCACGTACTCCGCGCTGCACGCATCCTCCAGCAGCGCCGCGGAAATCGGCAGCGGAACCGTCAGCAGCACCGCGCGCGCCTCAATCTCTCCCTCGCAGGTCTTTACTCCTGTGGCCTTCCCATTCGCTGCCCGGACGCTCTCCGCCGCGCACTTCAGCAGCACCTCGCCGCCCAGCCGCCGGATCTCCTCGACAACCGCGTCCACCAGCGCCGCGAAGCCGCCCCGGTAATACGTCAGCACTTCCTGCCCGGCCTTCCCCCGGCTGCCTCCGCGCAGCTTCAGTTTGTTCCAGAACCACACGGCGGAAACCTCCTCCGCGCAGGCTCCAAACTTACCCACCAGCAGAGGCTCCCACACCACCCGGTACACCTCCTCGCCGCAGTGTTTCACCAGCCACTGTTTTGCCGTGCAGGATTCCAGCGACTTCCAGTCCTTCACCCGCCGCGCGGCCAGCGCCACGTAGCCCAGTCGCAGCCGGTTCAAGAATGAGAGAGGAGTAAAGCAGAGAACATCCTTCGGCCCGCTCAGCCGGAAGAACCTGTGCGCGTAATACATCCCAGTGCGCGTGGGCCGCTCCAGAATCTGATCCTCGCGCCCAAGGCTGCGGATCAGGTTCATCACATGCGTGTCGCTGGCGAACCAGTGATGGTAGAACTTCTCCAGCCGCTCGCCGCCCACCCGGAACGACCCTGCCAAACCGCCTGCGTCCGCGTCCTTCTCCACCACGCAGACCTTGTAGCCCTTGCGCGCCAGTTCCAGCGCCGCCGCCAGCCCGGTGAATCCCGCCCCCACAATCACCACGTCGGCCTTACGCATGGGTGCCAATATCCGCCGGTGCCGCGGGCTCGGACTTCGCTCTCCGGCTCAAAACCTCGCGCACCAGGAACAGCGGACGCCGTTTGACCTCCGTGTAGATGCGCCCAATGTATTCACCCACGATTCCAATGCTCACCATCTGGATGCCGCCCAGAAACAGCATCGCGATAAACAGCAGCGTCCATCCCGGAACCCATATCCGTGTGAACAGCCGCAGCACCAGCGCATAAAGAATTCCGCAGCTCGCCAGCAGCGCCGTCAGCAGTCCCATCACGCTTACAAAGCGCAGCGGCACCACCGTGAACGACAGCACTCCATCCACCGCCAGCGCCAGCATCTTGCGCAGCGGATACTTCGTCACTCCCGCCGCCCTTGGAACGCGCTCATACTCCAGCCCATACTGCCGGTAGCCAATCCAGCTCGACATCGCCCGCAGCAGCCTGTGTTGTTCCTTCATCCTCAGCAGCGCATCCACCGCCCGCCGGTCCAGCAGCCGGAAGTCGCCTGCATCCACCGGGATCGGCGTCTCGGAAAGTCCGTTCAGGATGCGGTAGAACCAGCGTGCCGTGGCCAGCTTGAACCAGCTTTCGCCCTGCCGTGCCGCCCGCACTCCGTACACCACCTCGTACCCGGCCTTCCACTTCTCCAGCATTTGCAGCAGCACCTGCGGAGGATCCTGCAGGTCGGCGTCCATGATCGCAACCGCGTCGCCCTCTGCGTATTCCAGCCCCGCTGAGACCGCCCGCTGATGTCCGAAGTTGCGCGCCAGGTCCACGACCTTCACATGCCCGTCGCTCTCGCACAGTTCGCGCAGTACCTCCAGCGTCGCATCGCGCGATCCATCATTCACGTACACAATTTCGTAGGATGGCACTGCTCCCGTGAGCACTCGCGTCAGCGCTTCGTGGCACGCGCGCACAACTTCCTGTTCGTTGAAACAGGGAACCACCACCGAAAGTTGGCACGTAGAGACGCGTGAGTTCATCGGCTGCATTATAGAGGAGTTCCCGGCAATCCCCCAGTTGCTTCCGTGGGTCGCGTATTTTCCGCGGCCGCTCTCCTCGTTCTCTGGCAGCGCTCTTTATTTTTTTGACTTACTTCCAGCGTGCTGTTAGAAGAGTGGAAAGCTTCTCTCAATCTCTTTGATAGCGGAACGCGGCTCCTTCACTGCGGGACCGGGGGGCAGGAATGACATCGCAACAAACCGGGAATCGCCCGCAGGACTCAAAGCGCGTCAGTCTCGACAATTTCTACCGCGCTGGACTCACCCCAGAGCAGGATGCAATCGTCTGGAAGACCGCCGCCCGCCATCTCCTCATCGTCTTTGCCGTGGCGCTCGCCGTCCGCGCCCCCTACTACCTCGACGGATTCCGTCCCCTCAACGATGGCGGAATGTTCGCCCTCATCCTCGATCATCTTCGCGTCACCGGCCTGCGCTGGCCCCTCTTCATCGACTACAACCACCTCCACATCCCTCTCGAATACCCGCCCCTCGGCTTCTATTTCAGCGTGCTGGCAACGTACCTGCCCATGCAGAACACGCTGCTCGTCATGACGTGGTTGCCTCTTCTCTTCAATCTTGCCACCGTCGCAGCCGCTTACTTCATCGCCCAGGAGGTCTTCGAGGATCCTTTCCTGCGCATGATGACGGCCGTCGTGTACTCCGTCATTGGTTGGAGCGCAATGTGGTTGACCATGGGAGGCGGAATCACACGCTCCCCGGGTGAGTTCTTCGCCCTCGCCTCCATCGCCCTCTTCCTGCGCTCCTGCAACCGGAGAAGCCTGCGCTTCGCCATGCTGGCCGGCGTCTTTGGCGGCCTCACGGTGATGACTCATCTCGAATCCTCCGTCCTCATCGTTGCCTCGCTGCCGTTTCTTGCAGCCGTCTTTCCACGCCCCCTGGAAAACCTTGCGCGCCTCGTCGTCGCAGGCTGCGTGGGAACCTTCGTCGCCCTTCCCTGGATCCTATGGATCTGGACGCATCTCGGCTTTGGCCCCATGGTGAATGCACTCCATTCGGGAGCCGATCCGATGCACTACGTATTCAGCTTGTGGGTCGTGGTGGCTGCTGCCCTCATCCTCTCCTGGGCGGCGCACTTCCCATACGTCATGTGGTTCGTCGTGGAGTTGTTTATTCTTCGTCGCAATCCCCACACCCACAACGTCGTGATTCGCTCCATCATTCTGGTCTGGATCGCCAGCGTGCTCGTCGCCTTGTTTCCCCGCTTCCTTCGCAGCCTGTCGTGGAAGCGTGCCGTCACTGCCGTCATCGCCGTCGCCATGGCCCTGCCCATGTCGGGAATCATTCTCTGGCACAGTGACCGTCTCCAGAACCTCAAGAAGAACCCTCGTGCCCAGTTGAGCGTGCCTGAAAGAGAGGCCATGCAGGCTGTCCCCAGCTACGCCGCCCCCGGCGCTCGATTCATCGTGCTCTCCGAGAGGACTGAGGCATGGTACTTGGACTTCCCCTCCGAGTGGTTCCCTTACTACTCCGGAAGGCAGTGCCTCAACACCGTGCAGGGGCGCGAGTGGCTCCCAGACCGTGACTTCGCGCACGCAGTCGAGATTTCATCGAGCCTGTTTTCTCTCGAAGCCGTCCGCACCTTCGACCAGATGGTCTTCACCAGCAGGCCGGACTATCTCATGGTCATTCACCCCATGGACGAGAACCACGAGGCTCTTACCCGGACCTACCAGATCCTCACCCAGCCCGCTCCTGTCTACAAGAATCAGGACGTTGAAGTCTTCGCATTCGACAAATCGAAGTTGCAAGCCGCCGCGGCAAAGTATGCGGCCGCCACCTCAGGCCACGCCATCCCACGCTAGAGCCGTCTCGGAGACGCCGCAACCGCGGATGCATCACACAGGGTGGGTATGAGTTGGCAGGTGGCACGCATCCGCCCTCGGTTGGCGAATGTGAGGACAGAATTCCCCGGTGTCCCACTCAACGCTCTGTTCGTTGAGCCGGACTATTGACCTTGCCGGATGCTCCACCCCGCGCAAAGGTCGCGCCGCCCAATATCTGCAATCCGCCGAATCCCTGTAAGATAATCCTTCACTCAACTCACGACTTCCGGGAGTGCAGATGTTGAATCTTTATGCCGTGGTCCTCACGGTGATCGTCGCCGCGCTGCTGACCGTCAGCATCTGGCAGATGCGCAAGGTTCATACCAAGGCTGACTACCTTGTCGCCGGGCGCTCGTTGCCCGCCTACGTGCTGGTCTTCACCCTGCTCTCTTCCTGGATCGGCGCAGGCTCGCTCTTTGCCGGAGCTGAAAATGCATTCCGCAACGGCTTTGCCGCGCTCTGGCAGCCCGCCGGAGGCTGGCTCGGCCTCCTGATCATTTACTTCGTCGCGCCCCGCGCCCGCAAGTTCGCGCAGTTCACCATCCCTGATCTGCTGGAAGCGCGCTACAACACGGCCGCGCGAATCCTCGGAACCATCGCGATCCTCTTCGCCTACACGGCCATCACCAGCTACCAGTTCCGCGCCGGCGGAGACATCATGCACCTCATCTTCCCGGCCATTGCCAAGACGCAGGGCACCGTCATCATCGCTGCCTTTGTCATCGTCTTCACCGCCCTCGCCGGAATGGCCTCCGTCGCGTACATGGACGTCGTCATCGGCATGCTCATCTCCGTCATCGGCTTCATCGCCTTGCCCGTTCTCTTCGCACACATCGGCGGATGGGCCGGTCTGCACCACGCCCTGCCCGCCACTCACTTCACCGTCTTCGGCGAGTGGGGAATCACGCCCGGCGAGTGCGGACGCAACCGCAAGGAAGCCCTCATCCGCGCCCTTGAGTATTTCCTCCCCACCTTCCTGCTCATGATCGGCAACCAGTCGATGTACCAGAAATTCTTCTCCGCCAAGTCGGAGAAAGACGCCAGCGTCGCCGTCGTCGGCTGGGTCTTCGGCACCGTGATTCTCGAAACCCTGATCGTCTCGCTGGCCGTCATCGGCTCTGGACTCTTCGCCCTCTCGCTCGTCCCCGCCCCCGACTTTGCGCCGCGCGAGATTATTCCATTCACCGCCCGCCACTTCCTCACGCCTCTCGTCGGAGCCTTGCTCATGGGTTCGGTCTTCGCCAAGGTAATCTCCACGGCGAACAACTACCTCTTCTCTCCCGCCACCAACCTCATCAACGACGTCTACACCCGCTTCATCCGTCCCGACGCAAGCCAGAAGAACGTGCTGCTCGTCTCCCGCTTCCTCGTCGTGGGCCTGGGAATCTGGGCGCTCGTCCAGGCCATCCAGTTGACCTCGGTGCTGGCCAAGGCGATGTACGCCTACACCATCTACTCGGCGGCAATCACTCCCGTCGTAATGGCTGCTTTCTTCTGGCGGCGGGCAACGCGCGAGGGAGCGGTGGCCTGCCTGCTCTCCGGCACCGTCATCACCGTCGCCTGGGACATGGTGAAGACCCATCTGCCCAAGGTCATCGGCGAACGCGATGCCATCTTCCCGGCCTTGATCGTCAGCGTGCTCGCCCTGCTCGTGGTCAGCCTACTGACTCCGAAGCCGACCCAGGAGCAAATCACCCAGTTCTACGAGTAGAATTCATTTGCATTACAGGAAAATGGTGGCGAGGAAGGTAACCAACATTGCGCCAGGCAGTACCCAGAGAGTAAATGGTTCGTGACTCCGCTCAACGATGTACTAATCGGTTACCTGGCGCCTTAAAACGATTAACCACTCCGCCAATCATTTCCTGCCCGGATAGCCCCCGCAGAGCTGGTCTGTTCTGTCCTCCTGTGCTTCAATATCTCGCATGTCCAAGCCCGTAGCCTATATCGCGGACCATCTTCGGCGCGTTCTCATCAACGGCGCCAGCGCCCCGCACACCGAGGAAGTCCAGCGCTTTTTCAAGGATGAGATTCAGTCGCGCGGCTGGTACACCAACGAGTTGCGCAAGCTGGCGCGTCGTTTCAACCGCGTAATCCGCGGTGATGAAGGCATCGACTACCTCGTCGGTGTCGCCGATAACCTCTTCCACGGCAGCGTGCTGGAAGAAAAGGTTCTCGCCGTTCTTCTGCTTGAGCCGAGCGTCGCCGACTTCAATTCCGCGCACTTCAAGCTCTTCGATTCGTGGCTGGACCGCGTCAGCGCCTGGGCTGATCACGACGCGCTCGTGCAATGCGTCCTCGGGCACATGATCGTCGCCGACCCGCGCCGGCTTCGGCGCATCTTCATCTGGTCGCGCTCGCGCAACCGCTGGCGCAGGCGCGCCTCGGCCGTGGCCCTGCTGCGCGGAACCAACAAGGGATTGTTCTGGGATGAAGTTCAGCAGATCACCCGCGCGCTGCTGACAGACGAAGACGACATGGTGCGCAAGGGCCTTGGCTGGTTGCTCCGCGAGACCGCCCGCTACGACGGCCCGCGTACCATTCCGCTGCTCATGTCAATCCGCGCCAAGGCGCCGCGTCTTGTGCTACGCACCGCCTGCGAAAGACTATCTCCCCAGGATCGCCAGCGCGTGCTGGCTCGCTGACCCGCGAATTAATTGGCTCCAACGGCCTTCTGTTGCTGCTGATTCTTGGCGACCCAAACGGCCACGCGCCATCCCAGCAGCGCCGTGAGCACTGCCACGTAGAGCAGCGGTTCCTGCTTGTCGCGCTTCACCAGCCAGTAGAAGTGGATGCATCCCGCAGCCGCCGCAAGGTACACAAGGCGATGTAGACGCATCCAGTTTTTCCCCAGCGCGCGGATCGCCTTCTGCGTCGAGGTCAAGGCCAGAGGCAGCAACAGCAGCCATCCCAGCGTTCCCATGAAAATGAATGGCCGCTTCGCCACGTCATGCGCCATCGCCTTGATGCTGAAGTTCTGGTCCAGCCAGAGATAGGTCATCAAGTGCAGCGTTGCGTAGAAGAAGGCGAACAGTCCAATCAGCCGCCGGTACTGGACCAGCCACAGCATTCCCGTCCAGCGGCGCAGTGGCGTGATCGCCAGGCCCGCCAGCAGCAGAATGAGAGTAGCCGATCCCGTGCGGTGCGTGATGCGCTCGACGGGATTTGCGCCAAGCCTTCCGGTAATCGCTCCCACTACAAGCTGGCCGAGCCAGAAGAGGCAGGCAGCCCAAACAATCGGCTTCAGAACCTGGTTTCGTGTCATCGCTTCGATTGTATCGTTTGACGGCGGAAACGCGCCCGAGGCCCTTTGCTTCAATTCACCCTCGTCCTCCGAACGCAGGAATTCGCGCTGGCATTTCTATCCGCTTTGCTCTGAGACAAGTAGCCGCCTTTTCCACAATGCACTGGTTTTAGGGAATTGACCTGACCCGGCTGCCGTTCTAGTCTCGCTCTTGCCAGCCGACATCCTGCACGGTGCAGGTTGTGGGAGAGTTCCTCGCCGATCTACTCCCCGATTTGGAAACGAAAAAGAGGGAAGTGTTTTGCTCGCTGTTGTTTAGCCGGAAACGTCGACCAGTAACCTTGGTCATGCTCCCGGAATTATTCACGGCAGGGCCTCTTGCGGGCATAGAAAGTGAATTAAAATACAACATATTGCGGTCGGCTCTTGACTGACACAACATAAAGAGCTATGTTTCGCATCCCAGCATTTGTTCGTCGGCGCAGCTCTTCAAAGTTTTCGAACCCTGAAGGCCAGCCGCAAGGATCCGTTTCAGCCGTTCCGCCTGGTGTTTCACGTCGGGATGAACGCAAAAGCAATCAGGTCTCCGCCATTGCGAATGGCGGTGTGCCGGAAGTTCTCTCTCTTAAATTAGTTCCGAAGGGCCGGGCTGCCTGATGGCAGCTCTGCTTGTGGAATCTCTCAAGACCGCGAACGCGGATGAGGGTGAGTCGCCGGAATCGAGCGGCTCGCCATGGAACGTATTTGTCATTTTTTGGCGCGCAGTCATAAAAGCGGGCTTTGAACGAAGTTCACCCGCGGCACGAAAAGCATCAGAACGAAGGAGTAACCACGATGGCCGAAGTAACTGAAAACACCTCCGCCGCCAGCCCGGCTTCCGCGTCTTCCCCCGACGCCGCCAGCGAGCGCACGGCCTCCACGCAACAGCAAACGCGGCAGGCCCCTGGCCTGGCGTTCACGCGGCATTTTACCCAGCCCGGCGAGTCACCCTATGACAAGCTGACATGGGAGCGCCGCACCGCGGCGATCATCGACAGCAAGGGCAACGTGATCTTCGAACAGAAGGACGTTGAGGTTCCCTCGGACTGGTCGATGACGGCGACCAACATCGTCGCCAGCAAGTATCTGCACGGGCAGATTGGAACGCCTCAGCGTGAAAGCGGGGTTCGCCAACTGGTCTCGCGGGTTGCGGAGACGATTCGCGATTGGGGTTTTGCGGGCGGCTACTTCCGCAGCAGCGCCGATGCGGCCATCTTCCACGATGAGCTGGTATTCCTATTGCTGAACCAGTTTGCGGCATTCAATTCGCCGGTATGGTTCAACGTCGGCTGCGACCGCACGGAACCCAACTCAGACGCGCAGAGCTGGCACTGGAGCCCGGAGTCGAAGCGCATCGAGTTCAGCGTTACCGGATACCGCTATCCGCAGTGCTCGGCGTGCTTCATCAACAGCGTGCATGACTCGCTGGACTCGATCCTGACGCTGGCCAAGACCGAAGGAATGTTGTTCAAGTGGGGCTCTGGCACGGGGACCAACCTGTCTCCGCTGCGCGGCTCGATGGAAATTCTCTCGGGCGGCGGACAGGCTTCGGGGCCCTTGAGCTTCATGAAGGGCTTTGACGCCTTTGCCGGTGTCATCAAGTCCGGCGGCAAAACGCGCCGCGCGGCCAAAATGGTGATCTTGAATATCGACCACCCGGACATCGTGCAGTTTATCGAGTGCAAGCAGAAGGAAGAGGCCAAGGCATTTGCCCTCGCGTCGGTAGGATACGACGCCAGCGGACCCGACTCCGAGGCTTACAGCTCTATCTTTTTCCAGAATGCCAACAACTCGATCCGCGTGACCGATGAGTTCATGCAGGCGGTGGTGGAGAACAAGGATTTCACGACGCGCAGCGTGCGCGACCGCACTCCGGTGCAGACCTTCAAGGCGCGCGAACTGCTGAACAAAATCGCCAAGGCGACCTGGGAATGCGGCGATCCGGGAATGCAGTACGACACTACGATCAACCGCTGGCACACATCGAAGAATTCGGCGCGCATCAACGCCTCGAACCCCTGCTCGGAGTACATGTTCCTGGATGACTCTGCCTGCAACCTGTCATCGCTGAACCTGATGAAGTTTGCACCCACCGGAGTTTTTGACGTGGAGTCCTACAAGCGCGCCGTGGAGATCATGATTACGGCGCAGGAGATTCTTGTGGATCACTCCGGGTATCCGACCGAGGCGATTGGACGCAACTCGCACGACTACCGTCCGCTTGGGCTGGGCTACGCCAATCTTGGCGCGCTGCTGATGGCGACCGGTTTGCCTTACGACTCCGACGCGGGCCGCGACTACGCAGCCTGCCTGACGGCCATCATGTGCGGACAGGCATATCTTCAGTCCTCGCGCCTTGCGGAGCTTTGCCCCACGTTGCAATCAGCCACGGAGCTGACGGCGCGCGCGGAGCATACCGACGGAGCATGCCCCGGATATTTCATCAACCGCGAACCGTTCCTCGACGTAATCCGCATGCACCGCTCCTCAGTGGCAAAGATCAGCCGCGCGAATGTTCCTGCGTCGCTGCTGGAGGCTTCCCAGAAGGCCTGGGACGAAGCGCTCATCCATGGCGAGAAGTTCGGCTATCGCAACGCGCAGGTCACCGTGCTGGCGCCGACAGGCACCATCGGCTTCATGATGGATTGCGACACCACAGGCGTTGAACCGGACCTGGCGTTGGTGAAGTTCAAGAAGCTGGTTGGCGGCGGCATGATGAAGATCGTCAACAACACGGTTCCGGAAGCGCTCTTCAAACTGGGCTACTCGGCAGAGCAGGCAAACGTAATCGTCGGATTTATCGACGAGAACGGAACTATCGAGGGCGCGCCGGGGCTGAAGCCGGAGCACCTGCCGGTCTTCGATTGCGCTTTCAAGCCGGCCAAAGGCTCGCGCAGCATTCTTCCCATGGGGCATCTGAAGATGATGGCCGCGGTGCAGCCCTTCATCTCCGGCGCGATCAGCAAGACCATCAACATGCCGACGGAAGCCACCGTGGAAGACATTGCCGACGCTTACGTGGAAGCCTGGAAGCAGGGAATCAAGGCGGTGGCCATCTATCGCGACGGCTCCAAGCAGAACCAGGTGCTGACCACCGAAAGACGATGCGAAGAAGCCCGCCACGGTAGTTGTGGAAGAGGCGGAGGATCTGGAGGGACCGCCGCGGGCACGCCGTCACAAACTGCCGGACGAGCGCTTCTCGATCACGCAGAAGTTCAAGGTCGGCTCGCACGAGGGATACCTGACAGTGGGCCTCTACAAGAATGGAAGCCCCGGCGAACTTTTCATCACCATGGCCAAGGAAGGCTCGACGGTCAGCGGATTGATGGACAGCTTTGCCTGCGCGGTTTCCATCGCTCTGCAACATGGTGTTCCGTTGCGCCTGCTGGTCAACAAGTTTGCCCACACCCGCTTTGAGCCGAGCGGCTGGACGCAGAATCCAGAGATCGGCTACGCCAACTCGATCATGGATTACATCTTCCGCTGGCTGGACCTGCGCTTCCTTTCGGGAGAGCAGCAGAACTTGTTCGAGGATCTGCGTCCGCGTTCGCACGCTCATCCCGTGGTAGCCGTACCGGCGGTGACTCCCACGATTGCCGCCAGCGCGCAGCCTTCTCTGTATGAGTCAGGCACGCCGAAGGGCAGCAGGTCTGGACACGCTTCGGATGCGTTGAGCGAGTATGTCAACCTGGGCGACGCTCCAAGTTGCCATCTGTGCGGAGCGATTATGACGCGCAATGGCTCCTGTTACCGCTGCCAGTCCTGCGGTTCAACCTCGGGGTGCTCCTAGGCGGAGGGCTTGATCAGACTTGGAAGAGTCATGGCGTCGTGTTCCCGCTTCTTAGCTTTGCATGAACAGGAAACTGCTAGGCCGCATTCATCAGCGGACTAGCAGTTTTTCTTGGGTTCTGGCGCGCGGCTCGTAGTCGGTCCCGGAACCACGAAGATCAAGGCCGGGGATTCCGCTAGTTTCAATACCGCCGTTCAGCGCTGGCCAACCGGGCGCGGTTGTAACGGTTGAAGCAGGAGTTTCTGCGGCTGGAATCCAGCAACTACACAGCCCCAGTGTTTGCCCTCAACGTACACCGGCATCGCGAAGTCGTTCAGGATTTCTCCGGTATCGCGCATATAGGTCTGGAGCAGGAACGGGTTGGTATTCTTGAAGCGCCGTATCTCAGTTTCGAGGGTGTTGTACATGCGCTTGTCGCGGCTGAAGAGAAGGTCGGTCTCGTAATTTCCCGTCAGTGGCCTCGAAACCCGGGCATGGTGCGTGGCGATGTAACCGTTTATATCGACCGCCACGCAATACACCGCGTCCATCTCCTGAATGGCCCGATCGAAGACGACCTGCAACTCCTTGTCAAAGTGCGAATCGTACGCAGTGTGGAACTTCTGAGGATCGGTTTTCGGGATCAACCGGTACTTGCGGTCGAAGACGTCGATGCCGCGCTTCAGCATGTCGGCGATCTTGCTCTGAATCAGGTCGCGGTAGGCAGTGACCTCGGCGATCCTACGTTCCAGGCCATCATTTCCGATCCTGAACTGGGACACTGCTTCCAGCAGCGCTTCCGTCTTGCGATTCATGCTGGTAGCAGCGAGTGCAGTCTCGGCAAGAACGGTTTCCACCTGCTTGCTCAGTTCTCGAGAATCAGTGACCTGGGCGTGAATCACTGCATTCTTGGAGGAGAGGACTTCCACCGCGCTACCGATGGCGGAGAGTTGGTCTTTGTTGTCTTCGAAGACGTGGACCAGGTTATTGAAGTGGCCGATGGTTTTGTTTACGGCCGTGCTCATTCCTTCCATGTTGTCGTGGATGCCGCTGCCCATGTTCTGCACGTCGCGCACCATGCTCATCATGTTGACCAGGACCTCGCTGCTGCCGCCCGCCCTGGTGCACTCAGCCATCCGCTCGATCTCGGCGGCGAGTTCAGCAAACTCCAGAGACTTGTCACCAGCCTGTCTGGAGCCTGCCGAAGTCTTAAGCGCCAGGTTGTGCAGTTGGCTGGAAACATCGTCGATCAGGTTGGACATTTCCTTGATGTGCTTGGACGCGATAATCAACCGCTCGGCGTTTTGGGCAAACTGGGTAGCAGTGTTGCCGGTTCTGGCGATGGCGCTGCCCACTTTTTTCAGCTCTTCCAGTGAACTCCTGGCAATCGCCAGGTTTGTGGCCGCCGATTGGTGGAGGCTGTGGCTGCTCTGCGAGACCTCGATAATTCTGTGGCTCATGTCCATGCTGGCGAAAAATATCGCCTCGGAGAGGTCTCCGTTCTTCTTGCCCTTGGCACGCAGGTCTTTGACTGCACGCGCCACCTCGGTGGAGCCGACGGCGACTTCCAGGCCAATTTTCCTGGTGTGTCCAAGGATGTTGCGCAACTTCTTGACGAAGCTGTTGTACTCGAGGCACACCTCGTTGCTCCGGGCCCCCACATCCGCGGAAATGTCGCCCGCGCGCAATGCCTGTGACATATCCTGCAGGGGGCGAAAGTTGAAGTTGGCCAGGAAAAGCACAAATCCAACCGCGATCAGCGCGGCGCATACAAATAGCGCCTCGGTAATCCAGCTCAACTGACTGAGCGCACTCAGCACGGATGTGACAGTGTCAGACGACACGTTGGCTCGCGCGAATGCTTCACGTACCGCGCCGATCTTCCACCACACGGCCGCAAGCGCTAAAGCGAAGGGGATCAAAATGACCGTAACTCCCAAGGCGGTCTTCTTGGTCATCGGAACGAACTCCTCATCCTAGTAAATTGGGGCCTGTTTGCATCTCGATCAGAATCAGCCACATATGCATCGATGCTGAACAGTTCGGCGTTCTCGCTAGAGCATTTCGCCGAGTTTTGACGGAAATCTCAGCTTCTGCAAGCAGTCTTTGGCTCGCGTGCATTACTCCCGTAACGGGCGGCCATGTTGCGATTGACGATCACAGGGCAGGCAGCAATGTATTACCAATCTGCTAATCAGACAAGTCAAAAATGCGGCAGGCAGAGATCTGGAACAGAAATCGTGGGCTCTTAGAGGCCAACGACCAAACTGTTATTGGTTTCTCGTATCGGCAGGGTCGGTCAGCGAGAGGAAAGTGGCGTAGGGGATAGGCACGGAACCGCTACCGCGGTCCACATACCAGATATGGCGCTTAGGGTAGTAGCGCAGGAGCTCCTGGTTCGCCTCCCGGCCCATGTCGCGGGCCCACACCAACTTGGAAGCATCAATGTCAGCCCGGTTATAGATCCAGTCCTGGCTGGGTATGTCAAAGGTATGATAGTGCACCAGAACAAGGTGCTGGCCGGGTAACTGGTTGATGCGGGATTGCAATGTAGCGCCCTGTATCTGGCGTGGGATCGAGTCATCAGGCCCGACAAAATCGGTACTAAATGCAAAGGGATTCCAAAGACGGTCGGCAATCGGCACCACCATCCAAAGAAAAATACTGAATACGATGGCGCGCATGAATAACCGGTAGCGAAGCGGCTGGCTGGCGGAGCCAAGAGCGCGTAACGCGTTCAGCATGATCAACAGAACCGCACCCGCCGCCGGAGCGGCGTAATGTCCGTGGGCAGGCCAGATTTGTAGCGCAAGTCCTGCTGTCATCAATAAGGTTGCTAAGAGAACCACACGCAACTCCGGGCTGCGCGCAGCCAGCAGGAGTCCGGGCACAAAGACCAGAAGCAACGGCCATACCATGAAGGTGTAGTAACAGAAGAACTTGCGCTCCATCAACACCCCGAGGCCCCATTGCGAGCGCGAACGCAGGACATCCGGAAGCTCGTGGAACATGTAGAAGGCGCGCATTTCGGGATGGTTGTAGTGAGCCGGGGGATAGGGTTTCTGGAATAGAAATGGACGGCTTACGTGATAGCTCGCCTGATTGAGCATGTATGGCATGGTGAGAGGGTGGCCTGTCCCGCGCCAGTTGTAATAGAGCATCCACCCAGCAGCAACGGAGAGGAGCAATACCCCTGGCACAAAAATCCGGAGAATCAGTTGCCGGCGGGGCAGGGGTGAACGAGCCATCTGGTAGACCAGGGCACAGAGAAAGGGAATGCTGAAAAGAAATCCTTCGAGCGGGCGGCTGTTTGCCATTATGAAAAGACCGATGACAAACACCGCGACGTAACGCAAGGTCAGCTCGCAGCGCAGACGCGCCCAGGCACCAAGCAACAGCGCGCCACCGATTGCGGCCACCGCTCCGCCAAAGTAAGAGTTCACCCAATACGAAAAGATGCCGTAGCGGACCACGGCGAACAGACCTCCCAGCAGCGCCCATTGCGGCGGCATCCAGCCCTGCAACATCCAGCAGAACGCGCCGCACATTACCCCCACGCTGAGGAGCACTCCGGCCCAGGGCACGCCCGTCAATTTCTGACCCGCGGCTATCGCCAAGGCTTGCGCCGGCGGATACATGGACTGATAGGTCGGCTGCATGTTGACGTGAAAGGTTTCAAAGTGAACCCACATCGGGTGCGGCGGATTGGTGAGCCGTCCGGCAGCAAAGGTATCGGCTCCCAGCAGGTAGCTGAACTCGTCGTGTGGAGTGGGCACCGGGACTGGGATGAGCGGCAGCAACGCCAGACGGAGGGCTATCACCGCGCTGAAGACGCCCAGAACGCACGCGCCGCGATGCCTGCTGATACGGCGGAAACGGTCCTCCGCCGCTGCCAGCCACGATGGGCGAACAAGCCATAGCAGCGCCGAAATCAGCAGGGTCAAAGCCCAGAATGCCAACTCCCAGTGCGCGGCCCAGAGGACTGTGGGTTCGACACCAGCAGGCAATAGGCCGTGCAGAAGCCCGAGAATTTCGTCATGACGCATGGTTTACAGGAGATTCTAACTGAGCAGGGCGGAATCGCGAAGAGAACTCCAGCCGGGCATCCTCACAAATGATAAAGCCCCCCGGAGAGTGCCGGGAGGCTTGAGGAACATCTTGCCGGAGCCTTAACGCCGCCATCCATAGCCACGCCGGTCGTCATGGCGGTAAGCGTAGGGCCGCGCGTATTCCGTCACAAAGTTCCGCGGATACACATACGGCGACTCAACGTAGCCCGGCGCATACGCCACAAACGGCGCGGGAGCCACATACACATAAGGACGCGGTCGCGCCACAACGTATCCATACCCGGGACGCGGCGCCACGCCCACTCCAATCACAACCGCGGCGTTCGCCTTCGGCGGAGCGACGAGCGCCAGCGCGAAGACCAGACCAAACATCGCAAGTACCGTTTTCTTCAGCATCTCTCAGGCCTCCATGTTCACTGGATAGAAACCCTCAGGAAATGGAAAGTTGCGAGATCGGCAATTTCAAAAGACCGTCACCGCAAGGGATTGATCTGAGCAATGTTGAACACTCCGCAGGGCTCGTGTTTTGCAATACTTGTCGTCGGCAGTACAATTCGAGCGATTGAGGATTGAATAAAAGCGAGTGCAGTGTTTTCCGCTTTCGAAGACTCAAAGGAAGATTCAAGGTTTTCAAAAGGAGAAACGTATGCCACAGAAATTGGTGATCAGCGCGGGAGTTCTTTTCCTGCTTCTGGGAACTACTGCATCTGTTTACGCGCAGCACGAGCACGAGGGCGGTGGACAGGGCAAGTCCGAAGCGGCTCGCCCCGCCCAGCAGGCCCGCCCTGCCCAGCAGGCCCGGCCTGCAGCCGCAAGACCCGCACAACGTTCGCAGCAAAGCTACGGCGGCGTCTATCATGGCAACGTCCAGCACAACGCCCCAACCAACGGCGGCGTTCATCCCAGCGGCGTCCCCCAACACCAGGGACAGGTGCGCAGCGGTTTCACGCAGTCTCGCGCCGGTTCATGGAAAGACGAACACCGCACCTGGGGGCAGCGCGGCGGCTATAACGGCTATCGCATCCCCGATGTCCGTTTCCGCCAGTACTTCGGGAGCGACCATTTCTTCCGCATCAACCACCTTCCCATGGTCTTCGTCGGCGGATACCCGCGCTTCCAGTACGATGGCTACTGGGTAACATTCGTGGATCCGTGGCCGGAAGACTGGTCTCCGCTGTGGTATGAAAATGACGACGTTTATCTGGATTACACCGGCGATGGCTACTATCTGTACAGCCGCTCGCACCCGGGAATCGGGATGGCGGTCACGGTTTCGTTCTAACTAACGCGGCTTGTGGCATTTTGCAGGCAATGACCGGGAGGGCAGCCTCCCGGTTTCTTTTGATCAACCGCCGGCACCTCACAGAGATCTAGCGGCGCTCAGCCGTATTCGGCTGTTACTTCATCTCGGAACGGGCGTGGCGCACAAAGTTGAGGAATCGGGCTGCGAGTTCGCGAATCCAGGCCCCCTCGCGGAAGCGCAGCGCCTGGCGCGGGATCAGGTCTTCGCCAACCCCGAGTGCCGAGGCTCCCGCGGCGATGAACAGCCCGGCTGTTTTTTGCGTCACTCCACCGGCTGCGACGATGGGTATGTGGGCAAGCGGGGCCTTGATATCCCGAATGTATTTTTCTCCGCCGACGTCGGCGCAAGGGAAGACCTTCACGAGATCCGCGCCCGCCCGGTGGGCGGCCATAATCTCGGTTGGCGTCATCGCGCCGGGAATCACGACAATCCCATGCTCGACGCAGTATCCGGTAATTTCAGGATCGAAGCCTGGTCCGGTCAGGAACACGGCTCCCGCTTCCAGTTGGCGATGCGCCGCATCCAGTCCGTCGACAATCTCGGCTCCGACGACAAGCGATGGAAATCGGTGAGTAAGGTCGCGGATGACCTGGCTCGAATCTGGAATGGTGGCGGCGATTTCCACGATCGGAATGCCCCCGGCCTCTACATTCTCGGCTGCAAAGACGGCGAGCTCAGCCGTTTTCACGCGGATGGAGGGAATCAGGCCGATCTCAAGAATCTTCTTCCGAATCTCATCCCTGGTCACGTGCGCGCCCTTTCACCATTGAGGATCAGTTCAACCTGAGCACACAGTCTATCCGCTGGAGCCTCTCTTGTCGCCGCAATCCTCTCAAGTTTCGTGCACGCCCTCCCACCGTGCTCCTGCGGCAAAGCAGATGCTGACGCATCACGCCGCCCGAGCCGTTATGATAGCGGCTTGAAGCGGAAGGGTATCTTGAGGAGTGGCGGCTATCTTTGGCCTCGGCCAGGATATCTTTTGGCTTATCTTCCGCCGGCAGCTTTTTCCCTGGCGCACAACTGGAGGAAGATAGGAGCACGATATGCAACTCTCCGCGGCGCTCTCCATCTATAGTCCGGCTAACCGGCGAAGGCTGCTGGTGCTTGCTTTGCTGATGGTGCTGCTGGTAGCCGGGCTGGACTGGTGGACAAAACCATATATTTCGCTGGGCTTCCTTTATCTTTTTCCCATCATGATTGCCGGCGGCTTTCTGTCGCGCACGCGCATCGTTACGGTTGCCGTCGTGTGCGCAATTCTGCAGGAGGAATTCAGCAACCTTCCGGCGGGCGACGCCTGGCCCCGCCTGATTCTCTCATCGGCGGGATTCATCGGCACGGGCCTCTTCATCTCGGAGCTGTTGCGCAACCGCCAGATTGTGCTCGGCCATCTGGATGAGCTGGAAGCGCAGGCACAGGCGCGCCGTGAAGCAGAAGAGCAGTTGCAGGTGCTGGTGGAGAGCAGTCCGGCGGCAATTGTCACGCTGGACGCAAATGGAACGATCCTGCTGGCGAATGAAGCGGCGCAGGAGATGCTTGCCTCCGGTGAAGCGCCGCTGCGCGGACAGAATACGAGCGTCTATCTTCCCGCGCTCTCCGCGGCTGTCCAGTCGCGAAACTGGAAGAACTTTCGGACCACGCTCCAGTGCAAGGGCCAGCGAAAAAATGGAGAGGTGTTTCTCGCCGGTGTATGGTTCTCGACCTACGCATCGAGTTCGGGCAACCGGCTGGCGGCGATCTTCGTTGACCTGTCGGAAGATCTCAGAAGCCGCGAGGATCTGAATCTCGACTATCTCCTTACCAATACCCGGATACTGATGAGCGCGGTTTCTCATGAGATACGCAACCTGTGCGGAGCCGCGCTGGTTGTCCACAAGAACCTTGCAAAGGTTGAAGAGTTGCGCGGCAACGTCGATTTTGAGGCGCTCGGGACACTGATTCATGGCTTGGAGCAAATCTCGGCAATGGAGTTGCGCGGTTCTTCCAAACAAAGGCGCTCGGCGATTGAGCTGACCTCCGTGCTCGATGAATTGCGGGTGCTGATCGAGACCGTGGGCCACGAGCAGGAAATCTCGATGCAGTGGGAGCAACCCGGCACGGTGCCCCTGGTCTGGGCCGACCGTTACGGTCTTATGCAGGTTTTCCTGAACCTCTCCAAGAACAGCCTCCGCGCACTGGAAAATGCCGCGACCCGGCAGCTAACCATCACCACGGCCGTAGAACAAGACACTGTCACCGTTCGCTTTGAAGACACAGGCAGCGGGATCGAAAATCCGGTCAGCCTCTTCCGTCCGTTTCAAAGCGATGCCAAGTCCACGGGACTTGGCCTCTACGTCTCGCGGGCGCTGGTGAAGAGCTTTGGCGGCGATCTGGTGTTTGAACACCGCGACCATGGCTGCTGTTTCGCCGTCGTGTTGGAGAGGGTGAACCAGACGGAGGAGACTGCGAATGTCTGACCTCAAGGCAAAAATCCTGCTGGTCGATGATCACGCGCTGTTCCGGGAAAGCGTGGCGCGCTTCCTTGACAGTGAAGCCGGGTTCAAGGTCGTGGGAGGCTGCTCCACGGTTGAAGAAGCCAGGAAATTTCTGGAGGGAAACGCCGTTGATCTCGTTCTCCTGGACTTCGATCTTGGCGAGCGCGACGGCATCGACTTCATGCGCGTCTCTGAAGAGCTTCACTACCAGGGAAGAGTGTTGCTAGTGACTGCAGGCGTGGACGAGCCGACCGTCGCCAATCTCGTCAAGCGCGGCATTGCGGGCGTCTTCCTCAAGCATGACCCTCCGGCGGTTCTGGTGGATGCGATTCGCGAGGTGCTGGCCGGCAGAGTCTGGTTTGACCAGAACTACCTGCAACGCATCGTTGGTCGCTTTCCCGAGGAAGAGGAGTTGCCGCGGACGCGCAAGCTGACGGAGCGCGAGCAGCAGGTGCTTTCCAGTGTCTTTGAGGGACTGGGAAACAAACAGATTGCGGATCGCTTGCAGGTCTCCGAGAGTTCGGTGAAAGCCACATTGCAACAGCTCTTCCATAAGACCGGCGTTCGCAACCGGAGCCAGCTGGTGCGGATCGCTCTGGAACGTTACAGGGATCAGTTGTAGCCGGGGCTGGGGTGTATCTCTGTGGTGCGCCATGTCAGGCAGCGCCAAGGTCAGCAAGGCTGGTGAGAGCCTTGCAAATGAGAGCAAAGGAACGGTAACAACCAGCGCCCCCCGCGATTCTCCGTCTCGGTAGCAGTGCTCTCGGAAGCCTCGGTATATCCAAGCTGGCCTCACGATCATAGATGTGCGGTCAATCGCAATCTTGACTCACTGCTCCAGATATATGTATCGAATCGGGAAGACCTCCACACAGCTACTTTTTACATGGTGAAAATCTGCACTTAATTTCCTTGTTGCTGCATCTCAACCTTAGTCATCCCCACGGGCTTCCAAGGGTACAAGAATTCGGGGCAATGCGGAGCGCCCTGGGCGTGGTGCGAGGGGATTCCAACGGCGATGGCAGCATGATTAGAAACGGGCTGTTGAGTGCAGGGAATCAAGGAATTATGGATTGTGACAGGCGGCGCAACAGGGGATTTTAGAGACCGACTTCCGGAAGGTGAAGTGGCTGATGACCAAGGGGCCGGCAATAGCCATGGATCAGGGTTCTCTGGGAGAGTGTTATTCATTTGCACGGGAGTTACTGAAGCATGTTGCGGCGACCGGGTAGATTTTGCGTATAGGGCCCCGGCGGCTGGGATGCTCCTGCTATAATCCGAAGTTCTCGTGATGTATGTCACAGATTCATGAGTCATACGTCACGTGCGGTAGTGAGGTACGGAAGAGGCGCCAGGGCGAGTGAAGTATCCCGTGGCGGGATTTCCGACTTACCCGATTCAGTCCGGGCTGAGAGGCTCCGGCAGAAATGTTACGGATAGTTTCCAACCATGGCGCAGATATTCCATCGCAGTGCCAATTCGATTGCAAAGGCTTCTATTCTGGGCGGACTCGTCCTGGTGGTTGGCCTATTGTGGGCAGCGTTGCAGTTGCAGCGTTCGCCCTACTTCACGTATGCGGGCGTGGCGCGGCCGCAGCCGGTTCCATTTCCCCATCAACATCATGTGGCTGGGCTGGGCATTGATTGCAGGTACTGCCACACGTCGGTGGAGGTCTCGAGCTTTGCGGGCATTCCGCCGACGAAGACGTGCATGAACTGTCACTCGCAGATCTGGACGGCGGCTCCGATGCTGGAGCCGGTGCGCGAGAGTTACCGCACCGGGCGCAGTCTGAGCTGGACGCGGGCCAATGATCTGCCGGACTTTGCGTACTTCGACCACAGCATCCACGTGACCAAGGGTGTCGGCTGCAATAGCTGCCACGGGCGGGTGGACAAGATGGCGCTGATGTACAACCAGGCTTCCCTGCAGATGGAGTGGTGCCTGAACTGCCACCGCGCGCCGGAGAAGAACCTGCGTCCGCACTATGTAAAGCAGGATCCGGGCGACCCCGCGACCATGGGTGACCAGATTTACAACATGGCCTACGAGGAGCCTTCAGCGGCGCATCCGGTGACGATCCGCGAAGGGGAGACATACAAGACGTTTACCAGCCAGACGGGGCCGGAGGGACTGGGCACCTACCTGGTGAAGGCGAACAATGTGCGTTCGGCGCGCGACATCACCAGTTGCAATACCTGCCACCGCTGAGGATGGCGGCCATGGCGCAGCAGAGAATCTGACGAGTGGAATCGAAGCGAATGGATAACGTGCAGAAAACTGGAATTGGGGATGTGTGTCCCGGCAAGAAGGACAAGCTCGAATTGTCCCAGGTTCGCGAGAAGCTGAGCGAAGCGCGCGGGCCGCGATACTGGCGCACCCTGGACGAGTTGGCGCAGACTCCTGAGTTTGAGGAGATGCTGCACAGAGAGTTTCCGAAGCACGCCTCGGAGTGGACGGACAAGAGTTCGCGCCGCGACTTCATGAAAATCATGGGCGCTTCGATGGCGCTGGCCGGGTTGAGCGCCTGCACCAAGCAGCCGCTGGAGCCGATTGTGCCGTACGTGAAGCAGCCGAACAACCTGCTGCTGGGCAAGCCGCTGTTTTATGCAACGGCGATGCCGCTGGGGGCCTACGGAACGGGTCTGCTGGTGGAGAGCCACGAAGGGCGCCCGACAAAGATTGAAGGCAATCCCCAGCACCCGTCGTCGCTGGGAGGGACCGATGTATTCACCCAGGCGAGCGTGCTGGGGATGTATGATCCCGACCGCTCGCAGGTGAACACCTACCTGGGTGAGGCGCGGACGTGGCCGGAGGTGCTCTCAAACCTACGTGCCGCCATCAAGACGGCAAAGACCAACGGAGGCGCGGGGCTGCGAGTGCTCAGCGGAGCAACTTCGTCGCCATCGTTTGTGGCGCAGATGCAGGAGTTGCTGAAGACCTATCCGCAGGCCAAGTGGTACCAGTGGGAGGCGGTGAACCGCGACAACGTGTACGCAGGCGCGCAGATGGCCTTTGGGCTGCCGGTGGAGACGGTATACGACTTCTCGAAGGCGAAGGTTGTGCTGTCGCTGGATGGAGATTTCCTCTCGTCGGGCTTCCCGGGCTTCCACAAGTACACGCGGGAGTTCTCGCGGCGGCGGCGTCCTGAGCTGAAAGAAGAGATGCTGCGCTTCTACGCCGTGGAGAGCGCGACCACGAACACGGCGGCGAAGGCGGATCACCGGCTGCACTTGAAGGCAAGCGAGGTGGAGGGGTTTGCGCGGGCGCTGGCGAGAGCGTTGGGCGTGGGACAAGCCGGAGGCGAGTTCGACGCCGCGCAAAAGAAGTTCGCGGCGGCGCTGGTGAAGGATTTGCAGGCGCATCGCGGAGAGGCGCTGGTGGTGGTGGGAGACGCGCAGACTCCGGCAACACATGCGCTGGCACACTCGATCAACGCGGCGCTGGGTGCGGTGGGGAAGACCGTGAGCTACGTCGATCCGGTCGATCCATTTGCTGCAACCGGGAAGGTTGCCCAGCTTCGCCAACTTACGGCGGAGATGCGCAGCGGCAAGGTGGAGATGCTGGTGGTGCTGAACACGAATCCCGTGTACGACGCACCGGCCGACCTGGGCTTCCTGGATGCGCTGAACAAAGTTCCTCTGCGCGTGCATATGGGGCTCTACCAGGACGAGACTGCGAAGTACTGCCACTGGCATCTGAGTGGGACTCACTACCTGGAACAGTGGGGCGATACGCGCGCCTTCGACGGCACGGTGAGCTTTATTCAGCCGCTGATTTCGCCGCTCTACAGCGGACACAGCGAGAGCGAACTGATCGAGTTCCTGACCAACGAAGACGAGGCGACAAGCTACGGGCTGACGCAGCGCTATTGGATGACGCAGCACTCCGCCGACTTCAAGAACTGGTGGGAGCGATCACTGCACGACGGATTCGTGGCAGGCTCGGCGTTTACTCCCAAGTCAGTGACCGCTAAGGCTGCGGTTCCGCCGGCGGCGCCGAACACGAGCGGCTTGGAGATCATCTTCCGCCGCGATGCCACGACTTACGACGGACGCTTTGCCAACAACGGATGGCTACAGGAAACTCCCAAGCCTATGACGCAGGTTTGCTGGGACAATCCCGTGCTGATGAGCGTGGCGACGGCCAAGAAGCTGAACCTGAAGAGCGAAGACGAAGTTGAGCTGGAGTTGAATGGCCGCAAGGTGCGGGGCGCCATCTGGTTGACGCCGGGGCATCCGGACGATGCGGCGACGGTTACGCTGGGATACGGGCGCGAGAAGGCGGGCAGAGTCGGCTCAGGCGTGGGCTTTAGCGCCTACGCTCTCCGGACCGCGGACGCGCCATGGTTTTCAGGCGGACTGAAGCTGACCCCGACCGGCGCGCATTACGGACTGGCCTCGCCGCAAGGGCACCAGGCAATGGAAGGTCGGGCGATTGTGCGGGCTGCCACGCTTGAAGATTTCATCAAGAACCCAGGCTTTGCGCACGAAATGGTGGAGGCTCCGGCGGCGGGGCTGACGATGTATGAGCCGTACGAGTACAAAGACCACAAGTGGGGAATGGCGATCGACCTAAACTCATGCGTGGGCTGCAAGACCTGCACGGTGGCCTGCCAGGCTGAGAACAACATCGCGGTAGTAGGCAAGGACCAGGTAAAGCGCGGCCGCCATATGAACTGGCTGCGCATCGATAACTACCACGAGGGTCCGCCGGAGAATCCGAATACGTACTTCCAGCCGGTGCCGTGCATGCAGTGCGAGAACGCTCCGTGCGAAGTGGTTTGCCCGGTGGGCGCTACGTCGCACTCGACGGAAGGCCTGAACGACATGGTCTACAACCGCTGCGTGGGCACGCGGTATTGCTCAAACAACTGCCCGTACAAGGTTCGCCGCTTCAATTTCCTGTTGTACTCGGATTTCGATACGCCGCAGTTGAAGTTCCAGCGCAATCCGGATGTTTCGGTGCGCAGCCGCGGCGTGATGGAAAAGTGCACCTACTGCGTGCAGCGCATTACGCATGCCCGGATTAACGCCGAGGAACAGAACCGCAAGGTGCAGGATGGCGAGATACTGACGGCCTGCCAGCAGGCGTGTCCGGCAGAGGCAATCATCTTCGGCGACCTTAACGATCCGACCAGCCGCGTCGCGAAGCTGAAGGCTTCCGAGCGGAACTACGGATTGCTGGAAGAACTCAACACGCGGCCGCGGACCACTTACATGGCCGCGGTGCGAAACCCGAATCCTGAGTTGGAGCGGTAGGGGATCATGGATCAAGTTCCTGAGACGAAAGCTACCGAGACGATGGAACGGCTGCTGCCAGGGCAGTCGCCGGTTCTGACGCCCGGCCATACGCTGGAGACGATTACGGACAAGATTGTGTCCATCGTGCTGCGGCGTCCCGTTACGCTGGGTTGGGTGGGAGGCTTCGCCCTCTTCTTTGGCCTGATGAACCTGCTGCTGTTCGCAATGGCGTACCTGTTCTTCCGCGGCGTTGGCATCTGGGGCATCAACATTCCGGTGGGCTGGGGCTTCGCCATTGTGAACTTTGTATGGTGGGTCGGCATCGGCCACGCGGGAACGCTGATCTCGGCGATTCTGTTGCTGCTGAAGCAGGGATGGAGAAACTCGATCAACCGCTTTGCCGAGGCGATGACGCTGTTCGCGGTGGCCTGCGCCGGCGTCTTCCCGCTGATCCATACCGGACGTCCGTGGCTGGCCTACTGGCTGTTCCCTTATCCGAATACGATGGGCGTGTGGCCGCAGTTTCGCAGCCCTCTTCTGTGGGACGTCTTCGCGGTTTCAACCTATGCGACGATCTCGGCGCTGTTCTGGTTCGTCGGCCTGATTCCGGATCTTGCGACCTTCCGCGATACAGCGCAGAATCCGGTGGCGAAGACGATTTATGGATTGCTGGCCATGGGATGGCGCGGCTCGGCGCGGCACTGGAAGCGTTACGAGAGCGCGTATCTTCTGCTGGCCGGACTGGCGACGCCGCTTGTGCTTTCCGTGCACACGGTGGTCTCCTTCGACTTCGCAATTTCGATTATTCCGGGCTGGCACACCACGGTGTTTCCGCCGTACTTTGTAGCGGGCGCAATCTACTCGGGCTTTGCGATGGTGCTGGTGCTGGCGATTCCGATCCGCCAATTCTACGGCGTGCAGGACATGATGACCCTCCGCCACCTGGACAACGCGGCAAAGGTGATGCTGGGCACGGGATTGATTGTGGCTTACGGCTATGCCATGGAGGCGTTCTACGCCTACTACTCCGGCAACGCGTATGAGTTGTTCATGTTCAAGAATAGGATGCTGGGGCCCATGGCCTGGTCCTACTGGTGCCTGATTCTGTTCAACATCCTGATCCCGCAGGTGCTGTGGATTCGCAAGGTGAGGATGAATCCGGGGATGCTGTTCGGCACTTCGCTGGTGATTCTGTTTGGCATGTGGCTGGAGCGATTTGTGATTGTGGTAACCAGCCTGCATCGCGATTTTCTGCCATCGTCGTGGGGCATGTACACGGCGACGCGTTGGGATTACGCGGTGTTTGCTGGAACGCTGGGACTGTTCTTCTCCGCGATGTTCCTGTTTGTACGGTTGATGCCGATGATCACAATCTTTGAAATGCGGATGCTGCTGCCGCAGGCAAAGCTGAGCGAGGAGGTTGCCGCCCATGACTGAGCCAACGCTTCACGGAGTAGTCGCTGAATTCATGACGCCGGACGGATTGGTGAACGCCTGCAGGAAGGCGCGCGCTGCCGGATACCGCCGCATGGACGCCTATACGCCTTATCCGCTTGAAGAAGCGGCGGATGCGATTGGATTCAGGAAGACGCAGGTGCCGCTGTTGACGCTATGCGGTGGAATCCTGGGCGGGTTGAGCGGATACGGCTTGCAGTACTGGGTGAATCTCTCTGCGTATCCCATGAACATTGGCGGGCGTCCCCTGCATTCGTGGCCGCCCTTCATCATCATTACCTTCGAGATGACGATTCTGTTTGCGGGAATTACGGCGGTAGTGGGGATGCTGACGTTGAATGGACTGCCGCAGCCATATCACCCGATCTTCAATCATCCGCGATTTACCGCAGCCAGCCGCGACCGGTTCTTTCTCTGTATTGAGGCGGCTGACGAGAAGTTTGACCGGGCAGGGACAATGGCCTTTTTGCAGGCGACGGATGCAATCGACGTTGCGGAGGTCGCCGACTAAATGACACAAGAAGCGATGAAACGGAAAATCGCAAACAAGAGGGTGATGCGCCGCGCCGGAATACTGATGTGCGCGGTGAGTGTGTTGCTGCTGGCCGGGTGTAGAGAAGACATGCACAACCAGCCGAAGTTCATCCCGCTGCGCGAAAACCAGTTCTATGCCGATGGGCGCTCGGCGCGACCATCGGTAGAGGGCACGATTGCGCGCGGACAGTTGCAGGACGATCCGCTGCTCTACACCGGCAAGGTGGATGGCAAGGAAGCCGATCAGTTGCCCTTTACAGTGACGGAAAAAGATCTGGCGCGCGGACGCGAACGCTTCAACATTTTCTGCTCGCCATGCCATTCGCAACTGGGAGACGGCAACGGGATGATCGTACAGCGCGGCTTCAAGAAGCCTCCATCCTATTACGACCCGCGGCTGATGAAGGCTCCGGTGGGGCACTTCTTCAACGTGATGACGAATGGCTGGGGCGCCATGGGCGACTATTCGGCGCAGGTTCCGGTGGCGGACCGCTGGCGCATTGCGGCCTATATCCGCGCGCTGCAACTTTCGCAGACGGCAAAGAGCGGTGATGTTGCGGCAGGACAAACGGTGGCAAATGGCGGGCCGCAACAGGGTGGGAATCTGAAGATTGAAATCCACAATGAAATCCGGCTCGCGGAACAAAAGGGGGCGAAGTAGATGAGCACGACGACCTATCCCGCTTCCTACCGCTTTGATGCGCCCGCGGCGACGGCGTCGCTTTCGACGCGATGGCTGGTGATTGGCCTGGTTGCGGCGATTGCGTCCGTGGCCGGGGCCTTTGTTTCAACGCAGCAATTCTTCCGGGGTTACCTGATCGGCTACATGCTGGTGCTTGGTTTTTCGCTGGGTTCGCTGGCCTTGCTGATGCTGGGGCACTTGACGGGCGGCAACTGGTGGATGATCGGGCGCAGGGTGATGGAGGCCGCGGTGGGAAACATTCCGCTGCTCACGATCCTGTTTGTGCCGATCTGGCTGGGTCGGCACAGCCTCTACGTCTGGCTGGACCCGGCGTTCGTGGCAACGCACCACGCAGTGGCGGCGAAGAGCGCCTACCTGAGCGAGAACTTCTGGACGCTGCGCGCGGTGATCTACTTTGCGATCTGGAATCTGTGGGCGCTGAACCTGCGCGGCGGATCGCTGAAGCAGGATGGCGATAACTCGCCGCGAGTGTGGGAGCGGCTGAAGGTATGGTCGGCGCCTGGGCTGCTTGTGTTCGGCATTACGATCACGCTGGCTTCCACCGACTGGGTGATGTCACTGGACCCGGCATGGTACTCGACCATCTTCGGGATGTTTTTCATGATCAGCGAAATGCTTTCGGTGATGGCGCTGATGATCGTGATCCTGTGCTCTCTGCGGGAGTTTGCCCCATACGACAAAATTCTTGGGCCGGATAAGCTGCACGATTACGGCAAGCTGATGCTGGCGTTCACCATGGTGTGGGCCTACTTCAGCTTCTCGCAGTGGCTGATCATCTGGGCGGGCAACTTGCCGGAGGAGATTACCTGGTATCTGGACCGTATTCACGGCGGATGGCAGACGGTTGCGCTGGCGCTGGTGTTCCTGCAATTCGCGTTGCCGTTCATGCTGTTGCTCTCGCGTGAACTGAAGCGCGATGCGCGGAAACTGGTTCCAGTGGCGCTGCTGGTGCTGGTGATGCGCTACGTGGATATGTACTGGCTGGTGGCTCCCAATCCCTTTCCGGGGACGAGCGGCGCGGAGCACCATCTGACTTATCACTGGACTTATTTTGCGGCGCCTCTTGCGCTGGTCAGCATCTGGCTGGGGTCGTTTTTCTGGCTACTCGGCAAGCGGCCTCTGCTGGTGGTAACCGAACCGATGCTGCCGCGCCTCTGGGAGCAAAGCCATGGCCACTGATCACGGACACGAAAACGGCGAGCCGCGGAATCCGAGCGTCGGCTTCGATACGAGCGATCTGAGCGCGCGCGGCATTCTCATCTTCTTCCTGGTGCTGGCGGTCTTCGCCGTCTGCGTTCACCTGGGAGTGCTGGGCATGTGGGTCGGAATGTCCAGGATCGCCGACAAGCACGATCCCGAGACGAGTCCGCTGGCTCCGAGCACCGTTACGCCGCGAGCCGGCATCATGATGAACACGGCGAACATCAATGTTCAGAAATTTCCTGAGCCGCGTTTGCAGCCCGACGACACGGGCGATATGGCGAAGTTTCTGCTGAAGGAAACAGCCGCACTGACAGCCGCGCCGTGGCAGGACGAACAAGGCAACGTGCATCTGCCGATCGATCAGGCGATGAAGGTTGTAGCAACGCGTCTGCCGGTGCGTGCAGGTGGCGCAGCATTGCAGAACTATCCTGGCGCGGGACGCGAGAGCGGAACAACAGAAGACAATACCGCAGCAAAGCCAGAAACAGCGGCGCAGGGTGAAGCGGAGAAGTCTTCCGTACCAAAGTAGATGGCAGCCGCGACAGCTTCGCGGGGATACAAAACGATGTTGTGGCATGGAACAATTCGACGACTGGCTTTGAGCATGATGCTGGCAACGGCTCTGTGCGGCGCTGCCAGCGCGCAATACTTTACTCCGCCGGAGACGAAAACGGTTGCGCCGCCGGGACTGGAGGGCGTGGGCATTGATCAGCGGCTGAACGAGCAGGTGCCGCTGGAGTTGACGTTCAAGGACGAGCAGGGAAAGACGGTGAAGCTGGGCGACTACTTCCAGGCAGGGCGGCCGGTGATTCTGAACCTCGTTTATTTCCAGTGCCCGATGCTGTGCACGGAAGTTCTGAACGGCCTGACCTCGGCGCTGAAGGTGATCAAGTTTGTGCCGGGCGATCAATTTGAAGTGGTTACGGTAAGCATTGATCCGCGCGAGACGCCGCAGCTTGCGGCGAACAAGAAGGAGATGTACCTGAAGAAGCTGGGAAATCCAGCGGCCGCGAAGGGGTGGCATTTCCTGACCGGGGAACAGCCGCAGATTGAGGAACTGGCGAAGGCCGTGGGTTTCAAGTACCGCTACGATCCGAAGCTCGGGCAGTTTGCGCATGCCGCCGGGATCATGCTCATTACCCCGACGGGAAAGATTGCGCAGTACTACTACGGGGTTGAGTACTCCGCAAAGGACATGCGCCTGGGTATTGTGGAGGCTTCGCAGAACAAGATCGGGTCGCTGGCCGACCAGGTGCTGCTGTACTGCTATCACTATGATCCGCGAACGGGGCGTTACGGAGCGACGATCACCAATGTGGTTCGCCTTGGCGGGCTGACGACGGTGATTGTGTTGGGCAGCGTTCTTGTGGTGCTGTTTCGGCAAGAGAAACACGATAAAGGTAACGGAACAGGACGGGCATAAATCGCTATGTGGTCAAATCTGCCACTTTTTCCGGCGCGCGCAAGCACCATGGCCGGACACGTTGACGCACTGTACTTCGCCCTGGTGGCGATCGCGGCCTTTTTCACTTTTTTGATCTCCGCGCTGATCCTGTACTTTGCCATCCGCTACCGCAAGGAGCGCAGCCCGCATGCGACGCAGATCCACGGCTCGACGGCGCTGGAACTCCTGTGGACGGGAATCCCGCTGGGCATTGTGATGATCATCTTCGTGTGGTCCGCGGTGATCTTCTTCATGCAGACGCGTCCGCCGAAGGGTGCGATGGAGGTATACGCGGTCGGCAAACAGTGGATGTGGAAGTTTCAGCACACGGAAGGGCAGCGTGAGATCAACGAACTGCATGTTCCCTCGGGGCGCGACGTGCGCATGGTAATGACGTCGCAGGACGTGATCCACAGCTTCTACGTTCCGGCGTTCCGCATCAAGGCCGACGTGCTGCCTGGGCGCTACACGTCTACGTGGTTCCACGCCACAACGCCTGGGCGCTACCACCTGTTCTGCGCGGAGTATTGCGGGACGCAGCACTCGGGAATGGTGGGCGAAGTCGTTGTGATGGAGCCGGCGGACTACGACCGGTGGGCCTCGGGCGGAGTGGATGGATCGCTTGCCTCGTCGGGTGAAAAGAGCTTTCAGCAGTACGGCTGCTCCATGTGCCATCGCGCCGACGCCGCGGGCCGCGGCCCGAACCTGATTGGAGCGTTCGGCAGGCCGGTGCTGCTGGACGACGGACGCACGGTGACCGTGGACGAGAGCTATGTGCGCGAGTCGATTCTGAACCCGGGCGTGAAGATTGTGAGCGGCTTCAAGAACATCATGCCGACCTTCGAGGGGCAGTTGAGCGAAGAGGAAGTGATCGGGCTGGTGGCATACGTGAAGGCGCTGGGCAACGGAACGGCGAACCTGCCGCTGCCGGTCAGCGAACCAGACTCGGGTGTCTATCCGGTGGCTCCGAAGGCCGAAGGCTCGGCCGCCAAGAGCGACAAGACGGCAACACCGCCAGCAAAGACCGTACCGGCGAAGCCAGCGGCAAGGCAGTAGGGGATGAATCATGGAAACAGCTAGCCACTCCACTGACGCGAAGACGAACTACCTGAACGCGGATTACGGGATCAAGTCGTGGTTGCTCACCACGGACCATAAGCGCATTGCGCTTCTGTACCTGGGATCGATCACGGTGTTCTTTTTCCTGGGCGGCTTCTTCGCGATGCTGATCCGCCTGGAACTGCTGACGCCGGCGGGCGACCTGGTATTGGCCGACACCTATAACAAGCTGTTTACGATGCACGGCATTGTGATGATCTTCCTCTTCCTGATCCCGTCGGTGCCGGCGGTGTTTGGCAATTTCCTCGTGCCGATGATGATCGGGGCGAAAGATCTGGCCTTCCCGAGATTGAACCTGGCGAGCTGGTACATCTTCATCACCGGCGCAGGTTTTATCCTGTATGCCATCCTCACGGGCGGCGTGGATACAGGCTGGACCTTCTACACGCCGTACTCGACCACTTACTCGAATTCAAATGTGATCACGGCGGCGCTGGGCGTTTTCATCACCGGCTTCTCTTCCATCTTTACGGGATTGAACATCATCGTCACCGTGCATCGGATGAGAGCGCCGGGGCTGACATGGCGGCGGCTGCCTCTGTTCATCTGGGCCAATTACGCGGCTTCGGTCATCATGGTGCTGGGCACGCCGGTGCTGGCGATCACGATTGTGCTGGTGGCTCTGGAGCGGTTATTCCACTTGGGAATATTCGATGCGCGGCTGGGTGGCGACCCGCTGCTCTTCCAGCATCTTTTCTGGTTCTATTCGCACCCCGCGGTGTACATCATGATTCTGCCTGGCATGGGTGTGATCAGTGAAGTGATTGCGTGCTTCTCGCGCAAGCGCGTATTCGGATATGACTTCATCGCCATGTCGTCGATTGCGATTGCCGTGTTGGGATTCCTGGTGTGGGCGCACCACATGTACGTCGCCGGAATTTCGACCTACGCGGCGCTCATCTTCTCGATGTTGAGTTTCTTCGTGGCGATTCCTTCGGCGGTCAAGGTCTTCAACTGGACGGCGACGCTCTACAAAGGCTCGATCACCTTTGAAACACCGATGCTGTATGTGTTCGCCTTTATCGGATTGTTCACCATCGGCGGATTGACCGGAGTGTTTCTTGCCGCGGTGGGAATCGATCTGCATGTGACCGACACCTACTTCGTAGTGGCGCACTTCCATTACGTAATGGTGGGCGGCATGGTGACGGCCTTCATGTGCGCGCTGCACTTCTGGTGGCCGAAGATGACGGGCAAGATGTATCCCGAAGGCTTTTCCAAGCTGAGCGCGGTGCTGGTGTTTGTTGGCTTCAACCTGACGTTCTTCCCGCAGTTCCTGCTGGGCTACATGGGTATGCCGCGCCGCTACCACGCCTATCCGGTGGAGTTCCAGGTGCTGAACGTGCTGTCCACGGCGGGCGCCTCGATCCTCGCGGCGGGCTTTTTGATGCCGATGATTTACTTCGTCTGGAGCCTGCAATACGGCAAGGATGCGGGGCCGAGTCCGTATCGCGCCGCGGGACTGGAGTGGATGACCGCCTCCCCGCCGCCGACGTTCAACTTCGACGAGACGCCGGTTGTGACCTGGGAAGCCTACAACTACGACGAGATTGACGCACCCGACCAGCACAAGGGGGTTGAAGTTGCCGGATAGCGAAATTGCGGTACACAACCTGAAACATCACTTTGCCGATCTGGAGCAGCAGAAGGCCACCTCCACGTTTGGCATGTGGCTCTTCCTGGTCACGGAGATCATGTTCTTCGGCGGCATGTTTGCCGCGTACCTGATTTACCGGCTTTCGTACTACAACGCCTGGGTTGCGGGCAGCCAGACGATGGAGATTCAACTAGGCGCCATCAACACGGCGGTACTCATCTGCTCATCGTTGACGATGGTGATGGCAGTGCACTTTGCGAAGCTGGGCAACCGCAAAATGACCGCGATCTGCCTGATCCTCACGCTGGTGCTGGGTTTCGGCTTCCTGGGCATCAAGGCCGTGGAGTATCACGGGCACTGGCTGCACCACGAGGTTCCGGGGCCGAACTTCCACTTTGAGCACGAAGGCAACTACGATCCGCGCCAAGTCTCGATCTTCTTCTCGCTGTATTTTGCGATGACGGGCATGCACGCCTTCCACATGATTATCGGCGCGGGTCTGCTCACCTGGCTGCTGATTGCGAACGCGCGCGGCCGCTTCAGTCCGGAGTACAACTCACCGGTGGAGATGGTGGGGCTGTACTGGCACTTCGTCGATTTAATCTGGATTTATCTTTTCCCGCTGCTCTATCTGATCAGCCACCACCACAACGGGTAGGAGAGAAGAAAAATGTCAACGGAACACGCACACCCTACCGTCAAGACGTTCGTAGCCGTATGGGCCGCGCTGCTGGTGCTGACCGCGGTTACGGTGTTTGTGGCTACGCTGGACCTCGGGCCCTTCAACGCGGTTGTCGCCTTGACGATTGCCACGGTGAAAGCGCTGCTGGTGCTGTTGTTTTTCATGGAGCTGCGCTACTCCACGGCGCTGACCAAGGTTGCCGTGATCTCCGCCGTGTTCTTTCTGATGCTGCTGGCAGGGCTGACCCTCTCCGACTATATGACTCGCGGTTGGAGCTCCTATATCAATCCGTTCCGCTGATTTGATGGGCATTGATTCATCGTGGGGAGGGCCAAGGCTCTCCCCGTTGCCTTTGTGGGAAAAAGGAGAGCGGATGTTGTTGCATTCCGGCGGCGCAAGGGATGAAATGTTACAGACGTGTGAAAACAATTCTCCGGCAGTTCCCGCCGGCGCTGCACCTGAATACAATGAATGCAATGAAACCCCTTATTTTTGTAGTGGAAGATGAAGCTGACATTGCCCGGCTGGTGAAGCATCATCTTGAGGCTGCCGGTTTCAACGTGCGGATTTTTTCAGCCGCGCCCATGGTGATTCCCGATGCGGAGCGTGAGAAGCCTGCGCTGTTCCTGCTCGACATCATGATTCCCGGCGGTGACGGCTTTGAATTGTGCCGGCGCATCCGGCAAAATCAGGCGATCGCAATGACGCCGGTGATCTTTCTGACGGCAAAGACCAGCGAGAGCGACCGCGTGCTTGGGCTTGAGCTGGGCGCCGACGACTACGTCGGAAAGCCGTTCAGCCCGCGGGAACTGGTGGCGCGGGTCAAGGCCGTGCTGCGGCGTTTCGAGCGGCCACTGGCTCCGGAAATCATTGCCACCGGCGATATCGAGATTGACAGCGGCGCAATGATCCTGAAGGTTCGCGGCAAGCAGGTGGCGACCACCGCCACGGAATTCCGTCTGCTGGAGTACATGGCGCGGCATCCGGGCAGGGTCTTTACTCGCGACCAGCTGCTGGATGCCGTCTGGCGCGACACCGCCTACGTCACACCGCGCTCGGTTGACGTGTATGTGCGGCGCATCCGCGAGAAGATCGAGAAGGATGCCGAAGAGCCGCAGTATCTGCGGACGGTGCGCGGCGCGGGGTATCGTTTTGAGGCTTTGAAGTGAAGAACCGGATTTTCTTCAAGCTGGTTTTTGTATTTACCCTGGTCATTGCCGCTGCAACACTGACGTTGGACATCGCAATCACTCATGCCTGGCAGAGCTCCCTCAGGCAGCAGATTGAAACCAACCTGCGGCAGAAGACCGCAATGTTTGCCCTGCGAGTTTCCTCCGCGCCGCTTTCCTCTACAAATCTCAAGGCCCTTGCAAAAAGCGTTGCAGATGCTTCCGGCGCGCGCGTCACTGTCATCGACGGCGACGGACGTGTGCTGGCAGACAGCGACGCGAACGCCGAAGCGATGGAAAACCATGCGCGGCGTCCCGAGTTCCAGGCGGCGCTGGCAGGGCTGACCGGCATGGACTCACGCATGAGCCACACGCTGGGCGCGGAGTATCTCTACATTGCGCAGCCTGTGCCCGGCGGTGCGGTACGGTTGGCGGTTCCGCTCAGCGCCATTGCGGAAACGAACAAGAAAACCTGGCGCTCGCTGGCCTATGCATCTGCGCTGGCCTGCTTTATAGCGATACTGCTGGCGGCGTGGGCCTCCAGAAGCGTGAGTGCCCGCCTGCAGAGAATGCTTGCGTTTACGGGAAAGATCGCGGAAGGCGACTTCTCGGCGCGCCTGGCTGAGTACCAGAATGACGAGATTGGACGTGTTGCGAGCGCGATGGATGCCACCGCCCGCAAACTGCAAAGCAGTTTCCAGGAACTGGAGGCAAGCCGCAGCGAGCTGGAGGCGGTGCTGAACAGCATGCAGGAGCCGGTGATCGCAATCTCTCGCGATGGCCGCGCGCAGTGGGCAAACCGGCGCATGGAACTGCTGACGCCGACGGGCGTCCGGCTGGGCCAGCCGGTGGTGCAGACAGTCCGGGATCCGAATTTTCTGGCCGCCGTGCAGGAGGCGGCGCAACACCATCAACTGGTGACCGCGCGCGTCAATAGCTTTGTCCCAGGCCGGGTTTTCGCAGCGACCGTGGCGCCGATGCCGGCAGGAGGCCTGGTGGCCGTGCTGCATGATTTGACTGACGCGGAGAGCATCGAGACGACGCGCCGCGATTTCATCGCGAATGTTTCGCACGAACTCCGCACCCCGCTCACCTCCATCCAGGGCTACGCAGAGACGCTTCTGGATGGCGTGACCTCCGAGGATACGCAGCGGGATTTTCTGGAGATCATCCGCAAGAACGCCTCGCGCATGACGCGCCTGACCGAGGATCTGCTGATCCTGACTCGCGTGGAATCCGGCGACAAGAAACTGCTGCTGCGCGCGGTCTCTTCCGCCGAATTGCTGCGCGACGCCTCCGACTACTTTCACGATCATCGCGCCGACTCCGGCATGAGGCTGGACGTGGTGAACGAGGCGCTGAAAATGGTGTCCGCCGATCGCGACGCGGTGTTCCAGGTGTTCTCCAACCTGATCGACAACGCGTGCAAGTACGCTTCCCAGGGCCGCCGGATACTGATCGGAGCGCACGACGTCGAAGGATTCGTGCAGTTTTATGTCAGGGATTTCGGGCCGGGGGTGGCGAGCGAACATCTTCCGCGTCTCTTCGAGCGCTTCTACCGCGTGGATAAAGCCCGCTCGCGGGAGAGCGGCGGAACGGGACTGGGACTGGCCATTGCCAAGCACATTATTCTGGCGCATGGTGGTACTATTGCGGCCGAAAGCGAACTGAACCACGGCTGCACCTTCGTATTCTCGATTCCGGAGGCTCGCGTCAGCTCCGAGTGACCGTGCGGGTTTACCAGAAATTTACGTTCTCCTCACGGAATCGAAACCGAAGTTGCATAGGGTTAAAGCAATGAAGTTGGGGGCTTGAGAGGCCGTCCGATCGATCGCAATGAGTTCTTGCGAGGTCGGCCTCTCAGCATTTTCCGCGTTCTTTTGTGTAACCAGGAGTAGCTGCCATGGGCGAACCGAACGTGCAACCGAGTCCAGGATCGCACCTCCTCGAACTCACGCTGGAGGCCTTTCGCGTGGCTCATCGCGCCGCAGCGGCCGCGGCGGAGGGACTTGCCACGTCCTCCAAGGCGCTGCTGGCGGAGGTTCGCGACCGCGAACGCGAATTGGACTCGCTGGATCGCGACATCGACGATCTCGTTACCACCACCATTACACGCGTGAACGACGATGAAGCCAGGGCGCTGCTAGCCTGCATGAAGTTCGGAATCTCTCTGGAGCGCATCGGCGATCTTCTGTTGAGCTTCGTCAATCGCGCCGAAGCGATTGCGGCGCGCGTCGACCACGACGACATTCGCGACTTGACGGTAATGGCTTCGCAACTGGAGCGCATGCTGGCCGACATCGAAGCCGCATTCCGCACCCGTTCACTGGACAAAGCCGTCAATGTTCTGCGGGCCGACACGGAATTGGATCGCCTTCGCAACGTCATCACCTTCCGGCATCTTGAGCCCTCGGAAGGTCTGCGCCGGCTGGACAGTTTTCATGTGCTCTTCATGGCGCAGGAAATCGAGCGCGCCGGGGATCATGTGAAGAACATGGCGGAAGAGGTTTGTCACCTGGTCAGTGGGCGCACGGTGCGCCATGTGTTGCGCGCTTATGACCGCCCAGTGGAACAACTCTTTCTTGACCACATGAAGAATAAGCAGTGAACCACGCAATCCTAGACTTTACTGTCACCGGAAATTCACATCCCATTAACGCTCCGGTAACAGAACGAAACGGATACTCAGAAGTGAGATTCCAGGAGGAATAAAACTGTGACTCGTACTTTAAAGCTGATGGTGTGTGCGCTGGTATTGTGCATCACCGCTTCCGCGCAGTCGTTGAACGGCGCGGGTGCCACCTTCCCCAATCCGATTTACCAGAAGTGGTTCACGCAGTACAGCTCGGCTCACCATGGCGTGCAGATCAACTATCAGTCGCTGGGTTCCGGCGCCGGCATCCGCCAGGTGACGGCTGGAACAGTTGATTTCGGAGCCTCCGACGGCCCGATGACAGACGAACAGCTGGCGCAGGTTCAGGGCAAGATCCTTCATATTCCCACCGTGCTGGGCGCGGTTGTGCCGTGCTACAACATTCCCGGAGTGAAGCAGGAACTGAAGTTCACCCCGGAAATTCTGGCCTACATCTTCCTGGGCAAGATCAACAATTGGAACGACGGGAACATCGCCAAGGTGAATCCGGGCGTGAAGTTCCCCAACCTGCCGATCGTGGTTGTGCACCGTTCGGATGGCTCGGGCACGTCCTACATTTTCACGGACTATCTTTCCAAGGTGAGCCCGGAGTGGAATTCCACGGTGGGCAAGAACACCAGCGTGAAGTGGCCGGTTGGACTGGGCGGCAAAGGCAATGAAGGCGTGGCCGGACAGGTTCGCCAGATGGATGGCGCCATCGGCTACGTGGAACTGATCTACGCCGTGCAGAACAACATCAGCTATGGCCTGGTCCGCAACAAGAGCGGCAACTTCGTAAAGGCTTCGCTTGAATCGGTGACCGCCGCGGCAGCCGCAGCAGCCGCGAATATGCCCGCCGACTACCGCGTTTCCATCACCAACCCGGATGGCAAGAACGCCTATCCGATCGCCAGCTTCACCTGGTTGCTGATTCCGCAGCAGTCCAAGGACGCAAGCAAGGGCAAGGTTTTGCATGACTTCCTTGAGTGGATGTTGAAAGACGGCCAGAGCGAAGTTACTGAACTGAGCTATGCTCCGCTGCCGAAAGAAGTCGTGAAGAAGATCAAGTCTACGATCAGCACGATTCACTAAAGCACCTGACTACGCCCTCGGCTGAGAGGTTGAGGAGAATAGTACGAAGACCAGCGCGAACCCAAAAGGTTCGCGCTGGTTTTTTGGGTAAGTGGTTTGAAGCAGTGTTCATGGGGGCGGGAGGGCGGTTGAGAGCTTTTCCGGCTTCCGGGGGCGCAGGGAGCGGGGTGGAGGCAGCGAAGCGAACCATTTACCAGGGTGATAATCGTTTCGAGGCACCAGGTTACCGAATGGTTAATCGTTGAGCAAGGTCGAGGAGGATTGGCGATAGAGTTACTATGTTTCTCGTTCGATGATTACTATTCGGTATCTCTTCAAGGGAGAGAATGGGTGGATTGGGCGGGCCGGTTTGCCCTGTCATTCATCTCCTGTTAACAATTGTCTGGTAGCGTCAAGGGGTGAGCACTAGCCCCAACCCTGATTCGCGTCCCATGCTGCGCTTCCAGACACCGGTGGCCCCCTCGGCAGGGGCGGAGCCTGCCGCGCAAGAGGCTGCGAGTTCGAGCGCGCCACGCATTGAGCTGCACACCAGCCGCATCAGCAAGTACCTGGATTTTTCCTTCCGCTATTCGCTCCTTCTCTGCTCGGTTTCGATCATCGCGGTGATGGGGCTGTTTTTTTATGAGCTGACGTCGCGCTCAAAGCTTTCGATCACCAAGTTCGGTTTCGGATTTTTCCTGGGCAACGTGTGGGATCCGGTCTCGGGGGATTTCGGAGCGCGGCCCTTCATCTACGGAACTCTGGTGTCGTCGCTGGTCGCGCTGGTTCTGGCGGTTCCGCTGGCGGTTGGAGTTTCGGTGTTTGTGACCGAGCTGTGCCCGCGATATTTGCGGGGGATCATTTCCTTCACGGTGGAGCTGCTGGCGGCGATTCCGTCGGTGATCTACGGCCTGTGGGGAATTTTTGTGCTGGCGCCGCTACTGCGGACGTATGTGGAGCCGTGGCTGGGCAAGTATTTTGGGTGGACGGGACTGTTCGTGGGGCCGGCGTATGGAATCGGGATGCTGGCGGCGGGCGTGATCCTGGCGATCATGATTATTCCGATCATCGCGTCGATTACGCGCGAGGTACTGGTTGCGGTTCCGCAGAGCCAGCGCGAGGCGGTTCTGGCGCTGGGGGCGACGCGCTGGGAGATGGTGCGGATGGCGGTGCTGCGGAACGCGCGGGTCGGCATCATGGGCGGCATCATCCTGGGACTGGGTCGGGCGATCGGCGAGACGATGGCGGTGACGATGCTGATCGGCAACCGGCCCGAGGTTGCGAAGTCACTGTTTGCGCCGGGCTACACGATGGCGTCAGTGATTGCCAACGAGTTCTCCGAGGCGACCGACGATCTGTACCTGAGCGCGCTGGTGGAGATTGGACTGGTTCTGCTGATTGTGACGGTGATTGTGAACGCGTGCGCGCGCCTGCTGGTGTGGTCGATTACACGCGGGCGCACGGGGAGAGCCAATGCCTAGCGCAACGCGACCGACGAGCCTGTGGAGGCGTCTCACAAATTTCTGTTTCATCGCCCTGTCGTCAGGTGCGGCGTTCCTGGTGCTGGCTCCGCTGGCGGCGATCTTCGGCTACCTGGTGTACAAGGGAATGGGCTCGATCAGTTGGGCATTCCTGACGCACACGCCGCGTCCCGTGGGCGAACCGGGAGGCGGGATGGCGAACGCGATTGTCGGCTCAGTGACGATTCTGTGCCTGGGCTCGATCATCGGGGTGCCGCTGGGAATCGGCTCGGGCATTTACCTGGCGGAGTTTGGACGCGGGCGCTACGTGAACGTGGTGCGTTTTACGGCCGACGTGTTGAACGGGATTCCTTCGATTGTGGTTGGCATTGCGGTGTATGCGCTGGTGGTGCTGCCGCAACAGCATTTCTCGGCCTTGTCGGGCGGCGTGGCGCTGGGGATCATGATGATTCCGACGATTGCGCGGACGACGGAAGAGATGCTGCTGATGGTTCCGAACACGATTCGGGAAGCGGCGCTGGGGCTGGGGATTCCGCAGTGGCGGACGACGTTGCAGGTTACGCTGCGGACGGCCTCGAAGGGCGTGATCACGGGCGCGATGCTGGCCTTTGCGAGGGTTGCGGGCGAGACGGCTCCGCTGCTGTTCACGGCATTTGGAAATCAATTCTGGAATTTGAACCCGAACCAGCCGACGGCGGCGCTGCCGATACAGATTTTTGCGTACGCCATTTCTCCGTTTGACGAATGGCACCGGCAGGCCTGGGCCGGAGCACTCATACTGATTGTACTGATCGTTGTTGCGGTATCCGCCGTGCGGGTTGTGACGAGCCGGGGAAACATGGCGAACAACGCCTAGCTTGCAAGGAGCCCTCATCCAATGGGTGTAGGAATTGAAGTAAAGGACCTGAACGCCTGGTTTGGCAAGGCGCAGGTTCTGAAGGAAATCAACATCAAGGTGGGCGCGAACGCAGTGACGGCCGTAATCGGCCCGTCCGGCTGCGGGAAGTCCACGTTCATCCGCTGCCTGAACCGGATGCATGAGACGATACCGGAGGCGCGACTGACGGGCACGGTACACGTTGGCGAGATGGACGTGTACGAGCCGGGCATTGTTGCGGCCGACGTTCGCCGCCGGATCGGGATGGTCTTCCAGAAGGCAAACCCGTTCCCGACGATGTCGATCTACGACAACGTGTCAGCCGGGCTGAGGCTGAACGGCTACAACAAGCGGCCGGAGCTGGACGCGGCGGTGGAAAGTTCGCTGCGGATGGCGGCGCTGTGGGACGAGGTGAAAGACGTTCTGAAGAAGAAGTCGGGCTCGTCGCTTTCCGGCGGACAGCAGCAGAGGCTGTGCATTGCGCGGGCGCTGGCGGTGCAGCCGGAGCTGCTGCTGATGGACGAGCCATGCAGCGCGCTCGATCCGATTTCGACGGGGAAGATCGAGGAGCTGATCTTTCAATTGAAGACGCAGTACACGGTGGTGATCGTCACGCATAATATGCAGCAGGCGGCGCGTGTCGCCGATCATACGGGCTTCTTCCTGATGGGCAAGCTGATTGAGTATGACAAGACGGAAAAGATCTTCACCACACCCTCCGACAAACGGACGGAAGACTACATTACGGGCAGGTTCGGATGATGCGCACTCGCTTCCAGCTTGGGCTGGATGAACTGAAAGAACGCCTGCTTGAGATGGGCGGAATGGCCGAAGCGGCCATTGAACTGGCAGCAGACTCATACCGCAAGCGCGACGCAAGACTGGCGCAACAGGTCTTTGAGCGCGAGAAGATGATCAACCAGAGCGAACGGATCATCGACGAGATGGCGGTGGATCTGCTTGCGATGCAACAGCCGATGGCGACCGACCTGCGCTTTGTGCTGGCGGTTCTGAAGATCAACTCCGACCTGGAACGGGTGGGCGACCTGGCGGTGAACATCGCACAACGCTCGCTGGACCTGACCGAGGAGCCGGAGGTGGAAGTTCCGGTGGACATCGCGCGGATGACGACGGCGGTTTCGACGATGGTTCGCCGGGCGCTGGAGTCGTTCCTGTCGGCGAAGTCCGATGTTGCGCAGGCAGTGCTGGAGATGGACAACATTGTGGACCGGATGAAGGACGAAGCGTTCATCAACCTGGTTGCACAGATGAGGGACAACCCAGGGCAGGTTCGCGCGTACCTGGACGTTCTGCTGATCACGCGGAGCCTGGAACGGATTGCCGACCACGCGACAAACATCGCGGAGGATGTGATCTTCTGGGTGAGCGGAGCCGACGTGCGGCACAATGCGCGGTTCAGCCAGGAACCGGACTCGGATGCTCCGAGGGGGCACTAGGGGCAGGTTTCAAGGTTTCGCAGGTTTCAAAGTTTCAGGGTTAAGAGCAAAGGCAGAGGCAACTGCAAGAGCAACTGCAAGAGCAACTGCAAGAGCAACTGCAAGAGCAACTGCAACTGCAACGGACCCACTTCTGCCCAACGACGGGGCAGAAATGGGGCACCAGTAGCTGCGACGGACCCACTTCTGCCCAACAACGGGCAGAAATGGGGCACCAGCAGGCCACTAGACGTGTAGGCCTGTGGATCTGTGGGAGCGCTGGCTAGGCGGGGCCGGTGACGATGAAGGCCTTGAGGTTTTCGCACTGGCAGGCGGCGCGATAAACGTCACATTCATAACAATCAGAAGGCTCGCAGCAGGTGCGATTGATCCAGCAGGGATCGGTTGCGCCGGAGACGACGGCACACTCGTGCTTGCGGCTTACGCCGCAGTTGCGGATCTCCCAGCAGGGGAGCAGGGCCAGCAGGCGGCGGATTCCCGCGAAGTTGAGACGGGCTTCGCGGACAAGGCGAAGGACAGTGGCAATCCAGGGATAGTCACGCTCGGTGAAATAACGGGTTCCCTTGGAGGACTTGAGGGGGATGACAAGCCCCTCGCGCTCGTAGAGCCGAAGCAGGTCCACAGAGACGCCAAAGTGGCGGGCAACTTCGCCAATCTTGATCCGCTTGAAGGGCGCCGGGTAGGAATGGATCGCCGAGGCGGCGCTGGAAGCCGGGTCCGGCGTAATAAGATCGCTCATACTGCAATATCTCCCATACAGACTGGTACAAGCATGAGTGCACACTTAGGGCCAATCTATTCCGGATTGTGATGTTGGATCCCAAATGTCCTGCAATCATAGGCTTACGCGGAATGGCCGGCGGGTACTTTCTGGAGCGCGAGGGCGAGAAACAGGGAAATTCCCCACACTGAGGTGGGATATGGCTCAGGTGGGCTACGGCGCCACCTTCCCATGAGGAGGGTGGCGCCGCGTCCTGTGTTTCCCGTAAAGGAGGCGCGCAGAGGGCTATTTTGCGCTGACGACAAGAACCTCAAAGGAGCCGGGGAGCATGGCAGGACGGGGGCGAGGCTGCTCCGGGGTGGGCGGTGGCGCGGGGCCGAATTTCGCGGTGACGAGGTAGATGGTGTGGGAGCGGGGGTCGAGGGCCAGGGTGCGAGCTCCGACGGCGGTGGGGAGGGTTTGCAGGACGGTGTACTTGTCGGGCGAATCCTGGTGGACGACTGTGAGGGTTCCTTCGCCATTGGAGCTGAAGGCGAGACGGGTTTCAGGATCGAAGGCAGCGGCATCAGGGCGCTTGCCGATGGGGACGGTGGCAACGAGCTCTCCGGTGGCGGAGTTGAGCACGGTCATGACCTGGTTTCCGCAGACGGAGAAGAGACGGCCGAGCTTGCGGTCAATGGCGAGGCCGCTGGGGCCGTCGCATCCGGTGAGAGGCCAGAGGGCGGTGACTTTGCGGGTCTGCACATCGATGCGGGCGAGGCCGTTCTTGTCCTCGATGTTGACGAAGACGTGGCCGCGCTCGTCGGTGGCGGCGAACTCGGGCTGGCCATCGAGAGGGATGGTGGCGACGACGGCGGCCTTGACGGGATCGATGACGGTGACGTCGCGGCTGCGTGCGTTGAAGGCGAAGACAAGGTGAGAGAAGGCGTCATAGAGGATGGCGTCGGGATTGGTTCCGGCTTTGACTTCGGCGGTCTTCTGGAGGGTCTTGAGGTCGAAGATAGAGACGGAGTTGGCGCGTCCGTTGCTGGTGGCGGCGAGTCCGAGATCGGGGGCGAGGGCGAGGCCGTGGACGCCCTGAGTGTCTGGAATGTCGGCAAGAGTCTTGCCGGATACGGGATCGACGGCCATGACGTGGGTTCCGCGGGTGATGAAGAGACGTGAGGCATCGACGTCGTAAGTGAGATAGTCCCAGCCACCCTCGCCAGAGACGGAGAAGCGGTTGGTGAGCTGGTAGGTTGGAGCCTCGGCCGCAAAGGCAAAGGAAGCGGCGAAGAGCGAGAGGGCGAGAAGAAGATACAGCTTCGATTTCATGGACGGCTCCGGGGGGCTCGTAAGCGAGCGGCAAGGATGGCAGTGGGCGGAAAAGGCATCGGGATAGAGGATACCGCAGGATGAGGTTGCGCAGGTTGCGAAGGCTGCACAGGTTTCAAAGTTTCAATGTTTCAAAGTTTCAAGGTTAAGAGCAAGAGCAAGAGCAAGAGCAAGAGCAAGGGCAAGGGCAAGGGCAACAGACCCACATCTGCCAAAGGAAGGCAGATATGGGGCACCGGCGTGGGGGATGTGGTAAGAGTTAGCAATGGCGGATGCTCCGACGAATTATTTTACGAGCGCGGAGGTGGCGGCGCGCTATGCGAAGGCGCGGCCGTTTTTCCACGACGAGGCGGTGGAGTGGATTTGCCGGGCGGCGGGGCGCAGGCGGTTTGCGCGGGCGCTGGACGTGGGGTGCGGATCAGGACTCTCGACGGTGGCGCTGGCGGCGATTGCCGACGACGTGGTGGGAGTGGATTGCGCGCAGGGGATGCTGGACGAGGCGGCTCCGCGGGAAAACGTGCGCTACCTGTGCGGGCGGGCCGAGGAGATGGAGTTTGCGGCGGGAGAGTTCGAACTGGTGACCGTGGGGTCAGCGCTGCACTGGTTTGAGCAGGAGCGCTTCCTGAAGGAGTGCGGGAGGGTGCTGGCCGCGGAGGGCGCGCTGGCGGTGTACAACGACCACTTTACGACCCACATGCAGGAGTCGGCGGAGTGCAAGCGCTGGATGCGAACGCGCTTTGCGAAGCGCTTTCCGGCGCCGCGGAGGGGGATGCGGGACATCGACGAGCGGAAGGCGGAAGCGTGCGGCTTTGAGATCAGAGAACGCGGATGGTTCAACCACCTGGCGGAATTCAGCCGCGAAGAGTTCATCGCGTACCTGCTGACGCGGAGCAATACGCTGGCGGCGATTGATTCCGGCAGAGAGACCGAGGAGTCGATTGCGAAGTGGCTTGATGGGGAATTGGCGGCGATTGTAGCGGACGGAGCGCGGGGACGGTTCCTTTTCAAGTGCAATCTGTGGCTGCTGCGCAAGGGCGGGAAACCGTAGACGCGGGGGCGGGGTTGTGAACGACGCGGCGCCGGAGCGCCGCATTCTTTTTTGACAGGAACAAATTATTCCCATCCAGTTATTCCCATCCAGAGTAGTCACGCGCGGTTGTGATGGCTGTCACCGGATTCCGTTTCGCATGGTGACATGATGTTGGGCACGAAGAGAGCTGGATTGATTGTGCGCGGATAGTGAGGGTGGGAATCGCGCATAGTTTTCCAATTTCAGCGCCGGGGATGCAATGTCCGTCGGCGCAGGCAAGCAGGTGTCCTGGTGGAAAGGGCAGCGAGTTCGTGGGCGTTCCGTGCGAGCGGCAATGCCTTTCCGGGACAAAACACTCACAGAGAAAGCTTCAAGTAACCGGATTGCTCCGTCGCGGATGCCGCGGCGGAGTTTGAAATCGAAGTGAGCCGTTGCAGTTGGGCCGAACCCTGGGGATGTAAGGAAAACACTTCTGAGAGCTGGTTGTGCAAAGGAGCCCCATGCGCAAGTACTGCGTTGCCATTACCCTCTTCGCTTTAATTCTCCTCACACTATTGACAGCCTGCGGTGGCGGCAATTCCGTGAAGGTCACGATTGCCAATCCGGCGTCGACTACGATGCCCGCGGGTTCCACGGTTCCGTTGACCGTGACCGTTGCGAACGATTCCAAGAACGGCGGCGTCACCTGGGGGTTATCGCCAGCGACATGCGGCACGCTGAGCAATGTAACGACGACGAGCGTGACCTACACGGCGCCCGCGGCGGCGACGCTGAATGCGGACTGCACGGCGACGATCACTGCGACCTCGGTGAGCGACACGACGAAGAACACGACGGTTGTGCTGACGATCAAGGCGATCACGGTCACGGTGGTCTCAAGCGCGGGCACGACGACGACATTCGGCGATGGAGCCGGAGCGGTGACGCTGACCGCAACGCTGAACAATGAACTCAGCGGCGCAACGGATCCGGTGGTTTGGAGCTTTACCTCGAGCAACAGCGCTCCCACACTGAGAAGGAATTCGACGCGCGCGGCGATTGGGGTGCTGAACTGCGGCACGCTGACGACGAACAGCGGTGCAGCGACGTGGACTCCTCCGACGCTGCTGTCAGGGAACTGCACGGCGACGATCACGGCGGCATCGACGATCAATAGCCACCAGGCGCTGGTGACAACGTACACGGTGGACACGGTGGTGGTTGCGATCACGGCACCGACGGCCGCGGTGACGGAGTTTGCGCACCAGGGAGCAGTCGCGCTGACGGCGACGATTACGAATGACGCGCAGAACGCGGGATTGACGTGGAGTTTGACGAACCCTGCGTGCGGAAGCATTGCGGCGGGCACGCCGACTACTTCTGCGACGTACACTCCGCCTGCGGCACCGGCAGCGGCTTGCAGCACGGCGGTGGTGGCGACGTCGGTGACCGACCCGCTCGTGGCTGCGACCTCGGCGACGATCACGGTGAATCCGAACATCGCGGTGGCGTGGAGCGGCAATCCGCCGACAAGCGCGCTGGAAGGTGGAAGCGCAGCACTGGCGGCGACGATCACGAACGACGTGGGCGGCAAGGGATTGAGCTGGACTGTGAGCCCGTCCACCTGCGGCTCGCTTTCGGCGACCACAGGAACGAATGTGACCTACAACGCGCCTTCTCCGCTGGCCGCGGCCTGCACGGCGACGGTGACGGTAAGCTCGGTGGCTGACCCGACGGAGAGCGTACAGACGGCGATTGCGGTGACGCCGACGACGGTGAGCATCACGGCACCGACGACGGCACAATCGGTTGCCTCAAGCGCGGTTGTAGCCTTTACGGCGACGATTGCGAATGACGGCAGCGGCAAGGGCATTGTGTGGACGATTACTCCGGCGACGGGTTGCGGCGCAATTTCGGCGACGGCAGGCGCGGCGATCAACTACACGGCTCCGGCGGAGGCGAATCTGCCGGTGTCCTGCACGGCGACGGTGAGCGCGGCTCCGATGGATGATCCGACGAAGACGAAGTCGGTGCAGGTTACGGCGAATCCGATTTCGGTGAGCGCAATTACATCGACAAGCGGAACGCTGCCGCTGACGGTGGGACAGGGCTCGGTGGCAATCCCACTCTCGGCGACGATTAGCTACGACACGGGCGGCGGGATCACCTGGGGCGTGAGCCAGAGCGGCACGTGCGGCACGTGGGGTACGGCTGTGGTGAACGGCACCACCTCAACGCTCAGCTTCACACCGGCCGCTTCGATTGCCGGAACGGCGAATTGCGTGGCGACGTTCACAGCTTCTTCGGTGGCCGATAGCACGAAGAGCGCGTCAACAACGATCACGGTGACACCGCTGACGGTGAGCATTACGACGCCGGCGACGAATCCGACGACCGTGGCGGACGGCACGACACAGGCGCTGGTTGCAAAGGTTGTGGGCGACGCAGCAAACAACGGCGTGACGTGGAGTTTGAATCCGGCGACCGGTTGCGGTTCGCTGACGATTCCTGCCGTGTTGCCGACGTTGACCGCAATTTATAACGCTCCGCCAGCCTTAACGCCGGCCTGCACGGTGACGGTGACGGCTACTTCGGTGACCGACACTACGAAGAGCACAACGACGACGCTCAACGCGACCCCCGGAATCTCGGTTGGGCTTTCACCAGCCGGGCCACTGAGCATCGACGCCAATAATCCACTTCCGATTATGGCGACGGTCACGGGAGACAGCGCGGGCAAGGGAGTGAATCTGAGCCTGAATCCGGCGACGGGTTGCGGAAGTCTCTCGGCGGCCAGCGCGAGTTCGGGAGTCGCATTCAGCTACAATCCGCCGTCGGCGCTCGCGAGCAGTTGCACGGTGAGCGTTGTGGCGGCTTCGCAATCGGACGCCACCAAGACGGCCACACTGGGCCTCACGGTGTATCCG